>ENA-OQER01000062-OQER01000062.1-human-gut-metagenome-genome-assembly--contig:-NODE-62-length-52183-cov-10.624942_pt1 | contig 52183 bp, 63 predicted proteins | sample MGYA00242797_ERZ504639 | MGnify/ENA primary metagenome ERZ504639 (study PRJEB26092, sample SAMD00036306) | human gut metagenome | host: Homo sapiens | study: EMG produced TPA metagenomics assembly of... | reverse complement strand
CACCCGTGCGCCGGTCGACGCCCATCAAAAGCAAGCTTTCGATGTCGTTTCCCCTCGACTTGCATGTGTTAAGCCTGTAGCTAGCGTTCATCCTGAGCCAGGATCAAACTCTCCATTGTAAAATATCTTTTTACCTAGCCTTGCGGCTTGGTTTGTTTGTTGTCTGTACTTAGGACGAATATCCTTTTTCGTTTATTGAAGCTTAGTAAACCTGACTTGTCAATTGCTTGACGGTTCGTTTCTTTTTACCCAGTCAACTTTCTTATTTCTAAGAAGTTAACCGCTTCTTGTACTACTTGTCTGTTTATGTAAAATCTTTCAAAGAACTCTTTCTTTATGTTTGCTTAGAGAAAGTGTATTTCTCAAAAGCGAGTGCAAAAGTACTAACTATTTTTCATTCCACCAAATCTTTTCGCAAAAAAGTTGCTTTTTTAGTCGGTTTTTAACATCTATAAAGACTTTCCGCACTAGATTTTAGCTGCTTACATTATTATATATATGCGCTCGCCAGTGCACGCACTTAGGCGTATACGCAAGCGCACAATATAATTAAGGTTATCATACGTTTGAGTTAATTTATGTTTAAAAATCGATACTTATCCGCAGCCATTAACTTTATTTTGCTGACAATTATTTAACGGCGTATACATTAGAACTTCCAGCCAGGCAGGAATTCTCTGAGATTTCAGTAGAAAGAAATCATTAAAAAGAGGACCCTCTAAAAAAGGCACCCATTTCGGAACCGAAAGCAAAACACTTAAAATATGTAAAAATGGGTTGAATTCTTAAAATATATTTATAAAATATACAAAACACCCTTCACCACCCTTCACCTGTAATAAATTGATTTACAAAATGTTAAATAAAAAGGTGAATGGTGAAGGTTTGAAAACTCTTTTTTATATATACGCGCGGCAAGGAAAAAAATCCGTTTTTTCATTTTTCTGATTTTCTGGTTTTTCCAAAAACCCTAAAAAAAGAATATAATATAAGATTTAAAATATACCCTTCACCCTTCACCTCGTTGCCACAACCCAGCTTCCATATCTTCATCATCGGATTACCTACATTTGTCTTCTGGGTTTATCCTTCGGAGATATTCTGCTATTTTTCGGAGATAATTTCTTATCCTTCGGAGATATTCTGCTATCTTACGGAGTTATGTTCTTATCCTTCGGAGATATTCTTCCGAATGATTCCATGATTTTTTCGCACTTATTTCCCGAATCCACGCAAATCGCACAAATCGCATAGGTAGAAAACGGAAAAAACGTATCTTTGCATTCGAAATAAAACGAATAGCGTATGAGACTGGTAGAAGAAAGAGAAGATAAGAGATTAAGATGGCAATGGCAGATCAGTTTCAACCGCAAGGAGACTGACATGAAGTCAGACATCACCATCATTCCTAGCGGCAACTATCATATCCTGATAAAGGGTCTGAAACAGAACGACATCATCAGAATATACGGAACCTCAGGTGTCCTGGCACTTCAGAAACAGGCAAAATCTGAAACAGAACAGCTTCGCTCACCAGTAAATGGAACTGTAGCCGTAGAGGTAACGCGAGGTGGAAACAGATAGCCGTAAAGAAGACAGCCCTTAAATAAAGGAATGAATGACGTAAAATTACGGAATAAATGTTAATAAAGCGCAGAGATTATCGTTCGTTTCAATAATTGGCATTATCTTTGCGCTTATTATATTATTCAATAGACCATAAATAACAAAAGAAAATAGAATTATGACAGAAAAGGAAATGTACAATCTGATAAATAGTCAGAACAACCAGGAGAGCAATGGCTTTGCTGTTAATGAGAAAGAGCGAGGTATAAGCGGTGTTTTCTCTGCTTTGATGCGCAAAGTGTATACATGGATGACCTTAGCTCTCCTGATTACGGGCGTTACTGCCTATGGTGTGGCTAGCAGTCCTACCCTGCTGATGACCTTAATGACAAGCCGCGGCTTGCTCTTTGGCCTGATTATCGCAGAGCTCGCCCTGGTATTCATCATTACCGGTGCCCTACAGAGACTCTCCCTGACTACGGCCACCCTACTCTTCATCGTCTACTCGGTTTTGAATGGTGCCATGCTTTCATCCGTATTCGTAGTTTATACGATGACCAGTATTGCCAAGGTATTTTTTATTACAGCCGGCACATTCGGAGCGATGGCTTTCTATGGTTACACTACCAAGAAGGATTTGACCTCTTTAGGAAAAATACTCTTCATGGCGCTGATTGGTCTGATTATCGCTACCATAGTAAACATGTTCTTGAAGAGTTCGGGATTTGATTACATTTTGAGTTACGCCGGCGTAGCTATCTTCGTTGGCTTGACCGCTTGGGACAGCCAGAAAATCAAGCAGATGCTCCAGACACAATACGACATGAGCGAGGGCGCACAGAAACTGGCACTCATCGGAGCCTTGACCCTGTATCTCGATTTTATCAATCTCTTCCTCTACTTGCTCCGCATCTTCGGAGGCAACAACAAGGAATAATGAAAACGAGAACCGGAAATAAAGTAAAAAACAAAGAATAACATACATAACAAGAAAGGTTGGCTTGCCCTCAACGGGTTGACCAACCTTTATTATTTTTATTCCTAGAAAAAGTAAATGCTAGAGTTATATTCTCTTCAAAAAGTTCTATGGTGCAAAGATAGAAAAAAAATGAGAACCATGGTTTCAAAATAGCAAAAATAAGTTTCAAATGGACAAAAAGTGTCTTTTGACATTTTTCAGCGTGCCGCTGATTTTTACAAACTAACTATACACCAACAACTTATGCATTTACTCTATATTTATTAGGAGAGCAAACAAAAAGGCACACCTATGGAAAGATATTCTAACATTCCAAAGGTGTGCCATGATATAAATTAATGCCTTATATAATAAGGTGTAGTATTAAATGAAATAACCTAATTAGTCGATTTCCTCATCGGCCTCGTAACCACCCATCTCACGGATAGCATTCTTCAGCATCGTATACTGCTGGTAGAGATGGTTTACAGGCTCTTCACCCTTAGTATAATCGTGCATAGGTGCCTTGAGGAAGAAACTCAAGAAACGCTGGGTTCCGAAACGGCCTGCACGAGCAGCAAGATCGCTCAACAATGTAAGGTCGAGCAGCAATGGAGCAGCAAGGATAGAGTCGCGGCAGAGGAAGTTAATCTTAATCTGCATTGGGTAACCCATCCAGCCGAAGATATCGATATTATCCCAACCCTCCTTGTTATCGTTGCGAGGTGGATAATAGTTGATACGTACCTTGTGATAGTACTGAGTATCTTCATCGTTACCATGACCATAGAGATCTGGCTGAGCTTCTGGTTTCAGGATTGTCTCAAGAGTTGAGAGTTTACTTACCTCCTTGGTATGGAAATTAGCTGGTTCATCGAGAACGAGACCATCACGGTTGCCGAGAATATTGGTAGAGAACCAGCCATTCAAGCCGAGACAACGGGTACCGATGATAGGAGCGAAACCACTCTTAACAAGAGTCTGACCTGTCTTGAAGTCCTTACCGGCGATAGGCATCTTGGTCTTCTCTGCGAGTTCCCACATAGCAGGAATATCAACAGTTGTATTAGGAGCACCCATGATGAAAGGAGCACCCTCTGTCAAAGCAGCATAAGCGTAGCACATGGATGGAGCTACATGCTGGCGGTCGTCAGCCTTCATTGCAGCCTCAAGTGCTGCCAATGTACCATGAATCTCCATATCTACAGGAACGTAGATTTCGGTAGATGCTGCCCAGATAACAACGATACGGGCACAACCGTTCTTCTCCTTGAAGTCGCGGATATCCTGACGAAGAGCCTCTACCATCTCCCAGCGGGTCTTGCAATCCTTCACATTGTCGCCATCAAGACGCTTTGCATAGTTCTTGTCGAAAGCAGCCTTCATTGGTACTACCTTCTCCAACTCCTCGCGTACAGGGTTGATATCTTTCTCCTTCAATACCTCAGCATACATAGCTGCCTGATAAGCATTCTGCGGATAAACATCCCAAGTACCGAATACGATATCATTAAGGTCAGCAAGTGGAACGATGTCCTTATAGTGCAGATATTTCTTGTCTGCACCCTTGCCGACACGAATCTTGTCGTACTGAGTCATTGAACCTACTGGCTTTGCAAGTCCCTTACGAGTCATGAAAACACCGGTCATGAAGGTAGTAGCTACTGCGCCACAACCAACAACCAAGATTCCCAGCTTACCTTCTGCTGGTTTAACATTCATTTTTTCCATCTTCTAAAGGTTTATTTTATATTAAGTTGATTATAATCTAAGAATTGTGTCTGCAAAGATAACAAAAACTAATTGAACCGATGCGGTTTTCGTAGACTTTTTTTTCAATAATTTACAATAATTAGCTTAAAATGGATAAAAAGGCTATTCTGCATCAAAAGCCAAGTGTAGAAAATTTGTATGAAAGAAGGCAATATTTGCATATTTATTCCACGTTTATGCATATCTAAAGACAAAACAATGTTGTTTTATGCATTTTTCTTTCATATTATTTGGTTATTTGCAAAATATATTGTAATTTTGCAGCCGTTAAACGAATAAAAATACAGCATATGAAGGCAAAGAATAGCAGATTGGAAACTTTGAAGATGCTTATATCAAGTCAGGAGTTGAGTTCACAAGACCAACTTTTGGAGGCTCTTCACAAAGAAGGCTTTAAGATTACGCAAGCTACATTGAGCCGTGATTTAAAACTGCTCAAGGTAGCAAAGGCAGCATCTTCGAGTGGAAAATATGCGTATGTCCTGCCCAACGATACATTATATAAGAGAGTATCAAACCATATTCCAGTGAGCAAGATGATGGTGAATACCGGATTTCAATCAATCAACTTCTCCGGGAATATGGTCGTGATCAAGACCCGTCCGGGATATGCAAGCAGCATTGCCTATAACATAGACAATAGTGATATTTCTCAAATTCTTGGAACCATCGCCGGTGACGACACTATCTTCCTGGTTAAAAAGAAAGGTACCACAGAAGAGGAAATCATCAATGCACTAGCAGAGGTAATTCCAGACGTTCACCATAAATATGTATAAGGTAGTTGCTTTTTTATGCAAAACATACACCTTATTATATATAAAGAAAGAATATTAAAACAAAAACATTTTAAGATAGAAGAGAAAAAATGGAAGAAGCAGAAGTTAAAGTAATGGTGGCTGACGAAAGTCACATCAAGTACATCGACACCATTCTGACTACAATTGCAGAAGCTGCAAAGAAGCGTGGTTCTGGTATCGCCAAGCGTTCACCAGAGTATGTTGCCACCAAGATGCGCGAAGCCAAGGCGGTCATCGCTCTCCAGGGCGAAAAGTTCGCAGGTTTCAGCTACATCGAAACATGGGGCAACAAGCACTATGTTACCACATCAGGTTTGATCGTTCACCCAGACTTCCGTGGTATGGGACTGGCTAAACGCATCAAGAACTTTACCTTTACGCTTGCCCGACAGCGATGGCCTCATGCCAAGATTTTCTCTTTGACATCCGGTTCGGCTGTCATGAAGATGAACACCAGCTGGGTTATCTCCCTGTTACCTTCGCCGACCTGACCGATGATGAGTCATTCTGGCGTGGTTGCGAGGGTTGCATCAACGTAGATGTCCTCCATCGTACCAACCGCAAATACTGCATCTGCACCGCCATGCTCTTCGACCCAGAGGAGCATCTGCCTATCAAGCTTCCTCAGGAGGTGATTGAGAGAATCAGAAAGATTGACGGACCTTCTGCAGAAATTTAAATCCTTATATATAATTAAGGTGTTGGCAAGAATGCCATCTAAACATTATTCACCACATATTAAACATAAAATAAAATGGCAAATAAAAAAGTTGTAGTCGCTTTCAGTGGCGGTCTCGATACATCATACACAGTAATGAAGTTGACCCAGGATGGCTGGGATGTTTATGCAGCATGCGCTAACACAGGTGGTTTCTCTGCCGAGCAGTTGAAGACCAACGAAGAGAACGCATATAAGTTGGGCGCCAAGGCATACGTCACTCTCGATGTTACCCACGAATATTATGAGAAATCATTGAAATACATGATTTTCGGTAATGTGCTCCGCAACAACTGCTACCCTATTTCAGTATCTTCTGAGCGTATCTTCCAGGCTATCGCCATCGCTCGTTACGCCAAGGAGATTGGTGCTGACGCCATCGCTCACGGAAGTACAGGTGCCGGCAACGACCAGATCCGTTTCGACATGACCTTCCTGGTAATGGCTCCTGGTGTAGAGATCATCACATTGACTCGTGATAAGGCGCTTTCTCGTAAGGAGGAGGTTGATTATCTGAACGAGCACGGCTTCTTTGCAGACTTCACCAAGTTGAAGTATTCATATAACGTAGGTATCTGGGGAACCAGTATCTGTGGTGGTGAGATTCTCGACCCAACCCAGGGTCTCCCTGAGGAGGCTTATCTGAAGCACGTTACTGCCAAGGAAGAAGAGGCCGAACTGAAGATTACCTTCGAGAAGGGTGAGATCGTGGCTGTCAACGGCGAGAAGTTTGATGATAAGATTGCTGCCATCCAGAAGATTGAGGAGATTGGTGCTTCTTATGCCATCGGTCGCGACTGCAACGTGGGTGATACCATCATCGGCATCAAGGGTCGTGTAGCTTTCGAGGCTGCAGCTCCTAAGCTCATCATCGAGGCTCACCGCCTGTTGGAGAAGAGCACATTGAGCAAGTGGCAGCAGTATTGGAAGGATCAGGTAGGCAACTGGTACGGAATGTTCCTCCACGAGAGCCAGTACCTGGAGCCAGTAATGCCGGATATCGAAGCAATGCTGACATCTTCTCAGCGTAACGTAAACGGTACTGCTATTCTGAAGCTTCGCCCATTTAGCTTCCAGACTGTTGGTGTCGATTCACCAGACGATTTGACCAAGTCTAAGCTCGGTGAGTATGGCGAGATGCAGCACGGTTGGACAGCCGAGGATGCGAAGGCTTCATCAAGGTAAGCTCTACCCCACTCCGTGTTTATTATGGTATGCACTAACGAGGAAAGATAATATGGTAAAAGTAGGTATTTTAGGAGCAGCTGGTTATACGGGAGGTGAGCTGATTCGCCTCCTTATCAACCACCCTGAGGCAGAGATTGTATTCGCCAATAGCGAGAGCAACGCCGGCAACCTGGTGGCTGAGGTTCACGAGGGATTGTATGGCGAGACTGACTTGAAGTTTACCGCCGAGATGCCTTTCGACCAGGTGGATGTTATCTTCTTCTGCTTCGGTCATGGCAAGAGCGAGGCGTTCATGAAGGAGCACAATGTTCCGGAGAACGTGAAGATTATCGACCTGGCACAGGACTTCCGTCTTGCCCCAGAGACTATGGTTGCTACCCAGCAGCCAACCCCAGCCGCTCACGATTTTGTATATGGTCTTCCAGAAATAAATGAATCAAAAATAGCCGTAGCTCAGCACGTGGCAAACCCAGGTTGTTTTGCAACCTGCATTCAACTTGGTTTGTTGCCTGCTGCTAAGATGGGCCTCATCAACAGCGATGTATCTGTCAACGCCATTACCGGTAGCACCGGCGCTGGTCAGAAGCCAGGTGCCACTACCCATTTCTCATGGCGCAACAACAACATGAGCATCTACAAGGCATTCAACCATCAGCACGTGCCAGAGATTCGTCAGAGTCTGAAGCAGACGCAGGGTTATCTCGATGCAGCCATCGACTTCATCCCTTACCGTGGCGACTTCGCCCGTGGCATCTTCGCTACAGAAGTTGTGAAGACAGACAAGCCTATCGAGGAAATCGTGGCTGGTTACAAGGAGTTCTACAAGGATGCCAAGTTTACTCACTATGTGGATAAGGCAATCGACCTGAAGCAGGTGGTGAATACCAACAAGTGCCTGGTTCATGTGGATAAGTATGGTGATAAGCTCCTCATCACTTCCTGCATTGACAATCTTCTGAAGGGTGCCGTAGGTCAGGCTGTTCAGAACATGAACATCATGTTTGGTCTCGACCAGACAGCAGGTTTGAAACTCAAGCCATCAGCATTTTAGATAAAAGAATTCGGAAGAACGGATGAAAAATCATTCGTTCTTCTATCATAAAAATAGTTTGCAATAAGATAACTCTATGAGTTGTCTTTCTTAAAACATAGATTTAACATGAAACTTTACGACGTATATCCTCTTTTCGATATAAATATTGTAAAAGGACAGGGCTGCAAGGTATGGGACAACAAGGGTCAGGAATACCTAGACCTCTATGGCGGTCATGCCGTTATCAGCATCGGTCATTGCCATCCTCACTATGTGGAGATGCTCACCAACCAGTTGAACAACCTGGGGTTCTACTCCAACTCTGTCATTAACAAGTTGCAGGTGAAACTCGCAGAGCGTCTGGGCAAGGCTAGCGGTTATGAGGATTATCAGTTCTTCCTCATCAACTCAGGTGCCGAGGCAAACGAGAATGCCTTGAAGCTGGCTTCTTTTACCAACGGCAGAACCCGCGTACTATCTTTAGAAAAGGCATTCCACGGCAGAACATCACTTGCCGTAGAGGTAACAAACAATCCAAAGATCATCGCTCCAATCAATGACAATGGTCACGTAACCTATCTTCCTATCAACGATTTGGAGGCTTGGGAGAAGGAACTTGCCAAGGGCGATGTATGTGCTTGTATCATCGAAGCTATTCAGGGCGTAGGTGGTTGCAACATGGTAACTCCAGAATTTGCACAGGGATTACAGGCTGCCTGCAAAAAATACGGCACCATCCTCATCTGCGATGAAATCCAGTGCGGTTACGGCAGAAGCGGTAAGTTCTTCGCTCACCAGTGGTTGGGCATCAAGCCAGATCTCATCACCGTTGCCAAGGGTATCGGTAATGGTTTCCCTATGGGTGGCGTGTTGATTTCTCCAGAGTTTACTCCTGTATATGGTCAGTTGGGTACAACCTTTGGTGGCAACCACCTGGCATGTACTGCAGCTCTCGCCGTTCTCGATGTATTCGAGAAGGAGAACCTGGTACAGAATGCGCATGAGGTTGGTGAATATCTCATTGCCCAGCTGAAGGAGTTGCAGAAGCGCAACAGTCACATCACGGAGGTTCGTGGCCGTGGCTTGATGGTAGGAGCCGTACTCGACATTCCTCACAAGGAAGTTCGCAGTAAGCTCATCCACGAGCAGCACTGCTTCACCGGTTGCGCCGGCACCAACATCCTCCGCATCCTCCCTCCATTGGTATTGACCAAGGAGAATGTGGATGACTTCATCGGAAGATTGGAAACCGTATTAAAGGAAGTATAGAAAGTGAAGAACGAAGAGTGAAGAGTGAAGAAACAAAGTTCGGCGGCCAAAGGGAAAGCAATTCAATAGCTCTTCAGCCATATATTTATACAACCCATAAAAGAAATAGGAAACAATCCTATCTTGAGCAGCAAGCCCTTTGCGGTTTGCTGCTTTTTTGTTTTTTCCTCGCTAGATTACTAACTGTGGTTTAACGATTTTAGTTGACCACCTTAAACAGATAGTCATATCTGGAGTTTGACTTCATATTCTCCACAAAACAAGTCCATTGGTTCACAAAAAACACGATACCTCCAGCCATACTTTTGAAATATTATGCTTATCTTTGCAACAAACTTATCAGTATGGAAGAATATCTCATCATATCAAATGCCAACTTCTTGCTCAGAGTGGCTTCCGAACAGATAGCATACGTCTGTTCGGAAGGAAGCTATTGCAATCTCCGACTCACCAACGGAGATGAATACACCTTCTCGTTCAACCTTGTGGTCTTTGAGAAGAAAATAGTAGAGCAACTTGCCCAAACGGCACACTTCTTCGCTCGTGTTGGCAGAAACTACATTATTAATAGTCAGCACATTTTCAGCATCAACCTCAACACTTCAGAACTAGTGTTGTACAACGAGTGGTTTAGCGAGAAATTCACCCTGCACGTCAGCAAGGAACCACTCAAACAATTAAAAGCACTTTTAGACAACTCCATAAAATCGTAAAAGGTATGAAAGGAAAAAACAATCAGGAAGAAACTTATTTCTTGGGCAAAGCACAGGAAACAAGATACACAAAATCTCATATATATAAAAAGGTATTTGGGATAGCCGCTTGCGTGATAGCAATAATAGGTATAACCATCGTCCTTATGTTCAAACCGCAAAGCGTATCACAACCTCATGTGTTAAAGACGATAGCTGTTTTACCGGAAGGTGGTCAGATGCCAATCTTCAACGGCAATGGCGACATCAACGATTTCCTAAGATGGGTGATGACAAACATCCAATATCCTAAAGGATTGGAAGACAAGCCTGCGCGCGTCGTCATCAACTTCACCGTTCAAAAGGATGGAACATTGGGATTATTTAAAGTTCTCGAAGCTCCCAAAGAAAAAGCCTACGAGCAGACTGTGATTGAACTTCTCAAGAGAAGCCCTCATTGGAAGCCTGCCCGACTCTCCGATGGCGAGGAAGTCAACATGGAGTTTACCTTGCCTGTCGTTTTCACTCCCGAAGTAAGAAAGAAATAATCAGCAAAAACGATGAAACAGTTTAGATTGATCCTTATATTATGGCTATGTATGGCAATGAATGCCAAGGCAACGAGACCACAGCTAATTTACTTCAACAAGGAGATAGCTGTTTGAGTAGATATGATGTGTTTCATGCTACCCAATACTATCAAAAGTATTTGGAAGCAAATCCATCTCACCTGGGAGCACGCAGGAAACTGGCTTCCTGCTATCGGAAAGTAGGCAACTACACCGCCTGCATTTCTTGCCTAGACAAGATTCCATCAGATAGCATCAACCACGAAGACATGCGAATGTTCTATTATGCATATCTCAATCAGAACAACAATGACAAGGTTTCTCTCTGGGGTGAACGCATCGCATTCTTATTCCCATACGACAGTGAGATTATTGCTTCGCTTGCCACCCACTACAATGGAGCAAACCAACCTGGCAGAGCGAGGAAGTGGCAAAGAATTACATCTCCCAGTGTGATTCCACGAACTTATATGTCAACAAGGAATACGCCTATTCCCTATTCATGCAATTCAAATATGACGAAGCGATACCATTGTATGAAAAGTTGATAGCGCAAGGCTTCGATAATTTTGAATCAAACTTTGTGCTTGGTCTTTGCTATGAGAACCAGCCCAACAAAGAGGAAGCACTAAAGCATTACCAGAAAGCCGTTCAATTCAAGAGCGACAATGCCACATGCCTTTTCCATTTAGCGTTGGCAGAGAAAGCACTCAACATGGATTCACTATCCATGGCTCATTTCAACCAGTCGTTAGAGGTTTCCTTGCCAAAAGACAGAGCTTTGCGAACCTATAAATGGCTAGCGACTTACATTTTCAACACAGCCGATATGCAGACGCAGCACGTGACTTTGAGTTATGCATCCTTTACGATGAAGAAGACGACCCGCTCAACTATTACAATGCCGCCCAAATGTTCATCGCTTCCAAGAACAAGCTGAAAGCGAAACTGTATCTCCAGTTATTCTTAGCAAATACAAACAGACTGGAAGATAAAAAAGAGGCAGCACAACTCATATCCAAAGCCAAAGAGCAACTCAAGCAATAACCATCAAACAAACATAAACACATGAAAATAATTTTTATCTTAGGTTCAGCATTATTGCTGAGCCAGCCCCTTTGCGCTCAAAACGAAGAGGCAAAAGACACGCTTACCGCCCAGATGATGATGCAAAACCTGCCAGAGGTTTTCGTCAAGGCGACACGTCCTATCGTCAAGGCAGAAAGAGGGCAGTTGGTTTACAACATGCCACTGCTCATAGAGAAAATGCCGGCAGACAACGCTTATGATGCCCTTACCCGAATACCAGGAGTAAACGAACTAAACGGCAACATCAATTATGCAGGAAAGGAACTGACTCTCATCATCAACTGCAAACCAACCACGCTCAATTACGCACAACTGGCAGAGCGATTAAAAGCCATGCCCGCATCACAATTAGCCAAAGCCGAAGTGATGTTGGCAGCGCCAGCACGCCTACATGTTCGTGGAATGGTCATCAACCTGGTTACCAAAGACTATGCTGGAAAGAATCTGCTTTCAGGACAAATACAAAGCACCTGGAGCCAAAGCAAATACGGAGAAGGGAAAGGCAAAGCCAACCTGCTGTTCCAAAAAGGAAGATTCGGTCTGGATGCCATGTATTCATTTACAGATGGAACATCATACGGTGAGACTACTACCTATGCCAATCATCCGCTTCAAGGAAAGCGAGTAGCGTATCATGACAAGACCTCACAGAAAACCCCAGGATTGACTCACAACTATCGCTTGGGACTGAGTTATGCATTTGCTGATAACCACCAGCTATCCCTGGCATATACAGGAAAATGGGACAGCAGCCATCCTCATCATGAAACGATGGGAACAGGCACATCCCAGCAACAGGGCAATGAGCATACCTACCTGCACAATGTAGATGCCAACTACAACCTGCCCTTTAGACTACAAATAGGCATATCCTATCTCAACTACCAAAACCCCAGCCAGCAATATCTAGCAGGAACGATGCTTGACGAAGAGCGTATTCTATACACAAACAGCAAGCAAGTAATAGACAAATGGCTTTTCACAGCAGACCATTCCCACTCATTGAAACAGGTTGGGAACTGTCGTATGGTATGAAATTCCAAAACAGCAACAACAGAAGCTACCAAGCCACGACCAACAAGGATGGAGCAGACATTCCTGATGCAACCAGCCAGGTGAATATCGAAGAAAGAATCTTGAGTTTCTATGGCGGCATAAGCAAACAGATAAACGAGCGAATCAGCTTGGAAGCCTCTGTCGAAGCAGAGCAGTACCATTCTCCACAATGGAACAAATGGCATATTTATCCCACTCTTAATGCATCGTGGAAACCAATCCTGGCAACATACTCAACTTATCCTTCAGTTCCAGCTCACAGTTTCCTAGCTATTGGTCAACTATGAGCAGCATTTACTATGCCTCTACCTATATGGAGATATGGGGAAATCCTCATCTCAAGCCTTACTCTACATACGAGACCAACCTGATGTGGACAATCAAAAGTCGCCATACATTGATGGCATATGCAGAGTTCCAACCCAACTATTCTGTGCAGTTGCCTTATCAGACTACCGACCACCTGGCAGTCATTATGAAGGAGACCAATTTCGACTATAATCATACTATAGGCATTAGAGCATCGACGACTTTCGGTATAGGCATTTGGATGAACGGAAGTGTTTCGGCAACAGGAATCTACAGACATGACAAGAGTAACGATTTCTTTGACTTGCCCTTCAATCGCAAACATATCTCTGCCATTCTTGCCGGAAATCTATCTGCCCAGCTTAGCCGAAGCCATCACATCCATTTCATACTTAACCCATTCTATCAGTCGAAAGCCATTCAAGGACTCTATGACATCAAATCAGTCTTTCTCTTGATTGCTATGTTGAGATGGGCTTCCGATAATGATAAATGGAGCATTGTGGTTAAAGGCAGCAACATCTTCAACGAGGGATTCTCTACAAAATCAGTACAAGGCAATCAAGACTATCACATGAACATCAAGCAAGATTGGGCATCAGCATCCATCTCCATCATCTATAAGATAGGCAAGTACAAGGAGAAGAGAACCAAGGACGTAGATACTTCCAGAATGGGAGTAAACTAGCGAATTTCTTAAAAAATCGTCAGTAAACTAGCGTACTTTCTTAAAAAATCGTCTATAAACTGCTCTTTTTTCTGATAAAAGTAGTATCTTTGCACCGTAATTGCATTTTAACTATAAGACGACAATGAAAATAACAATTATCGGAGCAGGTGCTATGGGCGGTGCCATGGCTGAAGGACTCTTGCAGAGCGAGAAGTTCACTCCATCAGATATTACGGTATCTGACCATAACCAACCAGTATTGGATCACTTCGCAAGCGAAGGAGCCAGCGTAACTCTCGACAACCAGTTGGCTTGCCATGGCGCAGACATCATTTGCGTGGTAGTAAAGCCATGGTGCGTGGAGAAGACATTAAAGGGAATCAAGGATGCACTCAACTACAAGAGTCAGAAACTCGTAGTGGTAGCAGCCGGTGTGCCATCAGCCAACATCAAGGAGTGGTTAGACAAGGATGGCATCACCCCAACCTTCTTCCTCGTGATGCCAAACATCGCCATCGCCTACAAGCAGTCGATGACCTTCATCACTCCTGTAGATGCATCTGCCACAGAAATCCAGCAGATTACAGAAATCTTCGATGAATTGGGCGAAAGCTCATCATGGAAGAACGTCTCTTCCCAGCAGCTACCGCTATGTCGTGTGCCATCGCTTACGCCATGCGCTATGTAAGAGCCAATGTAGAAGGCGGCGTAGAGATGGGCTTCAAGGCAAAGGATGCCCAGAAGATTGTCTTGCAGACCATCAAGGGTGCCGTAGAACTGCTTCAGGAAACTGGCGAACACCCAGAGGCTGCCATTGATAAGGTTACTACTCCTGGCGGCTGCACCATCAAGGGCCTCAACACCATGGAGCAGAACGGTTTCACCAATGCCGTAATCAAGGGATTGATAGCAGGAAAGAAATAAAATCTATCTGTAGATGATAGAAGACATATAGCAAACAACCCATAAAAAAAGCAAATGCAGCAGGAGTTTTATGCTCTTGCTGCGTTTTTTATGTTTTATAAGATAGCTAACTACATTTATTGCACATAATCCTTGGATAAATGGAAAAATAAATGTATCTTTGCCAAAGAATAAAAGAACAGAAAGACTATGGCAGAGATGAACACAAGGAAATTGCCAGCAGGCATACAATTCTTTAGCATTATCCGCAAGGAAGGCTACTTATATGTTGACAAGACCGACTTGGTATGGCAACTTACTCACTCAGGTGATTTATACAATTATCTGAGCCGTCCTCGTCGTTTCGGTAAATCTCTGCTTATAGATACCTTGCAATGCTACTTCGAAGGCAAGAAAGAACTCTTTGAGGGGCTGAAGATTATGGAACTGGAAGAAGAATGGACTGAGTATCCCGTCATCAGACTTGACATGAGCGGTGCAGGTGCCACTGCTGCCGAAATCAAAGACTATCTCAATCTTGAGTTTTCGAAATACGAAGCTTTATACAGCATCAAGCCTAAAGAGACATCTCGCGAATCCGTACGTTTCCAAGTTATCCTTGACACAGCCTATCAAAAGACAGGTAAGCAAGTAGTGGTGCTGATTGACGAATACGATTCCCCTTTGCTGCATTCATGGAAGACACCAGAGCATGAAGGTTGCACTGAAGTTTATCGTTCTGTATTCTCCGTACTCAAACTCAAAGGAAATGTACTTCGCTTTGTCTTCATCACAGGCATCACGAAGTTTACCCAGATATCCCTATTCTCTGTACTTAACCATCTGACAAACATCAGCTTTCTCCCACAATTTGCCCCTCTTTGTGGCATCACCGAGGAAGAAATGACAGTCAACTTCGCCCCAGAGTTGGAAGCCTTGGCAGATAAGATGGAATGCAGCATTGAAGAAGCACACGACAAGTTGAAGACCTATTATGACGGTTATCATTTCAGCGATGAGAACATGACCGACATCTACAATCCGTTCAGCTTGCTCAACGCCCTCTCCCAATTGCGTCTGCGCAACTATTGGATTTCATCCGGCGCCACTTCCATGCTGAATAAATTCGTAAACAACATGGAGTTACGCCTTCATGACTTCGAAGATTGCTACATCGACAAAGACACACTGGAGACATCAGATGTCATAGAAGGCGGTTCCGAACTATTTCTCTATCAGACAGGTTATCTCACCATCAAGGGTTTTGATGAAGATGGATATTCTTTAGGCTTTCCGAATGAGGAAGTAAGAAAGGCTCTCTATAAAGCCGTATTGCCTGCACTGACCCAGAAGGACATCACGGATATTGTCTCCATACAAAGTAGGTTGATGCACAGTATGAATAATGGCAATTTGGAAGAAGCCAAGCAGTGTATGAAATCTCTCATCTCAAATGTCCCATACAGCAATAAGAAATTGGTAAGTATGGACATGGAGGAGCGTTATCGCCTTATCATCAGCACCATACTGAATGCCATAGGCTGCCAAGTAGAAGTAGAACACATGCTATCAACTGGCAGGATAGACATCGTAGCCTCCACCTCTCGTTTCATCTATGTGATGGAACTAAAGTTAGCAAACAACGGAGGGATAAATGCTGCCGAAAAACAAATGATTGACAACGGCTATCTCAAGCCATTCTTGGCAGATGACCGAAAAGTTATAGGGGTAGCTGTAGAATTAGATGACATGGGCAAAGGACTCATTGATTGGAAAGAAGTTAAATAACAATATGTTTAATCAAAAACAAATGAAATTATGAGACGATTATTATTAACATTTGCCGTACTAAGCACATTTGCTCTTACGGCTAACGCACAGGACGTAAGAAAATTCACCTATGATGTAGGCGGCTATTGGGTAAAGCTGGACACCAAGAACATGCGCTTTCTCATGGATGGCTGCGGCGAAGAAGAGTGGGACAAAGTCCTTAACTACAAGAAAGTAGGCAACAAGGAGAGTTTCTCTACCAAGAGCGGATCTGGTGGAACTATACGCCATGAGTTTGTAAAGAAAAGCGAGAACAAATATACCTATACAATCACATACCCTGGTTATAAGCCGCAAACGGAGAACGTTACTGTCGGCTCAGATGCCCCTTCAGCTAAGGAGCAGCCAAGAACCTGTGAAAGCTGCCAGCGATGGCGTAAAGGGATTGTTCAATAAAGGCAAGGGGCTGTTCAAAAAGAAAGACAAGAAATAACCATATATAAAAAATGCTGCAAGAATCTGAGTTCTTGCAGCATTTTTCACATATAACACGAAAATTATCTTGGTCCCAAGAATCGATCACCGTTCAAGTGAATCATGTGGTCGGGCATATCTGCCATCCACACTTCCGTATCCCAAGCAAGAGACTCCGAGAACTTTTTGAATGTTTTAAAATCTAGAAAAGCCGTAACAAAGATTTTACCGCTCTTCACATTCTTTGTCAACTCTTGAAGTTCAACTATTCTCTTGTTATCCATCGGACCTACGGAAGTAACAGACTCTATAAAATAAAGACATTCGGCACCAGGTGCAAACCGAGCACCAAACTCTTCTATGATTGCCTTTTGCAATTCATTATGCTTTCCTGTTGAGAAAGACATCTTCAGGCATTGTTCCTGGGTCCAACGATTCAAACTATATGCTAAAGAAAAACAAGTTTGGTATATGGAAGATGAAGTCTGCGCATTCTAATAGTTTTATGCTCTTATACATAAATATCACTTTAATCTATTAATTTATCAGCAGATTGTTTGGATATATCAACAAAAAGTCGTAATTTTGCCCCAAAATGCGAAGGTTTGCAATATACCTTCGCCAGGAACAACTAAAAAGAATAGCACTATGGATGAAGCAATCAAACAAATCGGTGAAAGGCTGAAAGGTCTCCGCGAGGTTCTCAATATTCCTGCCGAGGAAATTGCAGAACTGTGCGAAATCAGTCTTGATCATTACCTCAAAATAGAATCCGGTGAGGCGGATCCTTCTGTTTATCGCCTGTCAAAAATCTCTAAGCGATACGGCATCGACCTTGACGTATTGCTCTTCGGAGAGGAACCTCGCATGAAGGGATACTACGTAACCCGCAAGGGACAGGGACCGGAGATTGACCGCAACAACCAGTATAAATACCAGAGCCTTGCCGTAGGATTCAAGGATAGAAAGGTGAATCCGTTCATGGTACAGGTGGATCCGTTGCCAGGCGACAAGAAGCCGAACAAGAACGGACACGACGGACAGGAATATGATTATGTGATTGAGGGACAGCTCGAAGTAACCATCGAAGAGAAGGTGATGGTGCTGAATCCGGGCGACAGCATCTACTTCGACAGTAGAAAGTCGCATTGTTTCCGCTCACTCAACAATGAGCCTGCCAAGTTCCTTTGTATAATTATCTAGAAGAGTAACTATGATCGAGAGATTTCTAAAACAGACAAAATTCACTTCAGAGCAAGACTTCAAGGAGCATCTGGAGTTTATCATACCAGAAGATTTCAACTTTGCCTACGACGTGATGGACGAATGGGCAAAGATCAAACCAGACCACGTGGCGCTGCTTTGGGCAAGTGAACGTGGCGAAGAAATCCGTTTTACATACAAGGACCTGAAGGAGCAGAGCGACAAGGCTGCTGCTTACTTCCAGAGTCTCGGCATCGGTCACGATGATAAGGTGATGCTGATTCTGAAGCGTCACTATCAGTGGTGGCTTGCCATGCTCGGTCTCCACAAGTTGGGTGCCGTAGCCATCCCTGCCACCCACATGCTTACCAAGCACGACATCGTTTACCGCAACAATGCAGCAAGCGTGAAGGCTATCATCTGCTGCGGCGATGATTACGTGGTAGAGCAGGTTAATCAGGCAATGCCAGAGAGTCCGACTGTCAAGACATTGATCAGTATCGGTCCGGATATCCCTGAAGGTTTCCACGACTGGATGAAGGAATGGAACGAATGTGCTCCTTTCGTTCGTCCGGAGCATGTAAGCTCTAACGAAGATACCTGCTGATGTACTTTACATCGGGAACCACAGGCGAGCCAAAGATGGTGGCACACGATCACCTCTATGCGCTCGGTCATCTGACCACGGGTGTATATTGGCACAATCTCCACGAGAATTCCATCCATCTTACCGTAGCCGATACCGGTTGGGGCAAGGCTGTATGGGGCAAACTCTACGGACAATGGTTTGCCGGAGCTACCGTCTTTGTCTTCGATCACGAGAAGTTTACGGCTGATAAGATCATGCGCCAGATTGAGAAGTATCACATCACCTCTTTCTGTGCCCCTCCTACTATCTACCGCTTCATGATTCAGGAGGATTTCTCTAAGTATGACCTCAGCAGTCTTGAATACTGCACCACTGCGGGTGAGGCTATGAACCATCCGTGGCAGAGACCTTCCAGAAACTTACTGGTGTTCAGATTTACGAGGCTTCGGACAGACTGAGACCACGATGACACTCGGAACCTTCCCTTGGATCAAGCCAAAGCCAGGAAGCATGGGCAAGCCAAATCCACAATATGATGTTCACATCCTGCGCCCTGACATGACGGAATGCGAAGATGGTGAAAAGGGCGAGATTTGCATCCGCATCGGCGACAACAAGCCTATCGGTCTCTTCAAATATTACTATCGTGACGAGAAGCAGACCAAATCGGTTTGGCATGATGGTTACTATCACACGGGCGATATGGCTTGGCGTGATGAGGAAGGCTACTTCTGGTTTGAGGGCAGAATCGACGACGTGATCAAGAGTTCTGGCTACCGTATCGGTCCTTTCGAGGTAGAGAATGCCCTGATGACTCACCCTGCCGTAGTAGAGTGCGCCATCACCGGTGTGCCAGACCCAATCCGCGGTATGGTAGTCAAGGCTACCGTCTACTGAAGGACGAATACAAGAGTATGGCGGGCCCTGACCTCATCAAGAAGCTGCAGGATCATGTAAAGCATGAGACCGCTCCTTATAAATATCCTCGCATCATGAATTCGTAGATGAACTGCCAAAGACCATCTCCGGCAAGATTCGAAGAGTAGAGATTAGAGAGAAAGACAACAAAAAATAAAGAAGAATGCGCTGGGAGGCAGGTTTTGTTTCCTGCCCTCACCCAGTATGTCAACATAAAAGAATTTATGAGACGAATAGTAGTAAAGTTGGGCAGCAACGTGCTGACCCGAGAGGATGGACATTTGAACGTAACTAGAATGTCGGCTTTGGTTGACCAACTGGCTTGGTTGAGAAGGCACGACTACGAGGTGATACTCGTATCTTCTGGTGCCGTGATGGCAGGCAGGGGCGAATTGCAGGTAGACCACCAGCTGGACAGTGTAGAGCAGCGACAGCTGTTCTCTTCCGTAGGTCAAGGCAAGCTGATTAGATTGTATTATGACCTGTTCAGAGAATACAACATCAAGGTGGGACAGGTATTGACCATGAAGGAGAACTTCCTTGCCAAGGAACAGTATCAGAACCAAAAGGCTTGTATGGAACTGATGTTGGAGAATGGCGTACTCCCTATCGTCAACGAGAATGATACCGTATGCCTCACCGAGCTAATGTTTACGGATAACGATGAATTATCTGGCTTGATTGCAAGAATGCTGAATGCCGATGCCCTCGTTTTGCTCTCCAATGTGGATGGCATTTACAATGGCGACCCATCTCTCCCAACCTCTCGCATCATCCCTTCGGTATATTACGACCGAGATGTGAGCGAATATGTGAGCGATGAGAAGAGTAGTCACGGCAGAGGCGGCATGATTTCCAAATTGAAGACCGCCCAGGATGTAGCGAATGCCGGCATCAAGGTAATCATCGCCAACGGCAATACGCCAAACATCCTCATCAATCTGAAGGAGCATCCGATGGAGACCCTACATACAGAGTTTGCTCCAAGACCGATGGAAAAATAATAGAATCACAAGCAATGACAAAGAAAAAAGAAATACGTAACAGTACTGCAGAGTTTCTTACCTTCGTGGCAGAGGGTAAGGAACAAGGCGTACAGGTATTGTATAAAGACGAGACGGTGTGGGCTACACAGAAGGCAATGGCGACATTGTTTGACTGCTCAACCGATAACATCAGCTTGCACTTAAAGAACATTTTCAAGTCTGGTGAACTGCAGGAAGATTCAGTTACCGAGAAAAACTCGGCAACTGCCTCAGATGGCAAGACGTATCAAACCAAATTCTACAACCTCGATGCTATTATCAGTGTAGGATATCGTGTAAACTCCATCCGTGCCACCCAGTTCCGCCAATGGTGTACTTATGTCATCCGCCAATTCTCACTGCGTGGCTACATCATAGACAAGAAGAGAATGGAGAAATGCAAAACAAGATGCATTTTGCCGTACATGGTCATACTGCGGCAGAACTTATCGTTGACCGTGCCGATGCTGACAAGGAACACATGGGGTTGACTACATGGGAGAAAGCTCCCAACGGGAATATCGTTTTAGAAGCTGGTGGAGATGCCGTCTTGAAAGACGCTGGGGAGGTGACGGCAGAGTATGCAAAGGAATATGCCGAGACTGAGTTTGAAAAATACCGCATCATCCAAGACCGCCTTTTCCGCTCCGACTTCGACAAGTTTGACGGCAACGAAGACTTGCCATCTTTGGATTTCAAGGAGTAAGTATTTCTTTGAAGGTATTAAATAAATATATTTAGACGCATGAACCATTCGAGGTGAAGATTATTGAATAAAAATAAAAGGCATCAGAAAATATGGACAAAAAAGAATTGAAAGAAAGAGAAGTGAAGGTAACAGAACTTGCTGTGAACTTCTGCAACGAGAAGTTGGACGAGGAATGTGCCACACTATGCACCCAGCTGATACAGAAACTTGGAAGGAAACGCACCAATCCTCTCCAGTCTGGAAGATTAGAGATTTGGGCAGCAGCAGCTGTTTACACCATATGCAGCATCAACTTCATATTCAGCAAGGACTCCCGACTAAGCTTGACATCGAATGACATCTGTGAATATTTTGGCACAAGCAACTCTACCACGGCGCAAAAGTCGAGGACGATAAAAGACTTGCTGAAGATAAGTCAAGTATTCGATCCCAACTTTCATTGAAAGAGATTGCCACAAACAATCCTTTCAATCGTCTTCGAATGTCAAATGGATTTTTCTTCTTCGACTAATGTCAAAAGACAAGGCTACATTACGGGCATTCCTTGCCAATAACAATGCACCATGCCCAAAAAGTGGGACAACGTTCCACCTTTTTGGCATGGTGTATTGTTTACCTCAGTTCGGGATAAGATTAAACCAGTCTTGATTAACGTCTTTATTATAGGATGCTTACAGAGAAACTTTATTCTAATACCAATACGTGGCTCGTTCCATCGGTCTGGCTGAATACATTCAAGCGACTTTCATCAGATAGTCACCGCTGTACTGCTTGCCATTGCACTCCAAATCAGATTCCTTGCCAGGCATCAGATAGGTCTCCTTTACGGTATAAACCTTATCGGCATCCAATCCCTGCATCTTCACATTCATCACAGGCTCCTTGTAGCGTGGATGCAAGTCGTAAGCAAAGAGAACGGCACGCTGCTTGTCCTTACTTACATAGTTAATGGCACAGTGGTTGCTTCGTAAGGAGAAACCAGGCGATACTGGTCGCCCTCAAGAATCATAGGCTTCATACTATCGTAGTTCTTGACAGCATTCTGCACAAACTTGTAGTCATCACCAGAAAGCGACTTGAGGTCGATATCAAAACCCAACTTACATGAACTGCAAACATCGGTGCGGAACTTCACACTGGTATTCTTGTTCCAGTTAGTTACATGCGAACCCATGGTCTTGGCTGGGAAGAACTTTGACAGGCTCCACTGGATGTAGAGGCGCTCGTATGGATCCGTATCGTCTGAACACCAGAACTCGGTGAAATACTTAAGCATCTCATAATCCATTCTGCCGCCACCGCCAGAGCAAAGCATCATCGGCAACTTAGGATACTTCTTATGAATACGGGTAAGGACCTTGTAGATACCACGGACATGATCGATATAGAAATTACCCTGATTCTCCTTATGATATGGAGAATAGATATTGGTAATCACACTATTGCAGTCCCACTTGAAGTAAGCCACATCCGGATTCTCTGTCATGATGCGATCCACGATGCCGAACACATAATCCTGTACCTTAGGATTACTGATATCAAGTACCAGCTGGTTGCGGTAATAATAGGTATCACGCTTTGGCTGCATGATGACCCAGTCAGGATGCTTCTCAAAGAGTTCACTCTTAGGATTCACCATCTCAGGCTCAATCCAAATACCAAACTTTACTCCAGCCTTTTTGGCATCTCTTACCAATCCAGGTATTCCATCAGGCAGCTTGCTCTTGGTAGCCTCCCAGTCGCCGAGACCTGCATGGTCGTCCTTACGAGGATACTTGTTAGCAAACCAACCATCATCAAGCAAGAACATATCTACACCCAGGTCCTTGGCATCCTTCATCAACTCAGCAAGACTCTGCTGGTTGAAGTCGAAGCCGGTATTCTCCCAGTTGTTCAAGAGCGTAAGGCGATCTTCCATTCCCATGTTTACCTGATACTGACGAGCCCAATTGTGCAAATTACGGGAAGCCTCACCAATACCATTATCGCTCATGGCAAAGATAAACTCAGGGGTAGTGAACGTCTCACCAGCCTTCAGCTTATAGTTAGAGGCGTATGGATTGATGGCAGGAATAACCCGAAGAGCTCCCACGTTATCTACCTCGAAGGTAAAGCGGAAATTGCCAGGCCATCCGATGGTTCCAAGCATCACCTTGCCCTCATTCTCCTTGGCAGGCTCATCAAATCCCAGTTCAAAGAACGGCTCCTCCTGCATGGCTGCACGAGTACCCAACTTGGTATCAACAATCTTCTTACCAGCAGTCAACTGGCAAGTTTCAGGCTGTCCTTCCTTAGCCCAGTCGCTATGATAATTGGTAACGAAATACTTGTTTGCCTTGAAATAAAGCATTGTTGAGCTATATCTCCAAAGCGTAACCGGAGCTTTCTCCTTATGAGAAATTTCGCTCCATGCCTTGATGACGTTCTCCTTAGGGTAAGCTGCATAGTGGAGCTTCACGGTCAGCGGATACACCTTGTCCTTAAGCGTGATGATGGTCTCAACACCTCCACTGATAGCCTTTTCTTCAGAAGACTGATAATACAAATAGGTGGTCATGTTACCATCTGCATGGGTCACTGCCACTGCCGGCTCGAAGAAATCTTCAGCACCAGAGGTTGCATAAACCTCATGACCTCGCTGGCAGACGGAACCATCAGAAGCCGCATATACATCCCACTTCAGATGATTGTAATCTGAAGGATTCTTCAACTTGTCACCCAGATACACTTGGTAGAGGCGACCCTTAGGAGAAACCTGCATCACGAGGTCGGTCTTGTCGGTTGACACTCGGATGGTCTTTTGAGCAGATGCCATGATAGATGTCATGCACATCGCTGCGATAATCATAAATACCTTTTTCATCGTTCTTTGGTTTTTACGTGATTGCTTTGTTATAATTAAACGCTATAATTCTTTCGTTATTATCTTAGAATTTGATTCCTGCAGAGAATTCCACCGTAAACGGACGAAGATAGCTACCACTCATGTACTTGCCGTCATATTTGCCAGCTTCCTGCTTGGTAATCAGCTCAGATCCGCTAATGGTACCCTTGGCACCCTTCTCGTTGAAGATATTGATGACACTCACGCCAAGCTCAACTTCTTGTTCACATTCCAGTTGATTCCGCCGAAGTCTCCCAGTGACCATTGAAGTAGAGTGCCTCCTGAAGGTTGGCATAGGTCTTACCGAAGTAACGGAAGCTCAACCAGGCATTCAGATTCTTGGTGATATCATACTTAGGGTCCAACTCGATAAGAACCTGAGGAATCTCCTTGACAATCATATTGTTGGCATTCACACCCATAGACTGACCGTCACTGAACGTTACGCTCGCATTATAGTTCTTATACACCGGCTTCTGATAAGTGAAGAGTGCATGCATGTGGAAGTTCTTGAACGGATTGATTTCTGCCGAGGTTGTCCAACCCAAGTCTGGATGTTATAGATGAGCAACACGGTCTTGCCCTCTGTAGTGCCAGGTTGGTAAGATTCTGCTGGTCGATATTGTTCGACTTTGAAATGTAGGTCACCATTGAAGAGAGGTCAATCCAATCGTTCTTGTAGAAAATACCACCACGAATCAATGGAATGGTTACTCGCTTATACTGCTCCTCGGTAGGTCCTGTTCCTGCATACTCGCTGATGCGTGGGAAACGGGTGGCGATGGTAGCATCGGCTGTCAGACCAAACTGGCGGGTAAGGTTATACGTCAACTGCAAGGTGGCTGCATAATTCAATTTATCCTTGGTTACGTTCTTTGCTTCGATGCTGTGCTCGGTAGCAACAACAGAACCATCAGCAGCAGTGGCGTATGTATTATAGTTACCCATGTGGAATCCTGAGAAACGTGGAGTAGAAATCTGCTCGGCAGACATGCGGTAGTACTCCAATCTACCACCATAGAACACCTTGAACTTAGGACTAACCTTCCATTCGTCGGTAAAGTAGAGTGCCAACTTGTTCTCTGAACCCTTGGTGTATTCTGGACTCAACTCATTATAACCGAAAGTCTCAGAACGATGAGCTGTCTGCGTAGGATCAAGGGGATTGACATATATCTGGCTCAATGTGCGTGGATAAGCTTCTACGGTGCCTGCCCACTGGAACGAAGACGAATAGTAATTGAGATGGTAATACCACTCGTTCAAACCAATCATTAACTTATGGTTATTCAACTGCTTAGAGATTTCGGTAGTCAAAAGCGCATTGCTCACCTTACCAACATGCAACCAGGTGCGACGGCCTTCTATATAGCCACTGTAGGCAGACCCATCAGAAAGCTGATAGCCATCAGCCTCGCTCACCTGAGAGATGGTACTTCCTCCGTAATCTACATAATTGGCACGTGGAGCATTCATATACTTGGCGTTGAATTTCCACAACCATCCATTATCAAACTGATACTGGCTGATGAGGCAATTTCGTTGGCATGATTCTCACTGCCATCGCTCATATTCCATGTCTCCATCTTTCCTGACTTTGTATTCAAGTATTGGAAAGAACCTTGACGCTGCACGTATGAGTCCATACCCGGATCAAAGCCATCGATCTTCTTGATACTGCCGTCGCCAGAATAGATAAATGGGGCTGCATTGGCAAAATTGCCAGGGTTCTTGCTGTTGGAATACTTATATAATAAGGAGATACGTCCCTTTCCATCATTCAAGATGCGAGTGATGCCGAAATGATAAAGTTGGGTACGGTCGGCATAATCTGTAAAGCGAAGCTTGAAACTACCTGGATCGAAATTCTGATACATACTGGCAGTATAAAGCCAATTGTCACCGATTCCACCAGACAGGTTGAGGTCTACATTCTGCATACCAAAATGGTTTGCCTTATAGTTGAGCTTGCCCTTGAACTCTTTCTGCCCCAACTCGCTGAAAGAAGAAACTGCGTATGCAATATTACCTGTAGCAATGGCAGACTCAGATGGAGTCATCAAGTCGGTACCTTTCAGTGAGGCATCGCTACGCCAATGTGCAGACAGTCTGTGTACGGAAGAAGAGTAAACGGCAGGAAGACCGTTTTCATATACGGTTACATCCTCGCTTGGCAATCCTATCTGGATTTCACGAGGCTTGTTGGCATCAGATGCGTTGAGCATCACATTACGCTCTTCCTTTTTCTCCTTGTTTTCAGATTCGTCGGAAGGAAGTGCATACACTTGGCTTGCAGCAGACATCGCTATCAAAGCCATAGAAAATGTACGGATTCTTAAGTTCATAATCTTACAGTTGTTTATTCTTAGTTTTACATGATTTCACTTGCTACCGAATGCGATTCGATTGCGGTTGCAAAGTTAAGGAGATTTTTCAGACATTGGCATCATGTGTAGGTTACGAGTAGATAAATATTAGGTTTATTAAGTCTATAACCTTCTAATAATCAAGCTATCAAAGATATTAATACTTTTTAATAGAGTAGATGGTAAAAAGAGGAATAAATGTAGTATCTTTGCAGAAAAATACAATTATAAGGCACTCTAATAGCCTATCAGATAGTAACAATAACAATTAAAAGGATAGTTATGAAAGTAGTATTGTGGTTCTTAATGATGTTTATGCCATTAATGGCAAATGCTTCTTCCATAAACGAGGAACAGCTGTTCCATCGTTTAGACAGTTACATCGCTCAGCGAAGCAAGTTTACCCAAAGAAAAGAAGCGAAACTACTAAGACTCAAAAAGCAACTATACATGACTTCCGACAAGCGCAGCCAGCTTAGGCTCTATAACCAGATCTACAGAGAGTATTATACCTACCGTTACGACTCTGCCATGACATACGCCAAGAAGGGCTACCAGCTGGCAGCACAACTTCAGGATGATTATTTCATCAACCTGAATAAAATCAATCGTGCGGCAGTGCTGTCAACAGGCGGTTTCTACAGCCAGGCAGAAGACTTAATGCTCGCAATGGATGTGGAGAAAATGTCACCTAAGTTATTGCAATACTATTATTATACCTTGACTTGGGTATATAACTACTGGGAAACTTTCTGCAATAAGTCGGAGTTTCAAGAAGGATTGGCAGCCAAGAAACGTTTTTATTTAGGCAAGACTCTTGAACATATCGGCAACAAAGAATCCGCTCTTTATTACTATCTTTCAGGAGAGTTTGAATATCTAAAGCAGCGTACAAGCAAAAAGATGCTTCAGTTCTACATGAAGGCACTTTCAGCCAGTCCCCTGAACAGCCGTGTGCATGCCTCATCGGCTTATTGCATAGCCCGCTATTATTATGATACCGACCAAAAGGATTTATATGAAAAGTATATTGTAGAAGCAGCCATCTCAGACCAGATATGTCCCCTGAAGGAGAATCTTGCCCTTCAGGAACTTTCCACCTATCTATATAATAAGGATGCCTCCTATGCAAAGAGGGTTGCCAAATACATCTATTGCTCCATGGAGGATGCCCAATTCTACAACAACCGCCTCCGCATGGTAGAGATTTCCCGCATACTACCCCTTATCACAGAAACGAACCATCAGGCAGAAGTACGCAAGAACCGCATCGTAACAGCATCTCTCGTCATCGTGAGCATCCTGTCGCTAGGATTCCTTGCCATGGCTTTCTTTGCATTCAAGATGAACAAGCGTCTAGCCAAGAGCCGTAGGGAGATAAAAAGCCAAAATACACTCTTGGACGAACTGAACCAGAAGCTGCTCAACACCAATAAGCGAAGAGAGACCTATATGCATTTATTTATGGACATCAGTGCTGTATATATCAAGAAACTGGATGATTATCGCAATTGGTAAGCCGCAAAATCAAGGCAAAGCAAACTGCCGATCTTCTGACTGCCATCAACAGCTACAAGCTGGCAGAAGAAGAGGCTGCCAACTTCTATATTCGCTTCGACAAGGCATTCATTGACTTGTATCCGAATTTCGTGGAAGAGTTCAACCAACTGCTGTTGCCAGAAAAACAGATAGTTCTCCCTGCCCCTAACAGTCTCACCAAGGAACTGCGTATCTATGCATTGATGCGACTGGGAATTACGGATGGTCAGGAACTGGCCACCCTTCTGTTCTATTCTACGCAAACCATCTATAATTACAAGGCAGCCATCAGAAAGCGAGCCAAAGACCTCACCACTTTTGATGCAGCCATCAACCGACTATGCAATGTGATAGGCTAATAAATGGCAGAAATTTGAGAATGTTCCTCAACTTTCTGCCTTTTTCTTTTGCATATTCAATAAATAGTTGTATCTTTGCCATTACAATAAAGTTGTAACACAAAAAATGTAATGGCGTATGAAACTAAGTAACAAGAAATTAGCAAATCCTTTCATCTACCAAGGTTATGAAAGTCCCGAATATTTCTGCGACAGAGAGGCTGAAACAAAGACTTTGATATCGCACCTGAAGAATGGAAGGAACGTTACCCTCATTTCTCCTCGAAGAATAGGAAAAACAGCTTATAAAGAATACTTTCTATCATCTGGAAAAAGATGAGAAGGATACAGCATGCCTATACCTTGACATATTCGCCACCAAGAACTTGCACGACTTTGTGGAACAATTTGGCGTAATGGTTATCAATGACATCGTCCGCAAGAACTCCTCATTCATAGAGAAAACCATCGCCTTCTTCAGTGCCTTGCGCCCTGTACTCAGCATGGATCCATTAACTGGTGAACCTAGCGTATCTATCACAATAGAGCCATCCCAAGAGGACATCACCATCCGCAGCATCTTCAACTATCTCAACGAGAGTGGGAAAGAGGTATATATCGCCATCGATGAATTTCAGCAGATTGCAGAATATCCAGAGAAAGGCACAGAGGCATTGCTACGTTCTTATATCCAGTTTGCCCAACATGTGCATTTCATCTTCTCTGGCAGCAAGCATCATCTGATGGCTGAGATATTCGGCTCGCCGAAACATCCATTTTACCAAAGCACAGAGATGATGGGACTGAAGCCATTGGATTGCAGCATTTATTATGACTTCTGTCAAAACTTCTTTAAGCAGAAAGGCGGTAATCTATCGAAGGATGTTTTCGAACAAATCTACCACCAGTTTAATGGTCATACCTGGTATATTCAATGCATCATGAATCGCCTCTATGAAACGGAGCTTACCATTTACTGTATTGAGCAAGTGAATGCCGCCTTACTCTCCATCCTACAAGGCAGGGAACCTCAATTCGAAAACCTGGTTCAGTTCTTCACAGAGAACCAGTTCTCGCTTCTGAAAGCTATAGCCAAGGATAGCATTGTTGCCCAGCCTACCTCTGGCAAGTTCATCAATGAGCACAAGCTGAGTGGAGCCAGCAGCGTAAAGGCTGCCCTCAAAATTTTGGAAGACAAGGAATTAGTATATAGGACTAATGAAGGATACGTCATCTACGACAGATTCATGGATCTGTGGTTAAAGAGAATATAAACAAAAAAATGTGCTTTAAACGTGCGGAATGTGCTTAAAAAAGACACATTCGCACGTTTAAAGCACATTTCTCTCCTAGAAAGCCGTACATCTTACAATGATTACGACCATGGGGTTATCCGACAATCCTTATGCCTGGGATGTTCAGTCGGCAGTAACAATGAATGACTTGTTTGTTCTCTAAACGTCCTAACTATATTAAGCTGGAGGAGATGGCAACAGAATCTGTTCTGAAAGCATTCTGCAAGGCATTAAAGATAAAGCTCGTAAAAGAGCGCCTCCCTTTACGTGATTTGAATGATGCTTGGGAATATCTCCACAACTACACTATGGATATGTAGATTCCCTAACTGCTTTAACAAGCCAGAGAATATGGTTGATTAAGTAAGAGAATATGGTTGAATAAACTTACGGATATAGCATATCGGGTTAACGGAGATAGTTTATCGGGGTAGCGGATACTGTTTCTTGGGTAAGAGGATACTGCTTCTCGGAGTTTGCCACTAGGCTCAGCAGCTCTGCTGAGCCTAGTCAGCAGGTCTGCCGACTGCAGTCAGCACATCTGCTGACTATAGTGACAACACCTTATAGTTGTACAACTTTACACCCTATAGTTGTACAACCTTACACCTTATAGTTGTACAACTTTACACCCCATAGTTGTACAACCTTATACACTATAGTTGTACAACTACAAACTCTGATACAGGGATACTACTTTCTTTTGGAAATACAATTATTATCTGCAACTTTTTATCGAAAAAAGTGAAAAGAAAGATTGCTTTTTCGATATAAAATCGTATCTTTCTAGAAGTTCTACCTGAAATTCAAAGAGTTAACAATTCTTCAGACACTGTCTGAAGAATTCAAAAAGTAAAAACAGCAGACACCGTCTGCTGAATCTTCTTTGCTACCCCCAAAAGTCAGGCGCTGCCTGACCTTTTTAAATCTCATTTTCCGTATAACTATCCATTTATCTATTAAACTATCACTTTTTCTTGCATAAAGTTTGCATTTTTCGATATTTATGCTTACCTTTGCCGTTGTTAAGAGGGAACTCGTAACACATTACAAAATATCTTATCATAAAAATAAGAAAGGAAATAGCGAATGGAACTGAAAGAGACTTTCCAAAAAGTGAAGGCAGCCAGCAAGACACTGGGCTTGCTCAGCGACGAACAACGTAATGAAATCCTGCAGGCGGTGGCTGATGCTATCATCGCAGAAACTCCTGCGCTCCTTGCAGCGAACGCAGAAGACTTGGCGAAGATGGACAAGGCGAACCCGCTCTACGACCGATTGCAACTCACAGAGCAGCGACTCCAGGATATTGCTTCGGATATGAGACACGTCAGTACCCTGCCCTCACCGCTCGGAAGAGTTCTCAAAGACAAAACACTCGAAAATGGTTTGCATCTGCAGCGAGTTGCCGTTCCATTCGGAGTTATCGGCATGATTTATGAAGCCCGTCCTAATGTGACTTACGATGTTTTCTCACTCTGTTTCAAGAGTGGAAATGCGTGCGTACTGAAAGGTGGAAAGGATGCAACGCCTCAAACTCAGCGGGTGTCGAACTTATCCACAGGGTGTTGATAACTTTTGGTATTGATCCGAATGTTGTTACACTGCTCCCTGCTACCCATGAAGCTACAGGCGAAATGCTGAATGCCATAGGCTATATCGACCTCTGCATTCCTCGTGGAGGAAAGAAGCTTATCAACTTCGTCCGTGATACTGCCAAAGTTCGGTTATCGAAACCGGAGCCGGCGTGGTACATTGTTACTTCGACAAGGATGGCGACCTGGAGATGGGCAAGCGCATTATCACCAATGCCAAGTGCCGAAGAGTGAGCGTATGCAATGCGCTCGACTGTCTGCTGATTCACGAAAGCAGATTAAGCGACCTACCAACTCTCTGCGAAGGACTCGCCGAGAAGCAAACCAAGATTCATGCAGATGCCAAGGCTTACAAAGCTTTAAAGGGTCACTATCCTGACACCTTATTATATAAGTCAGAGGAAAGCGAAGCGAAGATGAAAGAGGCTGATGCCAACGTAAAGAGTATCTGGAACACCGAATGGCTCAGCATGCAGATGGGTATCAAGACCGTAGCTTCGGAAGATGAGGCACTCGAACACATTGCTACCTACGGAAGCGGACACAGCGAGAGCATCGTTTCCAACGATGAAACTGCCCAGAAGAAGTTCCAGGCGATGGTAGATGCAGCCTGCGTTTATGTGAATGCTCCAACCAGTTTCACCGATGGCGCACAGTTCGGATTGGGCGCAGAGATTGGCATCAGTACCCAAAAGCTTGGAGCACGCGGACCAATGGCGCTAGAAGAGATTACCACCTACAAGTGGTTGATTACAGGTCAGGGACAGACAAGAGCCTAACAAGACCCGCTCCGTACCTGCTCCGTACCCTCTCCGTACCAAGTCTTAGTTTCTGCCATGTTTGCAAGGTTTGCATGCAGACTTTGCAAACATCAAGATTCAAGAAGAAAGATTCAAGAGCAATATATATCAGAAATAACAAATAAAAAACGAAATAACAATGAAGACATTCTTTAATGTTGAAGACCTTGGCGACCTGAAAGCAGCGCTCGCCGAGGCACAGGAAGTGAAAGCAAACCGTTTCGGTTATCAGGAGTTGGGCAAGAACAAAACCTTGCTGATGATATTCTTCAATAACAGTCTCCGTACCCGACTGAGTACACAGAAGGCTGCGATGAACCTGGGCATGAATGTTATCGTGCTTGATGTGAATGCCGGTGCATGGAAACTGGAGACAGAGCGTGGCGTTATCATGGATGGCGACAAGAGCGAGCACCTGCTGGAGGCTATCCCTGTGATGGGTAGCTTCTGCGACCTTATCGGTGTTCGTAGCTTTGCCGGTCTGAAAGACCGTGACTACGATTATGCCGAAACCATCGTAAACCAGTTTGTAAAGTACAGCGGCCGCCCAGTCTTCGCTATGGAGACAGCTACCGTTCACCCTCTCCAGCATTCGCCGACCTCATCACCATCGAGGAGCATAAGAAGGTGGCTCGTCCTAAGGTAGTCCTGACCTGGGCTCCTCATTGCCGTGCCTTGCCTCAGGCTGTGCCAAACTCATTCGCCCAGTGGATGAATGCAGCCGATGTAGATTTCGTGGTTACTCATCCAGAGGGATACGAGCTCGATCCTAAGTTCGTAGGCAATGCAAGGTAGAGTACGACCAGAAGAAGGCTCTGGAAGGTGCAGACTTCGTTTATGCCAAGAACTGGAGCTGTCCGGGCGTGAAAGACCCAGCACAGTATGGCGAAATTCTGAGCAAGGATATGAGCTGGACCATCGACGAGGAGCACATGAGCTGGACCAACGATGGTTGCTTCATGCACTGCCTGCCAGTTCGCCGTGGCTTGATTGTAACCGATGATGTCATTGAAAGCAAGAACAGTCTGGTGATTCCAGAGGCAGCCAACCGTGAGATTTCAGCCGAGGTGGTCATCAAGCGCATGCTCGAATCACTCTAAAGCAGGAAATAAGAAAAAGATAGGGGGAAGTAAAGGAAAACAAGCCTTTATTTCCCTCTTTTCCGTTCTATCCAGCCTGTTCCTATCCCCATATCTCGGTATTTTTATCATTTCATCCTGTCTATATTCTTATATCTCAGATATTATCCGTACCTTTGCTGCCGAAAAAAGAAAAACGAGATGGACAAATACATAATACTTCACCAGAAGCTAAGGGTTCATTCAATGATCGCCTTAACTTTCTGTATCTAAAACTAGGTAACTTTCTCGATACAGAGAAACTGGAAAACCGTACCTTGCAATATTGTAAGGTATTCCTCAGCGACGCCCAGAACCAGATAAAAGAGTTAGAAGAATCTCTCCTTTATCAGGAGTTTCTGAAAGGCGCAAACCTCACTATCGTGGAACAGACTCCACTGAATGGCAGCAAGGTGAGTCTGCTGATCAAGACAACGGACTCCCAGACTTCCATTCTCTTTCACAGTCTTCGCCTTACAGAGGAGGAGGCTAAGGGAAAGGATTCGTACGAACAGACCCGTCTTCTCTTCAATAAATACCTGAAGACTATCGAAGGTACGGATATGACAATGGAACGCAACCTGATTCGCACCTGGATATACGTCACCAACATCGATGTAAACTATCAAGGCGTAGTAGAAGCCGTAATGACATCTTCGATAAAGAGGGATTGACAGCGACACCCACTACATCGCCAGCACAAGTATCGGTGGCGCCACTCCGGTATGCCATGCAGCTGTAGCCATCGACTTCCTCACCATCCCCCATATCAAGGAAGAGGACAAGAAGTATCTCCAGGCACTCGAACATCTGAATCCTACCCATGAATATGGAGTAGCCTTCGAACGAGGAACCCGGCTTACGCTACCTACCCATACTCTCCATCCAGAAGTAAGCCAGCAGTTCAAGCAACAATACTTCATCTCCGGTACAGCCAGTATCGACAAGCATGGAGATGTGGTCTATGAAGGAGACATCGTGCGCCAGACCGGCAGACTGCTTGAGAACATCGGCGCCCTGCTGAAAGATGGCGATGCCACGATGAATGATATCCAATACTTCATCATCTATCTGCGCGACATCTCCGACTATCATACGGTTGACAAATTGATGCAGCAGTTTTATCCACAAATACCCCGCATCATCGTGGAGGCAAAAGTATGCCGCCCCGGCTGGTTGATAGAAATGGAATGCATTGCAGAGAAGGAATTATGTTCTACAGAATAAGGAATTATAAAGATTCCGTTATCTAACCTTTGTCGGAATCCTCTTATCACTCATGATTTCATTTCCTGCCGCACGGGCATCCAACTCTACTGGCTTGGATGTGAAATCAGGGGTATTATAGGAATCCAGCAACTCATCGTAGTACTTCTTCGGATTGCGCTGTGGCAACAGGAACGGCTTGCTTACATTGCCCTTGTCATCGATGCAGGCGAGATAAAGACGGGTATAGAGGCCGTCACCGCGGCGGGATGTAAAGACAAACCAATGGGAATCCCTGCTCCAGTTGTGCAAGCTATCGATGGCACTGCCCAGAATATCACGACCGCCACACCGAAGAGCAGCGACAGCAGCGGTTTCCAAGTTTTTATCATCAAATTCTTCATGAGATTATATTTTAAATTCATGTTCTTTCCACAACACCCGTGGACGATTTAGGACATTCCTTATACCCGTACAAAGTTACAATAAAATATTGTAACTTCCAAACAAAAACATGCAATTCAACAAGATAGTACAGAAGAAAAGCAATAAAAGTCAAATCCTGCTAACATAATGCTACGAAAAGCCCCGACTATAGAACGGCAGTCGGGGCTTAGACCTATTCCGTCAGAAACTCTTCACTCTTCACCTTATGCCCTGAAACGCCCATAAACAGGGCGTTTCAAGGGGTGAAGAGTTATTGGCGACTCTTCACCCACTCTTCACCGCCTGGAATGCCGATAAACACAGGGGATTCCGAGCGAAAGGTGAAGAGTGAAGAGTATTTCTTCGTAAGCTTCGCATAAAAACGAAACAAAGGCATTGGGGAAGGCTGTTCTAGGCGAACAGTCCACTAGCGGCTATAGCGCCAGTAGGCTGTCTGTGGTTTGCCAGTTAACTGTCTGCCTTAAACAGCTTATGAATTACCAATTAGGAGTCTGATTAAAACAGGCAGATAATAACCGTTTCCAACATCATCAAACAGAAAAGTATTACCTTGCCGCTATTGAGCAGCAAGGTAATTACGTACAGGATTAGCATACATCTCGAGAAATTTCTCTCTCAAGTAAGCTTCATCCTTATTTGGAAGGTCAATTTTCGCAAGCTGACCAGCCATATATTTTTCAAATTTTGCCTTATCTTCGGCAGTATATTCAGCCTGATGAGCAGTTGAGTTTTCAAGCAAATCAAGAGCCACATAGTTGCCCGGATAGAGGCGGTAGTTCTTGAATATCTGCTCATCCATATAGGCGGCTACCTTATTATATATATCCTGCTTAGGCATATCAGGATCAAGACTGTCCAGATAATCATCAAGACATGGGGCTGCATGATAATGCACATGACCCTTATAACCGAAGATACCGGTCTGCATGCTTACCAGGTCATCCATTGGTCCCTTCTTCCAATCGGCATTATCGCGCTTCTGCTGGAACTCCTTTGCCTTCAGGAAATCGCATGGATCATATTCGTAACTGATAGAGAGCGGTACGAGATGAAGTTGTTTCAGGCGGTCGATAATGCTACCCTCGCCTCCCATCGACATCATCTGGAGGATACTCTTCTGGGTGCGGTCATTACTGTCCTTGGCCCTACCCTCGCGCTGGGCTATCCAGATGTTCTCGTTCTTCGCCTTGATGGCGAAATGCATATAGTCTGAGAGGCGCTTGCTCGACATCAGCATCTGTCGCATGCTCAGGGCACGCTCTACGATAAACGCCTTGTTGACACGTACCAGGTCCTTGACCCAAGGAAGAGAAAGGAGATTATCACCAATGGCAATCTCACAGGTGGTCTTAAAACCATTATCGACAAGAAGGACATCGAGGATGCTGAATCGAGCACGATATCACGATGATTACTGATGAAAGTATAATTACGGGTATTATCGAGCGATGTGCAATCCATCTCGCAGCCTGTTGCTGCCTTCTTCAGAATGCCATGAACAAAATCGTAAGCAAAAGCCAGCTGGAAATCCAGATTGGTCTTACATGCCTTCAACTTCTGGGCAATCATCTCGAAAGGTACTTGTGGATAGAGATAGGCAAGCACTTGTTTAAACTGATCGTTTGAAAGCAAACGGTCGAATACCTCTGGGAGATCTTCAGGCTCCCAAGGACGGATGGTATCAAATTCTTGAGGGATCTTCATAACTTTATATTTTTATGGGAAGTTAGAGAAGTAAAGAGAAGTTATCACTCCCTATGGTCGTTTGGGAAGTTAAGGGACAAATGCTTTTTACCACACCTATAGGCTTCAAAACTATTGTCCCTTAACTTCTATAAATTCCCTTAACTTCTATAAATTCCCCAATTATTAGACTGATTCTCCACAATTTCGCTGAGCACATCCTTGATATCAAGACCTGCTGCACGAACCTGCTGAGGAATGAAACTGGTAACGGTCATACCTGGAGTGGTATTGATCTCCAGCATGTTCACCTTGTCTTTACCATCCTTATCCTTAGAGATGATATAGTCGATACGGATGATACCGTTGGCATGAAGAATGTCGTAGATGCGGGATGTGGTCTTGGCTACCTCTTCTGCGGTCTCAGGAGAGAGACGGGCTGGAGTGATTTCCTGTACCTGACCGTTATACTTGGCATCGTAATCGAAGAACTCGTTGGTAGTAACCACCTCTGTAGCTGGCAGTACAACAGTCTTCTCGGCTGTCTTGTAGATACCCTGTGAAATCTCTGTACCATCAAGGAAGCCCTCGATCATTACCTCATTGCTTTCCATGAAAGCCACACGGAGGGCTGGAGCCAGCTGGTCAGCATTCTTCACCTTGCTCACACCAAAGCTACTGCCGTCAGCAGCAGGCTTTACGAAACAAGGCATACCGATGCGCTTGGCAATCTCTTCTTCATCATAAGCTTCACCGCGACGGAGCAAGATACTGTCTGCTACGTTTATACCGAAACCGCGCAGATAATTATTGAGCACATACTTATCAAAAGTCATTGCCTCTACCAGAACACCGCTTGTAGAGTATGGCAGATGGATGAGGTCAAAGTAGCCCTGCATCACACCATTCTCACCAGGCTGTCCGTGGATGGTGATATAAGCATAATCGAAATAGACATGCTTGCCGTTCATAACGAAAGAAAAATCGTTCTTGTCAATCTCGATAGTCTCACCATTATCCAAAGCGACATGCCAGTCGGTGCCCTTCACATCGACGAGATAAATATTGTAGCGCTCTTTATCAAAGAAAGAGTACAAACCCTGTCCTGAGCGCAATGATACGTCGTGCTCAGAAGAATCACCACCACATACGATGGCTATCGTTCTCTTGCTATTTTCCATAATTACTAAATATTTTTGAATGTATCTTGTGTGGTGCCAGCGATGAAGCCGCGCCACTTTTCTATTAATTGTCTAAAATCTTCCGGCCACTCACTGTCAAAATCCATCTGCTGCTTGGTTGTAGGATGCACGAAGCCGAGTGTCTTGGCATGGAGAGCCTGACGCGGACAGAGTTTGAAGCAGTTCTGGATAAATGCCTTGTAGCTGCTACTGCGCTGACCTCTCAGAATCTCTGTTCCGCCATACGTTTCGTCCATAAAGAGCGGATGACCGATATGCTTCATGTGAGCACGAATCTGATGGGTACGGCCTGTTTCAAGCACACACTGCACCAAGGTGGTATAACCGAAACGCTCCAACACCTTGTAATGCGTAACCGCCGTCTTGCCTATTCCGCTATCCGGATCGAAGACCTTCATACGGAGGCGGTTCTTCGGATCACGGCCGATATTGCCTTCTATGCGACCTTCATCTTCTACAATGTTGCCCCAAACAAGCGCATTGTAACTGCGATGGGTAGTCTTGTTGAAGAACTGCTTACCCAGTGCAGTCTTTGCCGTAGGAGTCTTTGCCACAACGAGCAGTCCGCTGGTATCTTTATCGATGCGATGCACCAAGCCCACTTCCGGATCATTGGCATCAAACTCAGGCATATCCCTTAAATGCCAGGCTACCGCCTGAATCAAGGTTCCATGAAAGTTGCCCGCACCCGGATGCACCACCATACCTGCTTCCTTGTTGACCACCATCAGCTGATCGTCTTCATAAACCACATTGATAGCGATTTCTTCAGGTTTGATACTCGTTTCGTGACGAGGACGGTCGAGCATCAGAGTAACCAGATCATTAGGGCGCACCTTATAGTTGCTCTTTACCGGTTTACCATTGACATGGATGAATCCGGCATCAGCAGCCTGCTGAATACGGTTACGGCTCTGATAGGCCATCTTATCAGCCAGGTACTTATCAATACGCACCGGATCCTGGTTGGCATCCACCTGAACCTTCCAGTGCTCATAGAGTTCATCTCCTCCTTCACCAGAAGCAGCGGTTCCTTCCTCCATCTGGAGTTCATCATCCAGTTCGTCCATATCTCCTGCATCATCAAACCCGAAGTCATCCTCTACAGGAGCATATACCTTATTATATATATAATCTAAAAATATCATTCGTATTACTATTGAATTCTTCACTCTTCACTTTTCATTTCTCCTACTCCACCACTTCCTTCTGGTGGTGCTCATGCGAAGGAGCAGGCTCTGCGGCTTCCGTACCAGGAACCACCTCGAAGTTGTCTTCATGAGTTTCTCCGCTCATGTCACCTTCGCCTTCCATCACATCTTCTTCGCCGTGATAAACCGGATCTACCACATCGATAGAATCATCAACGCTCCGTTTACCATTGCCAACCTGTATGACAAGCACATCATCGATAGAAACCTTATCACCAGCTACAACATGCTTACCCTTAACGAGGATACCATAAACCCAATCCTCTTCGCCAGGAATATATTCAGGTGTACCCAGTTTGAATCCCATAGCAGTAAGTTTAGCCATTGCCTCTCGCAACGAACTGTTGTCAATGACATCAGGAATGGTGATACGTGGAGAATGATCTGAATTGATGGTAACATAGATAACATGCCCCGACTTTACCACTTCTCCGAAAACCGGAGTCTGCTCCAGAATGACATCAGGCGGCAAAGAGCGGACATATCCCGTATCCGTTACAACAATTTCCAATCCCGCATCGTCGAGGATATGTGTAGCATCATCGATATTCTTATATCGAATATCCGGCACACGGATGGCCTCACCATGATGGGTATAGATATCGATGCCATACTTGACACCGGCACAGAGCAACACCAGTACCAGAATCATGGCACCGATATTCCCCCAAAGGTACTTACTCTTAAACTTATTTATAAACTCTGATGAAGTCATATATTATTTTTTGGTGCAAAGATACAAGTATTTGGGGGAAGAACAAAATAAAAAGGAAAGTTTTTGCACTCTCACCACCTATTTTATGATATAAAAACAAAACATCTTTGTTCCCAAAAGAGCAATCTCAGAAAAGAAAGGGGCGTTATAAACAACAAAAAGCAGCAAAGAATACATCCTTGCTGCTTTTAATGTCATCGTCAACAGACGAATCTTTCCTCGGAATTACTTTCCGTGGTGCTCGTCAGATACAGTTAACTTCTTACGGCCATGAGCACGGCGAGAAGCCAATACGCGACGACCATTCTTAGTTGCCATACGCTCACGGAAACCATGCTTGTTTACGCGACGACGATTGTGAGGCTGAAATGTTCTTTTCATTTTTCTTATTTATTTTTTAATTAATATTCTTCACAAAAGTGCAAAACACGCCCTTTTTGGGCTGCAAAATTACGCATATTTTCTGAAATAACCAAGAAAACTACCAAATTTAGCTTAAATATTTATGTTTTTTTCGATATTTCCTTTGATTTTTCATGTTTTTACCGTAACTTTGCACTCGATTTTGAGATTATTATAATAACATTCAAGATAAACAAGAAATGATTAATTCACAGGAAATTAAGATTGGTACTTGCATCCGCATGGATGGCAAAGTATGGGTTTGCATCGACTTTCAGCACAGAAAGCCAGGTAAAGGTAACACCGTAATGAACACAAAATTGAAGAATGTTGCCGACGGTCGTGTATTGGAACGTACATTCCAGGTAGGTTTCAAATTGGAGGATGTTCGCGTTGAGCGCCGTCCTTACCAGTACCTCTACGAGGACGCTACTGGTTGCATCTTCATGAACCAGGAGACTTTCGAGCAGGTGCCTATCGCTAAGGAGAACGTTACTGGTGGCCAGTACATGAAGGAGGGTGACGTTGTTGAGGTGGTTACTGATACAACTGATGGTACTATCCTCTTGCTGAAATGCCAGTGAAGACTACTTTGAAGATTACTCACTCTGAGCCAGGTGTAAAGGGTAATACTGCTACCAACGCTACAAAGCCTGCTACATTGGAGACTGGTGCTGAGGTTCGTGTTCCTTTGTTCATCAACGAAGGCGAGACTATCCAGATCGACACCCGTGACGGTAGCTACCTCGGTCGTGTAAGCGAGTAATACATCCTCCAACAGGAAGATTGTGCTCGTATTGAGTAAAACTAACCCTTAATAGTAAGAAGAATGAAATATTCCATCATAGTACCTGTATTTAATCGTCCTGACGAAGTGGACGAACTTTTAGAAAGTCTGACTCATCAAGCAGAGAAAGACTTCGAAGTTGTCATCGTTGAGGATGGCTCACAGACTCCCTGCGAGGAGGTGTGCAAGCGATATGAGCACATGATGGATATACATTATTACTATAAGGAGAACTCTGGTCCGGGCCAGAGTCGCAACTATGGTGCCGAGCGCGCCAAGGGTGAGTATCTTCTGATACTCGATAGCGACGTGGTCTTGCCAGAAGGTTATCTGAAGGCTGTAAGTGATGAGTTGAGCCGTGAGCCAGCCGATGCTTTCGGCGGTCCCGACAAGGCACACTCATCATTTACAGATACTCAGAAAGCCATTTCTTATTCCATGACTTCTTTCTTTACCACCGGTGGTATCCGTGGCGGAAAGAAGAAGATGGATAAGTTCTATCCCCGTTCATTCAACATGGGCATCCGCAGGGATGTTTATCTCAGGTTGAATGGCTTTTCCAATATGCGTTTCGGTGAGGACATTGATTTCTCTATCCGTATCTTCAAGGCAGGCTGCCGTTGCCGTCTGTTCCCTGAAGCATGGGTATGGCATAAGCGCCGCACCGACTTCCGCAAGTTCTGGCGACAGGTCTACAACAGTGGCATCGCCCGCATCAATCTCTACAAGAAATATCCAGAGAGTCTCAAACTCGTGCATCTCCTTCCTATGGTCTTCACCGTGGGTGTAATAGGCACGCTGCTTCTGCTCTTCTTCGGCTTCCTGCCATACATGCTTGGCACCGCTCACGTATTCCCAACCTTGGGCAATGCGATGGCAGCATTGGGCTGCATCGGTCTCGCCGGCATCATTCTCTATACCATCGCACTGTTTATCGACAGCAGCAGAGAGAATCACAGCGTGAAGATAGGCTTGCTGAGCATTCGCGCTGCCTTCACACAGCTGATGGGTTACGGATGCGGATTTCTTTCTGCATGGTGGAAGAGATGCGTACTGGGACAGAGCGAATTCAGCGCATACAACAAGACTTTCTACAAATAAGACTTCCCCGCAAAAAGAGAAGCCAATAATAATCTACTTATCAGTTATTATTATGGCAGAGAAACTAACCATTGCCAATTGGGCAGAAGAAGACAAGCCTCGCGAGAAACTGGAGCGCTTGGGTGCCTCAGCATTATCCAATGCCGAGCTCTTAGGTATTCTGATTGGTTCGGGATCTACTGACGAAAGTGCCGTAGACCTGATGAAACGCATTCTTAAGGATTGCGACAACAACCTGAACCAGTTAGGAAAGAAGACCATCAGAGAACTGACGCAATATAAAGGAATGGGACCCGCCAAAGCCATCACCATTCTTGCAGCCTGCGAACTGGGCAAGCGCCGTGCTCTCGATAAGATTGGCACACGTCCCGACTTAGGCTCATCCCTTGCCATCTACAACTATATGCTTCCGAAGATGCAGGATTTAGATACAGAGGAAGCATGGCTCCTGATGATGAACCAGAACTTCAAGCTCATCAAAGCGAGCTGCATCTCAAAAGGCGGCATTACAGAAACGGCAACCGACATCCGGCTCATCATCAAAGAAGCGGTGCTCAACAACGCTACCATTATCGCCTTCTGCCACAATCATCCCAGTAACAATCCTCAGCCAAGCAAAGCCGATGATGTACTTACCCAGAAGATAGCCAAAGCCTGCGAAATCATGCGCCTCTTCTTTATGGACCATGTCATCATAACCGACGGTGCCTTTTATTCATATCACGATAAAGGTAAATTGTAGTCTATTTGGGGCATATTAGTCCTTCTGCAAGAAAAAAACAGCTTTTCTTTTTGTTTTGTCTGCAATAATTATTATCTTTGTAGGCAAAAACAAAGATTATTATGACACAAGAAGAAAAGACAAAGATAGAAGAAAAGATCGTAGATGTGCTTAAGACCGTTTACGACCCAGAGATTCCTGTCAACATCTGGGACCTCGGTATGATTTACAAAATAGATGTGAAAGACGATGCCACCGTAGATCTCGACATGACCTTCACAGCCCCTTCATGCCCTGCTGCCGACTTCATCCTGGAGGATGTAAGAAGCAAGGTAGACAGCGTGGAAGGCGTAAAATCTGCCAATGTGAACCTTGTATTCGAACCGGCTTGGGATCAGAGTATGATGAGCGAGGAAGCTCGCGTAGAACTCGGTTTTGAATAAAGACAAAGCCGTTGAATTCTTCACTCTTCATTCTTCACTCTTCATTTAAAAAGAATCGCTCATGAAAAATGTATATTTTCTCTCAGATGCGCACCTTGGCTCATTAGCATTCCGCATGCCCGCATGCAAGAACGCCGCCTGGTCCGTTTCCTGGACAGCATCAAGACGAAGGCTGCGGCAGTTTATCTCCTGGGTGACATGTTTGACTTCTGGAACGAATATAAATATGTCGTACCAAAAGGCTATACACGCTTCTTAGGTAAGCTCTCGGAGTTGACCGATATGGGAGTGGAAGTACATTTCTTTACGGGTAACCACGACCTCTGGACCTATGGCTACCTGGAGGAAGAGTGTGGCGTTACCGTACATTACAAGCCTCAGACCGTAGAGATATACGATAAAGTATTCTATCTGGCACATGGAGACGGACTGGGTGACCCAGACAAGAAATTCAAGTTTCTGAAAAGAATGTTCCAGAACCAGACCTGCCAACGCCTCCTTAATGCGATTCATCCTCGCTGGGGAATGGCTTTGGGCTTGAACTGGGCTAAGCATAGCCGACTGAAACGTGCTGACGGAAAGGAAGAGCCTTATATGGGCGAAAAGAAGGAGTTCCTGGTACGCTTTGCCAAACAGTATATGCAAGGTCACAAGGATATAGATTACTTCATGTTCGGCCATCGCCACATCGAACTGGATCTGATGTTGAGCAAAAAGACCCGACTGATGATTCTGGGCGACTGGATATGGCAGTTCACCTATGCCGTGTTTGATGGCGAACACATGTTTATGGAAGAATATGTGGAAGCGAAAGCCAACCGTAACAAACAGTTTATAGTTGATAGTTAATAGAGTTTATAGGACTATCTTGCTTAAAGAGGTTCCTGCTATAAACTATTAACTATCAACTATAACTATCTCAGAGCAAGATTGCCCTATTAACTATAACCTATAAACTATCTCTGTATGCGTCCTCCCGAAGAAGTCATGTTATTGATGATTTCTTCTTCTGTAACCAGATTCTGATCACCCGGAACCGTATTTTTTATCGCGCTTGCTGACAGAGAGAAATCCAGGCAATACTGGTTCTTGTCGCCCCACTTCTGATGGGCATGAATATAGGCAGCAATAAAGGCATCACCTACACCCATCGGATCAACAATCGGCTCAATATCATAGATTCTTGTAGTATAGAGCTGATCTTCTACAGCATCATAGAGCAAGCCGCTCAAGGTATGATGACTGCTGGCAATCTGATTTCTTACCGCCATCACCATCTTCTTACACTTAGGGAAGAGCTGATGCATCTTGCGGAAATACTCCTGATAAGCCTCCTTGTCAATCTCATAGTCTGCATCCAAAGCCTCGAAAGGAATATGAGGCACACCGCTGGCTATCTCCCACTCATTCTGGTCACCAAAGATGATGTCGCTATACTGCATCATCTGGAATAGCACATCATGAGGCTCCAGACCATATCCCCAGAGATTCTTACGGTAATTAATATCGCAGGAAATGGTCAACCCGTCAGAAACAGCAAGTTTGATGGCATCCATAGTTGATTCCATCGCATCGCGGCTGATAGCACAGGTAATGCCGGAGCAATGGAATACGGCAGCATCAGCCAGCACCTTTTCCCATTTCACCATTCCGCGCTTTAGCGTATAGAAAGAAGAATTCTTGCGGTCGTAAACCACACGGGAATTGCGCATAGCTACTGCTTCTTCGAAATAATAAGTTCCGAGACGTTCGCCGCCACGCACAACATGAGAAACATTCAGACCGTACTCTCTGAGATGCATCAACGCTGCCTCACCCATCTCACCATATGGCACACGGGTTACATACTCTACATTATCGCCTAAATAAGCCAAAGAGATGGCTGCATTAGCCTCACTGCCACCATAATTGCCAAACATATGATGTCCCTGAAATAAACGTTGATAACCAGGCTTAGAAATCCTAAGCAATATTTCTCCGAAAGTTACAATCTTTGTTTTCATAATTCTCAAAAATCTCAAAAAAATTAAAAAGGTGAAGACCTATCACATTTGTTTTAGTCTTCACCTTATTATATTATATCTTTGTGCTGGATTTACTTCTTAGCAACCAATTCCATTGTATCGCGAGCGATAACGATCTCCTCGTCGGTAGGAACTACAACTACCTTCACCTTACTGTCGTCAGTAGAGATGATAGCTTCCTCGCCACGAACCTTATCGTTCACTTCCTTGTTAATCTTGATGCCAAGATACTCCAGGTTCTTGCAAGCTTCCTCGCGCAGGTCGGTCTGGTTCTCACCAACACCAGCTGTAAATACGACAGCGTCAACGCCACCCATAGCTGCTGTGTAAGCACCAATGTACTTCTTGATGCGATACTCGTACATACGGAGAGCCAGCTGAGCCTTCTCGTTACCCTCGTTGGCAGCGTTCTCGATGTCGCGCATATCAGAAGAAATACCTGTAATACCGAGCACACCACTCTTCTTGTTCAGGAAGTCAGCCATCTCCTGTGGCTTCATGTTCAACTTCTCCATCAAGTAGGTAACGGCAGAAGCATCGATGTCACCACAACGTGAACCCATCATCAAACCAGCCAATGGAGTCAAGCCCATTGAGGTATCCAATACCTTACCATTCAAAACTGCAGCTACAGAGCCACCGTTACCGATGTGGCAAGTGATGATCTTAGAGTTGTTCTGGTCGAGACCGAGAATCTCGCAAACCCGCTTAGAAACATAGCGGTGAGATGTTCCGTGGAAACCATAACGGCGTACGTGATACTTCTCGTACAACTCGTAAGGAATTGCATAGAGATAAGCGTAGTCTGGCATTGTGCTGTGGAATGCGTTGTCGAATACGCAAACCTGAGGAGTGCCAGGCATCAAAGAGTCAACGGCACGGATACCCTTCAGGTGACCTGCGTTGTGAACAGGAGCGAGGTCGCAAAGTTCCTCGATACCATCCTCTACGCTCTTGTCAACGATAACACTCTCGTTGAACTTGTCACCACCCTGTACGACACGGTGTCCTACTGCGTCGATTTCCTTTAAGTCCTTGATAGCACCGATTTCCGGGTCGAGCAGGCACTTGAACACGAAGTTCACACCTTCCTTGTGGTCAGGCATGTCGTGCATGATCTGCTTCTTCTCGCCGTTAGGCAATTTCACCTTGATGAAAGCGTTATCAAGACCGATACGCTCTACACCACCCTGTGCCAATACAGACTCATCGTCCATATTATATAACTTGTACTTGATAGATGAACTACCGCAGTTCAGAACCAATATTTTCATAATGTTAATTTTGTAATGTTATTGATTGAATAAAGTTAGTCTCAATTACGCCTTCTTAGCATCCTGTGCCTGGCAAGCTGTGATGGCTACCATGTAGTAGATGTCATCAACAGAGCAACCACGAGAAAGATCGTTTACAGGACGGGCAATACCCTGGAGGATTGGACCGATAGCGATGGCACCACCCAAACGCTGAACGAGCTTGTAGCCGATGTTACCAACCTCGAGGTTAGGAACTACCAAAACGTTAGCCTTACCAGCTACGTCAGAACCTGGAGCCTTCTTGGCAGCTACCTCAGGAACGAGGGCTGCATCTGCCTGAAGTCACCATCGAGATGAAGCTCTGGGAACTTCTCCTTAGCAATAGCTACGGCATCCTTTACCTTGTCAATAATATAAACACTCTTGCCAGTCTCCTTGTTGATAGCATCCTTTGCGCTACCCTTTGTAGAGAAGCTCAACATGGCAATCTGTGGATCAGTAATACCTGCCACTGACTGAGCTGTATGAGCTGTAGTATAGGCAATCTGAGCAAGCTGGTCTGCTGTAGGGTTTGGAGTTACAGCAACGTCACCCATTACTACAACGCCATCCTGACCATACTGCTTCTGGTCTGAGATGAGCAACATAGCACCACTTACGCAAGTGATACCTGGAGTACACTTGATGATCTGAAGAGCTGGACGGAGAGTATCGCCAGTAGTGCTCAATGCACCAGAAATCTGACCGTCAGCACCCTCAGTCTTGATAATCATACAACCGAGGTAGAGGTTGTTCTTAGTTACGAGTTCACGAGCCTGCTCTACGGTCATGCCCTTCTTCTTGCGAAGTTCAGCGAGCTTCTCAGCATACTCCTCAGTCTTAGGGTTGTTTTGTGGATCAACGATAGTAGCCTTGTCTATGTTGTTAAGACCCCACTGAGCAGCGAGATTCTTAATATTGGCAGGGTTACCGATGAGGATGATGTCTGCGAGATCATCAGCCAAAACTTTATCGGCTGCTTTCAATGTACGCTCCTCTTCTGCTTCAGGGAGCACGATGCGCTGCTTGTCAGCTTTAGCGCGAGCTACGATTTGCTGTAATAAATCCATTTTACTTTTTAATATTTTATATATTTTGTTGTTTCCTAAGTAGATCTGTCAAAGTGTTAGGTGATGTTATCTTGTTTTTCACCTTTTTGCCACATCGACTTTGCAAAAGTACACATTTTCTTTGAAATAGCAGCGATTAAAATGTGTAAAAAAAGCTAAATCGGGAGATTATTCATATCGTAAAGGTTTACGTAGTAGGAAAAGTGATGAATTCTTCACTCTTCGTTCTTCACTCTTCACTTAACTTATATCATTTCCAGAGTAAGGATGCTTTCCAGTTCCTCGGCCGAGAGTCGGAGTTTGAACTCGCCCTTGATGGCCACGCTGATTCGTCCGGTCTCCTCGGATACAATGACGGCGATGGCATCACTGCTCTGTGATATTCCGAGAGCGGCACGATGGCGGAGTCCCAGTTCCTTCGGAATATCGAGGTTATGACTCACAGGCAGAATACATCCAGCTGCATGATGCGCTTATTGCTCACCACCATGGCTCCATCATGAAGCGGCGAATTCTTGAAGAAAATATTCTCTATCAGCCGCTGGTTAATCTTGGCATCTATCTCCTCACCCGTATCCATGATGTCCTTCAGTGGAACGCCTCGCTCTATAACGATAAGAGCACCTACGTATTTCTTCGCCATACTCATACACGCCATCACAATCGGCATGATGGTCTCCTTGTTAGCCTCCTTCTGGCTCTCCTTGCTGGAGTGGAAGAAGCGAACCAGCCGGCGCATACCTTTCTGCGAACCTATCTCATAAAGGAATCTACGGATATCCTCCTGGAAGATGACGATGAGAGCGATGACTCCCACGCTCACCAGTTTATCCAGGATAGAACCCAGCAGACGCATTTCCAGTATCTGACTCACAAAGAGCCAGATAAGCACGAAGAGCATGATGCCCACGAAGATGTTCAGTGAGCGCGATTCCTTCATCAGACGATAAACATAGAACAGCAGCGAGGCTACCAGGAGAATATCGAGAAAGTCTTTGATGCCAAATTCTATCATGTGCGTCCCTCCTTCATTGCTTCTATTATCTTCACAGCCTCAGCAGCTTCTTTCACATCGTGCACTCTGAGGATGCTGGCGCCCTTCATCAGGGCGATGGTGTCGAGCACGGAAGTTCCATTGAGCGATGTCGTAGCATCTCCACCCAGCAGCTTGTATATCATACTCTTGCGAGAGATGCCTACCAGAACCGGAAGTTCCATCACGTTCAACTTCTCCATCTCATTATAAATCGTATAATTCTGGATGAGATTCTTGCCAAAGCCGAAGCCTGGGTCGAGGATGATGTCCTTGGCTCCCAGGTCGCGCAACTGCTGTACCTCTCTGGCAAAGCCCTTCATCATCGTTTCGAGCGTAGCTGCACCGACATTAATATATAAGGTACCTTCAGCTCGCCCACCACCCGGAACATTTCTGGATATTCCTCCTGTCTCTGCTCCAACGGCACATTGGCGATGCCTGTGATTCCACCTTCTGATACATCGTTGATGATGTCAGCTCCCCACTCCTCGATACACTTGCGTGCCAAGGTAGGGCGATAGGTATCTACGGAGACGGCAGCATCCGGTTGCTCCCTGCGAAGGATGTCGAGAGCAAACTTCAGGCGTCTTCCCTCCTCCTCTTCCGATACTTCATCGGCACCGGGACGGGTGGAGAAAGCGCCCACATCAATGATGCTTCCACCTTCTTCTATAATCTGATTAGCTCTCTGAGCTATCTCCATTTCTGTCTGTTTTCTACTGCCAGAGTAGAAACTGTCGGGCGTAACGTTCAGGATGCCCATCACCTGAGGGGTACTCAAATCCATCAAGCGCCCCTTGATATTGATTGTATATTCCATCGGATTATAACTCCTTAAGCCACTTTTTACCTGGCTTTGTGTAAGTCCAGGCAATAAAACTTAGGCTAAAAATTGAGCAAACTAAAAAGAACAATGCCAAATAGCTCATAATTCTACAATTCCTTAAGCCACTTTTCACCCGATTTAGTATAAGTCCAAGCTATAAAACCAAGACCGAAAATCGAGCATACTAAAAAGAACAATGCCAAATAGCTCATAACACTACAATTCCTTAAGCCATTTTTTACCGGGCTTAGTATAAGTCCAGGCAAGAAAGCTTCCACCTATGATTGTTCCAACCACAAAGAAAAACAATAGTCCATTGTAAACTTCCATAACTTAATATTTTAAAATTCGATTAGCAATGCCCGCAAAAATGAAGGTCATTACTATACCAAATATAATTACTACATAATTTTTAACTCCAAACTCTCCTTGCAGAATTGGAGCAATACCACCAACCCCAGTTCCAGTAAACGTTAACTGAGATAAATTAAAGAAATAGCCTGCCAGCTTTTCCTTCCTTACTTTCGTTTTATCTTTTTCATCTCTACTACCCATAAAGAGCCTCACTTTCTAAAGATTCATCGAATATTTCTGCAAAAATAGAAAGAATATTCGAGATTACCATCATTTTTTGGGAAAATTGTTTGTTATGTCCATAATTTAGATTACTTTTGCACCCAAAATAACAGTTATAGACTATGGATATTTCAGAACTCTATCAGATTTACCAAGCGCACCCAGTGATTACCACTGACAGCCGCGACTGCCAGAGGGCAGCATCTTCCTGGCTTTGAAGGGCGCATCGTTTGATGCAACAAGTTTGCCGACATGGCTTTGGAGAAAGGCTGTGCCTATGTGATTGTAGATGAAAAAGAGTATGCCAAGGAAGGCGACGAACGCTACATCCTCGTAGGGGACTGCCTCACCACCTTCAAGGAACTAGCCCGTGAGCATCGCCGCCACTTCGATATTCCTGTAGTAGGAATCACCGGAACCAACGGCAAGACCACCACCAAGGAACTCGTCTCTGCTGTTCTCGGCGAGAAGTTCAACGTGATGTTCACCCAGGGTAACTTCAATAATGATGTAGGCGTACCAAAGACCCTCTTCCGTCTCTCTCCGGAAAATGAGATTGCCGTTGTAGAGATGGGTGCTTCCCATCCTGATGACATCCGGAAACTCGTGGAATACGTGGAGCCAACCTGCGGTATGATTACCAACGTAGGCCGTGCCCACCTGCAGGGATTCGGCAGCTTCGAAGGCGTGAAGAAGACCAAGGGAGAGCTCTATGATTACCTCGCAGCCAACGATGCCCTCGTCTTCATCAATGCAGACAACGAGCATCTGATGCAGATGGCTGAGCAGCGCAATATCAACCGCCTCATCACCTACGGCAAGGATGAAAACTGCGATGTATGGGAGAAGTCATCTCCTGCGCTCCTTTCCTGAAGTTCCGCTGGCGCACCGAGAGTTTCGACTGGCATGAGGTTCAGACTCATCTCATCGGCTCTTACAATATCGACAACATGCTTGCCGCCATCACCATCGGTCTTCATTTCGATGTAAAGCCTCAGCAGATAGATCATGCCCTGGAGAACTACATCCCAAGCAACAACCGTTCGCAGTTGGAAGAGACGGCGCACAACAAGCTGGTGGTAGATGCCTACAATGCCAACCATCGAGCATGGCAGCCGCCATCGAGAACTTCCGCGTGATGGATGTGCCTCATAAGATGGCGATTCTCGGACAGATGGGCGAGCTCGGCGAAGTGAGCCACGAGGAGCACCAGAAGGTAGTAGACCAGTTGCAGGCAGCCGGTCTGGAGAATGTATGGCTGGTAGGCGATGAATTCAAGGGTATTCCATGCAGCTACCGCAAGTTCCAGAATGTAGAGGAAGTGAAGGAAGCACTCAAGGCGAACCAGCCTCACGACCATTACATCCTCATCAAAGGCAGCAACAGCGTGAAGCTCTTCCTGCTTCCGGAGTTGTTATAAACGGTTATTATCGTACAACTAAAAGGTGTATTATTGTACGATTATAGGGTGTTGCCACTAGGCTCGGCAGATGTGCTGACTGCAGTCGGCAGACCTGCTGACTAGGCTCAGCAGAGCTGCTGAGCCTAGTGGGAATCTCTTAGATACAGACTCCTTGAACCTGATATTCCGACTTCTTGAACCTGAGCAAACGTATTCTTTCACTTGCTCTGTCGTATCCGTGTGCTTGCTCAGTCGCATCTGTAGACTTGCTCTGTCATATCTGTAGGCTTATTCAGATATATCAGTAGGTTCACTCTGCCGCATCATTCGCTTACTCAGACGTATCTTTTACTTACTCAACCAGCTCGCAGGCTCAGCTCCAAAAACTTGTCACATAATTGGTAAACGCCTTCATCTTGCGTGATAAAGTCTCTGTCCAGTAAGGTCTTGACTGCTCCTTGCACGGTGCTTGCACCAAGATGATACTTCTGCAAAAACTCTTGCGACATCAGGGAAGAAGGCTTACCTTCCTGAGCAATGGCTATGAGAAGCTGTTTCTGCTTGGCTGTAAGCTGATACAGCAAGGCCTGATAGGCAAAACGCTGCTGGGAAAGGATGCTATCTATCGTCATCCTGACATCATCCTCCTGCAACAGAGACCTATCAGATATTGAAGTGTAAAGCATATTGAGAACATACTGAATATACCAGGTAATGCCATCGAAATGATGATATAAATAGGTAAAAGCCGCTGCACTTATCTCTTTATTGTTCCTGGCAAGATGGTGATTGGCAAATTCCAGGTAAGTCTGCTCATTGA
>ENA-OQER01000061-OQER01000061.1-human-gut-metagenome-genome-assembly--contig:-NODE-61-length-52751-cov-5.074909_pt1 | contig 52751 bp, 51 predicted proteins | sample MGYA00242797_ERZ504639 | MGnify/ENA primary metagenome ERZ504639 (study PRJEB26092, sample SAMD00036306) | human gut metagenome | host: Homo sapiens | study: EMG produced TPA metagenomics assembly of... | reverse complement strand
CCGGTTGTCGAGCGCCCGAAAGCGCTGGGCGATATCCGTGGAATCACGTATATTTACGGCATCTTTTACGAGTTTGCCCTGCTGGAAATGCCGGAAAAAGCAAAAGAAAAAATTGCTCTGCAGACAGCAGGACAAAAATCGCCGGAAAAATAAATTTTTTCGCCCATGCAGGTCTTGACAACCACGCATTGGGTGATATAATCTAAAACTATCGGGAGCCAAAAAGCACCGAACACAAAAAACAAAGCGTAGAAGAGACGAGTAAATCACAGTGAATGTGACAGAGAGAAACCCCGTTTTGTGGTGCAAGGGTTTTAACAGGAACGTGATCGAAGACCAGCTCTGAGCGGCCCCAATCCGGCCCGGTGATTCCGTTATCGTCAAATGAAGTGGTTTGAAAAAACAAAATGGGTGGAACCGCGGTGAATGAAAATACATCGTCCCTTTTGACAGCATAAGCGTGTCAGAAGGGACTTTTTTTGTTGCTGTAAAAAGTATAAAAATTCTGAAACACGTTTGCGAAAAATATACAAAGAAAGAGGTAAAGCAAATGATCATCACACTGAAAGATGGAAGTACCAAAGAGTACTCCGAACCGAAATCCATCATTGAGATCGCAACAGACATCAGCGAAGGCCTTGCAAGAATGGCCTGTGCAGGTGAAGTAAACGGTGAAGTAGAAGATCTTCGTACCGTCATCGACAAGGACTGCAATCTTTCCATTCTGACCTTTAACGATGAAGGCGGAAAAGCAGCATTCCGTCACACCACATCCCATATCATGGCACAGGCAATCAAGAGACTGTACCCGGAGACCAAGCTTGCAATCGGACGTCCATCGCAGACGGATTCTACTACGATGTAGACAGAGATACTCCACTCACCAGCGAAGACCTTGAAAAAATCGAAGCAGAAATGAAGAAAATTGTAAAAGAGGATCTGAAACTGGAGCGTTTTGAGCTGCCGAGAGCAGAAGCCATCGCCTTCATGAAAGAAAAAGAAGAGCCATATAAAGTAGAACTGATCGAAGATCTGCCGGAAGACGCAGTCATCAGCTTCTATCGCCAGGGTGAATTCACGGACTGTGCGCAGGCCCTCATCTGATGAGCACAAAGCCGGTCAAAGCCTTCAAACTGACCAGCCTTGCAGGCGCATACTGGAGAGGCAGCGAGAAAAACAAGATGCTGCAGAGAATCTACGGAACTGCATTCACAAAGAAAGCAGAGCTCGAAGAGTACCTCCACATGATCGAGGAAGCAAAGAAACGTGACCACAGAAAACTCGGAAAAGAGCTCGGCCTGTTTATGATGAGTGAGGACGGCCCGGGATTCCCGTTCTTCCTTCCAAAAGGAATGGATCTGAAAAATGCACTGATGGATTACTGGCGTGAAATCCACAGAAAAGCAGGATACGTAGAAATCTCCACACCGATCATCCTGAACCGTCGCCTGTGGGAGCCTCCGGTCATTGGGATCACTACAAAGAAAACATGTATACCACCGTCATCGACGATGAAGATTATGCAATCAAACCGATGAACTGCCCGGGCGGCGTTCTCGTTTACAAATCCGAGCCTCGTTCCTACCGTGATCTGCCGCTGCGTCTGGCAGAGGTTGGCCTGGTACATCGTCATGAGAAATCCGGCCAGCTGCACGGCCTGATGCGTGTACGCTGCTTCAACCAGGACGATGCCCATATCTTCATGACACCGGAGCAGATCAAAGATGAAATCAAAGGCGTTGCAAACCTGATTGACCAGGTTTACAAACTGTTCGGATTCAAATATCACGTAGAGCTGTCCACCCGTCCGGAAAACAGCATGGGAAGCGATGAGGACTGGGAGGTAGCAACCGAAGGTCTCCGTGGCGCACTCGATGATCTTGGCCTTGACTATGTAGTCAACGAAGGCGACGGCGCATTCTATGGCCCGAAGATCGACTTCCATCTGGAAGACTCCATCGGAAGAACGTGGCAGTGCGGTACCATCCAGCTTGACTTCCAGCTGCCGCAGAGATTCGAACTGGAATACACAGGAGCAGACGGCGAGAAACATCGTCCGATTATGATCCACCGTGTTGTTTACGGTTCTGTTGAGCGTTTCATCGGTATCCTGATCGAGCATTTTGCAGGTGCATTCCCAACCTGGCTTGCACCGGTACAGGTAAAGGTTCTGCCAATCTCCGACAAATACGCAGATTACGGCAAGAAGGTTCTGGACGCCCTTCACGAGGCAGGCATCCGCGCAGAGATGGATACCCGTTCCGAGAAGATCGGATATAAGATCCGTGAGGCACAGGGACAGAAGATTCCATACATGCTGATCGCCGGAGCAAAAGAGGAAGAGGCAGGTCTTGTATCTGTCAGAAGCCGTTTTGCAGGTGATGAAGGCCAGAGAAGCCTGGAGCAGTTTATCGCAGATATCAAAGAAGAAATCGCAGGCCGCGTTAACCGCCCGGTTACTGTTGAAACAAAAGAAAATAAATAAGGTAGGTGTCAAAAAAATTGACACCTATGATACCAGATTGCTCCGTACTTCGTACTCCCGCAATCTTCAAAACATTCGTACTCCGCTCATTCTTCGAAAAATGGCTACTTACTCATGTTTTGGCGTGTCCAAAATTTAAAAATCCTCGTGCAAGCTTTGCTTGCGTCGGATTTCCAAACTTTGGACACTGGTATTATCAAATAAATAAAGCATAAAAATTACCTCTTGGAAATAATGGTTTCTATGCGGGCGAAACCGCAGAAAACTAAATTTCAGGAGGTAATTTATTATGCCAGCATTAAGTTGTTCCGCTATGACCTGTGTTTACAACCAGAACGAGCTCTGTTCCAAAGGAGATATCCGCGTAGGCGGAAGCGGAGCCAAAAGCTCCATGGAAACGTGCTGCGAGAGCTTCAAGGAGCGCGGTGAGGGCACGATGTCCAACTCCACCGGCTGCGGCTGTACGAAAATCGGTGTCGACTGCAAGGCGCAGAACTGTACCTTTAACGACAACTGTAAATGCGAAGCCGGAGATATCCATATCGCCGGAGACAGCGCATGCAGCTGCCAGGAAACCGAGTGCAGCTCCTTCCGCTGTGGCTGCGGGAAATAAATACGAAAAAATGCGAAAATCAGTATTGACAACAGGATGGGAGAGTGCTATACTGCAATAGTCTGAGAAAAAGAAAGTAGAGTATCCACTCTCACCCTAGCGCAAACACGCGACTACGGTCCAATATTGATCTTAAGTTCTCTTTGTGTAGAGATTTATGTACAATGTTAAGTGGATAGTCTGTCTATCCACTTTTCTTGCGTTATCAGTCAAATCCGGTCCGGTGAGCCGAGTTTGATTTCGTTACACCGCAAAAGCGGGAACACAGTCTTTTATAATGATGGAGGTGCACTACAATTAGCGAATTAATGATTAATGAGCAGATCAGAGACAGAGAAATTCGTCTGATCGGTCAGAACGGAGAACAGCTTGGAATTATGTCTGCCAGAGATGCGTACCTGAAAGCACAGGAAGCAGGTCTGGATCTTGTGAAAATTGCTCCGACAGCGAAACCGCCGGTTTGCAAAATTATCGACTACGGAAAGTACAGATATGAACTGGCCCGCAAGGAAAAAGAAGCAAAGAAAAAACAGAAAACAATTGAAATCAAGGAAGTTCGCCTTTCTCCAAACATTGACACCAATGATCTTAATACCAAAGTAGGTGCAGCCCGCAAGTTCATTACAAAGGGAGACAAAGTAAAAGTAACACTTCGTTTCCGCGGCCGTGAGATGGCACATATGAACAGCAGCAAATACATCCTCGATGAATTTGCAGAGAGTCTGTCCGATATTGCAACGGTTGACAAAGCGCCGAAGGTGGAAGGCAGAAGCATGACCATGTTTTTGACGGCTAAACGTTAAAATACATTTGAATCAATATCAAGGAGGAAATTAAAATGCCAAAGGTAAAAACAAGCAGAGCAGCTGCAAAGCGTTTTAAAACAACAGGAACAGGAAAATTAGTAAGAAATAAAGCTTACAAGAGCCATATCTTAACCAAGAAATCTCAGAAGAGAAAAAGAAACCTGAGAAAACAGACTACTGTTGATGCAACAAACGTAAAGAACATGAAGAAAATCTTACCTTACATGTAATTTTTGCAAGGTAGAGTTACGCCCAACAGATCAAGGAGGAAAATAAGAAATGGCAAGAATTAAAGGCGGCATGAACGCTAAGAAAAAACATAACAGAGTATTAAAACTGGCTAAAGGTTACAGAGGAGCCAGAAGCAAACAGTATAGAGTAGCAAAACAGTCCGTAATGCGCGCACTGACCAGCTCCTACGCAGGAAGAAAACAGAAAAAACGTCAGTTCCGTCAGCTGTGGATCGCTCGTATCAACGCAGCAGCAAGAATGAACGGTCTGTCCTACAGCAAATTTATGTATGGTCTGAAACTGGCAGGCGTTGAGCTGAACCGTAAAGTTCTGGCTGACATGGCAGTTAACGATGCAGAAGGATTTGCAACACTGGCTGAGCTTGCAAAAAGCAAAGTAGCATAAGTAAAAACATATTCTGTGTGAATATACGAAGAAGCTGTGAGAACCGGTAAGGGGATCGCAGCTTCTTTTGAAATATAGAAAAATATGAGGTGAATATGGAAAAAAGCAAAGTGGCAGTGGTTGCCTGTCCCGACTATGAGCCGGCGCGCGTAAAGGAAAGCCTGCAAAAGGGATTGGAAGCAATTGGCGGCCTGGAATCTCTGATCGGAAAAGAAGAGAATATCTTATTAAAACCAAACCTCGTCCGCTCCGCAAAACGCGAACGCGCCGTCGTGACCGACCCGGAAGTCATGGATGCCCTGATCACGATTTTGCAGGAAAATGGCTATGAGAATATTTCCTGCGGCGATTCCTGCGCTTGGCACCCCGGAGGGCATTGCAAAGGAAGCCGGGCTGAAAGAGGTGCTGGAAAACACAACGTTCCGCTGAAAGATTTCCTTACGAGCGAGCGCGTAGAAACCGCCGATGGCAAATTTCTGATGATTGCGAAAGATGCACTCGACTGCGACGCCCTCATCAGCGTCAGCAAAATGAAAACCCACGCGCTGGAACGCATCACCGGAGCTGTCAAGAACCAGTACGGCTGCATCAGCGGCGTCTACAAAAAACTCGGCCACACGCAGTATCCGAACGCTGAGAGCTTCGCACACATGCTGATCGAGCTGAACCAGAAAGTCGCCCCGCGCCTCTATATCTGCGACGGCATCGTAGCAATGGAAGGCAATGGTCCGACTTCCGGCGACCCGGTTTCGATGGGAGTTCTTCTTATGTCCACCGATCCGATCGCACTGGATACCGTGTTCTGCCATCTGGTGAACCTTGATCCGTCGTATGTGCCGACAAATCTCTACGGGGAAACGCTCGGCCTTGGAACGTGGCACGACGACCGCATCGAATCGTGACAGCGGATGGCACCATATCCGAGAAAGAACTGAAAAGAAAGTACGGAAATCCAAACTTCAACGTCGACCGCCGCAAAGCCCGCAAAAAAGGAGCCCTCGACCTGCTCGAGATCCTCGGGGTCTTCCAGAGCCGCCCCTATATCATAGAAGAAAAATGTAAAAAATGCGGCGTCTGCGTCGAGAACTGCCCGGTGGAAGGGAAGCCGTCCGCTTTGATAACGGCCGCAGAAATCCGCCGGTCTACGATTATAAAAAGTGCATCCGCTGTTTCTGCTGTCAGGAAATGTGCCCGCATCAGGCAATCCAGGTAAAGAAACACCGTCTGCCGTGGGAAAAATAAGGGAGCTATCCTACAAAGTGACTGGAAAAGCAAAAAGAGAAGTGTTATACTTGAAACCGGACAAAATTTAGTACAGGAGGAACAACACCATGGAATTAGAAACTTTAAGAAGTGATATGATAGCAGCAATGAAAGCCAAAGACAAAGCGAGAAAAGAGGCCATCTCTTCCCTGATCTCCGCAGCAAAGAAAGTAGCCATCGACGAGGCTGCCGCGATGACATCAAACCGGAGCTGGTAGACCGCGTCATCTTAAAAGAGCTGAAGACCGTAAAAGAGCAGATCGATACCTGCCCGGCATCCCGTGAGGACTTAAAAGCAGAGTATCAGTTCCGCTATGACGTCATCAGCGAGTATGCACCGAAACAGATGAGTGCAGACGAAGTCAAAGCCTACATCAAGGAGAAATTCGCAGACGTTCTGGCAACCAAGAACAAAGGTGCCATCATGAAGGCCGTTATGGCAGATATGAAAGGTAAAGCAGACGGAAAAGTCATCAACCAGACCGTTGCAGAACTGTGCAAATGAATATCATCAACATCGAACACATCAGCAAACTGTTCGGCGATAAACTGATTTTTGACGATGCTTCCTTCGGCCTGCAGGAGGGCGACAAGGTCGGCATCGTCGGAATCAACGGAACCGGAAAATCCACGCTGCTGCGCATGGCAGCAGGAGAGGAGACCCCGGATTCCGGCCAGATTATCCGCCAGAACAACCTCAAAATGGCCTATCTTCCGCAGACACCGGAATTTCCAAAGGATGCCACCGTGCTGTCCTACGCCCTTTCCGGTGATGAGGAGGACTGGCAGGTGCAGAGCAACCTTGTACAGCTCGGTATCACCGAATACGACGCAAAACTCGACACCCTCTCGGGCGGCCAGCGCCGCAAGGTTGCCCTGGCAAAGTGCTTGCGTCCGATTTTGACGTCTGATCCTCGACGAGCCGACAAACCATCTCGACAATGCGATGCTCTCCTGGCTCGAGAATTACCTGAAAAATTACCGCGGAACCGTCTTTATGGTCACCCATGACCGTTATTTCCTGGATAAAGTGTCGAACCGCATCCTCGAAATCAGCCACGGAAAAATGTACAGCTACGATTCCAACTATTCCCGTTTCCTGGAACTGAAAGCTGAGCGCGAGGAGATGGAACTCGCCTCTGAACGGAAACGCCAGAGCATCCTGCGCATGGAACTCGAATGGGCGAAACGCGGCTGCCGCGCAAGAAGCACAAAACAGCGCGCCAGACTCGAACGTCTCGAAGTACTCAAAAATGGCACGGCACCGACCGCAGACGCTGTCGTGGAGATGGATGCTGTCGAGACCCGCATGGGAAAGAAAACGATTGAATTCCATAACGTCAGCAAAGCCTTCGGCGATAAAACGCTGATGAAAGATTTCGAATACATCTTCCTGCGGAACCAGAGTGTCGGCATCATTGGCCCGAACGGCTGCGGAAAATCCACAATGCTGCGGATGATCACCGGAGAAGTCCTGCCGGATGCGGGAACCATCGAAATCGGCGACACGATCCGCATCGGCTATCTGGCACAGGAAGAGCCGGACATGGATACGAATCAGCGCGTGATCGACTACGTGAAAGATATCGCTGAGTATGTCCAGACCCGTGACGGCCGCATCAGCGCATCGCAGATGCTCGAACGCTTCCTGTTCACACCGGATATGCAGTACACCCCGATTTCCAAACTCTCCGGAGGCGAAAAACGGAGACTGTATCTCTTATCCGTCCTGGTGAGCGGCGCCAATGTTCTGATCCTCGACGAGCCGTCCAACAACGTTGATATCCCGACCTGACCGTGCTTGAGGATTTCCTGAACACGTTCGTCGGCATCGTCATCACCGTTTCCCACGACGCTATTTCCTGGATAACGTCGTGGACCGCATCTTTGAATTCGACGGAAACGGAAATCTTCTGCAGTACGAGGGCGGCTACACCGATTACCTCGAAGCAAAGAACGCCGTTTCGGCGGAAGTGCGGAAGAAACGGCAAAAGCAGCGCCGTCCAAAACGTCCGCGACGAACCTGCAAAGTCAAAGAACAATGACTGGAAGCAGAACCGTCCGACCCGCCTGAAATTTACGTTCAAAGAACAGCGCGAGTACGAGACCATCGATGACGATATCGCCGCACTCGAGGAAAAGATTGCATCGCTTGACGATCAGATGCTCAAAAACGCCACCAACTCTGCAAAGCTCGCCGAACTGATGGCGGAAAAAGAGAGGACCGAAGCTGCTCTGGAAGAAAAAACCGAGAGATGGGTTTATCTCACCGACCTCGCAGAACAGATTGAGGCGCAGAATCAGAAATAAAAGAAGTAAAGGAACTGTCCGCAGAAGAGAAAAAATATGCGGGCCGTTCCTTCTTTTTTTTATCGAGAAATTCGACGCGGAATTACCAGAAGTTGTAAAAAACTTGTATTTTTCCCTGAACACCCACAGAAAATCTGGACAGAATGCCCAATCGGTGTTATAATTCAAATACTGGACATAGTGGCATTGCCATGCCCTTATCCGGGTTTTTCGAAGCGCGGAGGCAACCGAAACCCGGCAGAACACCAACCTGAGAAAAGCCAAAGTAATTTTTGGTCATCATTTTTTAAGGAGGATAAAATCAAATGGCTAGAAAGATGAAAACCATGGATGGTAACCAGGCTGCAGCACATGCGTCTTATGCGTATACCGACGTAGCAGCTATTTACCAATTACCCCTTCATCCGTTATGGCGGAGCATACCGATGAGTGGGCAACCCAGGGAAGAAAGAACATTTTCGGACAGGAAGTTCAGGTAACTGAGATGCAGTCTGAGGCAGGAGCAGCAGGTGCAGTACACGGATCACTGGCAGCCGGAGCTCTTACTACAACCTACACCGCATCCCAGGGACTTCTTCTGATGATCCCGAACCTTTATAAAATTGCCGGCGAGCAGCTCCCGGGCGTATTCAACGTATCCGCTCGTGCCCTTGCAAGCCACGCACTTCCATCTTCGGAGATCATTCAGACGTTTACGCCTGTCGTCAGACCGGAGTCGCAATGCTCTGCGAATCCAGCGTACAGGAGGTTATGGACCTGACACCGGTTGCACACTGTGCAGCACTGAAAGGCAAAGTTCCATTCATCAACTTCTTCGACGGATTCCGTACCTCCCACGAGATTCAGAAAATCGAAACATGGGATTACGAAGATCTGAAAGACATGGTAGATATGGATGCAGTAGATGCATTCCGTAAACATGCCCTGAACCCGAACCATCCGTGCCAGAGAGGATCCGCACAGAACCCGGATATCTTCTTCCAGGCAAGAGAAGCATGTAACCCGTACTACGATGCTCTTCCGGCAATCGTACAGGAGTACATGGACAAAGTAAACGAGAAAATCGGAACCGATTACAAACTGTTCAACTATTATGGAGCAGCAGACGCTGAGCACGTAATCATCGCTATGGGTTCTGTCTGCGATACCATCGAGGAGACCATCGATTACCTCGTAGCAGCAGGCAAGAAAGTCGGCGTTGTAAAGGTACGTCTGTACCGTCCGTTCTCCGCAGAAGCACTCATCAATGCAATTCCGGAGACTGTAAAACAGATTTCCGTTCTGGACAGAACAAAAGAGCCGGGATCTCTTGGCGAGCCTCTGTACCTGGACGTAGTAGCAGCATTAAAAGGCAGCAGATTCGAGAGCACACCGGTATTCACAGGCCGTTACGGACTTGGTTCCAAGGACACCACACCGGCTCAGATCGTTGCTGTATATGAAAATACAGAGAAACAGAGATTTACCATTGGTATCGTAGACGATGTTACCAATCTGTCTCTGCCGGTTGGCGCTCCTCTGGTAACAACTCCGGAAGGAACCATCAACTGCAAATTCTGGGGACTTGGCGCAGACGGTACCGTAGGTGCAAACAAGAACTCCATCAAGATCATCGGTGACAACACAGACATGTACGCACAGGCTTACTTCGACTATGACTCCAAAAAGTCCGGCGGTGTAACGATGTCTCACCTGCGTTTCGGAAAGAAACCGATCAAATCCACCTACCTGATCCACAAAGCAAACTTTGTTGCATGCCACAATCCTTCCTATGTGAACAAATATCACATGGTAGAAGAGCTGGTAGACGGAGGAACCTTCCTTCTGAACTGCCCATGGGATGAAGCAGGCCTGGAAGAGCATCTGCCGGGACAGGTAAAAGCATTCATCGCAAACCACAACATTAAATTCTATGTGATCGACGGCGTTAAGATCGGTATCGAGACCGGCATGGGACCGACCCGTATCAACACCATTCTTCAGTCTGCATTCTTCAAGCTTGCGAAGATCATTCCGGAAGAAAAAGCCATCGAACTCATGAAAGCAGCAGCAAAAGCTACCTATGGCCGTAAAGGTGATGATGTCGTAGCAAAGAACTGGGCAGCTATCGATGAGGGTGCAAAACAGATCAAAGAAGTTGCAGTTCCGGAAAGCTGGAAAAATGCAGAAGACGAAGGTCTGACCACAACTCATGCAGAGAGCGGCCGCGCTGACGCTGTTAAATTCGTAAATACCATCCAGGCAAAAGTAACTTCCCAGGAAGGAAACAACCTGCCTGTATCCGCATTTGCAGACTACGTAGACGGAACAACTCCGTCCGGCACATCCGCATATGAGAAACGTGGTATCGCCGTAAACGTACCTGTATGGAATCCGGAAAACTGTATCCAGTGTAACAGATGTTCCTTCGTCTGCCCGCACGCTGTTATCCGTCCGGTTGCCATGACCGCAGAAGAAGCAGCAGCAGCTCCGGAAGGCATCCAGACCATGCCGATGACCGGTATGCCGGACTACACCTTCACAATGGCTATTTCCCAGCTTGACTGTACCGGATGTGGTTCCTGTGCAAACGTATGCCCGGGCAAGAAGGGTGTGAAAGCACTGGCTATGGAAAGCCTTGCAGCACACGAAGCAGAGCAGAAATACTTCGATTATGCAGCAGCTCTTCCAGAGAAGACAGACGTTGTAGCAAAATTCAAAGAGAATACCGTAAAGGGCAGCCAGTTCAAGAAACCGCTGCTTGAGTTCTCCGGCGCATGCGCAGGCTGCGGCGAGACTCCTTACGCAAAACTGATCACCCAGCTGTTCGGTGACAGAATGTACATCGCAAACGCAACAGGATGCTCCTCTATCTGGGGTAACTCCTCACCGTCCACTCCTTACACTGTAAACGAGAAAGGACAGGGCCCGGCATGGTCCAACTCCCTGTTCGAGGATAACGCAGAGTTCGGTTATGGTATGCTTCTCGCTCAAAAAGCAATCCGCGGCGGCCTGAAAGCCAAAGTTGAGGATGTTATGAATTCCGAGAAAGCTCCGGAAGAAGTAAAAGCAGCATGCAAAGAGTATCTGGATACCTTTGACTGCGGCGCTACCAACGGAACTGCAACCGAGAAACTTGTAGAAGCAATCAAAGACGCTGACTGCGACGTTTGCAGAGACATCGTTAAGAACAAAGACTTCCTCGCTAAGAAATCCCAGTGGATCTTCGGTGGTGACGGATGGGCTTACGATATCGGATTCGGCGGCGTAGACCACGTACTTGCCAGCGGAAAAGATATCAACGTAATGGTATTCGATACCGAGGTTTACTCCAACACAGGCGGACAGTCCTCCAAAGCTACTCCGACCGGTGCAGTTGCACAGTTCGCAGCAGGCGGTAAAGAAACCAAGAAGAAAGATATGGCAAGCATCGCAATGAGCTATGGCTATGTATACGTAGCACAGATCGCTATGGGCGCTGATTACAATCAGGCAGTCAAAGCAATCGCAGAGGCAGAGGCATATCCGGGACCGTCCCTCATTATCGCTTACGCTCCATGTATCAACCATGGTATCAAGAAAGGTATGAGCAAAGCACAGACCGAGGAGCAGCTCGCTGTTCAGACCGGATACTGGCATTGCTTCCGCTTCAACCCGGCACTCGCTGCAGAAGGCAAGAGCGCATTCACACTGGATTCCAAGGCTCCGTCAGGAGATTATCAGGAATTCCTGAACGGCGAGGTACGTTACAACTCTCTGAAACGTGCAAACCCGGCGAAAGCAGAAAGACTGTTCGGCAAGAACGAGCAGGAAGCAAAAGACCGTTACACTTACCTGAACAAACTCGTAAAACTGTACGGCGCAGAAGAGTAATTCTTTCGTTCAGATTACTCCGAACCTGTAACATAAACGCTCAGGCGGTACGTATTGCCGCCGCCTGAGAAAAGAGAGAGGCCATGCCCCAAAAGGGTGTGGCTTCTTTTTGTGAACTTTTCCTTTTTCCATTGAAAAGGTTCTGCTTTTGCATGTTCTATGCTATAATGTCATAAAAACGGGGTTACAAGCCCGATATGAACAAAGAAAAGGAGATTTTGATGAACTACACAATCTACGACTACCTCGGGCTGTTCTTCCTTTATGCCTTTCTTGGATGGCTTCTGGAAACGACAGTGGCGGCTGTTCGGAAAAAACACATGGTAAACAGAGGCTTTCTGAATGGCCCGCTGTGTGCTATCTACGGAATCACGGCTGTTTTCATGACCCGCTACCTGTACGAACTGCAGTCCAGCCCGGTTTTTCTGTTTCTCGGCTGTATGATCATCGCCACCGCCGCCGAATGGATCGCGGGCCACGTCCTGGAACGGATCGGCCACGGCAAATGGTGGGATTATTCCAACAAAAAATGGAACATGGATGGCTACATCTGCCTCCAGTATTCCGTTCTCTGGGGAATCCTTGGTGTCCTTGCCCTGAAATTCGGCAACATCCTTGGCATTACCCTCCTCCATCTTGCCCCGAACGGCGTAATGCACATCACCCTGTGGATCCTGTTCGGAATCCTCGTCTCGATGCCATCGGTTCTTACGCCGTCCTGCGCCACATCACCAAAAAGATGCCGCGCATCGCCGCCATGAACGACCAGATCGACGCCTTCACCAAACGGCTTTCCGTCCGCCTGTACCGCTACCTGGAAGCCCGTGTCGAGCGCGCCTACCCATCGGTACAGCCCATACCGAAACAGAAAGAAAAATCCGAAGTCTTCGCCGAGGGCTGCAGTTTCTACAAAATCATCCTGCTGTTCATCATCGGCGCCTTCTTAGGTGATATCGTAGAAACCATCTTCTGCCGCATCACCGCCGGTGTCTGGATGAGCCGCAGCAGCCTTGTCTGGGGCCCGTTCAGCATCGTCTGGGGCCTCGCTATCGCCCTCGCCACCTGGTTCCTCTATAATTACAGAAACCGCTCCGATGGCTTTTTATTCGCCTTCGGAACCTTCCTCGCGGTGCCTACGAATACATCTGCAGCGTTTTCACCGAAATCGTCTTCGGAAAAGTTTTCTGGGACTACAGCGACATTCCCTTCAACCTTGGCGGCCGCATCAACCTCCTGTACTGCTTCTTCTGGGGAATCGCCGCCGTCGTATGGCTGAAAAAACTCTACCCCCTGTTCTCCAAATGGATCGAAAAAATCCCCCTGAAACAGGCCCCATCATCACCTGGATACTGATCATCTTCATGCTCGCCAACATCCTCGTCTCCACCCTGGCCCTCACCCGCTACGACCAGCGTGCCCACAACGAGCCAGCAGCAAACGCCATAGAGCAGCTCATTGATGAACGTTTTCCGGACAGCCGGATGGAAAAATCTATCCGAACGCAAAAATGGCGAGCTGAAGCAATAAACCTTTGGCAACCCATCAAAAGTATGATATAATGTCACATAGATATTTTGAGGATAAACCGTCCTCTAAGAGCGAAGAAAGGACTCAACCACAAATGACAGTAGACAACAGCTTCACCATGAAGAAATTCCAGAGCATGGAAATCATCTATGTGACCTTTCCCAGATCACAAAACTCCCATACGTAGAGTGCGATCCGGAAACCTTTGATGATCAGGTATACATGTTTACCGAAGAAGAAGCAGCCAAGGAGTTTGCAAAATCCTATGTAGAAAAGAACACCCCGCTGCTCACCGTAAAAGTCCTGCGCAAGCAGATGCCGAACTTCTATATGGGCCTCTACGCCGAAGGCGTCAATATGGTCATCTTCCACGAAGGCGATCAGACCCGCTGCATCGAGCTTGAGCAGATCTTCCCGAAACCAGACATGGAGAAAATGAACAAACAGCACCTCCCGGTTCTGAACCCGGGCGTACAGCTCACCGTCGTATACTTTCTGCAGGAACTCAGAAAACCAAACCAGAGAAGAGACGATGCCGAGCGCATGCAGCACCTGCGTGAACTCGAAGAAGAAATGCTTGTCAACCTGATGCGAAGCAAATTCATCCTTGCCATCGACATCTCCCAGGTACAGGGCGAATTCGATCCGGCAAACCCGGGACCAGACGTGCGCATCCCGTACATCAAAAACCAGAACGAAGACATCTTCCAGCCGCTGTTTTCCGATATTGGTGAATTCCAGAAATTCCGTCCGGATCCGCAGGCAAAACTCCGTCTGGCAGCCATCCCGTTCCAGCACCTTCTGCCGTACCTGATGAAACAGGCCAAAGGCTTCGTCATCAACCCGTCCGGCTTCAACCTTCTGTTGACCAGAGAACAGCTCCAGAGAATCATGGGAGCCCAGGCGCAGAGTGTCCGCCCGAACCTTGAGGCAATGATGGCACAGGCCGCTGCAGCACAGGCACAGAAAAATGCACAGAACAACGCTGCAAACGACGAAGTAAAAGAACACGTCGACGAGACAGAGAACACCGCAGCAGAAACCGACAACGAAGGATAAAACCGACAGGGCCGCAGAAAATCCCAGCAAACGGGCACTGCGGTCCGTTTTTGACTGCATAAAACCGGAAATAATAAAGAAAAACAAGAAAGGATATACAAAAATGAACGCAGAACATTGCAAAGCCTATACCCTGCTGCAGGAACAGCAGATTGACGATATCCATGCACACGGCTACCTCCTCCGCCACAACAAGAGCGGTGCCCGCGTGCTCCTTCTCGAAAACGAAGATGACAACAAAGTCTTCAACATCGCGTTCCGTACCCCGCCGGCCGACAGCACCGGCGTAGCCCACATCCTCGAGCACAGCGTCCTCTGCGGCTCCCGCGAATTCCCGTTAAAGGATCCCTTCGTAGAACTCGTCAAAGGATCCCTGAACACCTTCTTAAATGCTATGACCTACCCGGATAAAACCATGTACCCGGTAGCCAGCACCAACGATGCCGACTTCCAGAACCTGATGCATGTCTACATGGACGCCGTATTCTACCCGAACATTTACAAACACGACGAAATCTTCCGTCAGGAAGGCTGGAGCTATCATCTGGAAAGCGAAGACGGCCCGCTGACCTACAACGGTGTTGTATACAACGAGATGAAAGGAGCCTTCTCCTCCGCAGACGATGTCCTGGAGCGTGAAACCTTCAACACCCTGTTCCCGGACACTCCGTACGGCGTAGAATCCGGCGGAGATCCGTCCTGCATCCCGAACCTGACCTACGAAAACTTCCTAAATTTCCATCAGACCTATTACCATCCGTCCAACAGCTATATCTACCTGTACGGAAACATGGATATGGAAGAAAAACTGGCATGGATGGATGAAAAATACCTGTCCCATTTTAATGCAAAAGAAGTAAAATCCGAAATTCCGTATCAGAAACCATTTGCAGAGACCCTCGACATTGTACACGAGTATCCGGTACTCGACGGCGATCCGCTTGAAAACAATGCGTACCTGGCCTACAACATGGTCATCGGCAGCGGTCTGGATGTAAAATTAAACGTGGCATTTTCTGTTCTGGAGTATGCACTCCTTGACGCACCGGGAGCCCCGGTCAAACAGGCACTCCTTGACGCACACATCGGAAAAGATGTTTACGGCTCCTACGAGGACGGCATCCTGCAGCCATTCTTCTCCATCGTAGCCAAGAACGCCGATGAAAATGAGAAAGAAAAATTCCTGTCCATCATCCGCGGCACCCTCGAGGATATCGTGAAAAACGGCATGGATCAGAAAGCCATCGAGGCAGGCATCAACTATTTCGAATTCCGTTTCCGTGAGGCGGACTTCTCCAGCTTCCCGAAGGGCCTGATGTACGGCATTGACGTCTTCGACAGCTGGCTGTACGACGAGAACAAACCGTTCGCCTACCTGCAGCAGCTTGCGATCTACGATGAGCTGAAAAAACTGGCAAAAGAAGGCTATTTCGAAGACCTGATCCAGACGTATCTGCTGGACAACACCCATGCCTCCATCGTGACCCTCATTCCAAAGACCGGTCTTGCCGCAGAAAATGATGCAAAGACCGCAGAAAAACTGCAGAAATACAAAGAGAGCCTGTCAAAAGAAGAGATCGAGAAAATCATTGCTGACACCAAAGAGCTGGCAGCATATCAGGAAGAAGAGGAGAGCGAGGAAGCACTCGAGACGATTCCGCTCCTGAAACGAAGCGATATCAAACGTGAGTCTGTCAAACTTTACAATGACGAGCATGAAGTCGATGGAACGACGGTTCTTCATCACAACGTATTCACGAACGGCATCGGTTACTTAAGCTTGCTGTTTGATACGAAAAATGTGCCGAACGATCTGATCCCGTACATGGGCGTATTAAAATCCGTTCTCGGCTATGTGGACACCGAACACTACACCTACGGCGAACTGTTCAACGAGATCAATGCACAGACCGGCGGCATCAACTGCGGACTGCAGGTATTCCGCATTCCGGAAAATGATGACGACTGCCGCAGAATGTTCGGCATCCGCGCGAAATTCCTGTACGACAAACTGGATTTCGTCATGAAAATGATCGAGGAAATCCTGAACACCTCCCGCCTGGGTGACGAGAAACGTCTTCACGAGATCATCTCCAGCATGAAATCCGGCCTGCAGAACCGCCTGTCTTCCGCCGGAAATGCAACGGCTGTGATGCGTGCAGCTTCCTATTACTCCCCGATGAGCAATTTCCAGGACCGCATCGCAGGCATCGGCTTCTACCAGCTCTTAAAAGATCTGGACGAGAACTTCGATGAGAAAAAAGCAGAACTGATTAAAAATCTGCAGACCCTGATGAAATACATCTTCCGCAAAGAGAATCTGACCGTCTCCTATACCGCAGACGAGACAGGCTACGCACCGCTGGAAGAAAAAATCGCAGCATTCAAAGAGAATCTGTACACCGACGAAGTGGAGCCGGGCAGCATTGTGTATGACTTTGAACAGAAAAACGAAGCCTTCCAGACCTCCGGCCAGGTACAGTACGTGGCACTCTGTGGAAACTTCGAGCGCGAAGGCTACGACTACACAGGAGCCCTGCGCATCCTGCGTGTCATGCTGAGCTATGACTATCTGTGGATCAACATCCGTGTCAAAGGCGGCGCTTACGGCTGCGGCGGAGCTTTCGGAAGAGGCGGAAACGCGTGCATTTCTTCCTACCGTGACCCGAACGTCGGAAGAACCCTTGAAGTATACCGTGGTATCGGCGATTACGTGCGCAATTTCGAAGCAGACGAGCGCCAGATGACCAAATACATCATCGGAACGATCAGCGAACTCGACGTCCCGATGAACCCGTCCGCAAAAGGCCAGACCTCCGAGAGCGCATGGTTCAACGGCATCACCGAAGCAGACTTCCAGCAGGAGAGAGACCAGATCCTCGATGCAACCCTGGATGACATTCATGCACTGGCAGACCTTGTAGATGCAGCCTTAAAACAGAACAACATCTGCGTTGTCGGAAGCGAAGCAGCCATTCAGAAAGAGAAAGAACTGTTTAAGAACGTAGAGAACTTATAAATGAGGAGAAGAGACAGCAATGGAAAACAATGCAAATTATAAATCCGGCTTTGTAGCCCTGATTGGCCGTCCGAACGTGGGAAAATCCACGCTGATGAACCACCTGATCGGACAGAAGATTGCGATTACATCCAAGAAACCGCAGACCACCCGCAACCGCATCCAGACCGTTTATACGTGTGACGAGGGACAGATCGTGTTCCTCGACACACCGGGTATCCACAAGGCGAAAAATAAGCTCGGCGAGTACATGGTCGATGTAGCCGAGAAAACGTTAAAAGAAGTCGATGTGATTCTCTGGCTGGTAGAGCCGAGCAACTTCATCGGAGCAGGAGAGCGCCATATCGCAGAGATCCTGGAGAAAGTCAATGCGCCGGTCCTCCTCATTATCAACAAGACCGATACCGTGGAGAAAGACAAAATCCTGGAATTCATCGATACGTACCGCAAGCTGTTCCAGTTTGCCGAGATCATTCCGTGCTCGGCACTCCGCCATCAGAACACCGATGACATCATTCCGAGCATCTTCAAATATCTGCCGTACGGCCCGCAGTTCTACGATGAGGACACCATCACCGATCAGCCGATGCGCCAGATCGTGGCTGAGATCATCCGCGAGAAAGCACTGTACGCCTTAAACGAAGAGATCCCGCACGGCATCGCCGTTGTGATCGACCAGATGAAAGACCGCCCGAACGGAAAAATCGTTGATATTGATGCGACCATCATCTGCGAGCGCGATTCCCACAAGGGCATCATCATCGGAAAACAGGGCGCGATGCTCAAGAAGATCGGAAGCAACGCGCGGTATGAGCTGGAGCAGATGCTGGAGCAGAAAGTCAATCTGAAGCTCTGGGTAAAAGTCAAAAAAGACTGGAGAGACAGCGATTTCCTCGTGAAGAACTTCGGATATGATAAAAAGAAACTCGATTTATAATATTGCATTATAATAAGGAAGAAACATGCGAGAACCAATCAATGTAAGCGGAATGGTATTATCCGCCTCCCCGGTCGGAGAGTATGACAAGCGCGTCGTGATCCTGACCCGGGAGCTCGGCAAAATCACCGCCTTCGCGCGCGGCGCCCGCCGCATGAAAAGCCCGCTGATGGCCGTCTCCAATCCGTTCGTCTTCGGCGAGTTTCAGGTTTACGAGGGCCGTGACAGCTACACCCTCTCCGGCGCAAACATTAAAGAATACTTCCTCGACCTGGCGCAGATGCAGCCCGGCGTTTATTACGGCTTTTATTTTCTGGAACTGGCCGAATATTTCGGCCAGGAAGGAAACGATGAAACCCAGATGCTGAACCTTCTGTACGTGACGATGAACGCCATCCGCCGCGGAAAACAGGACCTCCGCCTGGTCCGGTGCATCTTCGAACTGCGGACGATCACAATCAGCGGAGAAGCACCGCAGATGTTCTCCTGCATGGAGTGCAGCACGAAAGAGAATCTGACCGTTTTCTCCCTGCGCGACAGCGCCATCTACTGCCCAAACTGTGGAAAAACCATCAGAGATCCATGGCCGCTGCAGCCGGGCACCGTGCTGGCATGCCGCTATATCATTGCGGCACCGCTGGAGAAGCTGTATGGGTTTACAGTGAACGAAGAGATTCTCGATGAGCTGGAGCGGCTGCTGCGCGCGTACCTGCACCGGTATGTGGAAAAGAAGATGAAAACATTACAAATTCTTGAAATGATGAAATAATAAAATTTGTAATATTTTGCAAAAATGTGAAAAAAGTATGTCCAAAAAGTTGTCCACACCTTTACAAATAAGTAGAGATGGGATAAAATATTAAAGATAAAGAAAAATGCCCCGTGTCTGCTGCAGGACGTATAGAAGAAAATGGATTTTCAGCAAAAACGGTAATGAAAAAGACAGCAAAACTATGCGGAGTGAAACGCTGTTACGTTCACGGGAGAAAAAGAAATACAACAGGGGAGAGAGGTATGTACAAAAAATCATCCACAGGATGGCTGAAGCACCTGGATTTCATGATCCTTGACATTATCTGTCTTCAGCTGGCATTCATTATGGGTTTTTTCTGAGACATCACAGTCTGAATCCATATGGAAACACGATTTATCGAAACGAAGCCATTGTATTTGCGCTGATTCAGGTGATGATCATGTTCTTCGACGATTCGTTCAAGAACGTCATGAAGCGCGGTTACCTGGCTGAAATTGGAAAAACAGTCAAAAATATGATATACATCATTGTACTTGGTGTATTTTATCTGTTCCTGATTCGGGAGGGAGATCAGTTTTCCAGAGCAACCATTATTTTAACTGGTGTCATCTATGGAAGCATTTCTTATCTGATGCGTGTCGGTTGGAAAATGTTCCTGAAAAACGCGGCAGCGGAGAACACAGCGGCCGTTCCCTTTTGATTATTACAACCGAAAAACAGTCACAGTCTGTTGTAAAAAGCATGCTTGACTTCGATTATATCGGTGTCCGCCCGACCGGCGTTGTCCTCGTAGATCAGGACAGAACCGGACGCAAAATCACGGCGTGCCAGTCGTTTCCAGTCTCGCAAACGCAGCCGAGTATGTCTGCCGCGAGTGGTTTGACGAAGTGCTGATCGTTCTGCCGGAAGGCAGAGAGATCCCACAGAAAGTTTTTGATGCATTCACAGAAATGGGAATCACGATTCATGTGAAAATTGCAGATGTCAACGAAATGCAGGGCAAAAACCAGACCGTAGAGCGTATGGGCAATTACACCGTTATCACTACATGCATCAACATGGCAAGCGCCGGTGAACTTATTCTGAAACGAATCATGGATATCTGCGGCGGCTGGTAGGATGCATCCTGACAGGAATCATCTTCCTGTTTGTCGCCCCGGCGATCTATATCAAATCCCCGGGACCGATTTTCTTCTCCCAGTACCGGGTAGGAAAGAACGGAAGAAAATTCAAGATTTACAAATTCCGCAGTATGTATATGGATGCGGAGGAGCGTAAAAAAGAACTGATGAAACAGAACCGCGTCAGCGACGGCCTGATGTTCAAAATGGAGAACGACCCGCGTGTCATCGGCAGCGAAAAAGGCCCAGGCAAGGGAATTGGAAACTTCATCCGCAAAACCTCATTGGATGAATTCCCGCAGTTCTTCAACGTGTTAAAAGGTGACATGAGCCTGATCGGAACCCGTCCGCCGACAGTAGACGAGTGGGAAAAATACGAACTGCATCACAGAGCGAGACTGGCTATTAAACCAGGTCTGACCGGAATGTGGCAGGTAAGCGGACGAAGTGAGATTACGGACTTCGAGAAAGTCGTAAAACTGGATACGAAGTATATTTCAGAATGGTCGTTTTTGCTGGATATCAAGATCTTGTTCAAAACCGTACTGATAGTATTAGGCCAGAAAGGTTCTATGTAAAAAGAAACGAAGCTGGTTGAAGAAAACGACATGAAGTTATCTACAGTGCTGAAAAAACGCAGATATATTACGATTAAGGAACCGGTGTGGTAGAATGGGGATAGGTTTAAAATAATTAGTGAAAGAAGAAGTTGAGTTTATGGAGGAGCGCGGGAAGGGATTTATTACTAAAAAAGTTCCCGATAATAGCGATTGTCTGAAGAAAAGAAGCTGTGAATAAGAAATTGTTCATGGCTTCTGCAATGTAAAGTAGAAGTTTGGCCTTGAAAAAATTTGCTAATAAAGGAGAAAAACAATGAACATTATTTTACTTTCTGGTGGCTCTGGTAAGCGCCTTTGGCCTCTTTCGAATGATGTGCGTAGCAAACAGTTTATTAAATTGTTTAAGAATAATGATGAATATGAATCCATGGTTCAACGTGTATATCGCCAGATTACTACAGTGGATGCAGAGACAAAAATTACCATGCAACGAGCAGATCTCAGGCGAGCGCTATTAAGAATCAGCTGGGTGAAAAGGCATCTATTTGTGTAGAGCTGCCGTCGAGATACCTTCCTGCTATTGCACTGGCTGCAGCATATCTCCACGATGAATTGGGGGTTGATGAAAGGGAAGCTGTTGTTGTATGCCCGGTGGATCCCTATGTGGATAATAGCTATTATGAAGCTGTCAAAACCTTGCAGGAACTGGCAGAAAAGGGAAGTGCAAATCTGACCCTGATGGGAATTGAACCGACCTATCCAAGTGAGAAGTATGGTTACATTATTCCGGAAAGCGGTGAGAATGTAAGCAAGGTTAAAGAGTTCAAGGAAAAGCCGGATATGGAGACGGCTAAGAAATATTTGTTACAGAATGCGTTGTGGAATGCTGGCATTTTTGCGTTTAAGCTGGGATACTTGCTGGATAAAGCGCATAGTATGATTAGTTTTGAAGATTATCGTGACCTGTTCAAAAAGTATGATACACTGAAAAAGATTAGTTTTGACTACGCTGTGGTCGAAAAAGAGTCCAGCATCCAGGTCCTGCGTTACAGTGGTGACTGGAAAGACGTTGGTACGTGGAATATGATGGCAGAGGTTATGGCAGATAAGTCTAAGGGCAAAGCGATTCTGGATGAAACCTGTCAGAACACCAACGTTGTAAATGAGCTGAATATTCCAGTTCTATGCATGGGGTGTAAGGATATGATTATTGCTGCCAGCGGAGATGGTATTTTGATCGCTGACAAAGAGCGTAGTGGGTACATGAAGCCTTACGTTGAAAAGATCGAAACAGAAGCTATGTATGCAGAAAAGTCCTGGGGGACTTATACAGTCATGGATGTGCAGCCTGGCTCTATGACTATCAAAATTTCAATGAAGGCTGGCGAAAAGATGAGCTACCATATGCACAGTGAACGCGAAGAAGTTTGGACTGTTGTTTCTGGTAAAGGCAAAGCAATTGTGGATGACAGAGAAAAAATTTTATGTACTGGTGATGTCATCACTATCTCAGCCGGATGTAAACATACGGTGGAAGCTATTACAGCACTGGATATGATAGAGGTTCAAATTGGCAATGAAATTAGCGCCGCAGATAAGACAAAATTTCAACGGATGTAAAATCGGTTAGTCATTATTGACGGAGATATGGAAGCATTTGGCGTTGTTTGAGTTGCAGTAAGAGGTGAATAAATGTCAAGAATGAAGTTTATGAATACAGAGATTGATAATCTGACGATGCCGGAGACTCTACAGGCTATTGATTGGCTGATTCAAGAGAATGAAAGTGCATATGTGGTAACACCGAATGTGGATCATATTGTACAGCTGGAAACAAGTAAAGAATTACAGGCGGTTTATAAGAATGCGTCATTGATTCTGGCGGACGGGAAACCACTGTTATGGATTGCTAAATGGTATGGAACACCGATTAAAGAGAAAATCTCAGGTTCGGATTTGTTTCCACTTTTGTGCGATATGGCTGCGAAAAAAAAAATATAAGATGTTCTTTTTAGGTGCGGCTGAAGGTGTAGCTGCAAAAGCTGCAAAAAATCTCGCGAATAAATTTAAGGGATTGCAGGTTGTTGGTACGTACTCTCCGCCATTTGGCTTTGAAAAAAGCCAGGATGAAATGGATAAAATTAAATCAATGATAAAAGAGGCTGCTCCGCACATTTTGATCGTTGGATTAGGCTGCCCGAAACAGGAAAAGTTTATGTATCACCATTGTAAAGAACTCGGAGTGCCAATTTCCTTGGGGCTGGGTGCCAGCTTTGATTTTGAAGCGGGAAATATCAAAAGAGCGCCTCGTTGGATGTCAAATCATGGATTAGAGTGGCTTTTTAGAATAACTCAGGATCCAAAGCGTATGGCGAAACGCTATCTGGTAGATGATCGAAAGATTCTCGGACTTGCAATTAAGTATAGAAAAGGAAATCAATAAATGAAAATATATAATATCACAATTCATCGTAATTGTAATTATGGATCGGTTCTTCAGACGTATGCAACGCAGAAGACTTTTGAAGACTTACAATTTGAGTGTGAGACCATAGATTTTGTAAGGCAGTTGGATACTAAAAGTGGAGCTTTGAAACGATTAAAAAATAAGAGTAAAAGACTTTCGAAAAATCCCATATTGCTGTGCGTGGCAAAAGCTGTAATGCTCATTTCCTATATTAAGAAAGAGAAAACATTTAACGCTTTTTTAAATAAGTACATTAATCTGAACAGTGAATCCTATTATAGCAATGAAGAATTAAAAAAGAAGTTACCTAAAGTGGATGCATATTGCACAGGAAGTGATCAGATATGGAATAGTTTTTGGAATGAAGGTGTCGAGCCAGCATATTATCTCGATTTTGTTCCAGATAATGCGTTCTGTTTTTCGTATGCATCCAGTATTGGGCAAAGCATAGAGAACTCTGAAAAGAAAATTATTTCCCAAATGCTTCAAAAATATAAGTATATTTCTGTCAGGGAAAGTCAAAGTATAGAGTCGTTGAAGGAATTGGGTATTAAAGATGTTGTTCAGGTACTTGACCCAACACTTTATAGGAAAAATGATTTGTGGGAGCAACTGGCATCAGATAAGTTTAAAAAAAGAAAATATGTTGTCACATATAATCTTCACCATGATAAAAAACTTGACAATTTGCTAATACATTGGCAAAAGAAAAGGGAATTGAGCTGTTAAATATATCATATAACTGGCATGATGTAATTCGACCAGGTAAATTGGTTTGGTGCCCTAGTGTCGAAGAATATCTTGGACTTATAAGGGATGCGGAATATGTTATTGCGGATTCTTTTCATGCAACGGCATTTTCTATTCAGTTTCATAAGAAATTTATTTCTTTTTACCCTGAAAAGGCAAGTATTAGAATAAGAGATATTCTAAAAAAACTTGATATTCAGCAAAGAGGAACTGAGGGAAATCCGAATATACAAGATATGGATGCTGATATTGATTATAATGCGGTAGATAATCTTCTTTATAAATATAGGAAGCAAGATGAAAAATACTTAGTCGCTGTAACTGACGCGATAAAAAGAAACTGTTGATATTGTTTGTGATGGCATACCCACAACAAAGATGTGGCATAATTATGAGGAAGATACTCAGAATAAAGAACATTTCAAATTGATAAAGTTTTTTAGGAATATAAGTTATGTGTGAAGAAGAGATGTCAAACTTATACCGGTTAAAAATGGTAAGAGCTTATTAATTCAATTAAGGTAGGTTATTGACAGAACAAGAGGTTAGCATGGAAAAAAACATACCTGTTTTATATAAAGAAAAATCAGAGTGCTGTGGGTGTGGAGCATGTTTAAATATTTGTCCGAGAAATGCGATAAGCATGGTAGAGGATGAATGTGGTTTCCTGTATCCAGAAATTGATGACAATGTGTGTATTAGATGCAAAAAATGTACACTTGTTTGTGCGTTCCAAAATATTAATGAGAATAACAAGCCGTTAAAAACATATGCGGCTGTTTCAAAAAACAAGGAGCAGGCAGTTAAGTCTGCTTCTGGTGGTGTTTTTGCAGCTATTGCGAAAGATTTCCTGAATAAGGGAGGAATTGTTTTTGGCGCTGCTTTTAATGAAAAAAAAGAAGTTTTACATAAAAGCATTAATAAGATAGAAGAATTATATCTTCTGCAAGGTTCTAAATATGTACAGAGTAAAATTGGTAATACCTATAAAGAGGTAAAGGATTTATTGATTGATGGAAATAAAGTTCTTTTTTCAGGGACACCTTGTCAAGTGGCGGGATTGAAGTCTTATCTGGGGAAAGAGTATGATGGACTTTTGACGGTAGATATTATATGCCATGGCGTCCCAAGTGAAAAAATATTCCAGTCGTATCTTCAATTTATGGAGGGCAAGTACGGAGGTGGATTAACATATTTTACATTCAGGGATAAAAATATTGGATGGGGAATTAATGGCAAAGCAATTTTTGAGGATAAAACAGGAAAAAAGAAGAAAGTAACTTTATGGCAAAGTGGTTCTTCGTATCTGTTTTATTTTATAAAGGGATGGATTTACCGAGAAAATTGTTACCACTGTAAATACGCAGGAAGGCATCGTCCAGGAGATATTACTCTAGGTGATTATTGGGGAATCGAAAAACAGCATCCGGATTTTCTGACTGATGGTTGGGACGAGAGTAAAGGAATTTCAGTAGTTATTGCAAATACGGAAAAAGGTCAAGCTGCTTTAGAAAGATTACAGGAAATTGAATTCAAGCAAAGCACATTTGAAAAGGCAGCCGCTGGGAATGGGCAATTAAATCATCCGAGTAAAGAAGGAAAAAGAAATGAAATTCTGAATTTATATCAAATGGTGGCTGGAATGCTTTGGAGCAAAGATATCAAAAGAAAATTGGTCTAAGAAAATATAGTAGTCAAATAAAGGCTGTTATTCCTAAAAAAATAAAAAGATGGCTAAAAGCTAAAATTTGAGGGAGAAAAAATGAAGATTCTGTTCGATCTTACGGCATTATATGATCATTTAACGGGTATTGAACGTTTTGCAATGAATATATCTAAAAATATCATATCTCAACATCCTGAAAACACATATGTATTGGTCTTTAAACATGAAATACATGAACAATATTTGGCGGAGAAGAATCAAGATAATGTTGAATGCGTTATTTTGCCTAAATGCCACAAATTAGTGTTTTATCAGTGGAGATTAATGCGAACACTTTATAAAATTAAGGCCGATAGGTATGTGTTCTTGTCATTTGTGAGTCCATGGTTATTTAGAAACAAAAATATAATTAATACAATTCATGATATATCTGCCTGGGATTGTCCGGGAAGTCGAAAAGCGTATATGGTTTTATATGGAAGAATTGGGATACGGAATGCACTTCGTAATAGCAAAAAGATTGTAACAGTATCAGAATTTAGTAAAGAGAGAATTGTAAAGAGACTGAATGGAAATGCAAATAATATCAACGTTGTATATAATGGAGTTTCTAAGCAGTTTATGGAGTTTTCTGCTGACGCAGCAGAGATGAATAAGATTAAAGAAAAATATCATCTGCCGAAAAGATATATTCTTTGCTTGTCGACACTTGAACCGAGAAAGAATATGAAATTGTTAATAGAGGCATATGGAGAATTAATTTCCGAACAGAAAATAGATACCGAGTTAGTTTTAGCAGGGCGTAAAGGATGGAAATTGGATCAAGCGGTTGGAGATAATGCACAACTAAGTGATAAAATTCATATAACCGGATTTATTGATGATGATGATTTACCTGCTATCTACAAAGGGGCAGAATTGTTTGTGTTTCCATCATTGTATGAAGGATTTGGTATTCCTGTTATTGAAGCAATGTCACAGGGAACTATTGTGGTTTCATCGGATAGTTCATCGCTACCGGAAGTAGTTGGAGATGCAGGATTCTTATTTAAGTCTAAAGATAAAGAATCTTTAAAAAGATGTATTATAAAGACCTTAAATTTAAACAACATTGAACGCAAGCTTGTCGTAGATAAAGAATTAGAGCAATCAAAGAAATTCGATTGGAGCAAAGAAGCTGAAAAAATGTATAAATGTACATTGCAAAAAGCTGATATCTAAAAACTGAAAGAGGAACTATAATAATGAAATTTTCATTGATTATTGGCACACTAAATAGATGTGCAGAATTGGAAATATGCCTTAACTCTCTTAGAAAACAAAAATTTAGAGTCTTTGAAGTTATAATTGTAGACCAGAGTACAGATGACAGTACGCAACAGCTAGTAAGTAAATATCAGGACTTAAAAATAATTTATAAGCATGTTGAGTTTAGAGGGTTGTCAAAGGCAAGAAATTATGCATTGGCATTGGCACATGGCGACTACTTTGCATTAATAGATGATGATGCTTATTACGAGGAACAATATTTATGGGAAGCCAATAGAATTTTGAGCGAAAATGGAAAAATGGTATTAGCGGGAAATATTGTTCCAAAAGAGATGTTGAAAAATCCGAAAATTAATTCATCAAAGAAAAAACTGGAACCAATGGGTTACCGTCAGATTACGAGAGACTGCCCTTCACCAGCGCTTATCTTTCCGTATGCGCTATATCAAGAAGGAATAAGCTTTGATGAAAATTTTGGCGTTGGAGCAATGTTTGGCGCATGTGAAGAAACAGATTTAGTTTTAGAAGCATTAGACCATGAATATAAGATGAACTATTGTGCAAATATGCTTGTTGTTCATCCAACAATGCAGCATTCGTTTGAAGTTGAGAATAGTACGAAGGCAAGAAAAAAGGAAAACTATGCGCGTGGTTTGGGCGCTTTACTGGAAAAAGACAGAGTTATAAGGAAAAATAGAAGGTTACGCTATTACGAAATGGAAAAAAAATGTAAAATTTTATTGAAAAAGTCCGGATTATTCGGAAAAGAAAAGAAATCTTTAGCCATTGCGGAACTTAGAGGTTTAAATTCCGGTAAAAAGGATTTTAGAAAACTGTTAGAAAAGGAGATTTAAAGATGATTCCAAAGATTATTCATTATTGTTGGTTGAGCAATGACCCTATTCCTGAATCTCTTCAAAAATGTATGAATTCGTGGAAAGAGAAAATTCCTGATTATCAATTAAAAAAATGGGATTTTACAACGTTTCCAAAATCTAAGTCCAAATGGGTAGAGGAGGCGTTTGACAATAAGAAATATGCTTTTGCAGCAGATTATATTCGGCTATATGCAATTTACAATGAGGGCGGAATTTATATGGACATGGATATCGAGGTTATAAAACGCTTCGATGATTTATTAGAAGCACCATACATGATGGCATATGAAAGACCAAATCGTAATGGAATTGAAGCAGGATGTTTTGGCGCAGAGGCTGGAAATCCCTTTATTGGAGAATGTTTGAAGTATTATGAAGGAAGACATTTTGTCAAGGAAGATGGTACTTTTGATCAGAAACCACTTCCGTTGATCATGAAAGGGTGCATGGAAAGAAATGGCTATGAATACAACTTGTTTGATTGTGATTATTTTACTGCTAAATCGTATGAAACCGGAGAAGAAAAGGTTACAGCCAATACTTATTGTGTTCACCATTTTGCTGGAACATGGAAGACGGAAAGTGAAATCAAAGTCATAAAAAATACGCAAAGGCTACAGAAGTATTTTGGATATAAATTAGCTCGGAATATAGCAGAGTATGCAGATGCTTATAGTAACTTGAAACTGAAAGGAATTATTCAATTGACAAATAAGAAAATTGAGCGAAGGAAAAAGTAAATGATAGGTCATCGAAGAAAAGCAATTTCATTATATGGTTTATGCATTGGTATACTAGTTTTTCTATTTTGCTTTGAACACTCTTATATTATTTCAAGTAATAGTAGTATGTATAATCTTTTGTCCAACAGTGAGTGGATAATTTATTTTGTTCTTGTTGGATTGATTATAATTGAAAGAAAAATATAGTAAAAAACAGTTGATGATCATTGCGCTTGGAGGAGTATTGCTTTGTATTGTTTACATTCAAAGTGGATATGCAGCACCATTGAAAATGCTCATTGTAATTATGGCGTCAAGAAAAAGAAGGTTTGATGATATTGCATCAATAATATTTTATTCATATGTTAGTGCTATTCTCCTAACGATTGTACTTTATCTATTAGGAATATCAGACAGTGGAGTTCAGAGAAGAGGGTATTCTGCGCTGGGATTTATTTCAGCAAATGTTATTGGAGGATATATTTTAGTATGTTACTTAATCTGGATGTATAAGAAAAAAAACCGGAAAAAGACATGGATGATAACTGTTACCCTTGCTTTGCTGGTATATTTTATTATAAATAACAGAAGTGTTGTATTCTTGATTTTGATTACGCCTCTTTGTCTTCGATATTTTAAATATCTTGTTCAGTCAAATAAAGATAATAAATGGTGGAAAAAATTGTTATATGGCTTCCGGTTATTTGTATTTTAGTTGCATTATTACAGCTGAAATGTATCCAGCAAATGCATTAATTCAGAAGTTGGATATGATATTTAATCAGAGAATTTATCTTAATTATAGGAATATTACGCTTTATGGTGTGAAAGTGTTTGGACAGCATGTTCTTTGGGGAACTGGACAAACTTTTTATAATTCTGTTACGGGTACATATAGTGCGTATAACACGGTTGACAACTCATATGTGTGCTTACTTATACAAATGGGCGCAATTACAACTGCAGCATATGTTTTGCTTTATGCAAGGGTTGCGAAAAAAATGTTTAAAGAAAAGAATGCAGAGATGTTATGCTTTATAGTGATACTTGCGCTTTATGGCATGACAGAATCTTCCATTATTGATGTCTTTATAAATGTCCCGTTAATATCCTTAATGGCCTGTACTCTTCCTAGTAGTATTGAATCAAAAAGATAGCAGCGCGTCTGCTTTGTCTGAACAGATGTATTATAGCCAAGAAAGTGAGTAACAATGAAAATAAGTGTTATAGTTCCAATATATAATTGTGAAAAATATCTTGTACAGTGCGTAGAGAGCCTAATAGCACAAACATATAAGAATATTGAGATTATTTTAGTTAATGATGGATCAACAGATAGTAGTTTCGATATTTGTGCGAAATATAATAAATTAGATAATAGGATATGTGTAATAGATAAAAAAAATGGTGGTGTGTCTTCGGCACGAAATGCAGGGATAAAAGTAGCAACAGGAGAATATGTACTATTCGTGGATGCAGATGATTGGTTATCTGTTGATGCCTGTGAGCAGATTGCGAATGCAGTAGAAGATAAGAAGCTTTTATATTTGTGGGGAGCTAATAAAGTGGCAACTAACTCCATAGAAAAATTAGTAACAGTACAGAAAAAAGATATGCCTTCTCTTATAGCAGATATTATTTCTGTTTCAAAAGGTCAAAATATATTCATAAGAAGTCCATGGGCTAAAGTATATAAGCGGTCTATATTAGAAAAGTGTTGCTTTCCAGAGGATATTTATATTGGAGAAGATGCTTGTTTCTTATTGCGTTATTTACAATATATTCCAGATATAACCTATGTTAAAGTGGAAAACGGAATCTGGTACAATTATAGAATTATCGCTACTTCTGCTGTTAGAAGGTATAAAGCAGATTTGTATCAACAGAGTGTGAAACAATATTGTTGCATATTAAATGAAATAGAAAATACGAAATATGATGGAATGTGCAATATTGAAACAGCGTTAACTGCTTTCTGTTGGGGGATTTTCATCAATTTGAAGCTTAATGAAAATAAAGCGGGAAAGAATGAAGACTGTAAAAAATGGTGGGGTTTCGCAAAAAAGAAGATGAGATGGAGACGCTTTGATAAAGATCAAATTCCTAAATTCTATATTTATTGTGCTTTTTTATCAATGTTTTTAAATGAGAGTTGTTTAGAAAAAAATATAAGTGAATATATAAAAAGGCGTAGAATATCGGAAAACTGATCTAGAAAACAATGCAGTGATGATGCGAGTGTATGCGAGAATGAATTTGAAGTTTGGATATGCTAACGTTATGTGTTAGGAAAACGGTGGAAAAATGTAAGAAAGGCAGGAAGATAGTAAAGTGAATAAAATTGGAATATTGACTTTTTATAAGTCTGTAAATTATGGCTCCGCATTACAGGCATGGGCATTGCAACATGTTTTAGAAAGAAACGGGTATGATGTAGAAATTATTGAGTATACTCCGGAAGCCTATGACCATATTTACGGACTATTTGTGCCTCCATGTAATTTGAAGTCGATTAAATATGATATAAAACGACTTCTGTTAGCAAATGCTATTCTGCGACAGAAGTCGTTTTTTAAAAATTTTAGAGATGAGTATATGAATTTAAGCAATGAAAAATATACAAAAGATTCTTGCTTAACTAGTATGGTTGAAAAATATGATTGTGTAGTTTGTGGCAGTGATCAGATTTGGAATGTTAGAGCACATGACTGTGATATAGCCTATTTTTTACCGGTAATCATCGATTAAAAAAATTGCGTATGCAGTGAGTGTTAATGACACGGATTTTACAGAAAATATGTGTGATGAGAACTTGCGTAAGTGTATAAAAGATTTTTTTTGCGATTTCTGCCCGTGAGAGAAGTGGTGCTTTGAAAATAGGACAGTTTATTGGAGAAGAAAATAGAGTTCAAACGGTTGTTGATCCGACTCTTTTAAATAGCAAAGAAGAGTATGGTCAGATTTGTGCACCTCGTTTTGTGAAAGAAAAGTATATTTTTCTATATAATGTGTGGTCAGATAATGATGCAGTTAATGCAGCAATTTATTTATCAAAGAAAATGAACATGCCGATTTATGCTGCTTTAATGAAAAGAGATGTAAAAGTAGTTGGAAGACTTAGAGCAAAAGGAATTCATGTCGAAACAAAACACACATCGCCAGAAGATTTTGTAAGTTTAATAAGATATGCAGACTTTATTGTTACGGATTCGTTCCATGGAACAGCCTTTTCTCTAATTTTTGAAAAAGAATTTATTTCTATAAATGAAAGAGTAGAAAAAGGGAAAAAAAATGATGAACGTATATCATCAATTTTGAATAGGGTAGGACTGGAAAATAGATATTTGACGTTGGATGAACTGTCAAAAACAGAGAATTTAGATGCTATTAATTATAGTGCAGTTAACATAAAGAAAAAAAAATTTACGAGATGAATCAGAAAGATGGCTGAGAAATAGCATAGTAGAAGGAGTTGGGAAAAATGAAGATAGAAAAAACTAAAAATGCTTCGCGAAATATAGTTTTTGGAGTTTTTCTAAAATTATACCAGATACTATTTCCGTTTGTGATGCGTACGGTCATGATGTATACGATTGGAGTTCAGTATCTTGGACTAAATAGTCTATTTACATCCATTCTTCAGGTATTGAATTTAGCAGAACTCGGAGTTGGAAGTGCAATGGTTTTCAGTATGTACAAACCAATAGCAGAAGATGACTCTACGACTATTTGCGCATTAATGAAATTGTATAAGATTTATTATCGTGTTATTGGCGGAATTATTCTTGTTATTGGCCTTGTTTTAACTCCATTCATACCGAGATTGATATCAGGAACCATTCCAGCTGATATGAATGTTTACATTTTGTATCTCTTAAATTTGTTTGCTACTGTTATGACCTATTGGCTTTTTGCATATAGAAACAGTATATTGCAAGCACATCAAAGAAATGATGTGGCAAGTAAGGTTACATTAGGAACAGATACAGTAAAGTATATCTTACAAATTGTGGCATTAGTTTTTCTACATAATTATTATTATTTCGTAATTGTACTTTTTCTTACTCAAATCTTAAATAATATATTACTGCAATTGCAGCAAAAAAAATATTTCCACAGTATAATCCGAAAGGAAATTTGCCAAAAGAGGAAATTAACCAAATTAATGGAAAGATTCGTGACTTGTTCACCTCAAAATTAGGGTATACGATTGTGAGTTCAGCAGATACAATTGTTATATCGGCATTTTTAGGCTTGACAGTTCTGGCACAGTATCAAAACTATTATTACATAATGAGCTCGGTTATCGGATTTATGTCTATTATCTATAACTCAATTACAGCTGGGGTGGGAAATAGTATGTTAACGAAATCTGTTGATCAGAATTACAAGGAATTCAGAATCTTCACCTTACTTGTTTCTTTTATTAATGGAATATGCTGTGCTTGTTTTATGGGGGTATATCAGCCTTTTATGAAACTTTGGATGGGTGAGGCAATGCTTTTGCCATTTTCTCTTGTAGTTTTGCTTTGTGTTTATTTTTGGATATATGAGTATATTATGATGGCCAGTGTTTATAAAGATGCTGGAGGAATTTGGCACAAAGATCGGTTTAGACCGCTTATTTCTGGAGTGGCTAATCTTGGACTTAATTTGCTGGCTGTTAAATTTATTGGATTGTATGGCATTGTGCTTTCCACAATTGTCAGTATGACAATTATCAGTGCACCGTGGATAACCACAAACATTTTCAAGCTTATATTTAAAAGAAGTCCAATAAAATATACTATAAAACTCTGCTATTATGCCTTTTCAGCAGCTGTAGCATCTGGCATTTCTTATATTGCTATAGAATTTATTTCAATAGATGGATGGCTGGGTTTGATTTTGAAAGCAATTATATGTGTTATCGTATCTAGTGTAATAATGATGTTGTTCTTTTTTAAGATGGATGAATATGCAGATGCAGTTTCTTTGATAATGAGAATGCTTCATCTTGATAAGAAATTACACAAGGGTAGCAAAGATAATAAAGTACTATAGAGGTAGCCATTTTAAATGGTGTTTTATAATAGAAGTTGGTGTATATATGAAAACAGTTTGCAAACCTAACCAATGTGCCGGGTGTAAGGCTTGTATAGATATCTGTAAAAAGAATGCCATTTCTATAATGGATTCCTTGTCACACTTGAACGCTGCCATAGATGAAAAAAAATGCATTAATTGCGGCGCATGCGAAAAAGTTTGTCCCAATAATAATATTGTTGAAAAAACGAAGCCGCAGGAATGGCATCAAGGGTGGGTTGAAGCTACTCGACAAACTTCTTCATCGGGTGGAGCAGCGGCAGGACTCTTGCGTTCATTTATTGAAGATGGTGGTTATGTAGCATCATGTCTTTTTAAAGATGGTGAATTTGTTTTCGACATTACGAATGATTTAAATTATGCCCGAAGATTTGCCGGCTCAAAATATGTGAAGAGCAATCCGGAAGGTATTTACAAGAAGATTGCTCAAAAGCTTAAAGAGGGTAATAAGGTTATGTTTATTGGGCTGCCATGCCAGGTTGCAGCTTTGAAGAATTATGTTAAAAATCAGGATAAGTTATGTACTGTTGATCTTATTTGCCATGGTTCTCCTTCACCACAAATTTTGGAAAGATTTTTAAATGAAAATCATGTGGACATTAAGTCGATTAGTGAGTTAAGGTTTCGTAACAAGGAAAATTTTGATTGGTAGTTGGAGATAAAAGACTTTCTTCTTTGGATGAAACAGACTTATATACCTTTGCTTTTCTAGAGGCACTTGATTATACGGAAAATTGTTATTCATGTCGTTATGCAACCTTGGATCGTGTTTCGGATATTACGTTAGGAGATTCATGGGGAAGTGAACTTGACAAGGATGAACAGAAAGAGGGTATTTCATTAATTCTGTGCCAATCGCCTAAAGGTATTGAACTTATGAAAAATGTAGAATTTGAGTTAAAGAAGGTGGATTTAGATAAAGCAGTAAAGGCTAACCACCAATTACAACATCCTTCAGTAATGCCGGACAAAAGAAGAATATTTTTCGAGAATATTGATAAGGGTTTCTGTCGTTCTTTTGCAAAGTGTCACCCTAAGGTATATTACAAGCGATGCTTAAAAACAATCTTACATAAGGCTAATATATTTGCGAGAAGTGAAAAGAAATAATTATTTTCACAAAACGGAGATGTTTTGAATTATTGTGATATACTGAAACTATGGTGCGAGCTGTGAAATCAGCATAGCTGATTTCCCCTAGCGAGCGGAAGAAATTCTGGAATATGTGGGGACTGACACCAGCATTTCTGGAGACTCCTTGGACAAGAATTATCGAGCATAAGTGGTTCGAGTTTGGAAAAGATGAGGATGGAAATGATCTTCCAAAGACGGTCATCAGCCGTGAATACAGTTCTGAGTGGAAACCGGGAGATGAGCCATATTATCCGGTAAATGATGAAAAGAATGGAAAGCTTTATGCAGAGTACAAGGAATTGGCAGAAAAAGAAACGAAAGTGATTTTTGGCGGCCGACTTGGCGAGTATAAGTATTACGATATGGATGCAGTAATTGCATCGGCATTAGATATGTGTGAAAAAGAATTACACTAAATATAAAGGGGGAATTTAAAAATGCAAACTACACTATTGATCATGGCAGCTGGTATAGGATCTCGATTTGGAGGTGGAATCAAGCAGCTGGAGCCAGTAGACGACCAGAAGCATATTATTATGGACTATTCCATTCATGATGCGATTGAGCTGGATTTAACAAAGTGGTATTTATTATCCGCCGTGATATTGAAAAAGAGTTTAAAGAAGTTATCGGGGAACGAATTGAGAAAATCTGCAACGAGCATTCAGTAGAGGTAGATTATGCTTTCCAGGATATCAATGACATTCCAGGAGAATTACCGGAAGGAAGAACAAAGCCGTGGGGAACAGGGCAGGCTGTGCTTGCGGCAAAAAGTGTATTGGCTCAGCCATTTATTGTAATTAATGCAGATGATTACTATGGAAAAGAAGGGTTTAAGGCCGTTCATGAGTATCTGGTAAACGGAGGAGAATCCTGTATGGCAGGTTTTGTATTGAAAAATACATTGTCTGATAATGGTGGAGTGACACGTGGCATTTGCAAGATGGACCATGAAAGTAATCTGAGAGAGGTGGTGGAAACCAAGAATATTATTAAGACAGAAAATGGTGCTGAGACAGATGGCATGATGTTAGATATAAATTCGCTTGTATCGATGAATATGTGGGGATTGACACCAGCATTTCTGGAAGTTTTAGAAGAAGGTTTCAAAGAATTTTTTTGAAAAAGAAGTTCCGAAAAATCCATTAAAAGCAGAGTATCTGATCCCGACATTCATTGGTGAGCTGCTGGAGCAGAACAAAATGTCTGTAAAAGTATTAAAGACAGATGATACCTGGTATGGTATGACTTACAAGGAAGACGTTGCAGCAGTAAAGGAAAGTTTTAAGAACATGTTGGAAAATGGTCTGTATCAGAAAGACTTATTTTCGGATCTGTAAGTTGTATGACGAAAGCCTAGGGATAGGTACAAAGCGAATGTAACGGAAGAAACGGGGGGATAAGATGAAGAACAGGAACAAAAAGGTCACAGCAATGTTAATGGCTGTTGTGCTAAGCAATTGCGGAATTACTGGCGGACTTTCAAACGTAGTATTTGCGGAAAGCATAGATAATGGAGCTGAAGCTGCTGAACAAAATGCAGAAGAAACAAGTGAAGATATGTATGAAAATGGAAGTGGCCGTAACATTACATCGGACGAAGAAACGGACAGTAGATTTTCATATAAAAGTGAAGAAAATATGCCGAGTTTGTTGACTTCCAGCATGAGCATTAGCCAAAGAGGTATTGATCTGATAAAAAGTTTTGAAGGTTTTCGTGGAAAGGCTTATAAGGCATTGAGCACAGAAAAGTATTATACAATCGGATATGGGCATTATGGTGCAGATGTTTATGAGGGAATGACGATTACGAAAGAAGAAGCTGAAAGGTTATTAAGATCGGATCTTGTGAAATATACAGGATATGTAAACACATTTTTGAATACATATAATATTACGGTTAATCAGAATCAATTTGATGCATTGACCAGTTTTACATATAATGTGGGAAATGTGTGGAAGAATCAGGATTTTTCATTAAAGAGATATTTGATCAATGGTATCAATAACTACAGCGCCGATCAGATTACAACTGCTTTTCGAAATTGGAACAAATCAGGTGGCAAAGTGATTCCTGGACTGACCAGACGAAGAGAAGCAGAAGCAAAACTCTTTCTGGAAGGAGTAGGACAGGTAACCTGTAACTGTTCAGATTCTTATGCGGGTGATTATGTCTGTACGGCATCCAGCAGTTTGACGATTCGATCAGGACATGGAACGGGATATAGTAAAGTTGGAAGCATTCCGCATGGCGCAACGGTTTATGTTTCAAAAGGAAATGGAGCGTGGGCACATGTTTCTTATAACGGAATGAATGGATATGCATCCATGGATTATCTGCAGAAACAGAACCAGGTAAAAGCTCCAAGTGGTTACAACATCAGCCTTTCTGCAACAAGCGTGTATAATTCAGAAAGGCCAGTACTGACTATCAGTGCTTTATCAGGAGAAACTATCACGAACTATAAGGTGTATGTCAAACTCAGTGATGGAAGAGTAATAGAAAAAGACTGGGGCGGAACCAACAGTCAGGCTGTTTTGACTCAGAATTTAGTGGGAGTAACAGAATTTTGGGCAAAAGTAAGCAATGAAAGTGGTTCTTATGAAGGAAGAGCAGGGGATGGAAGCTTAAAATTACAGGTACAGAAAGCAGATTTTGGCAGTACACAGAACCTAGGAAATGATTTTTATGCGGTCATCAGAAATGAAGGCGGAACGGTTGTGGATTATGCAGTAAGCAAAAATTCCAATGTGGAAGGCTGGAGTTCAAATGGAGGAAAAAATCAGATCTGGAGATTTCTCCGTCAGGCAGATGGAAGCTATAAGATTGTATCAAAATATGATGAAGGAAAGGCTTTGGATGTAAACGATGCATCAAATTATAGTGGATCGAATGTGCAGGCATATCGTGATAATAATTCGGATGCCCAGCGATGGTTTATTTATTCAGCAGGAAATGGCTATTACTATCTGAGACCAAAATGCTCGGATTCAGCAGTGCTGGATTTGTACAATCGAGAAACATCCAATGGAACCAATATTCAGATCTGGACGACAAATCAGACAGGAGCACAGAAATGGAAACTCGAGAAAGTTCGGACAGAATTTACGATTCAGTATAATGCCAACGGAGGAAGCGGTACACCGGAAAGCCAGAAAAAACAGGCGGAAAAGGCGTTGACATTGTCAAAAAGCATCCCAACCAGAACAGGATATGAATTCCGTGGATGGAGTACATCGTTAGGAAACCAGAACGTTGCATATCTTCCTGGTGGAAATTATACGACGGATGCAGATAAAACGCTGTATGCGGTATGGAATCCGGCGAACACAATGACATCTTCTCAGAAGGTAAATGTGGATATTGCCGGAGCCGGAAGAATGTATAAGATTACACCACAGACAACAGGAACCTATTGTATTGAAAGTACAGGATCGCTTGATACAAAAGCAGTACTTTATAACTCGGCGGGAACAGTGCTTGCAACGAATGATGATGGAGGAAATGGAAGCAACTTCCGGCTGGAGTGCCAGCTAAATAAGGGTGAAACTTATTACATAGAAGCAAAGTTGTACAGCAGCCAGTCAACCGGAACGTTTGAAATGAAGATGAACCGGAAAGTCAGTGTGACTGATATGAGTGGCGTAGTCATTGGCGGCCATGCGAAAGATGCACTGCGTGTGAACTGGAACAAGAATAAGAGTGCATCTGGATACATTCTGGAGCAGTACAGCAACGGAACCTGGAACCGAATTGCACGAATTGAAGGAAATGCAACGACAACATACCGTGTAGAAAAACTGAAATCCGATACAACGTATCAGTTCCGAATTAAGGGATTTACTTTCGACGGAAGTACCGCAGTTTATGGAAATTATCAGACGGTATCCGGAAAGACAGATGCAGTAAGCCTGAACCTGGACAGCCTGAACGGAGTTAAAATCAGCGGCCGTGCGGACAATGCGCTTCGTGTCAACTGGAATAAGAACGCGGATGCATCAGGTTACATCATCGAGCAGTACAGCAATGGAAGCTGGAACAGAATTGCACGAATTGGAAACGGAAGTACAACAACGTACCGTATTGAAAATCTGAAAGCAGGAACGAATTATCAGTTCCGGATCAAAGCGTTTGGATTCAAAGGAGCGGAAGCAGTGTACGGAAAATATGTTTCCATCAGTGGAAAAACCAATCCGGCATCTGTAAGCGGACTGAAGATCGGAGGAACAGCGAAAGATGCGCTGCGTCTGAACTGGAATACGGTCAGCGGAGCAGAAGGTTATATCATCGAGAAATATGAAGCCAACACCTGGAAACGGATTGCACGTCTGGAAGGCGGAAAGACAGCAACTTACCGTACAGAGGGTCTGAAAGCAGGAACGAGTTATCGATTCCGGATGAGAGCTTTTGGCTTTGATGGAAGCACAGCAATTTATGGTGAATACAAAGAGATCACAGGAAAGACAGATGCAGCAGCACCGGTAGCACCGACAGTTACGGTGGGAGCTATGACCGGCGTTAAGATTGGTGGCCGTGCAGACAATGCGCTTCGTCTGAACTGGGACAAAAATACAGGTGCATCTGGATATATCATTGAGCAGAACCAGAATGGAACCTGGATCAGAATTGCAAGAATCGGAGAGAACAGTACGACAACATATCGAGTAGAAAAATTGTCAGCTGGAAGAACGTATCAGTTCCGAATTCGTGGATTTGGATTCCAGGGATCTACACCGGTATATGGAAACTTTACGTATGTAAATGGAACAACCATTCCGGCAAAAGTAAGCGGACTGTGTATCGGAGGAACAGCAGCAGATGCAATTCGACTGAACTGGAATAAAAATACAAATGCATCGGGTTATATTATTGAAAAGTTCCAGAATGGAGAATGGATAAGAGTTGCTAGGATTGCTGACAAAAATACGCAAACTTATCGAGTAGAAGGTTTGCAGAGTCGGAACAGTTATGTGTTCCGAATTCGTACGTTTGGATTTGATGGAGGAACTCCGCTGTATAGTGATTATCAGATGATTGCGGGAAATACAAAGTAATAAAATGAAGACACAGGATGTATGAAATTAAAATGATTTCATACATCTTGTAAAAAAGGCGTATGTGTTTTAGCAAAATAGTTAATAAAATTATATACCAAAATACGAGGGAGGGAAAATATGAGTATAAAACAAAGAATTCGATGTGTTTTGTATGGAATTTTTATTTTGATTTTTTGTGTAACGAGTTCAACATATGCGGAAACAATTGAAAGTTTTCAAGATAACAAAGCACTTGGGTGGAGCAGTACTCAGCAGGCAATGATAAATTGCTTATATGGAGGTTCAGGCGGAAGCATATCCTGTGATTTTGATGGATACCAAACAACTTCAGGAAGACATGAAGGGATTGATTTTAAAAAAGCCAGAGGAGCAACGGTATATTCGCTGACGTCAGGAACTGTCATAAGAGCTAATAATCCATCAAGTGGATTAAGTACATTAGCAATCTATGATGCGGCAAACAATAAGTCTGTAATTTATCTGCATGCAAGTGGCTATAAGGTATCTGTTGGTCAGAATGTAAATCAGGGGCAGGCAATTGCAGTAGAAGCATCAAAAGGAGCAAGTGCTGCACATACACATGTAGAAGTAAGAAGTGGAAAACATGGTTATGCAAGTAAAAGTGTAAATGATCCAGTTTTGAATAATGAAAATCCATATCCATATTGGGATTCGATTTTTAAAACAGAGCAATACCATAACCCGGAAGGTGTAATTGATGCCGTTGAAGGTGGAAGTGGAAGCATTCATTTGAAAGGTTGGGCATTTGATCGTGATGCATTGGATCAGTCTGTTGCGATTCATGTTTACATAGGCGGAGAAGTTGGATCAGGTCATGAGATCTGGGGAGATGGAAGCGGCGTAGCCAATACAGAGCGGACCGATGTAAATAATGTTTATGGTGTCGGAAATAACCATGGTTACGATTATACTGAATGTACCACTGGCAGGCGATTATGACGTGTATGTGTATGCTATTAATATTGGGGGTGGAACGCATACCTTTTAGGGAAAGAACGTGTTACGATCACACCGGTTACACATGATCCAGAAGGACATATGGATAGTATTGATGGCGGAGTAGGATCTATTTATCTTGGCGGCTGGGTATTTGACCGGGATGCGGTGGATCAGGCACTGGAACTTCATGTCTATGTTGGAGGTCCGGCGGGTTCTGATCAGGTTAAATGGATCAAAACGGGAATTGTGGCAAATGCGAGAGAACAGATGTAAATGCAGCATATAACGTTGGAGATTATCACGGAATTGATGCGACTCTGAAAGTTCCGTTGGTTGGCGAATATGATGTATATGTATATGCGATCAATGCCGGCGGCGGAAACAATAATCCGTGTATAGGAAGCAAGCGGGTAACCATAGACCATGAACATAATGCACCGAAGATTTCAAATGTAACAATTACAGGAGATAACACTGGTTATACGGTGAAATGTAAGGTGTCGGATGATTCTGGAATCGACCGAGTGCAGTTCCCTACTTGGACGGAGAATAAAGGACAGGACGACCTGGATCCAAAATGGGTGGCTTCAACCTTTTACAAAGGAAATTATAATAAGGCAACCGGGGAAGTAACATATCGTGTAAACAAGAGCGATCATAATAATGAAAACGGAAAATATATAACGCATATATACGCATACGATATTTATGGAAATTCGAGTTCGTATGGAACAGGATACACGTTTGTATCGGAATATAGTGTTAAATACAATGCAAATGGAGGAAGCGGGGCACCGACAGGACAAACGAAACAGGTCGGAAAGACGTTAACACTTGCAAAGGGAATTCCAACCAGAACAGGATATGAATTCCGTGGATGGAGTACATCATCAGGCAGCCAGAACGTTGCATATCTTCCGGGTGGAAATTATACGACGGATGCAGATAAAACACTGTATGCGGTATGGAATCCGGCGAATACGATAGCAGATTCACAAAATGTAAAAGTGGATATTGCCGGAGCCGGAAGAATGTATAAGATTACACCGCAGACAATGGGAACCTATTGCATTGAAAGTACAGGATCACTTGATACAAAAGCGGTACTTTATAACTCGGCGGGAACAGTGCTTGCAACGAATGATGATGGAGGAAATGGAAGCAACTTCCGGCTGGAGTGCCAGTTAAATAAGGGTGAAACTTATTACATAGAAGCAAAACTGTACAATATCCAGTTAACTGGAACATTCGAAATGCAAATGAAACGGAAAGTCAGTGTAGCTGACATGAGCGGTGTAGTCATCGGCGGTCATGCGAAAGATGCGTTGCGTGTGAACTGGAACAGGAATACGAGTGCATCTGGATACATTCTGGAGCAGTACAGCAACGGAAGCTGGAACCGAATCGCAAGAATTGAAGGAAATGCAACGACAACCTACCGTGTGGAGAAACTGAAAGCAGATACTACATATCAGTTCCGCATCAAAGGATTTGCCTTCAATGGAAGCACCGCAGTGTATGGAAACTATCAGACAGTATCCGGAAAGACAGATGCTGCAAGCCTGAATCTGGACAGCCTGAACGGAGTTAAAATCGGTGGCCGTGCAGAAGATGCGCTTCGTATCAACTGGAATAAGAACGCGGATGCATCGGGCTACATCATTGAGCAGTACACGAATGGAACCTGGAATCGAATTGCACGAATCGGAAATGGAAATACGACAACCTACCGTGTGGAAAATTTAAAAGCAGGAACGACGTATCAGTTCCGAATCAAAGCGTTTGGACTCAAAGGAGCGGAAGCTGTATATGGAAAATATATTTCCGTTAGCGGAAAGACCAATCCGACATCTGTGAGTGGACTGAAGATCGGAGGAACAGCGAAAGACGCGCTGCGTCTGAACTGGAATACGGTCAGCGGAGCAGAAGGTTATATCATCGAGAAATACGAAGCCAACACCTGGAAACGGATTGCACGTCTGGAAGGAGGAAAGACAGGAACTTACCGTGCGGAAGGACTGAAAGCGGGAACGAATTACCAGTTCCGTGTACGTGCATTTGGCTTTGATGGAAACACAGCAATTTACAGTGAATACAAAAATATTTCCGGAAAAACAGATGCAGCAGCACCGACAGTAACGATAGGAAATATGAGTGGAGTAAAAATCGGAGGCCGTGCAGACAATGCCTTGCGTCTGAACTGGAATAAAAATACATCCGCATCTGGTTATATCATCGAACAGAATCAGAATGGAAGCTGGACAAGAATTGCCCGGATTGGAAGCGGAAGCACGACGACGTATCGTGTGGAAAATCTGAAAGCGGGAATGAGCTATCAGTTCCGGATCCGTGGATTTGGATTCCAGGGAAACACGCCGGTATATGGAAACTTCACTTACATTAACGGAACAACGATTCCATCCAAAGTAAGCGGTCTGTCTATCGGAGGAACAGCTTCGGATGCGATCCGTCTGAACTGGAATAAGAATGCAAATGCATCCGGTTACATTATTGAACGATACCAGAACGGAAGCTGGGTACGGATTGCCAGAATAGCGGACAAAAATGTCCAGACCTACCGTGCAGAAGCTTACAGAGCCAGAGAAATTATGTGTTCCGAATCTGCAGTTTTGGATTTGACGGAGAAACAGCACTGTATAGTGAATACCAGATGATCGCTGGAAATACCAAGTAACGATTGAAAAATGAAGAAGACTGTTAGAATGAGAATGTGTGAAATATATGTTTGAATTTTAACAGTCTTTTTCTTACAAAATTCTTGCGATTGTTAAAAAAATATAATAAAATAAGAATAAAGAAAATGAAAACAAATTATAAAATGATGGTTACGGGAGAGGAGAAAAATGAGTGAAAAAATAAAGAAAACTGATCGCCATTATTCTGACAATCAGCATGGTATTGCCGGTGAATGCAGTGATGGTTCCTGCACAGGAGATTTCTGAAAAGACATCAAATGTAACAGAAATCCAGTCGGAGGAGCCAGCGGAAACATCTCAGAAAAAGACGACATGGATGAAAGCACAGAAAAACAGGAGAATGAAAAAGAGGCAGAAACAGACGCTGGGGATTCTGTGACGGAAGAGAAAAAACAGAAGATGAAAAGAAAGAGAACGAAAACACAGAAGACGAAAAGATAAAAGATGAGAAGAAAGAAGAAACAGATGATGCAGAGCAAAAAACAGAAGCATCAGAAAATGAAAAGGTAATAGAAACAGAAGAAAAGAGTCAAACAATGGGCGCCGAACCATCCGGTGAAGCAGAAGCTTCGGAAGAAATAAAGAGGACAGAAGAAATTCCTCAAATGCAGACAAAAACAATTACGTATGTAAACCCGATTTATGAAGATGTGATTTCGGAAGAAAACCTGGAGCCGCTTCCGGAAAATTCAAACTCAGAAATTGCAACATACAGCAATGAATACGGGTATCTGAATACTCCGGAAGAGGCGGTTTCTTACCTTCGAGAGCAGATGAAAAACCGTGAAACATATATTGTAGTCAACTATACTAGTACAGAAAATAATTTTGGAATAGCAGCAAGGGAACTCTCAGATGCGGCACTGGAACACACAGGAGTAAGTACGGAAGGCGATTATCTGAAGTGGTCTTATGGAGGATGGCGAGCAGAGGAATCCATGGGACAGATTGGTGGGCTGTATTATTTTACGGTAAAATATTCGGTTACATATTATACAGACTTTAACCAGGAACAGCAGGTCAGCGCCAGGGTCAGCCAGGTTTTATCGTCACTTGGTCTTACAGGACAGAATGATTATACGAAAATTAAAAAGATTTATGATTATATTTGCAGCAATGTAACGTATGACTATTCCCATCTGAGTGATCCGACGTATCAGCTGCAATATACAGCGTATGCGGCACTCATCAATGGAACGTCTGTGTGCCAGGGATATGCGGTATTATTCTACCGAATGGCATTGCAGTCCGGTGTTGATGCAAGACTGATTTCAGGAACAGGAAATGGAGGACCACACGCATGGAATATTGTAAAGATCGGAAGCTATTATTACAATCTTGATTCTACCTGGGATGCGGGAAACTCCTATTATTATTATTTTCTGAAAAATGATAGCAGCTTTGGAAATCATGGTCGTGATTTGGACTATGCAACTCCTGAGTTTTATCAGCGTTATCCGATGGCAGCAGAAAATTACAGTGGGCGTATTGTAGAAACTCCGGATAAAGTATCTGGATTGAAAATTGGAGGATGGGCATCGGACGCTCTTAGACTAAACTGGAATAAAAACGCAAGTGCGTCAGGATATGTTATTGAACAGAAAAAGGCAGGAGACTGGACCAGAATTGCGAGAATTGGAAGTAACAGTACAGTTACATACCGTGTGGAAAATTTAAGCCCGTCTACAAAATATGAATTCAGAGTGAAAGCATTTGGATTTGATGATGGAACGCCTATTTACAGTGATTATGTAAATGTAACAGGAAAGACAAAACCGTCCATGGTAACAGGCGTGAAAATCGGCGGAACAGCGAAAGATGCGTTAAGAATTAACTGGAATAAAAATACAAGCGCATCAGGATACATTATTGAGCAGAAAAAGGCAGGAAACTGGACAAGAATTGCGCGAATCGCAGAAAATGGAACCACAACATATCGTGTGGAAAAATTGAATGCAAATACAAAATATGAATTCAGAATACAGGCATTCGGATTTGATGAAAATACGCCATTATACAGTGAGTGGGCAGCGGTTTCCGGAAAAACCGAAACAGGAAATACGGTTTCATCAAATGTACCTGAGGTAACAGGAGTAAAGATCGGCGGAAGAGCTGCAGATGCCTTGCGGTTAAACTGGAATAAAAACGCAGGCGCATCCGGCTATATTATTGAACAAAAAAAATCCGGCAGCTGGGTTAGAATTGCAAGAATAGAAGGAAACGGAAATGTTACCTATCGGGTAGAAAAACTGAACGCATCAACTACTTATGATTTCCGGATTCAGGGATTCAATTTTAAGGGCAATACACCTGTTTATAGTAAATGGAGTTATTTATCTGGAAAAACAAATCCAAATAACGTATCCGGTTTCCGAATCGGAGGAACGGCGAAAGATGCTTTGCGAGTAAACTGGAATAAAAATACAAGTGCATCAGGATACATTATCGAGCAATACAAAGGAGGGAAGTGGTACAGAATTGCCAGATTGGAAGGAAACGCAGTAACTACTTACAGGGTAGAACATTTGCAGGCCGCAACCAGTTACATTTTCCGGATCAGTGCATTTGGATTTGACGGAAATACGCCTTTATATAGTAATACCACGATTACAGCAGGAACAACACAATCTTAAAGAGAGAAAGAAAAGGGGGCAAAGAGATGAAACAAAAAAGTAAAAAAATCAAATGGATTCTTTGCGCGATCTGCGCATTCGTGTTTTTGACATGCAGTCCTCTGCGTGCTGAGGCATCGACAGGAGGAAAATCAGCAGACGATGCGATCAACTGTGTAAAATTCGCAGGTTGGAAAAGGACTGGACTACGATGGCGTTATATGGAAATCAGTGTGTGGATCTGATTTGCTATTATTATCAATACTTAGGTCAGAGATCACCGGGTGGAAATGGTGCTGACTATTCCTGGAATGCACTGCCGTCCGGCTGGCAGAGACTTCAGGGGGTACAGCCGCAGAAGGGTGATATTCTGGTATATTCGGGAAATTCTTCCAATCCGTATGGTCATGTGGCTATTTACGCAGCAGACAGGGAAACGTATCATCAGACTTTAATTCACATCCTTATGTGGAAAAAGTTACATACAGATATAATGGTCTGGGCAACAGTTATTGGGGTGTTATTCGTCCGGACTGGAGCAAAACAGTTTCCAATAATTTTGAAAACATTGTGTCATCGAATGTGTCCTATACAACAGCGCATCTGTATGCGAAAATCAGTCTTACCTATCTTACAGAATGTGGATATGTCCTGGGGGAATCGAGCAGCTCCATGCAGGTAAGAGAATATGAATATCCAAATGCAAAGGTATTAAACATTGATTATGATGTGAGTGGATTGAAAGAGGATACAACGTATTATTATCAGTTTACTATGTAAGCGGCGGTAATAAAGTATGGAGTCCTGTTGGTACATTTAAAACACTGAAACAACATATTGATTTAACAGGAATTCAGTTAAATCATACGGTAGTTGGACTTAAAACGAATGAGACAGTACCATTGAGAATACAATATCTGCCATCAAATGCTACAGATCAAAGATGTCATATTGAAAGTGCAGATCCATCGATTGTAGGGATAAGCTGGAATTTAGACGATGGAGACTGTATCTTGGGAAAAAAGCTGGAGTGACAACGATCACGGCAAGTAACGGAAATATAAAGGCAACGTGTAAAGTATATGTCATTGATCCGGCGAAAAAAATGGAAGGACTGAGTATCGGAGGCCGTGCTTCCGATGCCATTCGGCTTAACTGGAAAGCGTTGAGCGGTGTAAATGGATACAAAATCGAAAAATATGCAGGAAGCAGCTGGACGACGGTTGCAGATGTTACAAATTCAAGTACGACAACGTATCGGATCGAGAACTTAACGCCAGGCACAGAGTATCGATTTAGAGTATCCTCCTACACAAAGGCAGAAGATAACGGAACGGTTTTAGTTTCAGATTACGGTACCACGACAGAAATCAAAGCAAAAACAAGTCCGGCTATTGTGAAAAATGTAAAAATCGGCGGAACGGCGCAGGATGCATTGCGAATCAACTGGAGCAAAAATGATACGGCATCTGGTTATATTATTGAGCAGTACAAGAACGGAAGCTGGAGCCGAATTGCACGTCTGGAGGGAAATGCAACCGTTACATATCGTGTAGAAAAACTGGCAGCATCTACCACCTATAAATTCAGAATGCAGGCGTTTGGATTTGACAAAAATACTGCACTTTACAGTGATTGGGCATATGTGTCTGGCACAACGCAGAAAAAAACTACAACGTTAAAGGCATTGACTGGTGTGAAGATCGGAGGCTGGGCATCAGACGCACTTCGAATCAACTGGAATAAAGGTGAGGGTGCATCCGGCTATATTATCGAACAGTATAAAAATGGTGCATGGAGCCGTATCGCCAGAATCGAAGGTGGAAATGTAACGACATTCCGTGTAGAAAGATTAGCAGCATCAACAGCATATCAGTTCCGAATTCAGAGTTTTGCATTTGATGGAGGTACGCCGGTATACAGTGGTTTTGTAAAAGTAAACGGCAAAACGAAACCATCCACTGTATCGGGTGTAAAAATCGGCGGACGGGCAGTGGATGCATTGCGGATTAACTGGAATAAAAATGTTTCTGCATCCGGTTATATTATCGAACAGTACAAAAATGGAAGCTGGGTGAGAATTGCCAGAATCGAGGGAAACAGTACGGTAACCTATCGAATTGCAGGGCTTCAGAGTGGCACTTCTTATAAGTTCAGAATACAGGCCTTTGGATTTGATGGAACACACCGCTTTACAGTGATACGGTTACTGTTACAGGAACAACAAATTCAGCAGCAGGAACAACAAATCCAACAGCAGTAACAGGGCTTAGAATTGGTGGAACAGCATCGGATGCAATACGGTTAAACTGGAATAAGAATGATCGTGCATCGGGCTATATTATTGAACAGTATGTGAATGGAAAATGGAATCGAATTGCAAGAATTGGTTCCAATGCGACAACAACATACCGGGTAGAACATCTTGCAAAGTCATCCAATTATGTATTCCGTATGCAGAGCTTCTCATTTGACGGAAGTACACCACTTACAGTGAATATGCTTTCATTGAAGGAAATACAAATTAAAAACATAGAAGGCAAAGGCACAATTTTTACAAATGCGGTTGAGAAAGATGTGTTTGTAGTTTGCTGATGAGAAAAAGTTCATGATATCGTAATGCGGGAAAGTATATGATATCATGAACTTTTTTATACCGCCATATGTGGAAAACAAAATAAAGTAGGAAAGAAAAAACAGATGATGTCTGCCGGAAATACAGCAATGATGTGGAGGAAGGAGCAGATATGAAGAGAAGAATTTTAGCGATACTGCTTGTGGTCAGTTTGATTGGCTCAGGAACAAACTGTGTCTGGGCAGAAAATATCGGAGTCGACACAGGAGCAGAGAACGTGGAAGAGCTCTCGGAAGAAGACAGTTTAGAAACAAAAGACGGAGAAAATAAGCAGGAAGAAGAAAAGCAGACGGAAGAGAAACGGGAAGAAGATAGCTTAAAAGAGAGCGAGCAGACAGAAGAAAAACCGGAAGGAGAAAATGACAGCTCTGATTTAAAAGAAGAGGAAGAAACAAATCCGGGTTCTGGCAAGAACGAGGATAATATGGAAGAAGATTCGGGTTCTGACAAGGACGAGAACAACATAGAAACAGATGATGGAAATGCAACAAATGAGCTCGCCATGCAGAAGAGCATGACACAGGAAGAACAGAAAATCGACAGTAGTCAGGAAGAAACACCACGAAATGCCCAAAGTGCAGATGGTACTTTACAGAAGCTGGTGACGTATCAAGTAAACGATGACCAGACCACCTGCACCATTGTTGAAGCAGACAGAACGCGAACAGATGCAATTGTTATTCCGGAAAAAGTGCGGGGATATAAAGTTACCGTCGTAGGAAAAATGGCTTTTGACGGCTGCAAATTCAAGACTATTCAGCTGCCGGATGGACTTCTGAAAATAGAGTATAGTGCATTTCAGAACAGTGAACTGGAAAATATTTCAATTCCGGATACTGTTACGGAAATTGGGTTTAATGCCTTTTTAGAATGTCAAAATTTAGTTTCTGTAAAACTGCCGGCAGGATTAAAGGAAATTTCGTCACAGATGTTCCGGTATGATGAAAAACTACGAAATGTGAATGTGCCGGAAGGAGTGGAAAAAATAAAATTTAGTGCATTTGAAGAATGTAGCGGTCTTGTGGAAATTTCGTTGCCGGATAGTATAAAAGAGATAGAAAGTTATGCTTTTTTAATGTGTGTAAATTTACAAAAAATTAAGTTACCAAAATATCTGGAAAAAATAAACAACGAAACGTTTAGAAACTGCGAAAATCTGAAAAATGTAATATGGCCAGATAAGCTTAAGGCAGTCGGATAGTGCTTTTGCATCTTGCTATTCTTTGAATACGAAGATACCGGAAGGAATTCAAAAAATAGGAGGGGGCAGTTTTTCGGAAACAGGGATTGCAGAGCTCACAATTCCAGAGAGTGTTATGGAGATTGATACTCGCGCTTTTCAAGGATGTAAACAATTGAAAATAGTAAAAATGGGATCGGGAATAAAAACAATGAAAGATAGCGTGTTTTCGAGCTGCGATGAACTGGAAATGGTCATGTTATCGAATAAAACGGAAATGATAGGGTGGGGTGCCTTTTATAATTGTCCATCGTTAAAGAAGATTTTTATTCCGAAAAGTGTAACCAGGATAGAAAACGAGGCATTTAATTTTGATTCCAAACTGGAATATCTTTATTACGAAGGGAATAAAGACGATTGGGGAAAAATAGAAATTGGAGAATATAATGATTCTCTCCTGGCCGAAACTACAAAAATATTATATAACCAGAATCAGTTATCGAATGATGAAAAGGAATGGAATTATAAGGTAAATGATGATGGAAAAACCTGCATCTTATATGGAAGAAGTTCTAAAGCATCTGCGGCTTCCTATGAGAACATTGTGATTGATACAATTGACGGATATACGGTAACGGAAATCGGGGACAATGCTTTTTATTATGATGAAAAAATCAAATCTGTAACATTATCCAAAAATATTAAATATGTTGGAGAAAATGCATTTGGAGAATGCAAAAATCTTGAAAAACTGACGCTATTATCAAAAAATACAGCGTTTGGAATGGATAGCTTCGCGATAAGTGCGGATCGAAATATTAAAGATATTTATTATGCAGGCAGTGTTAATGACAGAAAAAAATACTATGGTTCCAGCTATTCGGTAGGATATTCCAGCGCCAGATGGCATTATCAAAGCGATGATAATGTTTCTTTTCAATATGAATATCAAGTAAATGAAGATGGAAAAACCTGCAAAATTACACAGGCGGATCCATTAATATATGGTAAAGTAGAAGTGCCAGAGAAAATGGATGATTATACAGTCACAGAAATAGGAGAAAATGCTTTTCAGCACTGTTATAGTATAGAGCAGCTTGTGCTTCCAGACAGTATAAAAAAAATAGGAAGATATGCATTTGATGAATGCTTTGCTTTAGAAAAAAATTACTTTTTCAAAAAAACTTAGAGGTTATAGGAGGAAGTGCGTTTGGGTTATGCGAAAGCTTGAAACAGATTGTTATTCCAGATAGCGTTGTTGAGATTGGCGAGCAGGCGTTTAGTAATTGCAAAAATTTGGAAAAAGTTACTCTGCCTTCGGGATTGAAAAAATTAAATCGTTATGCTTTTGACTGTGGAGAAAATTTGAAAGAAATTGTATTGCCAGATTCGTTGGAAGAGATGAGCGAATGCTGTATATCAGGAAGTTTTAAAGAATTAACAATTCCTGGAAAGATAAAAATAATTCCGAAAGATGCTTTGTTTTTTTGCGAAATTGACAGATTGACAATTTCAGAAGGGGTAGAAGAGATTGAAAAAAATGCGGTTCGCCCAGCCATGGATGGGGGAATGGTAAAAGCGATTTCTTTGCCTAAAAGTATAAAAAAAATTTCAGAAGATGCGATAGGAACAAATGATCTATACGTATATTATGCGGGATCACAAAATGATCGTGCAAAAATAAACAATATGGACAGTCTGGTGGATAAGGCTTCTTGGATTTATAAAACAAATACAGTGCCGGAATATAATTATAATTTGAATCCGGACGGCAAAACAGTTACGATCATAAGCAGCAATATTGACATTCAAAGTAAAATAGTTTTACCGGATTTGATTCATGGGTATAAAGTTACAGCAATTGGCGATAATTTTTTAAACATGCAGGAGAAAATCCGGCAGGTTATATTTCCAAAATATCTTGAATCCATTGGGGAAGGAGCATTTGATGGTGCAACAATTTAAACACCGTTCAATTTCCAAAATCTTTGAAGTATATTGGAACATATGCATTTGATGTTACTTCTTTGAGTTCCATTCGCTACAATGGAAGTAAAAGTGACAGAGAAAAAATGGAGCTGCCGGCACAGGAGGACAACCCGTTAAATCTTGTGGAGTGGATTTACAACTATGACAAATCGGATGTGAAACCGACATTAAACCGGGAGGAATTCAGAGAAAAACTAAATGAATTAACAGAAAGGGTTCTTTGGTTAAAGAGTATTCAAGATTTACTTAACAGAATGCATATCACAAGAGATTTAGAAATAAATAAGTGTACAGAAGAAGATGAGAAAAATCTTAATTTATTGATGACAGCTTTAGGTGAACAGAAGCCAATTAAAGATATTTCTCAGGATTTAAATATCTTACATACATTGAAAATATCAAACTTGTCCTTGGGTGTCATATATATAAAACATACCGATGGAAAGTATTATATGTACGATTATTTTAATAAACATCTTGAAGCGTATTACAAAATTGAAGGAAGAGAAATACGTATTTCGCAGTTTTCTACAATGAATGTAAAAGATTTTACGAAATATGATAATATGTATTTGCCAATTATCCTTGAAGATTTTAAGCAAATACCAATTTCATCGGATATACTTAATCAAGCGAACTGTCTTATGTTAGAGAGCTTAAGGCGTATGATCAGTGCAAATTGAAAGA
>ENA-OQER01000060-OQER01000060.1-human-gut-metagenome-genome-assembly--contig:-NODE-60-length-52764-cov-10.260976_pt1 | contig 52764 bp, 60 predicted proteins | sample MGYA00242797_ERZ504639 | MGnify/ENA primary metagenome ERZ504639 (study PRJEB26092, sample SAMD00036306) | human gut metagenome | host: Homo sapiens | study: EMG produced TPA metagenomics assembly of... | reverse complement strand
GAGTTGTAATAATGGGCAAGCCTAAAATTAATGCTTCTGTGATTACTGTACTATATCCTTCTGCCCGCGATGAACAGACAAATAAATCGGCTTTTGCCAAGTAAGGATAGGGTTGGTGTGAAATCCGCTTAGTCGGACACATGTTTCTAAATGGTGTTGCTTGATGTACTGTTCCAATTTTTCCCTGTCGGTTCCTTCTCCCAAAATATTTAGTGAGAAACGAAAACCTTTCGTCTTTTAATCTTTTGATGATAGGAAGCAATCGGTCGTAACCTTTTTGTGGTACTAATCTTCCCATAGTGACCATTATCAATCCTTGTTCTAACCAGCAAATTGGATTGATAGATTTGTCTGCTAGTAGTTTTATTTTGTTTTCATCAATAGGATTGTAAGTGACTGTGCTGTTGGGATGGGAAAACAATAGGTCGAAACTTGTTTTTACATCCAAAGAGACAGAAGTAACCTCGTCGAATTGTTGATAGGACTCTTGTTCTTCTTGACAGCTTCTGTATGCTATAGTTGTCCAATGATTGTTTTTTAAATCAGTATGTACCCAAGCGATCTTTTTAGATCGCTTGTTGTTAGATCCAGAAACGATTCGGGTGGCATATCCTTCAATAAAGGCTACTTCGGTGTCGTAATTCCCTTTGACAAAAAGAGCGTAAAACAATTTGGCAGAAAAGTGATGATAGATTAGGTGTTTGAATTTATTAATGATCTTTTTAGTTATTCGTCTCCAGCAATTGTCTTGGTCGCTAATTGGATGGAAGATGTAGTTGTAATGAATTTGCTCGGGATACTCTTTTGTTACATCATCTTTGGTCAGACTATATAATGTAATGTTGAACAATGTATAATCAATATGAGTTAATAGCGTCAGCAGAATTTGTTCAGCTCCTCCACCATAAAGTCCGTTAGTAAAGAAAAGGACCTTTTTTTTCATCGAGTTAATAATGTTTCAATTGGTTTCATCAATACTTCCAAAGTAAATTCCTTCCCTCGTTTGATTACCTTCTCTTTGTAATGTGACAATTGCTCTGGATGGTCGAGTAGTTGTTTAATACCTTCAAACAAGGTCGCTTCCGAATTCTCTGTAATGATGCCATACTTTTCTCCTTGCAGAAGTTCATTCATACCGGAGCAATCAGTGGTCACAACCGGAAGCCCCAAAATAAGTGCTTCAGTTACCGCAGTACTATACCCTTCGCTGATTGAAGAACAGACAAACAAGTCGGATTGTGTCATAAAGGCGTATGGATTTGTTTGGAATCCCCATAGAGTAACACAATCTTCCAACTGTTTTTTGCAGATATAATGTTGAAGCATTTCACGTTCTTCACCATCTCCCAATATCCATAGTTCGAAAGCGTATCCGGATTGCTTCAAACGTAAAGCGATGTGGAGCAACCGGCTGTATGCTTTAACTTTGGTCAGTCTGCCAATGCTGATTAATCGTATTTTGCTTTTGGAAGGCAAAGGTTCGTATTGCTTTCCTTTTTTTATAATGTCTTCGTGATCTATAGGGTTATAAATGATTTTTACTAAACTTTTTACTAAAGGGAAAGCTTTTATAAAGGCTTTTTGGACAGTAACAGAAACTGTGACAATTTGGTGATATCGGCTATATGTCTGTTCTTCATTCTGTTTATTCTTAAATATAACATTAGTCCAATGATGTTTTTCAAAATCAGTGTGTACCCAAGCGATCTTTTTGGCCTGTTTATTAGTAGAATGTGCCAATAGTTTAGTTGCAAATCCTTCCACAAAAGCGATCTCCACGTCTGCATGATGTGGAACAAACCATTTGTAAACCAATCGTAACGGAAGCCACGAATAGATTAATTTGTATTTGAGTTGATAAATCAGTTTCCTTATTCCTTTTATTTGTTCTGGATTGGGCAATATAGAAGTATAGTGAACGTATGGCTTTACATCGTTTACATATTTCCCGCAATCTACGATGCAACATAGTGTGACATCAAATTTGTTCGAGTCGAGATGTTGCAACAAGGTGGTCAATACCTTTTCTGCCCCACCGCCAGATAGGGATTCGATGAGGAAAAGAAGATTATTTAATTTGCTTTGCATAAGAATTTAATATGAACTTGTAAAGACATAATAATTTCTTTTTCCAATTCCAAATGTTGACTGGAATACAATTTAATATTTGGATAGATTGATGAAATATTTAATGCTGCTGAAAAATAAGTATACAAATCAAAATCAAGTCTTTGTTGTATTATTTGCTCATCTTGTTGTTTCATGGGGAATTCATCAATAATCCATTGATAATACTTTAAAGCAGCTTTGGATTTTTCTACATTCCAACATGAGCTTGAAGAAATGTTATTTTCACTTTTTCTATAACTATTAGGCTTTCTTCTGTTGATGCAATTCCATTGTTGTTGCAGAAAAGTAAGATGGAAGCATCATCAGCATAATAACCTGCCGGATAAATTTGATACCCTCCTAATTGTTGAATATGTTGTGTCCTATAAAAAAATTCCGATATTGTATGTTTTCTTTTTCCAATAATAGTATTTGAAAGGAAATCAGCAAATGTTTCATATTTAGGAAACAAGGGAGATTTTCCTATGTTTGTATTGGTTTTACTGTCAATAAGGAGCGTTCTTGTTTTAAAGACATTGCATTGTGGATGGCTTTTAACTAAACCAAGCATCGTTGCAATGAAATTCGGTAGCATAATGTCATCATCGCATAGTAGTACAAAAAATCACCATTAGCATAGGAAAGACATTTGTTCCAATTTAGGACAATGGAGGTTTTCCCTAAATTGTCCTCATTTTTATAGTATCTGATACGTTTGTCGTTATATGTAGAAATAATTTCCTCTATGTTCTCAGGAGATTTGTCATTGACTATGATCAGTTCGAACTTTGTGTAAGTTTGATTTAAAACAGAGTCAATGGCTTCTTTTAAATATGTAGCTTTGTATGCAGGTATTCCAATCGATACGAGATCTTTTGTTCATTTTTTATAATTTGAAATAAGTGTGAGAAATTTGTATCTTCAATATGGTTTCCTTTTTAATCTTTCCTTAATTATGAATTCATATGTCCAATCTCCCAAAAGTATAGATGGTTGAAGTTTATTCCATTTATTATAAAAACTCAGCGACATGAAAAATACTATATTGTGAATTAGGATATTGTGACTTTTTTATCTTTCTATTAGTTGAAAAACGATTAATAAATGAACGTTCATAACTGAAAGAATGATTTTTTGTCGTATCTTTAATTCTTTAATTAGTTGTATAGTGTTATCTTGAGATCGATCATCGCAAATAATTATTTCATCTATAGGTAATGTTTGATTTAGAATAAATTCTAATTGTTTTTTTATATATTTTTCATCATTAATAGGTGCAAAGTGCGACAGATAATTTCATGCTGATTTAATATGTTTTAATTTCTTTCAACCAATTTTCTCTGATAAGAGAAGACTTAATGGGAATATCTTCTGCAAATACATTACCGAAGCAATCTTCCCCTTGAAGTACATTGAATGTCAATTGCGACTTTTTTGTTGTGTAGCACTTTACATTTCTTTCCGCCACATCAAAAACAATTTTATATTCTCCATTGGATAGGGTGTAAGGAGGAATCTCGAAGTAAGTGGTAACTTCCCGGTTCTAGCGATGTCTTTTTGTTCTCATCATTGTAGTCGGCTCGTGCCAGTGGGTATTGGAAGATGCTATATAGATTAAATCCAATAACCAAAGAAGGAATATGTTTCTTTACGCATATTTCAAATTCTATTTTAATAGTAGAAGAATTGTAGAATATGTTTCCATCGCTGGATGAAACAGAGGCTTTTTTCAAATAGAGTATTTGTTTGTTTCCGTCAGTTCCTTCAAATGAGTTTTGAATGATTTCATCACTTTGATAAGTACGGATGGTATCGGATATGCTTCCCATATATTTAACCTTCCCATTTTCCAATAATACTCCACGTGAACATAGCCGTTGCATACTACCCATATTATGACTCACAAACAACACCGTCCTCCCTTCGCCTTTCGACACGTCCTGCATCTTGCCGATAGCTTTCTTCTGGAATTCGGCATCACCTACGGCAAGTACCTCATCTACTACCAGTATTTCCGGTTCCAGAAAAGCGGCTACGGCAAAGCCCAGACGGACGGTCATGCCGCTGGAATAGCGTTTTACGGGGGTATCTACATAGCGTTCCACACCGGCAAAGTCGACTATCTCGTCCAACTTGTGGGAGATTTCGTGGCGAGTCATGCCCATGATGGAGCCGTTCATGTAGATGTTCTCACGGCCGGTCAGTTCCGGATGGAAACCGGTACCGACTTCCAAGAGAGAGGCAATGCGGCCACGGGCACGGATGGCTCCGGTGGTAGGGGAGGTGACACGCGACAGAAGTTTCAACAAGGTGGACTTCCCGGCACCGTTTTTCCGATAATGCCTACTACATCGCCTTGATGCACATCGAAGGTGATGTCTTTCAACGCCCAGACATATTCCGACGCGCCTTTCTTGCTGCGGTTGTTGGTTTCGCCTATCTTCAGATAGGGGTCTTCCTGGCGGAGAATGGTCGTTTTCCACCAGCGGTTGAGGTCGTGGCTCAGTGTGCCGGTGCCGACCAGACCGAGTTTGTAGAGTTTGCCCACATGGTCAAACCGGATTGCTATATCGTTCATTCTTATTCTCTTTTTTTAATTCTGCTGCTTACACTGTATCCATAAAATTGCGTTCCACCCGGCTGAAGATGACTACTGAGCAGAACAGGTGGAGAGCATAAACAAAGTGCTATATGCCAATCCGCCCCAATCAAGTGAACCACACCCCATGCAGCTGTATTTAAAGGTCTCGAATATGGGGGTCAACGGGTTGAGCGCGATGATGTCACGGTATTTTTCCGGAGCTGCGTTTAGCGGATAAATGACCGGAGTGGCATACATGAACAGTTGCAGGCCGAAGGTGACCAACTGGGTGAGGTCACGGTATTTGGTGGTCAGCGCCGATACGATCAACCCCCACGACATGGCATGGAATGCGGTTAGGAATATCAGGAACGGAAACAACAGCAGGGCGGCATTGACATGCAGTGAAGCTCCTTTCACATAAAAATAGAGATACATGGCAATGAACAACAACAATTGTATTCCGAACTTGATCAGGTTGGAGGTGATGCCGGACAACGGCACGACCAGACGGGGGAAGTAGACTTTGCCGAACACGCCCGCATTGGCCGTGAACACATTGGAGGATACGTTGAACGCGGAACTGAAATAATTCCACAGCATGATACCTGCCATGTAGAATAAAGGCTGTGGTACTCCGTCCGTCGAGATACCTGCCAGGCCACCGAATATGAACATATACATCACGGTAGTGAAGATCGGTTGGATGAGGAACCAGAGAGGACCCAGAATAGTTTGTTTGTACACGGTGACAATGTCGCGTTTCACGTACATATAGTATAGGTCACGGTACCGCCATATACCTTTCAGATCTATATCCAGCCATTTTTTCTTTGGCTTTATTTCTATTGTCCAGTTTTCTTTAGTCATTTTTTGAAATCTTGTTTTTTAGGAGCGTTTGTCCAGATAGAGCACACAGTGCTGCTGTTTGTGGTCGCTCCAGGGATTGGAAACCAGTTGGTAACAATTCACTTGGAATGCAGGTGAACAGAGCGTATAATCTATTCGTAAAAATCGCCCCAGCGTTGGTAGCTGCCTTTCCATGTCCGGCCGGCCTGGAGGAAGCAATCCTGCAGTGACCGGCTGATTTTCCGGTAAACATACGAAGCCGGTATATCGTTGAAATCACCGCACACGATGACCGGGTAAGGACTCTCGGCAATGGCGTTTGCCAAGAGATCGGCTTGCCGGTTACGCCGGATGGCGTGGTGGCGCATCGTCTGGAGTCTGTCTTTCATTGAGGATGATTCATTCATGCCGGTAGTTTGCAGATGGACATTGAATAACCGGAAAGTTTGCCCTATCATCCGGATATCCGCTTGAAGCATCTTATTGTAGCTGTCCGGGAAGTAGTACTCTTGAACGTTTCCGACAGGCCAGCGGCTGAAGACGGCCAGATTAAGAATTTCATCCTCCCGCGAGTTGATGATGCAATAGGGGTAATCGGGAAAAGCAGCCTGGATGGTGTCCCATGCCAGAAGATTGGTATGGGGACGTTCCTGCAGACAGACGATGCCGGGCTGCAGGATACGAATGCTATGGGCGGCTTTCGCCAGGGTGTCTTTGTTCAGTCTGAACCCTTCGGCATTCCAGCAAACCAGTTTTAGCTGATTGGAATCTGGCACTTCTTCTCTATGTAGGAAATGAAGCGGAAAGTAACCGGATAGAATAGGTGAACTACCTAATAGCAAAAGCAAGTAAAGCATCCACCAACGATTATGTTTCCAAAGCAGAATCGCGAAAATAATCCCATCGGCTATACATATAGGAATCGCCGATAGACTGATGAAGATAAGATTTCCGGCCCACTCGGGAGTGAAGCAGGGGAGAAATATCAACAGCAGTGTCAGACCGCACAGGATACCTCCCGACAGACAGTTAAATACGCGCATTGTTGGCAATCAGACCTTCTAAAGCTTCGAGTTGTCTTCGGGTCAACCTCAATTGGTCAAGCATGGGCCGGTAACGCTCCAAATGGTGCAGGTCCGTACCCACAAAATCGTACATTTTTTGTTTTAACAGCTTTTCGCTGACCACTTTGGGGTGCGGGCCATAGTAACCGCTCAGTGACATCAGATTGAGTTGAAAGCTGTAACCTTTCTCTTTCAGCAGAAGGTAATCTTTTTCTTCCATGTACAGGTAACGCTCCGGGTGGGCGATGACCGGTTGATAACCGGCATTCCATATTTTCATCAGGATATCCGGCAAACCGGGAGGAGGGTACATGTAGGATGTCTCGACCAGCAGGTGGCTGCTGCCTAAAGGCAGCACTTCTCCATCCAGCTTGTTTGTAAAAGTGGCATCCATCATATATTCGGAAGACAGCCGTAGATCCAACGGGCCGGAATAGGCCGCCTTCAACACGTCGAGCTGTTGTCGCAGCTTCTTGTTCGGTGTGGGATAATCCTCCATGATATGGGGGGTGAGCCACACTTTCCGCAACCCTATGGATTCCATATAGCGCAGCAGGGACAGACTGGCATTTATGTCGGGCGAACCGTCGTCCACTCCCGGAAGAACATGGGAATGGACATCGGTCATACCCTTCATTAAACCAGAATTAATCAAATTGTATTTGGACTTGAATATACCAAACATCCTACTTCTTTTTTGGGGGGATTTTAGGATTTCTTTCTGAACAGCCGTTTCCAGCATGATTCGGAACCATCCACATAACCATAGCCGTAGCCGTAACCATATCCATAGCCTCCGTATCCGCCTGTCTTTACTATGGCCCCGTTAAGTACCAACGACATGTTGTTCAGTTGTCCGCTGCGATAAATTTTTTCCACTTCCGGTAACATGCGGCGGTCCAGTTTGCCAACCCGTACCACGAAGATGGTCAGGTCGGCTATGCGGTTGGTGATGGCGGCATCGGCCACCACTCCTACAGGCACATTGTCGACAAAGATATAGTCATAACGGTTGCGCAGTTCGGTTATCAGTACTTCCAGTTGTTCGCTGAGCAATAGCTCTGACGGGTTGGGGGCGATGGGACCGGCCGGAATGAAATCCAGATTTTCACAGATCTCGTTGTGCTTGATGATTTCATCCGTTGTGGCCTTGCCTGCCAGAAAAGAGGTCATTCCTTTTTCCTTTGTGTGGAGGCGGGTATGTGAAGTCAAAGTCCCTTTACGGATATCCATGTCAATCAGGATGACCTTCTTGTCGGTTTGCGCGAAGCTGGCTGCCAGATTGCTGGATACGTATGTCTTGCCGGCACCCGGTCCGAACGAGCTGAAAGTGACGACTTGCATGTTCTTTGACTTGACACGCATAAAATCCATGTTGGTGCGTATTATGCGGAAGGCTTCCGATACAATGTCACGCCCTTGGGCACGGACAGCGATGCCATGTGCCGTTTCTTTATTCTCTGTTTTCCCTTTGGATGAATCCTTGGGTATTTCGCCCAGGAAAGGAACGGTTACAGCATCCTCGATGTCCTTGCGGTTGCGTATACGGGTATCGAAGAACAGGAACAATAGCAGGACAATTGCCGGCAGGGCGATTCCTTTCATGACACCTGCCATGATCATGCTGCGTCCGTTGGGAGAAATCGGAGCATCCCCTCCTCCAGCAGGATCGAGCACACGGGCGTCAGTTTCGGTGGTGGCCTGGCTCAGCGCATTTTCTTCGCGTTTGTTCAGTAGATAGAGGTAAAGTTCCTCTTTGATGCGTTGCTGACGTTCGATAGAAAGCATTTGCTGCTGTTGTCTAGGTATGTTGGTTACCCGCCACTGGGCTTCTCCGGCCCTGCTTCGTGCCTCGTTCAGTTTCACATCGATGCTGACAATCATATTGTCGATGGCCCGGATGATATTCTGCCGCATGGCAATCAGATTCTTGTTCAGTTCCTGGACGATGGGATTCTTGTCGCTGCTTCCTTCTATCAGTTTGTCTCGTTTCAACTTGTTGGCATTATAGGCCGTTATCTGGGTTTCAATGTTGATGTCGGCTATGCCGGTGTTTGAAGGGATAAGCTCGGTTTCTTTGGACGGGTCCACCAGGTAGCTCTTGATGTCAAACCTGTACCTACAACGATAACGTCGAGCTTTAACTTATTCTTTGGGTTAACCAAACGCTGGTGAGCCTTATAGTTGGTCCACTTCTCAGCAACTGGTCCTTCAGGTATTCTAGAATTTAATGTTTTTGCCATAATCTTTTTTAATACTTAAATGATTACACGAATTATGCGCAGCACAAAGATGGAGCGCAACCGAAAGCGAATGCCAATACAACTACGATGAAGAGGAGAAGCAGGATGGTAGAATAAATCATACCAATCATCTTCCAACGGCAGAACCAAGTCTTACCGCTCCAACCGAGAGTCTGAATAGCACTCCAGAAACCGTGAGTGAGGTGGAACCAAAGAGCTACCAACCAGATGATGTAGAGAACTACGAACACAGGGTTAGCGAAGGTGTCCTGAATGAATGCGAAGCCGTCTGATGGGCAGTGGCCGAAGCTTGTACCCAAAAGCTCTGCAAACATCATGTTGTACCAGAAGTTGAAGAGGTGAAGCAACAAACCGAGAACGATGATGATACCGAGCACCAACATGTTCTGGCTAGCCCACTCTACTTTCTCTGGCTTTGCTGTTACCTCGTAACGCTGGTTACCGCGAGCACGACGGTTCTGTGCTGTCAGGATGAAAGCGTAAACGATGTGACAAACTGCCAAAGCTGCCAAACCTAATGTTGCAACTACGGCGTACCAGTAGCACCCAACAATTCGCAAATCATGTTGTAAGCATCTCCTGAGAAGAGAGCAACAACATTCATGCAACCGTGGAATGTCAAGAATAGAATAAGAGCGATACCAGTTACTGACATCACTACCTTTCTACCAATAGATGAATTGATTAACCACATAAATGATTGAAATTTAATTATTTAACTGTTTGAAACTAATTTATATTCCACACTTTTCGTCCCTGCAATACCTATTTTTTGGCATTCTGCAATCCTCATTTCTAGGTATATTTTCGCAAGTCTGCTGCAAAATTACTATATTTTAATGATTTATCAAAGTATTTTTGCCAAAATTTCGATTTTATTTCTTACTTTTGCCGAAAATTAGAAAAAATATAGATTAAACGAAGTATGAAATTCAATTATGACGTGCTCGTTATCGGTGGAGGACATGCCGGATGTGAGGCTGCAGCAGCCTCTGCAAACATGGGTGCCAAAACCTGTTTGATAACGATGGATATGAACAAGATTGGTCAGATGAGTTGCAACCCCGCCATCGGAGGTATTGCCAAGGGACAGATTGTGCGCGAAATCGACGCATTGGGAGGACAGATGGGTATCGTAACGGATAAAACCGCCATCCAGTTCCGAATGCTCAACATCGGCAAGGTCCTGCCGTATGGAGCCCCCGTGCCCAATGCGACAGAGGAAAGTTTATCTGGGAATGGAGAACCATCCTCGACCATACCGACAACCTCGACATCTGGCAAGACCAGGCAGATGAACTGCTCGTAGCTGACGGAGAAGCCATCGGCGTAAAAACCATCTGGGGAGCCGAATTCTATGCCAAGAGCATCATCATCACCGCTGGAACATTCCTCAACGGACTGATGCATATAGGAAGAAAGATGGTAGAAGGCGGAAGATGCGCCGAACCTGCCGTACACAACTTTACGGAGAGCATCACCCGATGGGGTATCACTACTGCCAGAATGAAAACCGGAACTCCGGTCAGAATTGACAAGAGAAGTGTTCATTTCGAAGATATGGAAGAACAGCCGGGCGACAGCGATTTCCACCAGTTCTCTTACATGGGAGAACATCGGGTTCTGAAACAATTGCCTTGCTGGACTTGCTACACCAACAAGAAGGTACACGAAACTTTAAAAAGCGGTCTCGCTGACTCACCTTTATATAATGGTCAGATTCAGAGTACCGGTCCACGTTACTGTCCGAGTATAGAAACAAAGCTCGTCACCTTCCCCGACAAGGATCAGCATCCGCTCTTCCTGGAACCGGAAGGCGAAGATACGAACGAGATGTATCTGAACGGTTTTTCTTCGAGCATGCCGATGGATATCCAGCTGAATGCACTTCACGAGATTCCTGCTTTGAGAGATGCCAAGATTTACAGACCGGGATACGCCATCGAATACGATTACTTCGACCCTACCCAACTCAAACATTCACTGGAGTCGAAAATCATCAAAGGTCTCTTCTTTGCCGGACAGGTGAACGGAACCACCGGTTATGAGGAAGCAGGAGGACAGGGAACCGTGGCAGGAATCAACGCAGCCTTGCATTGTGTTGGCGACAAAACATTCGAGATGAACCGCGATGAGAGTTATATCGGCGTACTCATCGATGATCTCACCACAAAGGGAGTTGACGAACCATACCGTATGTTTACTTCCAGAGCCGAATACCGCATTCTGCTCCGTCAGGACGATGCCGATGCCCGACTCACCGAAAAAGCATACGAACTCGGAATTGCCAAGCGCGACCGTTACGACTGGTGGATAGAGAAAAAAGAAGCCATCGGAAGAATCATCGAATTTTGCGCCAACTATCCTATCAAGAAGGATGAGATAAATCCAAAACTGGAGGCGCTCGGCACTACTCCACTTCGCGCCGGCTGCAAGCTCATCGACCTCATCGCTCGTCCACACCTGAATCTCACGAATCTTTCGGAGATTATTCCGGACCTGAAGGCTGCACTGGAAACACCAGCTAACCGAAAGGAAGAGATAACGGAAGCTGCAGAAATCAAGATGAAGTACAAAGGTTACATCGAACGAGAGCGTCTCATCGCTGATAAGATGCACCGATTGGAGGACATCAAGATAAAGGGCCGTTTCAACTATTCCGAGCTCCACGAAATCTCCACAGAAGGACGCCAGAAACTCGAGCGCATCGACCGGAAACTTTGGCACAGGCAAGCCGAATTCCGGGCGTATCACCAAGCGATATCAACGTGATGCTTGTATTACTCGGAAGATAAGCCGTTTCACAGCGAAAAACAAGGGAATCCTCAATGTTTCACGTGAAACAGACTATCAACAAAACATTTGATGCTCAACCGCTTAAGAAAGGTTGCATCAAGTGTTTTGCGGTTAAAGTAAAACTTCAGCAATTCGTGAAACAAAAGCGGATAAAATCGAGTAAAAGGCAAAAACAAACGGGCAAAAAGCCCATAAAAAGGAACAAGAAAAGAGAACAAAATAAGTATAAATTTAAAGCATAAAAAGTAATGAACAATCAGCTATTATTAGACAATCTGCGTTGCATTCCAGATTGGCCAATCAAGGGTGTAAACTTCCGCGATGTATCAACCCTTTTCAAGAATCCTGCATCTTTAAAAGAGATCAGCGATGAGATGTATGAACTCTACAAAGACAAAGGAATCACCAAGATTGTAGGCATCGAATCACGCGGTTTCGTAATGTCTTCTGCCCTTGCTATTCGTCTCGGAGCCGGCGTAGTTTTATGCCGCAAACCGGGCAAACTTCCATGCAAAACCGTACAGGAAAGTTATGCTAAGGAATATGGTATCGACACCATCGAAATCCACGAAGATGCCATCAATGAGGACGACATCGTACTCCTCCACGACGACCTCCTTGCCACCGGTGGAACCATGAAAGCAGCATGCAACCTGGTAAAGAAATTCCATCCGAAAAAGGTATATGCCAACTTCATCATCGAGCTCGTAAACGAGAATTTCGAAGGCAGAAATTCCTTTGATCCAGACGTTGAAGTAACTACTTTATTGCAGTTATAAGCAGCAAAAATACTGCAAGAAATACTGCGAGAATGCAGCAAGGAAGCAGTAAAAGACACTAGAGCGTTGCAGTTTCACGTGAAACAGTAACGCTCGTTTTCCCTTTAAAAACAAGTAAAAATATGACGAAACAAGAGAATGAGGAGCGCTTGGCTAGGCTTAAAAACATCGTTTTAAGTATGCCGGAAAAGCCAGGAAGCTACCAATATTACGACGAAAATCATACGATTATATATGTGGGAAAGGCGAAAAATCTGAAGAGAAGAGTATCTTCCTACTTCCATAAAGAGGTAGACAGATACAAGACAAAGGTGCTTGTTTCTAAGATTCACGACATATCTTATACGGTCGTAAATACGGAAGAAGACGCACTTTTGCTCGAAAACAGCCTGATCAAAAAGTATAATCCAAGATACAATGTCCTGCTGAAAGACGGCAAGACATACCCATCTATATGCGTAACAAACGAGTATTTTCCACGCATTTTCAAGACTCGTCATATCAATAAAAAAAGTGGGAACCTTCTTCGGTCCTTACCCTCATATCGGCAGCATGTATGCCGTTTTAGAGGTCATCAAGAAGCTTTATAAGCCCCGCACCTGCAGAATGCCTATCACCAGAGAAGGCGTTGCTGAAGGCAGATACAAGCCGTGTCTGGAGTATCATATCCACAACTGCGGAGCACCCTGCATCAACAAGCAGAGCTATGAGGAATATCAGGAAAACATGCGCCAGGCACGTGAAATTCTGAAGGGAAACACGCGGGAAGTAAGCAAATATCTCTACGATTTGATGATGAAAAATGCAGAACTTCTACGTTTTGAAATAGCCGAAGAATATAAGAAAAAGTACCAATTACTGGATGAATTTGAGGCAAAAAGCGAGGTGGTAAGCCATACAATTACGGATGTAGATGTCTTTACAATAGTAAATGATGACGCCAACAAAAACGCCTTCATCAACTATATTCACGTAAAAAACGGAACCATCAACCAGAGTTTCACCTACGAATATAAACGTAAACTGGAGGAGAGCGATGAGGAACTTCTGATTACTGCCATTCCGGAAATCAGAGAACGTTTCCACTCCACATCGAAGGAGATAATCGTGCCCTTCGAAATGGAATGGAAGCTGAAAGATGCAACCTTCTTCGTACCCCAGAGAGGTGACAAAAAGCACCTTCTGGAGCTGTCGGAAATGAACTGCAAGCAGTATAAATTCGACCGTCTGAAGCAGGCAGAAAAGCTCAATCCGGAGCAGAAACAGACCCGATTGATGAAGGAATTACAAGCAAAACTGAAGCTTCCAAAGCTACCTTATCAGATAGAATGTTTCGATAATTCCAACATATCCGGTACTGATGCCGTGGCAGGTTGCATCGTGTATAAAGGTATGAAACCATCCAGAAAAGACTATAGGAAATACAACATTAAGACAGTAGAAGGGCCGGATGATTACGCATCCATGCAAGAGGTGGTAAGACGCCGGTACAGTCGCATGATAGAGGAAGAAACTGCACTTCCAGACCTCATTATTACCGATGGCGGAAAGGGGCAGATGGACGTAGTAAGAGAGGTTATTGTTGACGAATTACACCTGGATATTCCTATCGCAGGTCTAGCCAAGGACGACCGTCACCGCACCAACGAACTTCTCTTCGGATTTCCTCCTCAAACCATCACCTTACCACCCGAAAGTGAACTGTTCAAGGTTCTGACGCAGATACAGGATGAGGTGCACAGATACGCCATCACCTTTCATCGCGACAAGCGCAGCAAGCATGCTCTTCACTCAGAATTAGACGACATCAAAGGCATCGGTCCGAAGACTAAAGAAGCCCTTCTGAGCAAGTTTAAGAGCGTGAAAAAGATGAAAGAAGCATCCTTGGAACAACTTTCAGAAGTATTAGGCCCTCATAAGGCAGAAATTCTTTCAAAATATTTCGAAGAAAGGCGAGAATATGAAATAAAAGTTGTATATTTGCAGTTCAAACTATTACTATATATATTAATAAGAAGAAGAACCGAACCGAAGCAAGCATTCCACAAATGCTATTCATAAAGTTCTATGTTCAACATTCAAAGTTCAAAAGTAGTAATATGAGAATCGTAATACAGCGTGTCTCTCACGCCTCAGTTACCATCGAAGGAGAGGTTAAATCTGCTATCAGGCAAGGCTATCTGATCCTTTTGGGAATAGAGGAAAGCGACACATCAGAAGATGTAGACTGGCTGGTCAGAAAGGTAATCGGACTCCGTGTTTTCGACGACGAAAACCATGTTATGAACCGCTCCATCATGGATATCAATGGTGAGATTCTGGTCATCAGCCAGTTCACCCTATTCGCCAGCTACAAGAAAGGAAACCGCCCAAGCTGGCTCAGAGCAGCCAAGCACGAAATCAGCATTCCACTCTATGAGGAGTTCTGCAAAAAGCTATCCGATGCACTCGGGAAGCCAGTAGGAACAGGCGAATTTGGTGCCGATATGAAAGTAGAATTACTGAACGATGGACCGGTAACCATCATAATGGATACTCACAACAAGGAATAATGCCCTACCCTGAAAGAAAGGCATCTTTCCCCACAAAAGAATTAGGAAGATGACAATAAAAGAAGCACAAGAAACTGTAGATCAGTGGATTAAAGAATATGGCGTACGCTATTTCAGCGAACTGACCAATATGGCTTGCCTCACAGAAGAAGTGGGCGAATTGGCACGCGTCATTGCCCGAACATACGGCGACCAGAGTTTTAAGAAAGGAGAGAAACCTAACTTAGGCGAAGAAATGGCCGATGTTCTTTGGGTGCTTATCTGCCTGGCAAATCAGACAGGGGTTGACTTGACAGAAGAACTCCAAAAGAGTTTTGACAAGAAGACCAAAAGGGATTCTGAAAGACATAAAAACAACCCGAAACTATCTGAGCGTCAGGAAGATAAAGAACAAGATAACAAGAATTAAAATTGCTATTCATATAAAAACTTAACTTTAATAATTATATAAATAACATTAAGTATGAGCAGTATTAAAGAACAGGTTCTTGCACAGCAGGGACAGTATAAAGAGCCAGACGACAAGTATTTATCAGTCTTGAAGCAGTACAACTGCAACCTCAACGATGAGGAAGTAGCTGCTGCAGTAAAGAAGATTCTTGATGAGAAGGTAGCAGAGAACGAGACCATGGAGGTCAAGAAGTTCCTCTTCGGTAGCATCGAGTTGACTTCTCTCCATACAGAAGATACAGAAGAAAGCATCCTGAAGATGATTGAAAAGGTGAACCAGTTTGCCAAGGATTATCCTCAGCTTCCTCACGTAGCAACCGTATGTACCTACCCTAACTTTGCCGGCCTTATCAGCCAGAGTCTGGAGGTTGACGGCGTAGAAATCGCTGTAGTAAGTGGCAATTTCCCATCCTCTCAGACCTTTATCGAGGTAAAGATTGCAGAAACCGCTATGGCTATCAAGGATGGTGCCACAGAGGTGGATATCGTAATGCCTGTTGGCAAGTTCTTCAGCGAAGATTACGAGGGTCTCTGCGATGATATTCAGGAACTCAAGGAGACATGCGGAGAGCATAAGATGAAGTGCATTCTGGAGACAGGCGATCTGAAGAATTGCAGCAACATCATGAAGGCTTCTATCCTCGCAATGTACTCAGGTTCAGACTATATCAAGACCTCAACAGGCAAGGAGAAGGTCTCAGCTACCCCTGAGGCAGCATACGTTATGTGCCAGGCTATCAAGGCATATTACGAAAAGACCGGCATTCAGATTGGTTTCAAGCCTGCAGGTGGTATCAATACCGTTCATGATGCCGTAGTTTACTACACCATCGTGAAGGAAGTTTTGGGCGAGAAATGCTGACCAACCAGTGGTTGCGCCTCGGCACATCACGCCTGACTAACCTCCTTTTGAGCGAAATTCTTGGCAAGGAAATCAAGTACTTCTAAAGATAATTTCAAAATACCATTAAACATACTTAGAAAGATAGTTTTAAAGTACCATTTAAGATACTTCTAAAGAGAATTCTAGAGTATTGTTTAAAAGAAAAATCCAAAGAAAAGTAACTGATTATCAATAGAATACAAAAAAACGAAGGGTTGATTCTCTCTGAGAACCAACCCTTTTTATATTATGTTTTTCTTCAATTATTATATTAAGCTTTTCTTTCAATCACAAAATCCAAGTAAGCCTTCAAGGCATTGTAAATATCCTTATCCTCCACATAAGTATCGAGGAAATTCATGGCTTCGGCATGGAAATCCCACATGCGCTTATCCGCATATTCAATACCTCCGTTTTCCTTTGTAAATGCCACTAACTGAGCTATTTCATCAGCCGTCACAGTATGAGCCTTTACCTTTCTGGCAAGCTTTATCATCTCCTCATCACCAGTAGACTTCAAAGCATATATTACAGGCAAAGTCAGTTTTCCTTCAACCATATCATTACCAGTAGGTTTACCTATCTCCTTGGAATCATAATAATCAAAGATATCATCACGGATCTGGAAGATGATGCCCAAGTTCTGTCCAAAACGCTTCGCCTCTTCAATCTGCAGTTCTGAAGCATTGGCAGACATCGCTCCGATACCGGCGCAAGCCTCAAAGAGAGCAGCCGTCTTCTGCTTAATCACCTGATAATAAATATCTTCCGATATCTCTTCATTACTGATACTGTTGAGCTGAAGAATCTCACCATTAGACAGGATACGTCCCAACTCTGCAAGATAACGCACGATTTCCTCTGAATGCGAATAAGATACATGAAGCAAGGCGGTGGAAAGAATGAAATCGCCCACAAGCACAGCCACCTTATTATTATAAGTAGCATTCACGCTAGCCTGTCCGCGGCGCTCCACACTCTCGTCAACCACATCATCATGTACCAGCGAAGCGGTATGAAGAAGTTCCAGACCTACAGCAGAATGCTGGGTAACACTGGAAACCTTTCCAAAATTACGTGCCATCAACAAGATGAGTATAGGGCGCATACGTTTTCCAGCGCGCTGACGGATGTGGTCGAGCACCTGGGAAAGGAGGCCATCGCTATGCATAAGAGACTTGTTGAACAAATCTATAAAATCTGCTAATTCTGCCTCTATAGGCAGCTTGATAAGTGATAAATAGTCCATTATATGTGAGTAAATCTACTTAATTTCTGAAATTTGTTACAAAATTAATCAATTCTTCTTGAAATATCGCATTTTTTTAGTAATTTTACACCACAAAAATGAATATTATGGATAAATTGTTCCTTTTAGACGCGTATGCGCTCATTTATAGGTCGTATTACGCCTTTATGAAAGCCCCTCGAATAAATTCGAAGGGACTCAATACTTCGTGTGTAATGGGGTTCTGCAATACCCTCAACGAGATACTTACCAAGGAGAAACCTACCCATATTGCGGTGGCTTTCGACATGGCAAGACCTTCCGTCATGAGGCTTTCCCTGCATATAAAGCTCAACGAGAAGAGACACCGGAAGACATCAAACTCTCTGTGCCTATCATCAAAAATATCCTGGAGGCATATCATATTCCTATCCTTCAGTAGATGGTTTCGAGGCGGATGATATCATTGGAACAGTTGCCTTGAAGGCAGGTGAAAAGGGGATGGAAACCTACATGCTCACACCCGATAAGGATTACGCACAACTGGTTCGTAACAATGTATTCATGTTCCGTCCTCGTCATGGCGGTGGATACGAAAAGTTGGGCGTACAGGAAATTGAAGAGAAATACAGCATCACTTCCCCACTCCAGGTTATCGACCTCCTTGCTCTGATGGGCGACTCAGCTGATAACTTCCCAGGCTGTCCGGGCGTGGGAGAAAAGACAGCCATCAAACTTATCAACGAGTTCGGTAGTGTAGAAGGTCTTATCGAGAACTCTTCTCAAGTGAAAGGCAAGCTCCGCGAAAAAGTGGAGGGTGCAGTAGAAGATATCAGAATGTCAAAGTTCCTGGCAACCATACGAACCGATGTTCCGGTAGAGATCAAGATGGAAGATTTGAAACGGGTAGAGCCAGACAATACAAAATTGGATGAAATCTTCACCGAGTTAGAATTTAAGTCGTTTGCTAAACGAGTTCTTAACAAACCTAAAAAGGTGCAAACAAAGCCTATAGGAGAACTCGATTTATTTGGCGTACAGCTGGCAGATAGTAAGGAAGAGCCAAAAAACGCGAGTTTTGAGACCATTAAAACGACCTCTCATTCATATAAACTCATTGATACAGAAGCAGATGCAAGGAAACTTTATGACTATTTATTGACATTCAATATTCTCAGTCTAGACACAGAGACCACATCTACCACTGCTATTGATGCAGAATTGGTGGGTTTGAGCTTTGCCGTGAAGGAAAAAGAGGCTTTCTACGTAGCAATTCCGGCAAATCGTGAAGAAGCCTTAAAAATCGTAAACATCTTCAAACCTCTCTACGAGAATCCGGAAATCTTGAAAGTGGGGCAGAACATCAAATACGATTACGAGGTGTTGATGAACTACGGCATAGAGATTCAGGGCAAGATGTTCGATACGATGCTCGCCCACTATCTCATCCAGCCAGAACTTTACCACAACATGGATTACTTGGCAGAAGTATTCCTCAACTATCAGACCATCCACATCGAAGACTGATTGGTCCGAAGGGAAAGAATCAGAAGTCGATGCGCGATCTCGCCCCATCAGACATTTACGAATATGCTGCCGAAGATGCCGACATCACCTTGAGATTGAAAAATGTGCTCGAACCAAAACTCAAAGAGATAGATTGTGAAGATCTGTTCTGGAATGTAGAAATGCCGCTTGTACCTGTTTTAGCCCACATGGAGATGACGGGAGTATGCATCGACACCGACACCCTGAAGGAAACATCCGAGAAACTCACCAACCGCCTCAATGAGATTGAACATCATATCTATGAGTTGGCAGGCGAATCGTTCAATATCGCTTCCCCACGCCAGGTTGGAGAAATACTCTTCGGAAAGATGAAGATTGTGGAGAAGCCTAAGAAGACGAAGACGGGCCAGTACGTAACAAGCGAAGAAGTTCTTCAGCAGCTGCGCAGCAAGAGTCCAATCATAGATGAGATACTGAACTACAGAGGTTTAAAGAAACTTTTGGGAACCTATATAGATGCCCTTCCAAAGCTTATCAACTCTCGCACCGGTCACATTCATGCCTCTTTCAACCAAGCCATCACAGCCACAGGACGTCTTTCTTCAAGTGATCCAAACCTGCAGAATATTCCTGTACGCGATGACGATGGCAAGGAGATACGCAGATGCTTCATCCCAGAACCAGGCTGCCTGTTCTTCTCTGCCGACTATTCACAGATAGAACTACGCATCATGGCACACCTGAGCCAGGATCCAAACATGGTAGAAGCATTCCGTGAAGGCTCTGATATTCATGCAGCTACAGCTGCCAAGATTTGGCACGAAGACATCAAAGAAGTAACAGATGCACAGCGCAAGAAGGCAAAAACTGCCAACTTCGGCATCATCTACGGCATCACGACCTTCGGTCTTGCCCAGCGCATGAACATCGAAAACCGAGAGGCAAAGCAGATCATAGAAGACTACTTCCGCACCTTCCCTGGTGTTCAGGCTTACATGGAGAAGGCAAAGGAAATGGCAAGAGAGAAAGGCTATGCCGAAACCCTCTTCCACCGCCGTCGCTACCTGCCAGACATCAACAGCAAGAATGGTACTGTAAGAGGATTTGCCGAGCGCAATGCCATCAATGCCCCTATCCAGGGCTCTGAGGCAGACATCATCAAAGTGGCTATGATCCGCATCTTCAACCGATTCAGAGCAGAAGGCATCAGGAGCAAGATGATTATCCAGGTGCATGACGAACTCAATTTCTCAGTATATCCGGAAGAGAAGGAAAAGGTAGAGAAGATTGTGGTAGAAGAGATGCAGAATGCCTACCAGCTCAGTGTACCTCTGGTTGCTGATGCCGGATGGGGAAACAACTGGCTAGAAGCACATTAGAAAAACCAGAAGGCGGCAGCAGAAACCGCAAGGCAACTTAAATACAAAGAAGCTCGCAAGATACCAAACGTTCATCTTGCGAGCTTTTCTTTTTCGAGATGTTTCACATGAAACAATCAAACCTTCTATCAAAGCACCACTAAAAAGACAAATAACTCCTCTATTCACAAGTACATTTAGAAATCATTGTTTATTTAGATTAAAAAGGATAATAAAATTATAATATTTTACAATTTATTTGGTTCTTACAGAAACAAAGTGTATATTTGCATAATAAAATCAGAAAGATATGCAAACGCACCTGTCTGATTAAAAGTGAATAGATAACAGTAATCAATCAAATTAAGAAAGAAAGGAACATTATGAAGAAATATGTTTGCGACGTGTGTGGTTGGATTTATGATCCAGAAGTAGGTGATCCAGAGGGCGGCATCGCTCCAGGTACAGCATTCGAAGACATCCCAGATGATTGGGTTTGCCCTCTTTGCGGAGTAGGCAAGGAAGATTTCAGTCCTGTAGAGGAATAAGTCTCTTTTGGGGGAATCACCCGAAGGATATCCTCACAAAGGAATCATCTGAATGAAATGCCTGATATTCAGGCAACACATTCATAAAATAATAGGAGGAACCATTATGACAAAAGTTAGAGAAATCTACCGCTGCCAGATTTGTGGCAATGTAGTAGAAGTTGTAAACCCAGGAGCCGTGCTCAGTTGCTGTGGAGAGCCGATGAAACTGATGAAGGAAAACACCAGCGATGGCGCCAAAGAGAAGCACGTGCCTGTGATAGAACCTATTGAGGGCGGCTATCGTGTAACAGTAGGAAGCGTGGAGCATCCGATGCTCCCAGAGCATTACATCCAGTGGATTGAGCTGCTCACCCCTACCGATGTGCTCCGCCATGAGTTGAAGCCGGGTGAAAAGCCAGAGGCTATCTTCATGACAAACGCTGATGCCAAGGATGTTACGGCTCGCGAATACTGCAATCTCCACGGATTGTGGAAAGGGGTAATTGAAGGATAAAAAACATCATACCAATAAAAGGTCTCATATCGTTTTCCCAATGTAGGAATATGATATGAGACCTTTTTAACTTTATTTACATCTCGTTTCTTAACACATTCGCCAGGAAATATCTATCTTTGCAGACAAAACGCTATAGATGATGAGAAGAATATGGAATAATCTTACATCAATGCGCTTGCTGCCAGCATTATTCACCTGCATCTGTCTGATTTCCTGTTCACAAGATACAACAACAGAAAACCAACGCTCCGCCTACTATTGGAGTACAACCTGGCAGATGGACAGCAGCAAGATGAACTTCATCCAGAAACTCCATTTCAAACGACTCTACGTTAGATTCTTTGATGTGGTAAGGGATGCAGATGGAGAAATCATGCCCAATGCTACCCTGCAATTTGATACAACCGATGAAAATATGACAACTGAAGAAAAGGAGAAAGAATCTCTGATGCCGAAAGGAATGGAGATTATCCCCGTTGTCTATATCGTGAACGACTGTTTTAAAGCAAAAACCAAGACGAATCCTATCAGCAGCGACAAGTCGGGCAGGAAATCTTCAGATGAAACACCCCGACAACTCGCAGATAAAATTCTGAACCGCATCCTTCAGATGAACGAAGCCAATGACATCGGGAACGTAAAAGAGATTCAGATAGACTGCGATTGGACAGCTTCAACGAAAGATGCTTATTTTGAATTCCTTCATATTTTAAAAGAGAAGGCCAAAGACAAGAAGATGCAACTTTCCGCTACCATCCGGTTACACCAGCTCTCAATGACTCCACCCCCTGTGGATAGAGGCATCCTAATGATGTATAATACGGGCGATGTAAAACAGTTAAGTTGCCAAAAGCGATACTCGACATGAAGGATGTAGCTCCTTACATCCAGCATCTGGGCAGTTATCCGTTGCCGCTCTCTGCCGCCTATCCACTCTTCAGCTGGCGCATCCTCTTCAGAGAAGGAAGTTCGTAGGCATCATGCATGCAGATGATGACTTCCCTGTTTTGCCAGGCGATAGCATCGTGGTAAGAAAGCCCGAGATGACCGACATTATGGAAGCCATCAAGAGTATCAACCACCAAAACAGCAATATCAACAACGAGGTTATTCTCTTCGACCTCAACACCGATAATATCAAACGATTTAAATCAGAAGATTATGAAAAGATTTTTCATCATAGGAGTAATGGCAGCAGCATTTAGCACCCACGCCAACGCCTGCGTTGCCGAATACCCTGATCATAACTACTATATGTTCAGCGTGTTCAACCGCGACCAGACTTCGCCAGCGTATCTCTACGACATCGCCAGCTACTGGCAGAAGTATGCCGGCAATACATCCTCCAGCAACTTATCTTTCTACAGATGGAACAAGGAGGATATTAAGAAAGTAGCCCAAAGCAAGAAGGATGCAGGAATGCTTTCTTACTTAAGAAACCTGAATGCCTACCTGGATGCCTGCGAGAAGTTGAATCCCAATGCCTGGAACTACGCCTCGAAGCAAGAACGGCTACGGATTCAGCAATCGCTGACCCGGCTCAACAATGCCTCCAACATTTATAAAGGCACCCAACTCAAGAGCCAATACGCCTTGCTCCGCATGCGTACCAATATGATGAAGGGATTCCACCAGCAGAACATCACCTATTGGAATGCCATCGCCTCCCGATTTCCGAAATCACCATGGCGGGAGGCGATGCGCAACATTTATGCCCGAGCCTTGTGGAAAACAGGGAAACATCACCAGGCACTCGAAATCTATGCCGAGCAGGGAGATATGGCAAGCATCAGAGTGCTCGCCAGAAACTATCGCAATCTTGCAGGCATCCAGAGCATTTATCTCAAGAATCCGAACTCGGCAATGCTCACCTATCTGGTGCAGGATTTCGTGAACAACTGTCAGCAGACAATAGACAGTCGCTCCAAAGAACAGTTAGATAAAGAGTGGATTGAGGAAATAGGCGCCAAGGTTATCTATCAGAAAGAAGCCCTCAACTTCATCACCTTTGCCAATAAGGTCATCGCAGAAGGCAAGACACAGAGTCCTTGTCTGTGGCGTTCTGCCACCGCCATGCTCCATTATCTCTATGGATATCAGCAGGAAGCATGGAAGGAGATTAGTGAAGCTGTCGCCCTGGATGGAACACAGCGAATGAAGGATAATGCAAGAGCCATCCGCCTCTTGGTTTCTACCCGAAACACACAGGTGGATAGCGATTATCCGCAATATCTGGTCGGTGAATTCAAATGGCTCAACGAGATGGCAAAGGAAGAAAACCCAAGAAAAGATTCTTCCACCAATCCAGACAACCACTATGTAGAGGTGAAGGAGCGTGTGGCTTACCGCGCCCTGTACAACCGGTTCAAGACGATGGCAGACAAGGCGAAAAGGGAAAACCGGCAGGAAGCCGGCAGAGATTACGAAAGCATGGCCACGGCGATGTATGGCATGATGGATGCTACATGCGAACCTTCTACAAGGAGCAGCAGAATGAAGAATACATCAGCCGCTATCTTTATTCATCGGAATACGCCCTTCGTCTCGACTCGCTCTCTGCGCAACAGCTTGCTGATTACTATCGCTTCATCACCGCTCAACATCAGGATGCCTTTCAGCAATACGTCTGCCAGTCGCTCTATCGAAATGCCGATTTCTTCAAGGATATGATAGGCACCAAGTATCTTGCCGAAGGCAATTTTGGCGAAGCTGCCCGCTGGCAGAAGGATGTTTCTTTGGATTTCATCAACAACCAGGCCATCAGTTCTATGCAGAAAAGCGCAGTTATGCTGTGCCTTACTGGTTCAACCACCAGAAGGTGAATGATTCCAACATGTGGAGCATCCAGGCAGTTATGCCCACCTGAAGGAGAACCCTAAGTGGAAATTCTGCCAGGAAATGAACCAGCTCATCAGCCAATACAATGTGGCTCGTGAAGGCGAAGTCAGGGAGAAACTTGCCTATGAGCTTGCCACCCGCTATTTTCAGGCATCCTGCTATGGCGACTGCTGGTATCTTACCCATTATGGCAAGAGTGTAGCCGATAGTGCCCGCACAGGCGAAGCCGATTTCGCAGCTATCGCTCAGAAATATCTCAAGGTGAGCAAGCAAAGCAGTAATCTCACACTTCGCTATCATTCGCTCTATGCTCTCTCATCCATCGGCATCGATCCATGGTTTAAGATATCATACGATGCAAACTGGAACGAGCAGACGCTTATACAGCCACAATCCGCTCAATATCAGGCAATGATGGAATGGAGCCAGTTCTGCCGTCAACATCCGGAAATCGTAGATCAATACACCACGCGATGTGATGTATTGAAGCAATTCGAAAAAAATCTCTAATCTCTTACCATCTTCCCAGCGTTGGGAAAATGGTAACTTTTTCACCGCACATCAGCCGTCCAACACTCGCACATCAGCTGTTATGCATCCGCATATCAAGTGATGTGCAAGCGCACAACAGCTGATGTGCGGCCTTAGATACTATATCTTCCAACAATTTCTCCTATATCTTCTAGAAACTTCCATTATATGTCTCAAAGACTTCTGTTATACCTTCCAGGTACTTCTCCTATATCTTCCAGCATCCGCAAGTGTTTCAGCGTTTCACTTGTTTTTCCAACATCAATTTTCCCTCATCTATGATTTTTAGTTAATTTTCCACGATTTCTTTGTATCTTTCATCCATAATGTGTATCTTTGCATTAAATATATTTAAACGTTTGAAATAAGGCAACATAACAATGGCAAAGAATAATAAGCAGGCAGCTAACCAAGACGGTAACAGCACCAAGAAGACTACAAAGAAAAAGAAGAAAGTCAAGGTTTCGCATATCGTGAAACCAGAAAACATGACTTTAGAGGAATGGCAAATCAAACTGCGCAAGCAGGTGACCGATATCGAGCACTTCGATATCAGTTGTGTTGATGACGCCCTTTGCCCTGGAGAGTATATCGTTCGCAACCCTGAAAAGAACAACGAGTACAAGGTGGTGTATCGTGGAGCCAACAGCGAATGGAATTATTGTTCCTGCATGGATTTCAAGACTTCGAGACTCGGCACTTGCAAACATATCGAAGCCGTCAAGAAATGGTTTGGCGGAAAGAGGGGCGTACATGTACATCGGGAATTGCCACCTTATACTTCTGTCTATCTCTCCTATCGGGATGAGCGATGCGTAAAGATTCGTATCGGCTCAGACAACAAGGAGGCATACGAACAGTTAGCCAAAGATTACTTTGACAAGAACCATGTCTTGAAGAAATCAGCCTATGCCCGCATTGGCTCTTTCTTGAAACAAGCTCGCCAAATCAGCGATACATTCAGATGCTATAAAGATGCCATTGACTTTATCATCGATATTCGCGAAAAAGCGAAAAGAATGAAAATTGTGAAGACATACGATGACGAGAAACTCAACAATCTTTTGAAAGTAAACCTCTATCCTTACCAGAAAGAGGGCATCCGCTTTGCTGCAAAGGCAGGAAAGGCTATCATTGCCGACGAGATGGGTCTCGGAAAGACAATCCAAGCTATAGGTACTGCCGAACTGCTACGCAAGGAAGGTCTTATTGGCTCTGTACTCATCCTCTGCCCTACCTCGCTCAAATATCAATGGCGAAGTGAAATCAAGAAGTTTACTGATGCGAAGTCTTCGTCATAGAGGGAAGTCATCTCAAGAGAAAGGAAGCGTACAATCGCCCGGAACCTTACAAGATTATTTCCTATAATAGTGCCGCCAATGACATCAAGATACTCGGCTGTTTGCAAACCGATATGCTCATCATGGACGAGGTGCAGCGCCTGAAGAACTGGAACACGCAGATTTCCCGTGCGGCAAGAAAGATAGAATCAGATTACTCCGTAATTCTATCCGGTACCCCATTGGAGAACAAGCTCGATGAACTCTACTCTATCGTGGAGTTTGTTGATAATTTCCGCCTTGCCCCTTACTACCTCTTCAAAGACAAGCATATCATTACTGATGAAACAGGAAAAGTTCTGGGTTATAAGAACTTAAACGACATAGGCAAGAAGCTGGGCGATATTCTCATCCGTCGTCGCAAGAAGGATGTGAAACTCCAGATGCCTGAGCGTTCTGACAAGAACCTTTTCATTCCGATGACCAACGAGCAGATGGAGATGCATCAGGAATGGCAGAACCAGGTACGTCTCCTGGTTCTGAAATGGCGCAGGATGCATTTCCTATCCGATAAAGACCGCAAGCGTCTCCTGCTCTTCCTCTCACAGATGCGCATGGTATGTGACAGCAGTTATATCCTCGACCAAAAGACGAGATACGACACCAAGGTGGATGAATGCGTGAACATCATCAGCGACATTATCAGCGAGGAAGGTGAAAAGGTTGTGGTATTCAGTCAATGGGAACGCATGACCCGCCTCATCGCCAAGGAACTGGAGAAAAAAGAAATAGGCTTTGAATATCTGCATGGTGGCGTGCCATCCGAAAAGCGCAAAAACCTGGTAGATAATTTCATGAACGAACCATCGAGCCGGGTTTTCCTCTCTACTGATGCCGGAAGCACAGGCTTGAACCTGCAGTCAGCCGCTACCATCATCAACATCGACTTGCCTTGGAATCCTGCCGTTCTCGAACAGCGTATCGGGCGCATCTATCGCCTTGGTCAGCAGAACAACATCCAGGTTATCAATCTCGTAACACCTGATTCCATTGAGCAGGAAATGCTCGGTAAGTTGCGTTTCAAGACCTCCATGTTTGAAGGCGTTCTTGATGACGGCGAAGATTCTGTATTCATCACAGATGATAAGTTCAGCAAGATGATGGAAACAGTGAGCGGTATGGTGGAAGAGGACGAAGAAACAGAGAAGGCTCGCAACAAACATAAATCTAACGAGAATAAAGAAGAGGTTTCCATCCAGCAGCAAACGAACTCATCTTCGAACAGAGAATCTGTCTCTAATCGCTCAAGTCAGCCAAAGGATTTGGTAGCCCAAGGAATATCTTTCCTCTCAGGCTTAGCCGAAACCTTAAAGTCGCCAGAAGCCACAGCCCAGCTGGTTGATTCCATCGTTGAGAAAGACGAGCAGACAGGCGAAACCTCCATCAAGATACCTGTGGAGAGCAAAGAGACTGTCTCTAATCTCTTAAATCTCATAGGAAAGTTGTTTGCAAAATAAGTCATGGGTAAAAAGAAACATAAGCATCAAGGACATTATTGCAAGATGTGTGGAGAGTATAAATCCAACGAGTCGTTCAGTGGTAAAGGACACAGACTGCACATCTGCAAGAAATGTATATCAATAAGAAATAAGGCTAAAAAAGAAAAGAAACGTTTAGAACATGATAGAATTAACGAAGTCCCAGAAGAAAACAGCTCGCAAGCTCATTAATTTGGGCTTGCAGCGAGAGTGCGCCAAGTTCATGCAATCTACCAAAGATTTCATGAATAAGAACGCATCAGCAGAGGATGCACACGATGCATACCTCAAACTATATGATAAGGTATACCAATTCGACAAGCATATCGCTCGCCGATACGATGGGATGTCAGGAGGTAGATATTACATCACCGTATGTTACCTATACTATGACGGAGTATTGACTGACGAAGACATCCGAGAGTTTGACGATGAGCTATATAACAGTTTGAAAGAAGCCAAGAAGTCTTTTCAAAATTAAACGATATGAGTTACACAGAATATTCTTGTAGCAGACTAACTTTTAAAATATGTTTGTTCTACCAAAAGAAATTGGAGATTTAGGAGAGATACAAGTATTTATTGATGAGCAAAGAAGGAAATAAATAATCTTTTCCTTGCTACAACCAAATAAAAAGCGTAACTTTGCCGAAATATCATAAAAATAAGCAATTATGAAGGAAGAAGAAATCAAAGAATTGTTCGAGCAATTCGAAGCTATTGCCAACGAATACGAAGGCGTAGAATGTTGGAGTGCAAGAGAACTTGCACAAGTATTAGGTTATAGCCAATGGCGTAATTTCGAAGGAATTATCGAAAAGGCAAAAGCATCATGTACCAATGCAGGGCAAGAAGTATCATATCATTTTGCTGACGTCAGCAAATGATAAATCTTGCAAAAGGTGCTCAGCGTGAAGTCAAAGATACATGCTGACTCGTTATGCTTGCTATCTCATTGCCCAAAACGGTGATCCACGCAAGCCACAAATCTCTTTTGCCCAAAACTACTTTGCCGTACAAACTCGCCGAGCAGAATTGGTGCAAAAGCGTTTACTGGAATACGAACGTGTACAAGCACGTGCAAAACTTGCAGAAACAGAGAAGCGTCTCTCTGGGGTGCTGTATGAAAGAGGGGTGGACAGCAAAGGCTTTGCCATCATTCGCTCACTAGGTGACAAGGCGTTGTTTAATCTCGACACGGCTCTTCTCAAACGTAAATTGGGTGCTCCTAACAGCCGACCTCTCGCCGATTTCCTTCCAACACTAAATATTAAAGCTAAAGATTTTGCTGCAGAAATGACTTCTGTCAACGTTCAGCAAAAGGATTTACATGGTCAGCAATCTATCTGTCAAGAGCATGTCGATAATAATAAGGCTGTTCGTAATATGATGCTCCAACGTGGCATTGTGCCAGAAAATCTTCCTGCAGGTGAAGACGTCAAGAAAGTAGAACGCAGATTAAAATCTGACGAAAAGACATTAACCAAAAAGAATAGCAAAAAGAAATAATATCCATCACAATTCTATAACTAGAGAAGACGTAAGGATTTCACTCGTCATCAATGATTTTTAGTTAATTTTCCACTATTTCTTCGTATCTTTCATTTATAATGTGTAACTTTGCACCGGAAATTTAAACGTTTAAAGATAAAATGGCATTAAAATGTGGTATTGTAGGCCTCCCAAACGTGGGTAAGTCTACACTGTTCAACTGTCTGTCTAGTGCAAAGGCACAGGCAGCTAACTTCCCTTTCTGTACTATCGAACCAAACTTGGGCGTCATCACCGTACCAGATGAGCGACTCAACAAGTTGGCAGAGATTGTTCACCCAGGACGCATCGTCCAGCTACTTGCGAAATCGTGGATATCGCAGGTCTCGTAAAGGGTGCCAGCAAGGGCGAAGGTCTTGGTAATAAATTCTTGGGAAATATCCGTGAGTGCGATGCTATCATCCACGTAATCCGCTGTTTCGACGATGACAACATCGTTCGCGAGGGTGGCGCTAAGGTTGATCCTTTGGAGGATAAGAGCGTCATCGATACAGAGTTGCAGCTCAAGGACCTGGAAACTATCGAATCTCAGCTCACCAAGCAGAAGAAGACTGCTGCAGCAGGCAACAAGGATGCTAAGACGATGGTTACCGTTCTGGAGGCTTACAAGGCCGAACTGGAGCAGGGAAAGAACGCTCGTGGCGTTACTTTCGAAAGCAAGGAAGAGCAGAAGGTGGCTCACGACCTCTTCCTCCTCACTACCAAGCCTGTGCTCTACGTAGCCAATGTTGACGAGGCTTCTGCCAAGACCGGCAACGAGTATAGCAAGAAGGTAGAGGAAATCGCCAAGGAAGAAGGTGCTGAGTGCATGGTCATCGCTGCCAAGACCGAGGAAGACATCGCATCGCTCGAAACCTACGAGGACAAACTGATGTTCCTCGAAGAACTTGGACTGGAAGAGAGCGGCGTAAACCGACTCATCAAGAAGGCATATGCCCTGCTGAACCTCGAAACATTCATCACCGCAGGTGAGATGGAGGTGAAGGCATGGACTATCACAAGGGCTGGAAGGCTCCTCAGTGTGCCGGCGTCATCCATACCGACTTCGAGAAGGGATTCATCCGTGCAGAGGTTATCAAGTATGATGACTATATCAAGTATGGCTCTGAGGCTGCAGTACGCGAGCTGGTAAGCTCGGCATCGAGGGCAAGGAGTACGTCGTACAGGATGGTGACATCATGCACTTCCGGTTCAATGTATAATCCTATTCTTCTACGGTTATGATAGCAAATCTGCTTAACTATATCGTATGGGACCCAGACCCAATCCTGGCTCATCTGGGTCCTATGACCATCCGCTACTATTCCACCTGCTGGATGATCGGTCTGCTGCTGGGCTATCTGCTCATGAGCAAGCTCTACAAGCAGCAGGGGCTTTCAGATGAGAAGTTCTCTCCACTGTTTCTCTACATCTTTATCGGTGTATTGATAGGTGGCCGTCTGGGACATTGTATCTTCTATCAGCCGGAATATTTCCTCACCCAGTGGGATCACTTCATCGAGATGCTGATACCTGTTCACCACATGCCTGACGGCAGCTGGAAATTTACGGGTTATGAGGGACTGTCTAGCCACGGAGGTGTATTCGGCATGTTCGTCGGCATCTGGCTCTATTGCCGCAACATGAAGGTGAGCGGCTGGGTTGTGCTCGATAATATGGGTATCTGCTCAGGCATTACAGCCACCTTTATCCGTTTGGGCAATCTGATGAATTCAGAGATTATCGGCAAGGTTACCGATGTGCTTGGGCATTTATCTTCGTTCGCGAAGACCAGTATCCACGCCATCCGGGTCAGCTCTATGAGGCATTGGCTTATTTCTGCTTCTTCCTCCTCATCCTCTTCATCTATAAGAAGAGAGGACCTAAGAGCGTAGGCACCGGTTTCTATTTCGGTCTTTGCCTTACTCTCATCTTCACCTTCCGCTTCTTCATCGAATATACGAAGGAGATTCAGGTGGCATTCGAGGCAGGTCTGCCTATGGATATGGGACAGATATTGAGCATTCCGCTGATCATTGCCGGTGTATGGAGCATCGCTTCCAGCACAAAGAGAGCGAAAGAAAAGAACGTAGAGGCAAAATAATATTAGACGACTTATTTTCAGATTATAAAAATCCCTCCTCGTGCAACAGCATCTGCTGCCACGGGGAGGGATTTATATTTTTATCTTCCCAGCAGAATCTTCTTGATGTCATTGAGTTTGTTCAATGCCTCTACCGGAGTGAGATTGTTCACATCCAGCCCGAGTATTTCATCACGTATCTGCGTCAGTACAGGATCATCGAGCTGGAAGAAACTGAGCTGCACACCATCCTTAGGTTCATCGATGTGCTGTACGTTCGGTTTACCGGCACCGCCAACCCCGGCATTGTCATCCTCCAACTGTTTGAGAATCACATTGGCACGGTTCACTATGCTGCGAGGCATACCGGCAATCTCTGCCACATGGATACCGAAAGAGTGCTCACTGCCTCCCGGTTCCAGTTTACGCAGGAAGATTACCTTTCCGTCCACCTCTCTCACACTCACATTGAAATTCTTGATGCGAGGGAAGTTCTTCTCCATCTCGTTGAGCTCATGATAGTGGGTAGCAAAGAGCGTACGCGCCTGCGCCTTCTTATGTTCGTGCAGATATTCCACGATAGCCCAGGCAATGGAAATCATATAGTGAGAAGTACCTCTTCCCAGCTCATCAAAGAGCACCAGCGAGCGCGGAGAAACGTTGTTCAGGATGTTTGCTGCCTCGGTCATCTCTACCATGAAGGTCGATTCGCCGAGCGATATATTGTCGCTTGCACCTACACGTGTGAAGATTTTATCCACCAGTCCCACTCGGGCGCTCTCTGCGGGCACAAAACAGCCTACCTGTGCCAGCAGCACGATAAGGGCGGTCTGGCGCAGCAGAGCCGATTTACCAGCCATGTTAGGACCGGTAATCATCATGATCTGCTGTTTCTCGGTATCGAGCAGCACATCGTTAGGTACATAGCGTTCGCCCAGCGGCAGTTGGGTTTCAATCACCGGATGCTGCCCTGCTTGATGTCGAGCACCTCAGAATCATCGACGATAGGGCGCACGTAGCGGTTCTCGTCAGATGTCTTTGCAAATGACAAAAGACAGTCCATACGGGCGATGAGGTTGGCATTGATCTGTATCTGCGGAATATACTCCTGCATGGCAGCTATCAGTCGTTGAAGAGCTGTGCTTCCAATACCAGAATCTTCTCATCAGCACCGAGAATCTTTTCCTCATATTCCTTCAGTTCCTGGGTGATATAACGCTCTGCCTGAGCCAGCGTCTGCTTGCGTATCCACTCCTCAGGCACCTTATCCTTAAAGGTATTTCTCACCTCCAGATAATATCCGAAAACATTATTGTAACCTACCTTCAGACTCGAAATTCCTGTCTTTTCTATCTCCCTCTCCTGTATCTTGAGCAGATAATCCTTGCCGTGGCGGCTGATGGCACGAAGGTCGTCAAGTTCGGCATTGAATCCGTCGGCTATCACGTCACCCTTGTTGACCAGCTGTGGCGGATCGGGCTGTATTTCCCTGGCGATGCGGTCTTTCAGGGTCTCGCATACGTTCAGCTGCTCGCTACCCGCTTCAGAGCCTCGTTCGTAGCATGCTGGCATGCCACCTTGATAGGCTTGATGGCTTCGAGTGCATTCTTCAGCTGAACCACTTCGCGAGGCGAAACTCTACCCACGGCTACTTTGGAAATGATACGCTCCAGGTCGCTGATGCGATGCAGCTGGTCATCGAGAAGCTGACGGAATTCCGGTTCCTTGAAGAAATATTCCACGATGTCGAGACGCTCGTTGATTGGTTTAACGTCCTTCAACGGGAAGACCAGCCAGCGTCTGAGCATACGTCCGCCCATCGCCGTTACCGTACGGTCGATGACATTCAGGAGAGAAGAACCGTCTTCCTGCATAGGGGCAACCAGCTCCAGACTGCGGATGGTAAACCTGTCCATACGCACGAACTTATCTTCTTCGATACGTGAAAGGGCGGTGATATGATTAATCTGTGTATGCTGGGTAATCTCGAGATACTGCATGATGGCACCACTAGCTATCACGCCGTTCTTGAGATGCTCTACACCGAAACCTTTCAGAGATTTTGTCTTGAAATGTCCCAGGAGTTTCTGCAGGGCTGTCTGTTCGGTGAAAACCCAGTCATCCAGCTCGAAGGTACAGTATTTGCTGCCGAAATATTTCTCGAAGTCATTCTTTCGGGCGCGGTCGTAGAGCACCTCTTTCGGCATGAAGTTGCCCATCAGTTTTTCTACATAGTCGTAGGTTCCCTCGCCGGTAAGAAACTCTCCAGTCGAGATATCCAGAAAGCTCACACCGCAGGCGGTCTTGCCGAAGTGTACGGCTGCCAGGAAGTTGTTCTCATTGTAGTTCAGTACGTTATCTCCCATCGCCACACCCGGCGTAACGAGTTCGGTAATACCTCGCTTCACCATCTTGTCCATCTGGCTCAGTCCCTTCTTACCTTTTATTTCGAGTCGTTTCTTCTTCGGGTCTTCCAGCTGGTCGCATACCGCTACGCGCTTACCCGCCCTGATGAGTTTAGGCAGATAGGTATCCAGAGCATGATGAGGGAATCCTGCCATCTCGGTCGTGCCCGTAGAACCGCCATTGTTACGTCGTGTCAGCGTAATGCCGAGTATACGGGATGCCTCCACCGCATCTTCGCAGTAAGTTTCGTAGAAGTCACCGCAACGGAAGAGCAGCAGCGCTTCGGGATGTTTCGATTTCATCTCGAAAAACTGTCTCATCATCGGTGTAAGACCTTTATTATCGTTTGCCATATTCCAAGTATTTGGTACAAAGTTACGAAATATTACCCTAAGGTAAGTTACCCTAAGGTAATATTTAGAGTTTTTTAAATGAATATATGCTGCATTACCATAATAAAGCCGTACTTTTGTACTCATGAAAAAGAAACAATTATACATAGGGGTTCTGTCGGTTGCTTGCTGCGCGCTCGTAGCAATAGGCATCACCTTGCACCTGCTCTATCCCAAGAAACAGATAAAGGACCTGGTGAAAACCCCACCGGTTCTCCGGCTCAAGCCACAGCCTGCAGATACGCTGAAGAAGAAACCAGTGAAGAAGATGGATTTCAATATCTCCGGAACTTTAAGAGATAAGGAAGGAAAGGGAGTGGCTGGCGTCATCGTGAGCGATGGATTCAACTGTGTGAAAACTGATGCACAGGGCAGATATAAGATGAAGCGAGACAGCCTGGCAAAATTCATATACTATTCTGTTCCAGCCGATTGCGAGGTTCCTACCCATTCTAAGACCGATCGCACGGCTTTCTTCTATCAAAAGGTATCCAAGGGGAAGAAAACCTATAACTTCACCCTCACCCGACTGCCGGGCGGCAAGGAGATTCACTATAAGATGATTGTCATCGGCGACCCGCAGGTTACCAATGCCTACAGCCCTTACTATACTTCTCCGGATGATAATCCCATCAAGAAGAGCGATGTAGAAAGATTCACTACCCAGACGATGGCGGACATCAGGCAGACCATCAGTTCGCTGCCTGCCGGAACTCCTGTATATGGACTCAGCATGGGCGATGATGTACAGTATTATGGCGGTTACAACGCCAAACTGGAGCGTCAGATACGCCAGGCATTGGGCTCTTCAGAGATGCGTCTCTTCTCCGTCATCGGCAATCACGACCAGGATGGTAAAGCGCTCTACCGCAGGAAATGGGAGGAGAATTTCGGTCCTACCGATTTTTCCTTCAATCGTGGCGATGTGCATTACGTCTGTATCAACAACTGCTTCTTCCATCGCGGCATGTCCTATTATTCGCCGGGAGAATTACGTGAGCGCCAGGTGAAGTGGCTGAAGCAGGATCTCGCCCTCACGCCAAAGGATATGAAGGTGGTACTCTGTTATCATATTCCTTTTACCTTTGGTAATGCGCCTTTCAGCAAGGCGAAGCCGCTGACCAATGCCCATGAGGAGGGACACTATTCTTCTTCCCGTCTCTCGCTCCTGCTTTCTTTGCTGAAACAGTTTAAGAGGATATGAACTCTTCTGCGGCCATACTCATTTTGCCTGCAACCACGAGATCAATTATCAGGGCGAGGATGTGATGGAGCATTGTCATGCTGCCGCCTGTGGCAATATATGGCAGTCGAATATCAACATCTGCGGCACCCCGAACGGATATTATGTATACAGTTTTGTGGGTACCAGCATCAGCAACTGCTATTACAAGGGAACTTTCTGGGATAAGAACAAGCAGATGACCTTGTTCCGTGCGCAGACCGATTTCAACGGCGAGAAATACTCTAGGGATTGGCAGTTGGCAAACAACAGGAATATCCTGGTAGCCAATGTCTTCAATGCTACCAGTCATTGGCGTGTTGTAGCCGTAGAGGATGGCAAAGAATATCTGATGGGGCGCCTCAGCGGAAAGGGGCAGGATGCCTTTGCCGCCGGCTATCATCATAAATACAGCGAGAGTGTATCTTACCGGTTCGTGAGCAAGGGCAACGGTTATCTCATCATGAACCACCTTTATTATTATACTCCTAGGAATCCGAATGCCAGAATCATCATCAAGGCATCCGATCCATACGGAAATACCTATACGGCATCGAGCGATGAGGTAACGACAGAGCCTTTCGCCAACTTTGCCCATTATTACGAAAAAGAGTATAAGGAATATAAGAATAAGAAAGATAAGATGTTGCGGGATTCTATATCTGGCAGACAGAAAGATTCACTTGCTGCAAAGAAGAAAGATAATTAAGGCACGGGATTTATAAATTAGGCACGGGGTTTTATAAATTAGGCACGGATTACACGGATTACACGGATTTATGCGCTAACGCCAATAAGCCATATTTATTCTATGGTAGAAAATCCGTGTATTCCGTGCCTAAAAATTTATTTGTTCAGTTTCCAGGTAACACCATCTTTGGTGTCCTTTACCTCGAAGCCGGCTTCAGCCAGGGCATCGCGAATCTGGTCGCTGGTAGCCCAGTCCTTATCAGCTTAGCCTTGGCACGCAGGTTGAGAACATATCCACTACCTTGCCATAAGCCTCTTCACGAGCATCATTGTTGGCTCCCTTCTCACTCTTCAGACCGAGCAGGTCGAAGGTGAAGAGATGCATGGTGTCTGAAAGCTCCTTCAGGTCTTCAGCAGAGATGTTTGCCTTGTGGTCGAGGGCTGTGTTGATTACGTGGCAAGCCTCGAAGAGATAGCTGATAACGAGCTGAGTCTGGAAGTCATCGTTCATCGCATCGTAGCAGCGCTGGCGCAATTCGCTTACAAACTTCTTCACCTGATCATCGCTCTGCTTAGCCACAGGCACACGCTCCAGGTCGTTCAAACCATTCATCAGGCGCTCCAATCCCTTCTGGCTAGCCTTCAAGGCATCGTTAGAGAAGTCTACGGTGCTGCGGTAGTGGGCAGAGAGGATGAAGAAACGGATGGTCATTGGCGAATAAGCCTGCTCCAAACTATCGTGATTGCCTGTGAAGAACTGCTCCAGGGTAATGAAGTTACCCAAGCTCTTACCCATCTTCTGACCATTGATGGTAATCATATTGTTGTGCATCCAGTAATGAACCATTTGGTCGCCCTGAGAAGCCACAGCCTGAGCAATCTCGCACTCGTGGTGAGGGAAAATCAAATCCATGCCGCCACCGTGAATATCGAAGTGGCTGCCCAAGTACTTGCGTCCCATCGCAGTACACTCGCAGTGCCATCCTGGGAATCCATCACTCCAAGGACTAGGCCAGCGCATGATATGCTCAGGTGAAGCCTTCTTCCAGAGGGCGAAGTCAGCCTGGTTCTTCTTCTCGCCGATACCAGCCAGCTCGCGGCTCTCGTTGATAACGTTCTCCAGGTTACGTCCGGAGAGGATACCATACTTATGATCCTTGTTATACTTCTCGATGTCGAAGTAGATAGAGCCATTACTCTCGTAGCATAGCCATTGTCCAGGATTTCCTGAACCAGTTTCTCCTGTTCGATGATATGGCCTGTGGCATGAGGCTCAATGCTAGGAGGGAGTACGTTCAGCGCCTCCATGGCATCGTGGTAGCGGTTGGTGTAGTACTGCGCAATCTCCATTGGCTCCAACTGCTCCAGACGAGCCTTCTTCTCAATCTTGTCATCGCCCTCATCTGCATCGTGCTCCAGGTGGCCCACGTCGGTAATGTTTCTAACGTAGCGAACCTTATAGCCAGGTGCTTGAGATAGCGGAAGAGTATATCGAATGTGATGGCTGGTCGTGCATGACCGAGATGCGGATCGCCATACACGGTAGGGCCACAAACATACATGCCCACGTTAGGAGCGTGGAGCGGAGTGAATCTCTCTTTCGTACGTGTGAGAGTGTTATAGATCAATAATTTCTGTTCCATCTTGTATGAACCTTTATTTTATATTGTTTATATTTTGAGTGCAAAGTTAACTCATTTTTCTGATATATCCGACAAATCATTCGCAAAATGTTATTAAATTCCTCAAAAATATCAATGGAACAGATCTTCCATGGTCAATTCTCTCTGTATGATGCTGCTTGTTTTGGCTGCAAATATACAAAAAATGCCACTTAAAGCCAAACGAATGGGTAAGAAAGTGGCTCTAAGTGGTAATTTTAACATACTTAAAGCCAAAAAGGTATTGCAAGAGTACAACTTTTATTCGAAAGTAGAGCCATTTAAGATGATATTTTTTAGGTAGGCTTACACTTTTAGGCAAGAATGTTTGGAGATAAAAAATAAAAGGTGTATATTTGCAGCATGATTACTATTTAAAAAGAGGAGGTAAATATGGATAGATTTCAAATTATACGTATAATTCATGACTATATGTCTAGGAAGCCTGTGCTGAAGGCATGGATCTTTGGGTCTTTTGCTCGTGGTGAAGAAAAGGCTCAGAGCGATATAGATATTCTCTTTGTCCCCGATTTTGAGCATGGTTCGTTTACTTTGCTTACCCATGGAGGAATGTATGAGGATTTGAAGCAACTGCTAGGTCGTGAAGTTGACTTGGTAGTTGATGGCTCTTTGCGTCCGTATGCTCAGGAGAGTGTGGAACGAGATAAAATCTTGGTATATGAGAGAGCTAGTTAGGGATAAAGGAAGATTGGAAGACATTGTGGAGTATTCTTCCAACGTACTCAAAATCATTGATGGGATAGATTTGAGGAGTTTTCCTCAAATATTTTAGTCTATTTTGCAACGATGAAAAATGTAGAGATAGTAGGCGAGGCTGCTTATATGCTGACCAAGGAATTCAAGGCAAGTCACCCAGAGATTCCTTGGAAACAGGTGGAAGGTATGCGCCATGTTTTGGTGCATGGTTATTCGCAGGTGTTGCCTCGTATTCTTTGGGCAACAGCAAAGGAGAATATTCCCGAAATCAAGGCTCAAGTGGAGAAATACCTGAACGAGATAGATTGGGAACATTATTGTGGGGAATGATGAACTTGTTCTTCTATACTCTTGGGGCCTTAATCGCAACAAGGGCATTTGCAGATTATGTCGGCAAATGCCCTTGTTGGCTTATATTGCAAATTCTTTATTCAACCATTTCCGCATACCTTTTGAACAGCTCAGCTACGCACTCGCTCTCCGTCATCTTGGTGGAGAAGCCGTAGGCTGCCATCACGGCTCGGTCGTTCTGGCGATGGGCTTGTAAAAGCTCCTTCGGCATGAGCGTAGGGTCGTAGAGGTCGGCGAGCGAGGAGTCGGGGTATAGGGCGCGGGCATCGAGTATAGCCTGGGCACTCTGCTCTATCTTTTCCTTTTGCCCGGCAGTGGCGATGGCCAAGGGAAGTTGTTATACACCACGTCCTTGCTGTAGCGATAGTCGCTCTTCAGGCGACCGCACACCGCTCGCATCCATGCCATGTGGACGTTCGACTCCAAGATGCCGAAGTGGTAGAGGGTGGCGGAAGGGATGAGAAGCACAATCAGGCTTTTTGATTCGGCTATCTTTTTGCATAAAATAAGTAGTTTTTGTATATCTATTCACTATTTGTAAGTTTTTTGCCAATTAATTGCATAAAATTATCAAATTATTAGCGTATATCGAAAATAATGTGTAACTTTGCAGCCGCAAACAGTTATCAATTATCAAGAAGGCGGCTACAAGTTCCGCTAATGAGTATTAAGTTAGAAGAAAATGGCATATACAAGATTGAGTGCTGCCGAAGCGGCAGCGATGATTAACGATCAAGATACAATCGGATTGAGTGGTTTCACACCAAACGGCGTGCCTAAGGCAACCTTCCGCGAACTCTCCAAGAGAGCCGTGGCTGAGCACGAGGCGGGCAGACCTTTCCAGGTGGGCATCCTCACGGGTGCTTCTACCTCGCAGAGTATCGAAGGTGACATGGCAGCAGCCCATGCCATCAAGTTCCGTGCGCCATTTTCTACCAACAAGGACTTTAGAACTCATACCAACCTGGGCGAGATTGATTATGAGGATATGCACCTCGGCCACATGCTGAGCGCCTGCGCCGTGGTTTCTATGGCGAAATAGACCTTGCCATCATCGAAGTTTCTGATTTGGAAGAAGGCGAAACTACCTGCAAGGCATTCCTTACCTCTGCCGGCGGCATCGTTCCTACCATCGTCCGCCTTGCCAAGAAGGTACTCATCGAGAAGAATACCTTCCACAGTCCAGCTTCCCGCTATCTGCACGATGTATATGAGATAGCAGAATGCCCGTTCCGCACTCCTATTCCTATCATGAACGTAGGCGACAGAATCGGTAAGGAGTATGTGGAGATTGATGCACATAAGATTGTGGGTGTGGTAGAATGCAACATTCCGGAGGAGGCACGTGCCTTCAAACCGCTCGACCCTGTGACGGAACAGATGGGACATAATGTGCTGATTTTCTGGTCAGCGACCTGAAGAAGGGACATATTCCTCCTCAGTTCCTGCCTTTGCAGAGCGGAGTGGGCGTAACTTCCAATGCCGTTCTTGAGGCATTGGGACAGAACCCTAACGTGCCGGTATTCAGCGTTTATACCGAGGTGGTTCAGGATGCCGTGGTAAAATACATGCGCGAGGGAAGAATCAAGGATGCTTCCTGCTCTTCGCTCACCGTAACAAACGATACATTGAAAGAGGTGTATGATGATATTGATTACTTCAAGAAGCATCTCACCATCCGCCAGAGCGAGATTTCAAACTCTCCTGAGGTCATCCGCCGTCTGGGTGTCATCGCCATGAATACCGCCATCGAGTGCGATATCTACGGCAATGAGAACTCCAGCCATATCTGCGGCAGCAAGCTGATGAATGGTATCGGCGGTTCCTGCGATTACGAGCGCAATGGTTACATCTCTATCTTCACCACACAGAGTACCACCAAGAACGGTTGCATCTCTGCCATTGTTCCGATGTGCAGTCACGTGGATAGCACCGAGCACGATGTGGATGTGATTGTTACCGAACAGGGAGTAGCCGATCTCCGTGGCAAAGGCCCGTTACGCCGTGCCAAGGAGATTATCGAAAACTGTGCCCATCCAGATTACCGCCCAATGCTCCGCGAATACTTGAAGTTTGCCGAGAAGGGTCACGAGCCACAGAGCATGCGTGCTGCCCTCGCCATGCACGATACCTTCCTGAAGAAGGGAGACATGAGATTGACTGATTTCGGAGAATATCTGAAATAAGAGAAGGCCGAAAGTCTATATGCCACCTGTTCTTCGTGGCATATAGACCCTTGTCGTTTCCCGTGAGGCGCAATGTGAACCAAACCTGTTAATTATAAGTAATAAAAACAAAAAATCTATCGTTTTTATTACTTATATGAAACAAAAAGAGTATCTTTGCGAAAAGTTTTACTCGTATGAAACAAAAAATATTAGAAAGACTAGGGTATTCCGATCGTATCGAACGCATGTTTGGACGTGGAATGATGATTGCATTGACGGGCCAGAGGCGTGTCGGCAAGAGTTGTGTGATGCGGCGAATTTATAATCACATCGCTGAGAATGAAGAAAATCACATTATCTATATAGATAAGGAGAAAACATCATTTGATATGATAGCCAACTATCAGGATCTGGAGGCTTATGTAGCAGCCAACATCGTTGAGGGTAAGGAAAACTATCTGTTTATTGATGAGGTGCAGGAGATTTCTGATTTCGAGAAAGCACTCCTCAGTATCCAATCGGATGATACCTGCCAGATTATGATTACCGGCAGCAACGCCAAAATGCTTTCGGGCGAACTGGCAACTCGCCTGAGAGGCAGATATATTGCTTATCGCATTAGAGGACTCTGCTATGAAGAGTTCCTGACGTTCCATGAACTGAAGGATGATGATGCTTCCTTGAACCTGTATCTGCAGTATGGCGGTCTCCCTCAGTTGCGCAGTTTAGGATTGGAAAATACGGATTTGGTAGAAGATTATCTTGACAATGTATATAATACGATAGTACTTCGTGATATCATAGAGCGAGAAAACATCAGAAACATACCATTGTTGCGAACGCTGCTGAAGTTTGTGAGCGATAATATCGGTAAACAATTCTCAGCAACGAGTATTGTAAAATTTCTGAAAAGCCAGAACACCGAAACGTCTGCAAGATGATTCTCACGTATTTGGAGTATTTAAGCAATGCTTTTATTATCGATCGAGTTAACAGATACGACATTCATGGCAAGCGACTTTTCGAGTTAGGCGACAAGTTCTATTTCGAAGACCTGGGAATCAGGAATCATATTATAGGTGGCAACAGGCGTTTTGATATCGAAAAGGTGATGGAGAACGCTGTATATATCCATTTGTGCAGGATGGGGTATAAAGTATATGTTGGTCAGATGTATAAGGCTGAGATTGATTTTGTTGCCGAGAAAGCGGATAGTGTGGCGTATGTGCAAGTTACCTATCTGCTGGCTTCTGAGGAAACGGTAGAGCGTGAATTCGGCAATTTGAAATTGATAAAAGACAGTCATCCCAAATACGCGATTTCTATGGATAGGCTTTACAGTCAAACCAATATTGATGGCATTAAGCACATTCATCTGCGAGATTTTCTGAAAATGACTACCTTGGTTTGATGCCAGGTAGATTATGAATATCTCCATATAATCAAGGGTCTATACGCCACCTGTTCATCGTGACATATAGACCCTTGTTGCTTCCCGTGAGAAAATGGTAAAAGCCCCTGGTGCGTATAGCACCGGGGGCTATAATATTACGGGGGACCAGCGATGGAATCGCTGGGGACGGGGACGAACGGGAGTTAAGGCTCTTTTTACCTTTTTACTTTTTTACTTTTTTACCTTTAAAAGCCTTTTACCTTTTCACACAGTTCCCAGTATCTGTGAGCAAGGTCATGGATGAACTTCCGTCCTCGCTCGGTCCATACGAGATAGGTATGGGTGTAGGCTCTGCCCATCTTCTCCTGTCTGCCATCGCTCTTCGGGTCAAGGAAGGCGCTGTAGCGGGTGCGGCTCTTCGCCAAGCCCATGTGAGCATAATCGGCATAGAGGAGATACTGACCGCTCTGGTAATACTGGATATGCAGGGCACAGAGTGAGCGGTTCAGCTCCTGGGCAGTGATACCGAGTTCCTTCGCAATCTGCGTGGTGGTGAAGCAAGAAACGGAATCGAGCACGTTATCGCTATAGAGCGCTTTAGGCAAAAGATTACCCACCTGATTCTCCAACTGGATGATGTTATCACCATTCTTGGCGATGCGAACCACCTGCTCATCCACAACTCCATTCAAACGGCGAATTTCCGTATCCTGTTCGCCGATAAGCTTCTTCTGCTGCTCAATCTGCAGGCGCTGTTTCTTCAGCAGATTCTCCTTCTCCTTGAGCGTAGCACGGAGAATTTCTTCTGCATGTCGGATTGTCTCCTCATCGCTCTCGCCCGGCTGAACCGGAATATAACCGCCCGTCTTGCGAATCTGTGGCAGCACATCAGCCGTAACCCAGTTCTTGAACTTCACGGCAGTAGAAAGCTTGGAGCCGAGCACCAAAGCATAGAAACCGCTCTCGTTGACGAAGATCATCTGCTGAGTTCGTACTGTTCGGCTTCCATCCTTACGAAGGCTTCCCGATACCTTGACGCCCTGTTTTAGGGCGTCAAGGTGGTTAACCAACTGATTTACAGCGTTTCTTGATTTTTTATACCCCAGTATATCACAGACATCCTTTGCACAGAACAAAGGTTCTCCGTTCTCTTCGGTCAAGGTACGAATCTTACCGAATTCAGGGTTTTCAAACACGACAGCAATTGCTGCCTTTTTATCCATTTCTACTTTATTTGTATTAACTGACTTTACCATAATAATTTGTTTTTAAAAATTAATCACTAAAAATGCAACATTCAAAAATCAACATTCAACATTAAATGATCGTAATCCAAACGCTCTCCTCCCGTTCCCTCGCTGCGGTAATGGCATTCATGAGCCTGTGCAACCAGATGCGGGAATTAAAGACGGCACCCTGTAATTTATTTTCACCTACCAGAATGCACCCCTGCGTATCATCGGGATAATTACCGGCATGAATGCGGATGCCCTCAAAATCAGGAACACCCTGCACCAGCGGAAGCCACTTCTTGAACCTTGGCGATTTCGAGATAACCACAGGATACGAGCCTTCCGGTATCGCCGTATGACCCGGTATCTTGCGGGCCTTCTTGCCCGATACCCTGCTGTACCGTCCATCCTCCTCTTCCGGTTTCAGTTCGACACCCAGGAGGTTTCTCCACGTAGGCTCCAGGGTATCACAGAAGTAATGCTCCTTGTCCAACTTCGCCTTATCGAAGCTGTGCTCAAAGATACGCTTGTCGCCTATTTTTACCCCCGAACGCCAGGTACGTTTCACATCCTTATCGCTCAGGATATAAAGATGCCCTATCGTATAAGTCTTCTTTTTTGCTATTCTTTTTACTACTATTTCCATAACTCAAACTCCATTAAGATTCTAATATTTTTACCTCTTTACCATCCTTGCGGTTACGTAGCTTTTCAAAACTGAATAACTGAATACTGATTACGTCACCCGTTGCACCCTTAGGCGGAATCTTCCGGATATAGTTTCGGTTCACCCAATTACGCAACATCGAAGGAGTGCCCTTCTTGTCCATGCCCAACTGCGAGCGGAGATATTCTGCCTGCTGGAAATTAAAGACATCAGGCAACTGCTGCAACAGATTTGCCGGTCCACGCTTGCTCGATTTCTCGTTCGAAAAGTTCGCCCTCTTGATAGCATCACCAAAGAAACGCATCTTGCAGTAGAGGTCGTAACGCTCGCTCCAGCGGATGAACTCATCTATCTCCGGCTCCCATTTACAGCCGTTCGCCACATACAGCACACACGCCTTCAGGTAGGCGATGACGTTGGCACGGAAGGAAAGATTCTCGTAAACCCTGTCCTGCGACAGACGTGAAAACTCAGCATTCTCATCCTTCAGCCGGAGGGCAAGCTGGAATGCCTCAGGACAGTCAATCAGCCCCCTGGCGTTGTTCAGATTCTCAATATAAGGCTTCAGCCCCTCTCGGTAAGCATCATCGTAATCACCAAAGACAGGCATTTCATCACCGATTTCACGCTCCGGAATGGTACAGAAATTGATGCGGCTTATCGGACCATCTGTCAAAACTTTCGAGAAGTAACGCTGTCCTTTCTGGATAGTGGTAGATGCGTTCCAGTTGAATCGGATGGTTACACGCTCCGTAACGCTCGATATGCCCACGCGAGTCTGGCCGTACTGGTTGTCGCTATCTGAGGCAAGACACATGATACGGAAATGCTGGTTTCCGGTACCCTTCAGAGCATCAAACTGATCCAGCTCATTGAGCGAAGTGTAAAGAAATCGTCCCTGCGCCTCAGCGGTTCGCATCACGAAAGCCGGATTGGTCATATCGGCATCAATCTCCTGTATAACGAGGTTGTCCGGTCGCTTACGCTTGTCCTTGTTGGCGCCCTTACGCGTCATCTCCTCCTTCCATTCCTTCTCACGTTTCAGATTCTCCGCATCCCGTTTCCGGATATCCTCCATAATATAGCTAATCGGCTTGTTTACAGAAGATTTACCTGCGCCCGTACCAGCCAGCAAGCACGTAGACAATGTAGCCTCATGCACTACATTATCAATATATCGGAAGCTCGTCTGCCAGAGGTGCGTAGCGAGCGGTGGGAAGATAGCGTGCGCCACAGCCGGCTTATAAATCTCCGGTGTCCGAGATATCAGCAGTTCCACCAGTTTCGGCAGTTTTTCCGGCATCACCGGCGGGTCAGGATAATCCTCCTCGGCACTTTGAACTTGTATCATTGAACCTTGAACTGTATGATTTGCGTTAGGGCTATTAACTGTTAACTGTAAACTATTAACTTGTTGGCTGGCCTGTTTTTCCGCCAGCGCATTCACCCTTATCACATCCCTCGACATCGGCTTGCAGCTGTCAGCATATTTCGCATAGAAATCATGTATCAGCTGATGGCAGTCATCCTCCTGATAGTAGCTTGGCATTTTCGTCCTCACCACCTTCATCAGTTCCTCCTCGCTCATCACCCTCGAAGCGCCTGCGCTCATGATAGCGAGCAGCGAAGAGTGCGAGACCCGACGGTATCAATCGCCATTCCTTCAAGCCCAGCCGACTGCACGAACAGATCAAAGGCTATCAGATTCTTCTCACTGGCCTCTCCCAGTTCACCAGTGCCATAATTGCCCGGAAGTCTATTGTTTTGAACTTTGTCATTACTATTGCCATTAACTGTAAACTGTAAACTATTAACTTTTGCATCTCCTCTTCCGTCCACCGTCAGCCCACGGTCCAGAAAAGCCTGTCTGCGAGCCTGTATCTCGCTCTCCAGCATCACTGCGCACCACATTTTAGACCGGTAGATTTCCGAGTCCTTATCCGTCAGGAAAATCATTCTCTCAGGTGTAATGCAGCTCTCATCATAAGGCACACCCAGTGCCTCACAATACGCCTTCTGCGTCTCTTCGATGGTCATCCCCACCGGCATTCTAATCCCGATATGTAGCTTCTTGCGAGCGCTATAACAGAGATGCAGCAAACTCCCATTCCAGATACCCGAAGAGCAGTTCAGCTCGCGCGCCTTCTCGATAGCCTTCTCCACATACTCCTTATCATCCACATCGATAATCGTCTGGAAGAGAAAGCTTTCCGGCAAGGCATTCTCCTGTCTGCGCACATTATTTTTGAACATGCCGTAGTGCGGACAGAAGAAAGGCAGTTCGCTCTTCAGCCTCTCCTGCGCCTTCTTCACCGCCTGCGCATCGTTCAAATCCACTCCGTCAATCGGCAATTCACCCCGAATCTGCTGAATCATCTTCTTGATTTCCTCCGACCCGATGACTTATCATAAGTATCGATATTGTAAGAAAAAACTTTCCCCTTATTACCTTTGCGATAAGGATTAATTGCCACTACATGTACTGTCTCCATTTTACCTCCATATTTTTATTAATCGAACACTTCGCTGTTAATCATGATATACCCTGAGCCATAGCTACATTGATAGGCAGAATCAGCGAGTTATCAGAAATCTCGTCAACCCCGTTCGCCTCGAAGAGCGAAGCATTCTCGGCATCATTCAGTCTGCTCTTGACGAACCCTATTACCCATTTTGCCGCAATCTTCTCGGCAGCAACATCCTTGTCTACGAGGTCCTTCACCAGCTGTTCATCGCAGAAGTTGATATCCGCATTCACGTTCTCAGCCTCCGCTTCATTCTTCCCCATTTCCTGGTTCTCGAAGAAGAGGTTATACTTGATTTTCATATCCTTCATCATCACGATGTTCAGATTTTTCAGTTCCCCCTCCGAGTCAGCAATCGTCTCGTAGAGTTTCTGTACCGACTTCTTGAAGATGTTCTTCACGTCCATCAGGCAGTAATAGATTTTCCCGTCAATCACCACCACCCTCAGTTTTCCGTACTGCGGATGAGTAAAATAAAAAGGTTTCATTGCTTTCATCTTATAAATTCCTTTTTAAAACAGTTGGGCGCTCCCACAACGGTTGATGTGCCTATACACAAAAGCCCCCGAAACCCAGACCATATAGGTTCTGAATTCCGGGGGCAAAGGTAGGAAGAATGTTTCTTTACGTCATTTCCGCCGAATACGCGAAATAGCATTTGACGGAAAAAGGAAAAGGGGCAAACCTTTCGGGATGCCCCTTTTAACAGGTACTTTCAATATCTAAACTTTTTTCTTTACGCCAAATAACACCCGTTATTCTGCGTAAGAATCAGACTCGGGTAGCGACATCATATAATCGTCTACCTTCGCCTCAACATCATAATCAATATTCCCCTGAGAGATTTTCTTTCTGATATAATCAGCATAAGATTTACGGGTTACGCCCAATTGCAGATGACAATCCTCATTCAGAAACCGGGCAACAGAGGAGCCATTCGGCACCCCAGGTCGGATATATCCCTCTTTCTGCCAGAGCTGATAAAAAGCTACCACACTCTTGTTGAGCAGACCGGTACTGGTAGAAAGTTGTTCCCCAGAAAGGTGATGCTCTTTAAGATAATTCACGAAAATGACAGCCAGCCTTGCCGTCAGCTTTAAATCTTTTTTACCATTCTTATCCAGAAAGAGCGCATCTGGAGTTCTACCTGCAGAGGCAGAAGAAGAGACAACCGAAGAGTCAGAACCTGCAGAAGCAGAACATTTCTCCGTATCATCACCGGTTCGGCATCAACAGGTTCAGCATCTTCATCACTTAAGAAATCTGCCATAATCTGCTGGAGGGTCTCAGCCGTGACATCCCCTCCAATATTTATTTCCTTATGATGGTCGTTGTGTGTGGCACCACCCGCATAATATACATTCATTTTTTATCGTTTTTAGAATCCAACATTTCTTTATTTGATGCATCATTGCCAGTAGTCAGATAGAGCTGACGGCTATGATCTTCATGATTCGCACCTTTAGCATAATAAGCCCCACAATTGATAACAGAAGGTTCAGGTTCTGATTTCTGAATAATCTTCTCAGACAGTTCTGCCTGAATCTTAATCCATGCAGGGTCTTTTGCCAAGATAAAGCAAAGATTACCGAAGATGTAGATGCCATAGAAGGAGCCATACGCAGCAACTGCTTCTCTATCACCTCAACCGACACGCGCGACTCTACAGCCTCAGCAAATTGCTCCGTAACCTTCTTCATTTCGGTAGCCAACTTCTCTACGGAATCCTGCAACTGGTTAGCCTTCTCATTCAGTTCATCATAACTCATGAATCTGTTTTTCATCATCTCTTCAAAATCAGCACCGAAGATGATATTACACAGCTCATCCAAATCATCCTTCTGCGGTGTAGTCTTCATGATATCTTCCAATCTCGCCATGTGCTTCGCCAGTTTCTCTTTTTTCTTGGAAGTATCAAAGATTCATCCCTTCGCATCAGAACCACCTTATGGAATATGTGTACATAGGAATGGCAAGACGGTGAAATAGCCACATTATTGATAATCTGCAAGAAGCCTTTGAAATTAGACCCTACGATTCTTCTCACCATAAAAGAATACACATGTGTCAAGTAGCTCCAGTTTTTATCCAGCTGTTTCTCCAGGAAATCCTTATGTGATTCCGACAAATCCGTATGCTCTATCATCAAATATGCAGACATAATGCACAGCAATTCTCCACGCACACTATCCCCACAAACTTCCAGTTTCTCAATCTCTTCATTAATCGTATCCTCTGGCCATTGCTGGATATACGGGCGATAAGACTGCGCCATAATGCTGTGCAACAAACGAAAGAATTCATATGAACCTTTCCCCTTGTAATACGCAGAATTCAGTACATCCAATATATTGCGCTCGCCTACAAGTTTATCTAGCCCATCGTAGGAATACATCCATTGGGCTATAGGGAAGAGTACCTCACCCCTATCGACCTCCTCGGAATAGTTTCCCGACAGGAGCCGCCTATAAATAGGTGTCATCGCTTGATGAAAGATTTTCTTCCAGTACGGGTCATGAAAACAGCAGTTCCAGTCTTCTGCCTTCTTACGAAGATTCCATCCTACTGGTGCTTCTTCGCCACTAAAGATTTTCATTAAGGGTCTTACGAAATGTTCTTCTATTATATTCTCTATCATTTCCATTATCTCAATTTTTAGGCACGAAAAAGCCCCACCAAGTTTAGAGCGCTCAGTCTCATCACCTGGTGGGGCCTTCCGTTCGTTGTTATTGTGGCACAAAAGTAATGATTTTATTTTAATTCTCCAAAAAATATTTCACTTTTTTTTATTTTCACCTCATTTTCTTCGTTTCTCTATTATTTGATACCTACAAATTGGCTCAATGGCATTATTTTCGCGCAAAAGGTATTCAGAGCTTCTTTTAAGTTGGGGATTTTTTTGCACTGAATGGGTTTTGTTCCATCGAAGAAAAGAACTATATAATATGGAGCATGCTGCGGATGAAAGCCATATTCCTCTAAAGTTTCCTTAGTCCATATCTGAAAAGTGCCTCTTTTCTTCAACTTAAACAGCTGGCAATCAGCTCCTGCAGTATGCAATAACAGATACTGCATACGTTCAAAGCCAGGTGTTACACAAAGCGAACCCTTAGAGTTGCCAGCACGCAGATAACAGATACCCTTTTCTATCATCATCGCTTTCAGATCCTTACGTGCATGATTCACCATCACCATCATCTCTTCAGGGTTTTCAGAAATCTTTAGAAGAATTTTTTCAGCCATATCGGAATTCATAATTTCCTGTTTTCTTCTGATTCCATAATCCAAGAAATCCTTACATTGATCAATACCAATGAAATTTCTATTCAACAAATTCGCAGCAATGCCCGTAGTACAGCTACCTGCAAAAGGATCCAAAATAGTATCTCCCTGATGAGTAGAAGCAAGAATGATTCTATACAACAATCTGAGTGGCTTCTGCGTAGGATGCTTGCCACATTTCATTTCCCAGGAAGACAAGAATGGGATTCTCCAAACATCGGTCATCCGCTTGCCACCATTTAACTGTTCCATTAAATCACAATTAAAGAAATGCTGATGTTTTTCATCTTTTCTTGCCCAAATAATATATTCTGTTGTAAAATCAAAATAGTTGCGCGACAAAGTTGGTTTGGCGTCTGTTTTTTGCCAACAGATAATGTTGAGAATCTTATAACCAAGTTCCTGCATACAGGAAGCTACAGAGAATATATTATGGTAGGTTCCTGTAACGAAAATGGTACCTCCATTCTTCAATCTTTTTCTACATGCCACCAGCCATTGTCGGTTAAAATCATTAATTTTTTCGAAAGAAGCAACTCTATCCCACTCACCTTTTTCGAATGTTTTCCAGACTCCGTTGATGCATCTGGAAATATTTTTCGACAGAAAATAAGGAGGGTCAGCAAAGATAACATCCACTTGCTTACCTACTTTATCAATGAGGTTCATTGAATCTCCTTGATACAAAACAAACTCCTTATTGTCTGAAGAAAAATAGGGCTCCGTCATCATATTGCAAAATCTAAATTCAACTGCACAGGTTGCAGAATCTCTGGTTGTTTTACCGCTGCTTGCAGGTCAAAATTGTAAACCAATGCTTCAACCATGGCATGACGGTTTTCCAGATGCCCTCCAGCCTGGTAAAAGTGTTCCTGAGTTTCTACATTAAAATGATTCCAAAAACGTTCCATCATCTCATTTGCTCTAAACTCATTATGATGCCATGTAGACAAAATAAAATGGGCTGGAGTATTCTGCAAGGCATGAAAAAGGCTTCTTCATCCTCTTCTGTCCATCCATTATAATAGTCCACATAACGACCATAATAAGGTGGATCGCAGTATATCAAATCACCGGTCTTTGCCCGTGCTATGGTCTCAACAAAACCTTGATTATGAAATTCCCACTTTCCAAGATGAATCGTACGTTGCGCAGCACTTATCTGATTGCAAATCTTGGTGATATAGGCAGGTGCAAAACGATTGGGCTTTTTACAGAAAGGAATATTCCATTCTCCCCTACGATTAAAACGCATCATACCATTGAATCCGGCTCTTGAAAGAAAGATAAAGTCAAAGGAACTATGCTCTCTATTAAAGCGATCTCTCACCATCCTGTAATGTGCATACCCATCTTCGTCTGCCTCCAAAAGCATTTTCCCTTCATTCTCCAAATAGCTTCGCATATTTTCGGGAGTAATATCTCCGCTCAAAACAGCATTATAAAAATTAATGATATGCGGATTACTGTCTGCTATATACCTATGCCCCCCAACAGGCGCATTCAAGCCAACCACGCCAGTACCAAAAAAAGGCTCTATCCAATTGGTTTTACCCAAATCAAGCCCCGAACGACGTATAATATCATTAATCCAAGGAACCAATTTTGTCTTGATGCCTTGCGACTTAATAGGAGGAACTATAGTTTTTGTCATATTCATAATTTCTTACTAATTTCACTTATATTATTTACATATTGTTTATATGTATCTAAATTAAAATAATGAGGTGAACCGATACCCGCTTGTCTTGCATCAGTCTTATTGAAATACCCCATCCAGTAATCATCGAACACATCTTCACCATATGGTGCAAAAGGTCCTTGCCCTGCAAGAAGTTTGCTGATACTTGCTATACCACCAATATTTCTGGTATTTCCGCTACCGGGCTTATCACTAGCTATCTTCCACTTGGGCTGCACAAAGAAAATAAATTTCTCGATAACAGAATGAATCGCCTCCAAGTCTTCTATATGATATATTTTCTTTTCATTTTCTTCAATGACACTCTGCTTATATAGCATTCCTAAAACGAGGTGGGATGCATACTCATTATATGCATGATCCATATTCATGACAGAATCTCTATTGCGAAAATATCCCCAATAAGAACCTAAGGTCAACCCATTGATTTTATCATCCTGGTAATAACTAGACTTAAAATCCACTGCAAAAAAATGACCTTCCTCATCTTTAAAAGTTAAGTCTGGATAATAGTTCTGCTTGGATGGCAATTCCAACTCTAATCCGTTTTTCTCGGCAAAAGCTAATAATTTAGGAATAAGAATTATTTCTATAACTTTAGAGACAACTTTTGTGTCGTTGGTAATGGTATAGACATTTCTATCAATATCAATGAACCCCTTGACAATCCAGTCTTCACTGCCTGTCTCTAAGAAACTTTTATATGTTGCAACCTCTTTTGTAAGGAGGTCGAAGAATATCTCTTTAGTCATACGATTCTACTTTTTATTCTAAATTTTCGCCAAAAGTACAACAATATTTCGAAACATGCAAGAAAATCAGGGAAAAAGTTTTGGAAAAAGTTACTGGCAAAGGGAGAATGTTTATAAGTGCGCGAAAATATAAGAAAGATGAAACGGTATCCGATTATTCGGATTCTTTTGTATCTTCGCGACATAGAATCAAAAGAAAAGAATTATGAAGAAAGTATCAAATGACACCATCCGTATTCAGTATTCAGTTATTCAGTTTTTTTTTTAAACCCTTACATGGATAAAGGGTTTGAAAACCCGGAAGAAAGGGATTGGTTATTTTGTAATGTATTTTT
>ENA-OQER01000059-OQER01000059.1-human-gut-metagenome-genome-assembly--contig:-NODE-59-length-52844-cov-4.785534_pt1 | contig 52844 bp, 68 predicted proteins | sample MGYA00242797_ERZ504639 | MGnify/ENA primary metagenome ERZ504639 (study PRJEB26092, sample SAMD00036306) | human gut metagenome | host: Homo sapiens | study: EMG produced TPA metagenomics assembly of... | reverse complement strand
GAGCTGAAAGTCCGGCAAAAGATGAGGTTGGAGCTGAAAATGCATATAATCAGATCCGCAACTATATGCAGGATATCCCATCGATGTTTTATTATAATGCGATTTGTGTAATCAGTGATTTGTCCACGAATAAGGCAGGTACAATTACATCTGGGCTGGATCGTTTTATGGAATGGAAAACAAAAGACGGGGACTATGAAGAGACAGCATATGCGCAGTTTGATACCTTTTACGAAGGTATGTTTCAGAAAGCACGGCTGCTAGATCTTCTGAAAAACTTTATTCTTTTCTCTGGCACAGGAGCAGGTCGTTTTAAAGTCTTAGCAGGATATCATCAGTATTTTGCAGTACGTAAAGCAATTGAAAAAGCCAAAATAGCAACGAAAACAGATGGTAAAGGCGGTGTGTTCTGGCATACACAGGGATCAGGAAAATCATTGTCTATGGTATTTTATGCTCATTTACTGCAAAAAGCATTGAATAGTCCGACGGTAGTCGTTATGACAGACCGCATTGATCTGGATGACCAGCTTTATGCACAGTTTTCACAATGTGCAGATTTTTTGCGCCAGACACCCGTGCAGGCGGAGAGTAAAGAGCATTTAAAATCGCTTCTGGAAGGAAGAAGTGCGAATGGAATCATTTTTACCACCATGTTTAAGTTCGAACGGGGCGAAAAGTTTATCGGAAAGACGAAACATTGTGGTAATGGCGGATGAAGCGCATCGAGGTCAGTATGGATTTGATGAAAAGATCGTGATTTCTGAAAATGAAGATGGAGAAAAAGAGGCCCGTACCGTGATTGGAAATGCGCGTGTTATTCATGATGCATTGCCGAATGCAACGTTTATCGGATTTACAGGAACGCCTATTTCAGCGAAAGACAGAAATACAAGAGAAGTATTTGGCGATTACATTGATGTTTATGATATGACGCAGGCAGTAGAAGATGGAGCAACAAGACCTGTTTACTATGAAAGCCGAGTTGTTCATTTGAAATTGGATGAAAATACATTAGCACTGATCGATTCCACTTACGATATCCTGGAGCAGCAGTCTGACAGCGCAACGATTGAGAAAAGTAAGAAAATGCTGGGACAGATGGAAAGTGTGCTGGGAGCGGATTCTACGATTGAGTCTCTTTGTGATGATATCGTTGAGCATTATGAAAAATACAGGGCAAATCTGCTGACTGGAAAAGCGATGATCGTAGCGTATTCACGAAAGATCGCAATGAAAATTTATCGGCAGATTCTGAAAATCGTCCAACATGGGAAGAAAAAATCGGAGTGGTCATGACAGGAGGCAATAGTGATCCGGAAGATTGGAAAAAGGTAATTGGTACAAAAGCACATAAGGAAGAACTGGCGAGAAAATTCAAGGACAATAACGATCCGATGAAGATTGCGATTGTTGTGGATATGTGGCTCACGGGATTTGATGTTCCTTCGATGGCAACGATGTATGTATACAAGCCGATGCATGGATATAATCTTATGCAGGCGATTGCGCGTGTGAATCGTGTGTTTAAGGATAAAGAAGGCGGATTGATTGTGGATTACGTCGGCATTGCATCAGCGTTAAAAGCGGCAATGAAAGAATATACGAAACGGGATCAGTCAAGATATGGTGATATGAATATCGCAAAAGTGGCATATCCGAAATTTCAGGAGAAGCTGCAGGTCTGCAAGGATTTACTGTATGGATTGATTTTAGTGGTTTTATTGACGGATCGCCGCTTACGATGGCAAAACTTATTACAGGCGGCGTCAATTTTGTATTGGATGCAAAGTACCGAAACGGAAAGAGCTGTTTTTGAAAGAAGCTATGCTTTTAAAGCAGTCTCATTCCCTGTGCTCCAGCATGACGACAGAACAGGAGCGTCATGAGGCAGCATATATGGAGGCTGTCCGGTCTACGGTTACGAAGATTACTTACGGTGGTACAGGTGGAAAGAATCTGTCGCTGAAAGAAATCAATGAGCAGATCAATGCACTTTTAAAAGCAGCAATTCAGAGTGAAGGTGTGATCAGTTTATTCGACAGCAGCAAAACGGGCGGAGAAAAATTCAGTCTTTTTGATCCGGCGGTGCTGGATGAGATTTCGAGGATGAAGGAAAAGAATATTGCTGTAGAAATTTTGAAGAAGTTGATGGCTGAGCAGATTACACTGTACAAAAGAACAAATGTGGTGCAGTCGCAGAAATTCTCTGAGAAAATCGCAAAGTTAATGAATGCATATTATAATGGATTGATTACAAATGAAGAAGTTATAAAAGAGCTTTTGAAAACAGCGGAAGAAATTGCAGCTTTACATAAAAATGGTCAGAAACTAGGCTTGTCACAGGAAGAACTGGCATTTTATGATGCGCTGACAAAGCCGGAGCATATCAAAGATTTTTATCAAAACGAAGATCTTATCGCGATGACTAAAGAACTCACAGAAATGCTTCGTAGAAATCGTACCATTGACTGGCAAAAGAAGGAGACAGCCAGAGCATCTATGCGAAAGATGGTTAAGCGTCTTCTGAAAAAATATAAGTATCCGCCGGAAGATTATGACTTTGCAATTAATACAGTGATTAGCCAGTGTGAGTTATGGACAGATCACGCAGAAATGCCAGAGATAGAGAAAAAAACTACAGTCTATGCCATGAATCAGGAGCAGGTGCTTGGAATGGTGGCAGAAGAAGATGGGGGATATGGGAAGAAAAAATAATAAGGGTAAGAAAATTATTTCCATTGACAAAATAAGATAGAAATTGTACTATGTAGGTATCAAATGATACCACATGGAGAGCGACTAAGTTGTCTATGGAAACAAGATCTCGAATTGAGTCGGAACAAGAAGTTAAAGCATATATACAAGATTTAAGTTTGCTCTCAACAATGGAGCAAGAATAGATTTTCAGGCACGGAGAAAAGTGGACGAAAAGCGGGAAGAAAGATATACAAATCAATATACAGTAGAGGCATTTATTTCCGAATGAGAACCCATTAGAGGCATTGAAAAGAGAACTGTTGACACTTTCTGTGGAAGAATATATGAGAACGGTAAAAGATCTCGCTTTCCCGGGAGAAAAGAAATGCGGGAATTTGGAAAAGTCTATAATGGGAAAGATGACGTATACATAAAAATAAGAGTGGAATTATTTGGAATGTATGGAAATGCAACAACATTTGTCATGTCGTTCCACTTTGCTGAGAAACCATTTACAGCAGAAATGTTTCCCTATAGGAGGTAGGAGGTGTTTTCATGGATATGAAAATTATAAAAAGTGAAAAACGTTTGTGCACATGCTGCATGGAAGAGCATGAAGTGAAAACAGTTCTTGTTGAGGAGCAGATGACATTTAAGAATGTGAAAGTTGCTTATAAAGCGACCTATTTTTATTGTGATGCAGCTGAAGAATTCTATATGGATGAGGAGCAGATACAGGAAAATGATATACATCTGAAAGATGCCTATCGAGAAAAAGAAGGGCTTTTGACATCGGGACAGATTCGGAGCATTCGGGAGAAATATGGAATTAGCCAGAGTGATTTATGCACGTTGCTTGGATGGGGCGGCAAAACAATTACCAGATATGAAAGTCATCAGGTCCAGGATAAAGCGCACGATACTATTTTGAAAAAGATAGATCAGGATCCAGAATGGTTTTTGACACTGCTGGATGATGCAAAGAGCGATTTATCTGAGATTGCTTATGAAAAGTATTTAAATAAAGCAACGTCCTTATATGAAGAAGATCAGGATCTTTATTTAAAAAAAGCAATCGAAGCGAGCTATGTAAAATTTCAGGGAAATACAAGTGCGCAGGGAAATACAAAATTGTCTCTGGATAAAGTTGTTGATGTGATCCGATATCTGGCCGCATCCAAAAAAGTTACGAATCTTTATAAAGTCAAGTTGATGAAGCTTATGTGGTATGCAGATGCATTATCTTACCAAAAAAGAGGATTTGCTATTACTGGATTGGTGTACCAGGCATTGCCAATGGGGGCTGTTCCGGTGGGACATAATTCAATTATTGATTTGAAAGATGTGCCATGCGAAGAAGTAGATATGGGAGAGACAAATGCGTATCATTTTTCTTTAAAAGGGGAACAGAAATTTTCTGCATTGTCAGGGGAAGATATTAAAATTCTGGATGTTGTAATAGAAAAACTTGGTCGGATGTCAAAAAATGAAATTGTATCATTTATGCATAAAGAGCAGGCGTATGAGAGGACTTTACCAAGAGATAATATTTCTTTTGAATATGCAAAACAACTGAGAATATAAGAAAAATGGAAGGATAAAAACGCTTCTATCTATCGTGGATTGGTATTTTAAAGAAATCTGCCAGGTTAAAATCAAAATTGATTTGTATGGAAAAGAAAACTTACGAAAATAAAAAAGAAACGAGCAACCCGATTGAGCCCTAAGGCTGTACACGACAAAAAACCCATTTCTTAATTTCTATAATAAAGGAGGGCTGAATTATAGTCAAGAAATTTTTGCGATTTTAAAACAAAGTAATAAAAAGTGTGATATAATAACCTCATAATGAAAAGTAAAATTCCGCCTATTTTTCAACATTGTAGGCGGCAATTTTACACCTACAAGTTAGTGAATCCTAACAAAAGTAAGATGGAGGTACCCGCCCATGATGGAATACACCAGCAAATATTGGAACATGCTGACTCCTTTAATAAAGAAAAGTCTGCTAAAACGCTACGGAAAAGAGGAGACCGCAGAGCTTCTCCGCAAGACCAACCAGATCTACCGCGACATGCTTCGCCGCGCGATGATATCGGAAAGGACAACCCGATGGCGTCGAATCTCTATGAAGGCCTCATTTTTCTTGCGCTCTGGGATGCGTCGGACAGACAGATTTCTGTGGATGAACTGCGTACAATCTCAGAGGAGATGATGTCCTTCCCGTTTCTGAAAGCCATGGGCTGATGATTAATGCGAATAAGAAGAGCGGCATGGCGCGGATTGCGAAGATGATGCATAAGGATGCCGCCTGGCTGGAAGCACATCCGCAGTATAAGGCGTATTCGTGGGATTTTCATTTTGATGAGACGAAGCATCAGGACGGTTTTTATTACCACTTCACCCAATGTCCCCTGAACACCTTCGCCCGAAAAGAGGGCTATCTGGAAGTGCTGCCGATTATGTGCGACATTGATTACAAGACAGCAGCCCTGATGCACGCGAAGCTCTACCGTGACCATACGCTGGCAGGCGGCGGTGAGGTCTGTGATTACTGGTTCGTGGGGGACAAGGTGGAAAATCCGAAATAAAACAAGACCGGACCGGAACTGCCGAGACGATGCTGCAGTGCTTCTACGCCCGCGCCATGCACAGCAGAAATCCGAAAAACAAGTTCCGCGACACCAAAGCAGAAGAGCTGATTGACCGCATCGACTATGATTCAGCAATGCGAAAAAGGACACAGCAATGAGCGGCGGAATCGTAGCGCGGAGTGTTGTGTTTGATGAGCTGGTCAGCGACTTTATCCGAAAGAACCGGATTGTACCGTCGTCAACATCGCCTGTGGTCTGGACACTCGTTTTTACCGCATGGATAATGGAAAAATTACCTGGTACAATCTCGATCTGCCGGAGACGATTGAGGTACGCGATTCGATCTATCAGGAATCCGGCCGCGTTTCCACGATTGCGTGTTCCGTGCTCGATCCGGCATGGGCCGATCAGGTAAAAGTGCGGGGCAAAATACTTTTCATTATCGAAGGTCTGACCATGTACATGAAAGCGGATGAGGTCAGAATGATGCTCGCCATCATCCGCGATCATTTCGACAATGCCTACGTCTGCATGGAAACGCTGTGCCCGTACTTTGTAAAGAAAGAAAACATCGAAAAATCTATTCAGGCGACGGGCGCGACGTTTACCTGGGGTGCGAACAGCTTTGCAGACCTGGGCGACATTGCCGCCGATTTCCGAAAAGTAAAAGACGACAACATCGCCCGCGGTATGGAAACGCTGAATCCCATCTACAAGCTGGTGATGTGGATGCCGATCATCCACAAATTCGCAGAGAAAATTCTGGTGTTTGAAAAAGCGTAAGAAAAGAAATGAAAAGAAACAGGCAGCCCGGCAGCGGAAAAGCCCCAAAAGCTTCCGTGCAGGAACCTGTTTTTGCTTGTACAGGAAATTAACAAATCATTCATCCGGCCACACAAAGTGTGCGTTTCCCGCCTCAAGTCCGTCGATCAGAATATTCTGTCCCGTGCAGAACCGGTTCGTCACGGTCATAAAATACGCCCAGTCCGCCGCTTCCTCAACGGTCATCCACCGTTTCAGCGGCGTCAGATCCATGATCTGATCCCAGAGCTTTTTATCTTCCGTGACAGGCAGATTCAACTCGGTCAGTACGCCGCCGAAATCAAGGCTGTTGCACGTTCCGCCATACGGTGCAATGCGGAGTGCCACGTTTTTCGTGTAGGCGAGCACACCGCCCTTGCTTGCCGTGTATTCCGGAAACTCAGCTCCGGTATGGCCGCTGGCCGAGCCGATCATAAGGACGGCGCGGATGGTGTCATGAATGCCATACGCCTCTGTGATTGCGATGGTTCCCTTTAAATTGATATCAATATCATTCTCGTTTTGCACACCGGCGTTGTTGATGACAATATCGAAAGGCGCAAGCGCCGGATACTGTTCCCTGTCGCGGATATCAAGGCAGAAATGAGTATACGAATCCTGCTGATCGAAGCCTCCTTCCGGTCAAATCCGGTAACATCAAAGCCTTCTTTTAAAAATTTCTCCGCAATTGCTTTTCCGATTCCGGAGCTGGTTCCTGTAATAAGTACACGCATACGATAACCTCCCGATGAAATATTACCCTCATTATACCGCAAACACAGCATGCGATCCAGAAGAAACGAAAAAGAATGCAGGAAAAGAAAATGTTACGGGAAAAATCACTGCATAAAACAAAAGAGTCTCTCAAAACCACAACAAATAATTGACAGATTTTAGGAGAAGGAGTAGAGTTTTTGAAAGGGGGATTATCCCTGCAAAGAGTGAAAACAAAAGAGGTGCAAATATGCTGAAAGTAGACAATCTTACCTTTGAAGTAAACGAAGAGGGAAGAAAACGCTGCCTCGTCAACCACATCAGTTTTGAGGTAAAGGACGGGGAAATGCTGGTGATTACCGGACCGAACGGTGGCGGAAAATCAACGCTGGCCAAAGTACTTGCCGGCATTGAGGAAGCAAACGGCGGAGAAATCTTCCTGGATGAGAAAAATATTACCGGTTATGATATTGACCACCGCGCAAACGCCGGCATCGGATATGCATTCCAGCAGCCGCCGCGTTTTAAAGGAATGACGGTGAAGAAAATGCTGTCGCTGGCAGCCGGAAAAGAGCTGACGGAAGCAGAGAGCTGTAAACTCCTCTCCGCCGTCGGACTCTGCTCTGCCGATTACCTGAACCGTCAGATGGACGGCACGCTCTCCGGCGGAGAGATGAAACGCTTGGAGATCGCAACGGTTCTTGCAAAACCGCATAAAGTCAGCATTTTCGACGAGCCGGAGGCCGGCATTGACCTGTGGAGTTTTTCCATGCTGATCAAGCGGTTTGAAGAAATCCACAAAGAGAAGAAAGAATGTCTGATCCTCATTTCCCATCAGGAACGTATTATCCAGATGGCAGACAAGATCATGGTGATCGAGGACGGACAGGTGAAAGAATACGGTACAAAAGAAGATGTACTGCCGACTCTGTTCCAGCAGAAAACAGGCCGGATGTGCGGCCGGGAAGGAGGCACATGCTGATGGTACAGGTAGATGAGACAACCCAGGGTGTATTAAATCAGATCAGTGAAGGATTTGAGCAGAAAGGAGCGTATAATCTCCGCCAGAACGGCATTCCGCTCTGCCACGGTGACAGTGAACATATCAAAATCCGCAAAAAAGAGGATAAGCCGGGCATTGATATTTTGATCGACGGCGAGACGAAGGGCGAAAAGGTATTTATCCCGGTTGTCGTCAGCGTTTCCGGTATGACGGATCTTGTTTACAATGATTTCTACGTTGCGGATGGCGCCGATGTTACGATTGTAGCGGGCTGCGGCATTCACAACGGCGGCTGCAACGACAGCCGGCACGACGGTATCCATACGTTCCATGTAGGAAAAAATGCCAACGTGCGCTACGAGGAAAAGCATTACGGAGAGGGAAACGGAACGGGACAGCGGATTCTGAACCCGGTGACAAATATTGAAATCGGAGAAAATTCCGTTTTTACGCTGGATACCGTACAGATCAAGGGCGTTGACTCAACGATCCGTACAACGAATGTTGTGATGGATGCAAACTCCAAACTGTTCGTGCTCGAACGTCTGATGACAGACGGCGACCAGAAGGCAGAGTCGGATATTGAAGTATGTATGAACGGAAGTGGTTCTTCCGCACAGATTATTTCACGTTCTGTCGGAAAGGGCAATTCCTCCCAGGTCTTCCATCCGAAGGCAGTCGGCAAAAACAAATGCCACGCCATATCCAGTGCGATTCTATCATCATGGATCACGCCCAGGTCGGATCTATTCCGGAGATCCAGGCAAAGCATGTGGATGCGGCAATCATCCACGAGGCGGCGATCGGACGGATCAATGACGAGCAGCTGTTGAAACTCAGAACGCTCGGCATGACGGAAGCGGAGGCGGAAAACGTCATTATTGAAAACTTCCTGAGCTGAAGAAAAAAAGGAAACAAGAGAACAAAAAAGAGGCATTTCCAGTCTGCATAGATGGAGATTCCTCTTTTTGTGCATTTTTCACAAAAGCAGGTAGTAAATTTTACTAAAATAAAAAGTAAAATATTTTGACTTTTAACATATGATAAATTTGTACTGTTGAAAAAAGGAAAGATACAAGATAGAGAAATGGGGAAAGCGAAAATGGATATTGTGATCAATCATTCCGAAAATATTTTCCTGCTGCAGATGATCATTACGAAGCCGGAGATGGAAGAAAAGGTGGAAGCGTTTGTGAAAAACGGCGGAACCGTAATCGTGACGTACCGCCACGCCGTGAAAGATGCGGACAACAACGTTCCGTTCGGCGAGACACTGCCGGTGCACTACAATGCGCTTGCGGGTCTGACCGTAGAAGAGACGGAGAGCCTGCAGGACTATGATGCATTCCCGGTTGTGGGAAGCGGCGTGTTCGAGGGCGTGGAAGGCACAGGCGGAATTTTCCGTGATATGATTCAGGTGCAGGATGCGGAAGTGCTGTTCCATTACGCGGATGCGTTCTATCTGGAATTCGCAGCCGTGACGAGAAAACAGACCGGCAGGGGAACTTGTATTACGTGGGCTGCGGTCTGGAAGAGAAGATCACGAAGCTTCTGATGGAGCAGGTGATGCGGGACTGGCATTTCCAGATGGTGCCGTCCGAAGAGGGCCTTGAGATCGTGACGAGAGGAAACGAGAAGCAGAAGGTGACGATGTACATCAACCACAATGCAAAGGAAGTGACGTATGGGGATATGACACTGGCACCGTTTGCATGCAAGATTTTAGAAGCATAATATAAAAGAGTAAACGAGAGAAAAGGCGCGGCCGCCCGGAGCAAAAAACAGCTTCGGGCGGGCCGTGCCTTTTGCGTGCTGACAAAAAAGATGCAAAAAGCGGAATTCTGTGTTGACAAGTGTCCGAAAAAAACTTGTAAATAAGACGCGAGTGTGCAAAAATAGACATAAAACAGATGCGGAGGCATCCTGAAAAAAAGAGGAGAACAACATGGAAAAACAGAAAAAGATAGCACTGATTAACGATCTGACAGGCTTTGGCCGGTGCTCGACGGCTGTGATGGCGCCGATCGTGTCGGCGCTGCGGATTCAGGCGGTGGCAGTTCCGACCGCAATTCTCTCAGCACACACGCAGTTTCCGACGTATTACTTTGATGATTATACTGACCGGATGAAGGATTACATTCAGACCTATAAGGATCTGAAGCTCGATTTCGATGCGATCTCGACCGGCTTCTTAGGATCGGAACAGCAGGTGGATATCGTGCTTGATTTTATCCGCCATTTTAAGACGGACCGCAACTTTGTCATCGTCGATCCGGTCATGGGAGACTATGGGAAGCTGTATCGGACGTACACGAAAGAGATGTGCGAAAAGATGAAAGAACTGGTTCACTACGCGGATATCATCACGCCGAACCTGACAGAACTCTGTACACTGCTCGATGCGCCGTATCCGAAGAACGGGGCTTCGATTGAGGAGCTGAAAGAAATGTGCGGAAAACTGGCGGAGCGGGGACCGAAACACATCGTGGTGACGGGTATCCACTTTAACCAGACGCAGATTGCCAACTTTATCTATAACAAAGGCGAAGACTTCCAGATTGTCATGGTAGACCGCATCGGCGGCGACCGGAGCGGTACGGGAGATGTCATTGCGGCAATTATCGCAGGCATGTATCTGAACGGCCACAGCCTGTACGAGTCGGTGAAAAAGGCGGCGGATTACGTATCGAAATGCATCCGCTACTGCGAAGAAAACGAAGTGCCGAGCTACTGGGGACTCTGCTTTGAAATGTTTATGAAGGACTTAACGGAGGAAGCGTAATGTATTTATATACTGTAACCGGAGCCGTCGGCGAGGAAGGGTATCTCGACCTTGCAAAGAGCGGCGATCTTACCGGAAAAAATGTCTATGTCAACATGACAAACAAATGCCCGTGCAGCTGTGTGTTCTGTCTGCGCCAGACGAAACAGCAGCAGGAGGGAAATACACTGTGGTTAAAAGAGGGCGAGCCATCCGTTGAGACGATGCTGGAGCTGTTCGCACAGTACGATCTGAACGTGATCAATGAACTGGTCTTCTGCGGCTTCGGAGAACCGCTTGAGCGGCTTGAGGATGTCTGCCGGGTGATCGATTCCTTAAAAGAAACGTATCCGAACCTGAAAGTGCGTCTGAATACGATCGGTCTTGCCAACCTGATCTATGGAAGAGATGTCACCCCGGAATTAAAGGGAAGATTTGATACCGTCTCGATCTCTTTAAATGCGCCGGATGAAAAAGAATTTCTGGAGCTCACACGGTCGAAATTCGGCATCCAGTCGTACGAGGCGATCAAGGAGTTTGCAGTACTTGCAAAACAGTATGTGCCGAATGTTGTGATGACCGTTGTCGAGAAAGTTATGCCGGAAGAAAAGATTCAGAAATGCCGGGAATCTGCGATGAATTAGGTGTTACCCTTCGTGTCCGCCCGTTTGAAAATTAAAGTGTGCGGAACGGAATCTTTCGCTTGTGTTTCCAGAATATAACGCCTATAATGGGAAGGAAAAACAAAAGAGAGGGAGAGACGTATGAACGAGTCTAATGGAGTCATCTGCGATGCGAGAAAGCTCGGCATTCCTAAAATGCTGATTCTCGGATTGCAGCACATGTTTGCCATGTTCGGTGCAACCATTCTGGTGCCGATTCTGGTAAACAGCTACTTTGTAGACGCATGCGGCGAGGGGCCGTCCCGCGGTCTTACCGTATCCGTCACACTGTTCTGCGCCGGCTTTGGAACGCTGCTGTTCCATCTGTGCGCGAAATTTAAAGTACCGGCATTTCTTGGTTCTTCGTTTGCATTCTTAAGCGGTTTCGCCGCTGTTGCAAACCTGAATACCGGAAAATATGCCAGCATGAGTGTCAATGACAAGGCAGCCTATGCCTGCGGAGGTATTGTGGTAGCAGGTCTTCTGTACCTGATTTTTGCCTTGATCATCCGCATGGTCGCGTCAAACGCGTGATGCGCTACCTGCCGCCGGTTGTCACAGGTCCGGTTATCATCTGCATTGGCCTCAGCCTTGCTGGTTCCGCCATTAATAATGCTTCGACGAACTGGTTCCTGGCACTGGTTGCGCTGGCAGTCATCATCATTTTCAACATCTGGGGAAAAGGAATGCTCAAAATCATTCCGATTCTGATGGGCGTTGTGATTGCCTACGCTGTGGCAGTTGTCCTGAATGCACTCGGCATCAAAAATCCGGACGGATCCGTGATCATCAACTTTGCGTCGGTTGCACAGGCAGGCATCGTCGGACTTCCGCCGCTGCAGCTCTGCAAATTCGATCTGACCAGCATTATGATCATGGCACCGATCGCGATCGCGACTATGATGGAGCATGTCGCGATATGTCGGCGATCTCTGCAACCGTAGGAGAGAACTTCCTTTCTGATCCGGGCCTGCATAGAACCTGCTCGGTGATGGTCTTGCAACCGCAATGGCAGGTTTCATCGGCGGACCGGCCAACACGACGTACGGCGAGAACACCGGCGTTCTGGAATTGAGCCGCGTACATGACCCGAGAGTCATCCGTATTGCCGCAGTCTTTGCGATTATCGTCAGCTTCATTCCGAAGGTATCGGCACTCATCAGCACCATGCCGTCCTCCATCATCGGAGGCGTCAGCTTCATGCTGTACGGTATGATTTCTGCCATCGGTGTGCGCAACGTGGTTGAGAACAAGGTAGACCTGACGAAATCAAGAAACCTGATTATTGCGGGCGTCATCTTTGTCTGCGGACTGGGCTTCAGCAACGGTCTCTCCTTTACGATCGGCGGAACGACCGTCACCCTGACTGCACTTGCCATTGCAGCCATCGCAGGAATCCTGCTGAACATGATTCTGCCGGGCAACGATTACGAATTCGGCGTAAACGAGACCGGAGACGAGAACAGAGGAATCCACGCATAAAGAAAAATGCAAAAGAAAATCCGTTTTTTCTGCATCTGTATTCTGCACAAAGGAATGTGCAGAAACAGAGGGGAAAAAGCGGATTTCTTTGCATTTCGGTACGGGCAAGTGTATATTGAAGGGTAAGAAGATATAAGGTTGGTAAAAAAATGACACACGAAAGATCGAAAAAGGGGATGATGGGACAGGTCGTCGGATCCTTATATTACCTGGATCCAACGGTGATTCCGCGGCTGAAAAGTCTGCGAAGCGGTGACGATCCGGTGTTTTCATTTGGTGTTTTATTTTACGCGCTCAAACGCAATCCGCGGAGAGTGGTTCAGCACGTAGATGATGCCGCGCCGTTCAAATCCGTTTTTCTGGATCAGATGCTGCATGATTTGATTGTCCGCATGCGTATCGACGCGCAGGTGCGGGATCTGTGCCCAGCAGTAATCGACGATCTGGGAGAAAAATCCGTGGATTGTTCCGTCTGAGGCAACCTGGTGGATCGTGCCATACGGCGCATCGGAGAGCCAGGAGCCGTCGTCGATCTGCAGATACGTCGGATCCTCACCGATGATGAAGGCAAACGCGCCGTGCAGCGTGCCGTTTTCTTCCAGGACAAAAAGCTGTTTGTCACGGATTCTGTTGTGAATCAGCTCCTCCGGCGGAAAATGGTTTCCCCACTGATTCGGATTTCCGGTTTCCTGCATAAAAGAGCGGGCGTACGCATAGATTGACATGATCGAAGTAAAATCCTCCGGGACGGCAAGTCGTATCATGATAAAAATTCTCCTTTTAGTTCAAAATAAGCAGTTTTATTGTAGCACAGCGGACGATGAAGCACAAGAAAGAGAAAACAGGATTTGACTTTTTGAAAAATCCCATGTACAATGCGGTTAGTTGCAACTAACCAAAGCGGCCAAAACCACAACAAAACGATTTCTGCCGGTCCTGGATGGGCCGGTTCCGCATCAAATTGTCAGAAAGGAAAGAATATGAAACAAAATCGAAAACGAAAAGAGACGGCGGGCATGAATTTTCTCCGCTATCTCGGCCCGGGACTTCTTGTCACGGTCGGTTTTATCGACCCGGGAAACTGGGCATCCAACATTGCCGCCGGATCGGGTTACGGTTACGAGCTTCTGTGGATGGTCACCCTGTCCACGATCATGCTGATTTTTCTGCAGCACAATGCGGCGCATCTCGGCATTGTCACGGGAAAGTGCCTCTCGGAGGCGGCGAGCCTCTATCTGCCTGCGTGGCTGAAAAACACGATTCTTGCGACGGCGATGATGGCAGCGGTGGCAACCGCAATGGCGGAGATCCTCGGCGGTGCGGTTGCGCTCCAGATGCTGTTCGGCATTCCGATCAAGCTCGGCAGCATGATGATTCTCGTGCTGGTTCTGATCTGTGAGTTTACAAGTGCTTACAAACGGATTGAAAAACTGATCATTGTGTTTGTCTCGCTGATCGGCTTTTCGTTCCTCTTTGAGGTCTGGATCGCCGATATCGACTGGGCGCAGGCGGCTGTCGGCTGGGTAAAACCGTCGTTTCCAGAGCACTCAATGCCGGTCATCTTAAGCGTCCTCGGTGCGGTCGTCATGCCGCACAACCTGTTTCTCCACTCGGAAATTATTCAGAGCCGCCAGTGGAATCTTGAGGATGATGAGGTGATTGCGCGCCAGTTAAAGTATGAGTTCGAAGACACCCTGTTTTCCATGATCATCGGATGGGCCATCAACAGTGCAATGATCCTGATGGCGGCCGCAACGTTTTTCCAGCCGCAGAGTGCAAAGCAGGTGGATGATCTCGCAACGGCGGGAAAGATGCTGACACCGCTCCTTGGAAATGCCGCATCGGTGATTTTTGCAGCAGCGCTTTTGCTCGCCGGAATTTCATCGAGCATCACCGCGGGAATGGCGGGCGGAACGATTTTTTCGGGGATTTTTAACAAGCCGTATGAGATCAAGAGTAAGGAGACACGCTGGGGAATCCTTCTTACCATGATCCCGGCCGCAGCGGTCATTCTTCTGATTGATTCCCCGTTCCAGGGCCTTCTCTATTCACAGATGTTCCTTGGAATGCAGCTCCCGATTACGGTATTTACGCAGATTTATCTGACGTCCTCGAAAAAAAGTCATGGGAAAATACGCGAACAGTCTGCGGCTGAAAATTGCCCTGTTTGCGATTGCGGTGATTGTGACACTGCTGAATATCGCGCTGCTGTTTGTGCAGTAAAAAGAATGAGAAATAAAAAAAGGAAGTCCGCTGCGCTGATCCCTGAAAAAGAGACCGGCGCAGCGGACTTCTTCTATTATAATATGCTCTCCATGCAGGCATCGACAAAGTCCTGCAGAAGCGGAGAGAGTTTCCGCCCCTTTTTCCAGATCACGGCGATCTGCGTTTCCAGGTCGCTTTCTGCGAGCGGCTGGATGCGGAGTCCCTGGCAGAGAGAGCTCATGGACTGCGGGAAAATGGCAGTGGCAAGGCCTTCCTTTGCCCAGAGCATCGCGCCGCGGGGATCGTCGCAGACGCAGAAAAGATCGGGCTCCATGCCGCGCGAGTGGAACGCATCCATGATGAGCGCCTCATACCGGCGGTAGATGATGAGCGGAATATTCAAAAGATCCGAGAGCTTTAGCGATCCGTTCTTCTCGGGAAGCATATCTTTTGAAGAAACGGCAATCATAGGTTCAGAGCTTAAAATTTTATAGTCGACATCGTCGAGCCGCAGCGGCGTGCGGGCGATGGAAATGTCGATGATGCCGTCCATCAGATAGCGGTACAGCGTGTAGGTGATGCCGTCGTGCACCTCGAAGTTGACATCGGGATTGCGGCGGGAAAAAAGCGAGACGCACGGCATGATCGTCGCAACGGTGGTCGGTGTGATGCCGAGGCGCAGAACCCGCTTTTTGCCGACCTTTGCGACCTCAAGCTCCGTCGATTTCACGTACTCGAGCAGGTTGGCGGAGCGGTCGTACAGCAGTTTTCCGGCTTCGGTCAGGCGGACGCTGGCGGGTGCGTTCAAATAAAGTGACATTCAGTTCGGCTTCCAGCTGCTTTAACTGATAACTGAGCGGCGGCTGGGACATATTGAGGCGGCGGGCGGCCTCGTGAATGCTTTCGGTTTCGGCGATGACGCGGAAATATTCAAGCTGGCGCAGTTCCATAAGAGACTTCCTTTCGTGAAATTATCTATGATATTAAAATTGTATCACTAAGCTATAAAAACAATACTATTCGTATTAATCATATGAGATTATACTGTCAATGTCAAGAAACAAAGAAATGGAGAGTGAAAAAGAAGATGAAAAGTCTTGGAGTCTACTTGAAGCACTACAAAAAAGAGAGCATCATCGCTCCTTTGTTCAAGCTTCTGGAAGTCGTATTCGACCTTCTGGTGCCGATGGTTGTTGCCAGATCATCGATGTGGGTATCGCAGGCAATAACGTCCGTACATCGTCAGCCGTTTTGGAATCCTCGTTCTGATGGCGGCAGTCGGACTTTGCTGCAGCTTCACCGCGCAGTATTTCGCGGCAAAAGCGAGCGTCGGCTGTGCAACCGAGCTTCGCCAGGCGGTCTTTGACCACATCCAGGCTCTGTCCTTTACGGAGCTGGATACCATTGGAACCGATACGCTGATCACCCGTCTGATCAACGATATCAACCAGGTGCAGAACGGAATCAACATGGGTCTGCGTCTGCTGCTGCGGAGTCCGTTTATCGTATTCGGTTCCGTTGTGATGGCATTTACCGTCAACGTAAAATGTGCCATCGTATTCCTGGTTACTATTCCGATCCTGTTCGTTGCTGTATTCGGCATTATGCTGGTCAGCATCCCGCTGTTCAAAAAGGTACAGGCGGCACTCGACCGCGTCACCGGAATGACAAGAGAAAATCTGAACGGTGTCCGTGTCATCCGTGCGTTCTGCCGTGAGGAGCAGTCTGTTGCCGATTTCGAAAAGAGCAACGATGAGCTGACTTGTCTGAACGAGTTTGTCGGAAAAATTTCCGCACTGTTAAATCCGCTGACCTATGTCTCATCAACATCGCAGCCGTTGTCCTGATCTGGCAGGCAGGCTTCAGGTTAACATCGGCAGTATGCAGCAGGGACAGGTTGTCGCACTTTACAACTACATGCTGCAGATCATCGTGGAACTGATCAAACTGGCATCGCTCATCATCACCTTAAACAAATCCGTTGCCTGTGCAGAGCGTGTCTCCGGCGTACTGGCGGTTCCGACAACCATGAACTACCCGGCAAAAGGCGGCGCTGCAAAGAAAGTAACTGGCGATGCAGCTGTTACATTTAAAAATGTCAGCTTCACCTATGCAGGAGCGGCGCAGAGAGCTTATCGGATATCAGCTTTACCGCAAAACGCGGACAGACCATCGGAATCATCGGCGGTACCGGAAGCGGAAAATCGACGCTGGTCAGCCTGATTTCCCGTTTCTACGATGCGACCAGCGGTGACGTCATGGTAGACGGCGAGAATGTAAAGAATTACACGAAAGAAGAGCTCTGCAATAAGTCGGTGTTGTTCAGCAGAGAGCAGTGCTCTTTAAAGGCAGCATCCGCGACAATATGAGGTGGGGCAAAGAGGACGCCACCGATGCAGAAATCTGGGAGGCGCTCACCACAGCCCAGGCGAAAGAAGTCGTAGAAGGCAAACAGGATCAGCTCGATTTTATGCTGGAGCAGAACGGAAAGAACCTCTCCGGCGGACAGAAACAGCGTCTTTCTATTGCGCGTGCGCTGGTAAAAAAACCGGAAATCCTGATTCTGGACGACAGCTCGAGTGCGCTTGACTTTGCAACGGATGCAAAACTCCGCAAAGCCGTCCACAATCTCGAAGGAAACACGACAACCTTCCTCGTATCCCAGCGAATCGCCGGCATCCGTCAGGCAGACCAGATCCTCGTTCTTGGAAATGGTACGCTCGAAGGAAACGGCACACACGACGAGCTGATGAAACCTGCGAGGTTTACCGCGAGATTTACTTCTCCCAGTTCCCGGAAGAGCGTGCAGCTTATAACAACGAAAGCGGGGTGATCGCATGAAAAAGACAGAAAACAAGTCCGGAAAAAGCGGCATGCAGGTCATGAAAAAGCTGATGGCGTTTATCGGAAATTATAAAATTTTCTTAGGCCTTAGTATTGTCCTGGCTGCGGTTACCGTTATTTTACAGCTTTATATTCCGATCCTGTTCGGCGATGCGATCGATGAGGTCGTTGCAGCCACCAGGTCAATTTCCCGGAGATGTGGTTCTATCTGAAACGAATCGTATTCTTCACCCTCGTTTCCGCACTTTCCGCATGGATCATGAACCTGATCAACAACCGTATGACGTACCGCATCGTGCGCGACCTTCGTTCCCAGGCGATCCGTCATATCCAGGTGCTGCCGCTGTCCTATCTGGATCAGCACAGCTCCGGAGACATCGTAAGCCGTGTTATCGCAGATACCGATATCTTATCGGACGGTCTTCTGCTTGGCTTTACGCAGCTGTTCTCCGGCATCGTAACCATTATTGTGACACTGTTTTTCATGTTCTCGAAGAACGTATGGATCACCCTTCTTGTGATCTGCCTGACACCTCTGAGCTTCTTCGTGGCAAAATTTATTTCCGGCCGCTCGTTCAAAATGTTCCAGAAACAGAGTGAGACGAGAGGAAAACAGACCGCACTCATCGATGAGATGATCGGAAACCAGAAAGTAGTCAAAGCGTTCGGCTATGAGGAAAAAGCTTCCGAGCGTTTTGCAGAGATCAACAAAGATCTGCAGAAATACAGCCAGCAGGCCGTGTTCTACAGTTCCTTAACGAACCCGTCCACCCGTTTTGTCAACAACGTGATCTATGCCGGTGTTGCCCTTGTGGGAGCTTTCATGATCCCGGGCGGCGCGCTGACCGTCGGCGGACTTCCGTTCTGCTGTCGTACGCAAATCAGTATATGAAACCGTTCAATGATATCAGTTCCGTTATCACCGAGATGCAGAACGCGCTTGCCTGCGCAGGCCGTATCTTTGCTCTTCTGGAAGAGAAAGAGGAAAGCGCAGACCCGGCCGGAACGATCGATACCGTGACAGGAAATGTGACGATCGATGATGTAGCATTCAGTTATGATAAAGAGAAAAAACTGATCGAGAACTTTAATCTTGACGTACAGCCGGGCATGCGTGTTGCCATTGTCGGCCCGACCGGATGCGGAAAGACGACGTTTATCAACCTGCTGATGCGCTTCTATGATGTCGATGCCGGGAAGGTCTGCATCGACGGAAAGCCGATCGACGAACTGTCCCGCCATGCGCTCCGCAGCTGTTTTGGTATGGTGCTGCAGGATACCTGGATCAAACAGGGAACCGTGCGCGACAACATCAGCTTCGGAAAGCCGGATGCGACGGAAGAGGAGATTGTCAATGCGGCCAAAGAGGCACACAGCTGGGAGTTTATCAAGCGTCTGCCGAAGGGGCTTGACACGGTTCTCAGCGAAGACAGCATCAGCCAGGGTCAGAAACAGCTTCTCTGTATCACCCGTGTCATGCTCTGCCTGCCGCCGATGCTGATCCTCGACGAGGCGACCTCCAGCATCGATACCCGTACCGAACTGCAGGTTCAGGAGGCGTTTGACAAGCTGATGCAGGGCAGAACGAGTTTCGTCGTTGCCCACCGTCTGTCCACGATCCGCAACGCTTCGCTGATCCTCGTCATGAAAGACGGAAAGATCATCGAGCAGGGACGCCATGAGGAGCTTCTTGAGAAGAAAGGCTTCTACTACAATCTGTACAACAGCCAGTTCCAGGCGTCATAAAAGATATTTGGAAAAGAGAACAGCAGATCTGTGCCGCGCATGCGATTTTGAGGCGTGCGCGCTCAGATCTGCTGATTTTTTATATGTTTTTGCAATATTCTGAAAAAAATACGGCATGGGGTATTGACGAATCCTATCACAGGTGCTATAGTTTTACAAAAATAAAAAAAGACGTAGAAGTTTTTAGAAAATGTGCGGAGAGCCTTTGGAAATTTAATTTTCGAAAGGTGCACGACCGAAGAAGTAAAACTTTCAGGTGCTGGTTCTCTTCTTAAAACAAGAACGGACGGGAGACGGCGAGGACTAAAAACGGAGTGGTCTCTGGAGAAGCTCTTGAAAAGAGTGCCGAAGGTGCAATGCAGCGATGCAGAATCTCTCAGGCAAAAGGACAGAGTCAAAAAAGATACAGAAGAAAAACAGCCGCGGAACAAAAAAAGCGGTGCGCAGAAACGAAAAATTCCGGAAGCGCGGTTTTTGCTGTATTTTTCAATCAGAGCCATGTTCTGCAGGAAAAATTCCGCAGGAGATGGTATTTTTTTCTCAAAACGGTGCGGATGTGTGATCCACATCGTTCAGACCATACGTCGAATGGAAAGGGAGAAAAGAAAATGGATGCATTGAATCAGGCAATTGCGCAGATCAGTGATGTGCTCTGGAACAGCGTACTGCTGTTTCTGCTGGTAGGTACGGGAGTTTATTTCTCTGTTCGGACCCGCTTTGTACAGGTAAGAAAGTTTAAGACCGCGTGGAACCGCGTCTTCGGCGGTTTCTCGTTAAAGGGTAAGAAGGCCGGAAAAGACGGCATGACTTCCTTCCAGGCACTTGCAACAGCGATCGCCGCACAGGTCGGAACCGGAAACATCGCAGGATGTGCGACCGCACTCGTATCCGGCGGCCCGGGAGCCATCTTCTGGATGTGGCTTGCTGCGTTCTTCGGCATGGCAACGATCTACGGCGAGGCGTATCTCGCGCAGATCTCCAAACGCCGCGATGAGAGCGGAGAAGTCATCGGAGGACCGGTTTACTACATTACCCACGCATTCAAGGGAACGTTTGGAAAAGCACTGGCAGGCTTCTTTGCCGTAGCGTTATTCTGGCACTTGGCTTTATGGGAAATATGGTACAGTCGAACTCCATCAGTGATGCGTTCTACACCGCATTTTCCGTACCGAAATGGGTGATGGGTGTGATTGTAGCCGTTCTCGCCGCATTCATTTTCATCGGAGGTATCTCCCGTATCGCATCCTTCACCGAAAAAGTTGTTCCGGTGATGGCAGCACTGTATCTCGTCGGAGCCTTGTTGTTATTCTGATCAACATCCAGCATGTGCCGTCAGCGATTGCTTCGATCTTTATCTGTGCATTCCGTCCGGACGCCGTATTTGGTGCAGCAGCCGGTATTACCGTGCGGAAAGCCATGCGTTACGGTGTTGCCCGAGGCCTCTTCTCTAATGAAGCCGGTATGGGTTCCACCCCGCATGCCCATGCGATTGCCGATGTCGAGAACCCGGAGGATCAGGGTGAAGTAGCGATGATCGGTGTCTTTATTGATACCTTCGTTGTCCTGACCATGACCGCTCTCGTTATTCTTTCTTCCGGCGTTCTGGAAGAGATGATGAGTACCGGTGTTAAAGGAACCCCGGTCGCACAGGCGGCATTCCGAACCGGCCTCAAAGGCTTCGGACCGGCGTTCGTAGCGATCTGTCTTCTGTTCTTTGCATTCTCGACCATCGTCGGATGGTACTTTTTTGCAAGACAGAACGTACAGTATCTGTTCGGAAAGAAAGCAGTCGTTCCGTTCTCGCTGATCGTCGTTGTGTTCGTTTTCCTCGGCTCTCTGCTGAAAGTGGATCTCGTATGGAACCTGTCAGACCTCTTTAACGGCCTGATGGTAATTCCAAACCTCATGGCGTTGATCGTCCTCGCAGGAACCGTAGCAAAAGCGGCAAAAGGTGAAAAAGTAGAATTCTAATCATATATACAGAACGGGAAAAAGGAGGAAAGTCTGCTGATGCAGACTTTCTTTTTGCAATTATTCAGGGCCACATCTCGATTCCGCTGCGCTGCATCTCGATATGGCTCTGAATAATTGCAAAAAGAAAGACCGGCAGGGGAGCTACCGGTCTTTCAAGGGGAGTATAAATAATTAATAAGGGGTTATTAATTGTAAAAAAATTTATGAAGGGTAAATTCTTTTACAAAATTGATTATAATACAGATAACGGGAAAAAGCAACATCGAAATTCAAAAGTTGGAAAAAATTACCACAATTTGGAAAGCAGTGGTCCGAAAGCAGGAAAAACACTGTATTTTTGGGCTTGCATTCCCCACTTTGGAACAGATACCGTGGAAAAACAGGGTTCTGGATGCATAATCTGCGCGGAAAAAGCGATACTAAAGGATGTCGCAGGACAAAAAAACATTCAGGAGGAAACAAGATTATGACCAGAAACAGCAAAAATGAATACAGCAAAAACGAGTACAGCAAAAACGGATACGAGAAAAGCGAATACAGCAAAAACCAGAAGAACAGCAGAGACTGCAATCATGTGAAAGACCGTGAGATGTCATCCTACGGTCAGCAGAACCGGGAGCAGGACGAGAAGGATGAGTATGAAAAATACTAAGTAAACCTTGGGATTCCGGCAGAAAAAGCCGGCGGAGGGTCCCATACGGACTCTGCCGCCGGTTTCTGCATACATATAAAACAGGAGAGAAAGTCAGATCCGGAGAGGGGGACCAGGATATGGCAGGCATGACACTGCTGGCGGCAGACCAGCTGGACTGGTACGTGGGAAAACCGTGGGCGATGATCATCGACGTGCGGAACCGGCGGGAATACGAAAAAGGGCATGTGAAAGGAGCGGTGAATCTTCCTATGACCATCTGCTCGAACGGGTCTGTCTGCCGCGGGACAAAATTCTTGTGATCTGCTGTGAGCGGGGTGCCGCGAGCATGGCGGAGGGAAAGCGGCTGGCGGAGAACGGATACGAGGTCAAAACGGTCATCGGCGGAATGCATGCATACCGCGGACGATATCTGGTGGCGGGAGAAGAGCTGTAATGGGGCGGCAATCCAACATTTCTTCTTGTCAAGCGGGAAAAGATACGGTAAGATGAAACAGAAAACAATACAAAACCAAACCACAAAACGAAAGAGAGATCACGATATGAAATACATGTTTGCATCTGATATTCACGGTTCTGCCTATTACTGCAGAAAAATGCTGGAAGCCTTCGAAGCAGAGGGCGCAGGCCGCCTGTTTCTGTTAGGCGACCTTCTCTATCACGGCCCGAGAAACGATCTTCCAAAAGAATACGCACCGAAACAGGTCATCGCCATGCTGAATGAGAAAAAACAGTACCTCACCAACGTGCGCGGAAACTGCGACGCAGAAGTAGATCAGATGGTACTGGAGTTCCCGGTGCTGGCAGATTACGGCATCCTGATCGAGGGAGGCCATACCTTCTATATGAGCCATGGCCACATCTACAATGAGCAGAATCTGCCGCCGCTGATGGATGGAGATATCTTCCTGTACGGCCATACCCACGTCCTGCGTGCCGAGAAAAAGGCGCACACACCTTCTGAACCCGGGTTCTGTATCTCTGCCGAAAGAGGGCAATATCCCGACCTATGCAATCCTCGAGGACGGCGTATTTACGATCAAAGGCTTTGACGGCACCGTCGTAAAACAGCTCACATTATAAGAGGGGACGGGAGAGTATGGAATTATATGAATTGATCGCCCCGTGCCATTTCGGCCTGGAGGCGGTGATGAAACGTGAAATTCTCGACCTCGGCTACGAAATCGAGCGCGTGGAGGATGGAAAAGTAACGTTTCTTGCAGATGCAGAGGGAATCGCCTACGCCAACCTGTTCCTTCGCACGACCGAGCGTATCCTGCTCAAAGTAGGACAGGTCCACGCCGAAACGTACGATGAACTCTTTGAAGCGACAAAAGCGCTCCCGTGGGAGAAATTTATCCCGAAAAACGGAAAGTTCTGGGTAACGAAGGCAAACTCCATCAAGAGTAAGCTCTTCAGCCCGTCCGATATCCAGTCGATCATGAAAAAAGCGATTGTCGAGCGATTGAAACAGGTCTACCACATGGAGTGGTTCCCGGAGGACGGTGCACAGTACCCGATCCGTGTTTCGATTTTAAAAGACGAGGTTACGATCGGACTCGATACCTCCGGCGTTTCCCTTCATAAGAGAGGCTACCGCAAGCTGACCGCGAAAGCGCCGATCACCGAGACCCTTGCCGCAGCACTTATCATGCTGACTCCGTGGAAGGGTGACCGGATTCTTGTCGATCCGTTCTGCGGAAGCGGTACGTTCCCGATCGAGGCGGCCATGATGGCGGCCGATATTGCACCGGGTCTCAACCGTTCTTTCCTTGCGGAGCAGTGGACGCACCTCGTGCCGAAAAAATGCTGGATGGATGCGGCGGAGGATGCACGCTACCGGATCCGGAACGATATTGAGACAGATATTCAGGGCTTTGATATCGACGGAGATGTCATCAAGAGTGCCAGAGAGAACGCAAAGCTGGCCGGTGTGGATCACCTGATCCATTTCCAGCAGCGTCCGGTTGCCGAGTTGTCGCACCCGAAAAAATACGGTTTTCTGATTACCAACCCGCCGTACGGTGAGCGCCTGGAGGACAAAAAAGATCTTCCAGCCCTGTATCAGACATTAGGAGAGCGGTACCGCGCTCTCGATTCCTGGTCGATGTATCTGATCACGAGTTACGAGGATGCCGAGCGGTATCTCGGCAAAAAGGCGGATAAAAACCGTAAAATTTACAATGGAATGCTGAAAACCTACTTTTACCAGTACGCGGGACCGAAGCCGCCGCGCCGGGAAAAAGAACAGAAATAATACAAATGGAGGAGCAATGCCGAATGATTTTTGGTGTTGCTCCTTTTTGATAACAAAAATTAAAAGAAAAATTTTAGAAAAGGTTAATATTTCCTTGAAATCACTGCACTACTGTGCTAAACTGTCCTCATGCGAAATTTTTTCATCAAGCGGAGGAAACCATGAACGGACAGGAGATCAGAGACAGGCTGCTGCATTCCTACGATAGGAGCTACGATATCGTAAAGCCGTCCGAAGTAAACGGCCATACATACGATGCCTGTGCAAGCTACCACGAGAGCGGCGCAAAATACGTGCTCTCAAAGAAAGCAGAGTTGTGGAGGATCAGCTGTCATGAGCATGCGTATTTTAAAGCGGTGGAAGAACTGAACGACCAGGACGTCGAAACATTTCTGACGGACCTGACAGAATGGATAGAGCCAAAGGTGGTTCGCGAGGGGAAGGAAGTACCGGATACCGACCACATGTACACGCTGGTCACCGGTATTTTTTGCGGACAAACCGGTTGCGGACAGCGTAAAGAAGAAAATCCGAAAATATAAGTATTATAAAAATTACCGGTTTTCTTTGAGAGGCTACTGTCAGGTGCGGCTGCTCGTCTTTGATACGGCAGAACAGAAAGTGTTTGGAAACCGGGCGGCCTGGGAATTGGTAAAGGGATATGCTAAGATGTTCCGATCTTAGTTATCTATAAATTTATTCTACCAAAAAGAGGGAGGAAAAAACAAATGAATAGTATTCTTGTACTGGTTGTCGGAATCGGCATTCTGATCGCCGGATACGTATTCTACGGAAAATGGCTTGCCGGGCAGTGGGGCGTTGATCCGAAACGGAAAACCCCTGCATTCACTGAGGAGGACGGTGTGGACTACGTTCCTGCCAAAGCTCCTGTCTTAATGGGACATCACTTCTCATCCATCGCAGGCGCAGGCCCGATCAACGGACCGATTCAGGCCGCTGTCTTTGGATGGGTTCCGGTTCTTTTATGGGTACTCATCGGCGGTATCTTCTTTGGAGGCGTTCATGATTACGGCGCACTGTTTGCATCCCTGCGCCACAAAGGACAGTCCATCGGCGAGGTTATCGCAGACACCATGGGAAGTAAAGCGAAAAAACTCTTTATCGTCTTCGCTTACCTGACCCTGATTCTTGTTGTTGCAGCCTTCGGTTCCATCGTTGCCAATACCTTCAAGGCAGCCTATACCGAGAGCGGCGCTGTCGATGTGGCAGCAAGTTCTGCAAATGCAACAACCGCTATGATTTCCATTCTGTTCATCGTACTCGCCGTTGTGTTCGGTTTCATGGTATACAGAAGAAATGTATCTCTTGGCGTTTCCACCATCGCAGGCGTTGCAGCTATTGTTGTCTGCGTTGTTGTTGGATTAAACTTCCATCCGATCTATCTCTCCGAGACAGCATGGATGGTAATCGTTGGTATCTATATCACCGTAGCTTCTGTTGCACCGGTCTGGATTCTGCTTCAGCCGCGTGACTACTTAAGCTCCTTCCTTCTGTGCTTCATGATGATCGTAGCCGCTGTCGGTGTCATCGGAAGTGCTCTGATGGGCCATGCATCCCTGGATATCCCGGCATTCACCGGATTCAAAGATACGCTGGCTCCGACCGGAAGTTCTCTTGGATTTATGTTCCCGGCCCTGTTCGTAACCATCGCCTGCGGAGCAATTTCCGGATTCCATTCACTCGTTGGTTCAGGAACTACATCGAAACAGCTTGACAATGAGAAAAATGCCCGCCCGATCGCATACGGCGGTATGCTGATTGAGTGTGCACTTGCAATCGTATCTCTGTGTGCAGTCGGCTACATCTGGTCCAGATACGCAGACGGAACCACCGTTGTTCCGACCGCTGTATTTGCAACCGGTATCTCCGAGATGGTAGCAACCATTCCGGGACTTGGCGGATCGACCCACGTACTGTACTCTCTGCTGGTTCTGACTGTATCGGTATTCTGCCTGACTTCTCTGGATACCGCAACCCGTCTGGCAAGATACATGTTCCAGGAGTTCTGGCTTGAGCCGGGACAGACTTACAAAGAGGCAACCGGCTACAAAGCCGTTCTGACCAATCCGGTTGTATCAACCGTTATCACCGTAGTACTCGGCATCGGCCTTGGCCTGACCGGTTATTCCAAAATCTGGCCGCTGTTCGGTGCATCCAACCAGCTGCTGGCAGCCATCGGACTTCTTGCTGTTGCCACCTGGCTTGGAAAAGTCGGCAAAAACAACAAAATGTTCCTGTTCCCGATGGTATTCATGCTGATCGTAACCATCACATCCCTTGTACAGACCCTGATCGCAAACTTCAAGGGCCTTGGCGCAGGCGTTGGCATCGGCTGGTGCGTAGCACGTATCGTGCTGGCAGGCCTGCTTGTCATCCTGGCGCTGATCCTGCTGTCGATGGATTAAAGACTCTGGCAAATCAGAAAAAAGAAAAATAATGTGTGATTACAAAAGGCTCCCGGATAAAAACGGGGGTCTTTTTTTGTGACAGGGTTCTTGTGTTTGCGTCACACATACGGTATAATGATCGCAAGTTATTTCAGCGTGAAAGAAGGAAAACGGTTATGAAAAAAATTGTATTTGCAACAGGAAATGCCGGCAAAATGAAAGAAATCCGTGAAATCCTTGCGGATCTGCCGGTGGAAATTTATTCGATGAAAGAAGCCGGCATTTCGGTCGAGATCGATGAGAACGGCAAAACCTTTGAGGAGAATGCAAAAATCAAAGCACAGACCGTTGCCGGATGCACAGACGGCGACATGATCGTGCTGGCGGATGACTCCGGTCTGGAAGTGGATGCCTTAAACGGCGAGCCTGGTGTCTATTCGGCAAGATATATGGGAGAGGATACGTCCTACCGCATCAAAAATCAGAGCCTCGTTGACCGCCTGGAGGGCGTGCCGGTGGAAAAAAGAACGGCACGATTCGTCTGTGTGATTGCAGCTGCCTTCCCGGATGGAACAGTCTGTACCACCAAAGGAACGATCGAGGGAAAAATCGGTTACGAGGAACGCGGGGAGAACGGTTTTGGCTATGACCCGATTTTCTATCTGCCGGATATGAGCCGCACGACCGCAGAACTTCTCCGGAAGAGAAAAACGCAGTCAGCCACAGAGGAAAAGCACTGGCGGCGATGAAAGAACAGATTGCATCATATTTGAAATAAGAAGAGGGAAGAGAATGAGTATGAAATTTCTGATAGTGAGCGATACCCATGGACGGATGTATAACCTCGAGGAGGCCATGGAACGTGAGGAGTTCGACGGCATGATCCACTGCGGTGACGTGGAAGGGATGGATGACCTGATCAAATCCAAGGTAAACGGCCCGTGCTATATGGTCATGGGAAATAACGACTGGTTTTCAAACCTCCCAGCGGAGATTCAGGTGAACATTGATGATTACCGTGCCTTTATCACACACGGTCATAACTACGGCGTATCGCTCGGCCTGGAGGGAATCTATGCGGAGGCGCTTTCCAGGGGTGTGGATATCGTACTGTTCGGCCATACGCACGGCCGGTCACAGAAAAGCGTGGAAATCTCTGGATTGTCAATCCAGGCAGCCTCACGTATCCGCGTCAGATGGGAAGAAAACCAAGCTATGCCATGCTGACGATCAACGAAGAGCATGAGCTTTCGGTGGAAATCAAGTATCTGGATTAAAAAACGGGTCGAAAAAGGGCGGAGAACAGCCAAAATCGAATGAATTATCGCAACTAACATGACTATTCCAAAGAAAACAGGGTAGTACCGGAGCAGGTTCTGACTAATCCTTAAAAAGTTTGTCAAAAAAATACAATTTAGGTGTTGACAGATGAGAAAAGATATGATAAGATCTCTTTGTTGTCCGGTGAGAGCAAAACAACACAAAAAACATTTTGAAAAAAATGAAAAAAAAAGTGTTGACAAACCGAAAACAATGTAATATAATAAATCTTGCGTCGAGCGCGAAAGGGTTAAACGCAAATCGGGAAACCTTGTTTACGGGGTGTGGCTCAGCTTGGCTAGAGCGCCTGGTTTGGGACCAGGAGGTCGCAGGTTCGAATCCTGTCACCCCGATGTCGTGCGGGTGTAGTTCAATGGTAGAACACCAGCCTTCCAAGCTGGATACGTGGGTTCGATTCCCATCACCCGCTTGCTGCTACGATTTTGTAGAAGCTGTGTGCTTGTAGCTCAGTTGGATAGAGCAACGGCCTTCTAAGCCGTGGGTCGGGGGTTCGAATCCCTCCAAGCACGCTTCACTAAAATTAAATAGTGAAAAAAGACTGTAAGTCGTAATTATGGTGGGTATAGCGCAGTTGGTTAGCGCGCCAGATTGTGGCTCTGGAGGCCAAGGGTTCGAATCCCTTTATCCACCCTGCCAGCAAGGCGAAACATTGGCTATCGCCAAGCGGTAAGGCACAGCACTTTGACTGCTGCATTCGCTGGTTCGAATCCAGCTAGCCCAGTTGGATGCAAAAGTATACGGAGCATTAGCTCAGTCGGTAGAGCACTTGACTTTTAATCAAGTTGTCCGGGGTTCGAATCCCCGATGCTTCACTAAATAACCCATAGAAAACGCCCATGGAGGTTTTCTATGGGGTTTTTCTTTTCTTGAAAAAATAATATGCGGTTATGACGGAATTGGCAGACGTGCAGGATTTAGGTTCCTGTGCCTTTCGGCGTGTGGGTTCGAGTCCCACTAACCGCAGAAAAATCCACAGCAGTAAAATGACAAAAATCAGATTCTAAATAATTGCAGCAAAAATATTCGCGCATCAAATATCTTAAAAACTCCAAACAGAACCGAAAATCAAATAGAGAATAGATAGAGGAAAAATGGTATGACAAGAGAAAAGTATGAGTCATTGCCTTTGAGCATGCTGAAAGCGCTGGCAAAATCCAGAAACATGAAAGGGATTTCCACCCTGCGGAAAGAAGCGCTGATTGAGCGGATGCTGGAAGAAGATCAGAAAGAAAACCAGAAAAACATGGAAAGAGCCGGCGGTTCTAAAAGAGGAAAAAAAAGACGGAAACTGTACAGGATCAGAATCAGGAACCGCAGGAAAAGCGGGAGGACGGTATGGAGCGCCAGAATCGGGAAACCTCGGAAAACGGCACCGCGCGCCCGTACCAGAGACCGCGGTATGTCCGCCGGGAAGAGCGCAGTGAAAACGGAGAGCGCCAGGAGTACCGTCCAAGAGCGCCGCGTTTCAATGAGCGTAGATTTCAGGAACCACGGAATTATAATCAGAATAACCGTGAGGAAGAGCAAAGACAGGAGCCGCGTCAGGAAGCAGGGCAGGAAATGAGACAGGAGCCGCTGCGTCAGGAAGCAAGACCAGAGACGAGACAGGAACCGCGTCAGGAAACCAGCACGCTCGACAGCGGCCAGGAGGCCTGCGGCATCCTCGAGGTCATGCCGGACGGATTTGGATTTATCCGCTCCGACAACTATATGCCGGGCGACAGCGATGTCTACGTTTCTCCGTCCCAAATCCGCCGTTTCGGACTGAAAACGGGAGATATCATCCGCGGAAACACGAGAGTAAAGTCCGCAACCGAAAAATTCAGCGCCCTTTTATACTTAAAGAGCGTCAACAATCTGCCGCTCGACCAGATCATGCGCCGCGGCAATTTCGAAGATATGACACCGGTCTTCCCGGATGAGCGGCTGCGCCTTGAGCGCCCGGGCGGAAGCATGGCGATGCGGATCGTGGATCTTGTAAGTCCGATCGGAAAGGGCCAGCGAGGCATGATCGTCTCCCCGCCGAAAGCCGGAAAAACGACGCTTTTGAAGGATGCGGCAAAATCCATCCTGCGGAACAACCCGGAGATGTATCTGATCATCCTTCTGATCGACGAGCGGCCGGAGGAGGTCACCGACATCAAAGAAGCGATCCAGGGCTCCAATGTGGAGGTTATTTATTCCACGTTTGATGAGCAGCCGGAGCACCACAAACGCGTGTCCGAGATGGTCATTGAGCGCGCGAAACGTCTTGTGGAGAGTAAAAAAGACGTTACGATCTTCATCGACAGCATCACACGTCTCGCCAGAGCTTACAACCTGACCGTTCCGCCGAGCGGCCGTACCCTTTCCGGCGGTCTCGATCCGGCAGCACTCTACATGCCGAAACGGTTTTTCGGCGCGGCCAGAAACATGCGCGAGGGCGGAAGCCTGACGATTCTTGCAACGGCGCTTGTGGACACCGGAAGCAAGATGGACGATGTCGTTTACGAGGAATTCAAAGGCACCGGAAACATGGAACTCGTGCTCGACCGGAAACTGCAGGAACGCCGCGTCTTCCCGGCCATCGACATAGCCAAATCGGGAACAAGAAGAGAAGATCTGCTTCTGACACCGGATGAGCAGGAGGCCGTTTACAATATGCGGAAGGCATTAAACGGCATGAAATCCGAGGAGGCCGTGGAAAATATTCTGAATATGTTTGCCCGCACCAGAAACAACGGCGAACTGATTCAAATTTTAAAGAAACAAAAAATAGTATAAGGCTTGCAATTTTCAAAATTGTGTGATACAATGAGAAAGCTGTGCAAGGTTGATGAGATTTTGTCAGCCTGAAATACGAAATCATCAGAGTAAATCTGAGAAGATAACAATATTAAGAAGAGGTGAATAAAATGAGAGAAGGAATCCATCCAGAATACCATCAGGCAACTGTTACCTGCAACTGCGGAAATACTTTCGTAACAGGTTCTACCAAGAAAGAGATCCACGTTGAGATCTGTTCTAAATGCCATCCGTTCTACACTGGCCAGCAGAAAGCTGCTGCAGCTCGTGGACGTATCGAGAAGTTCAACAAGAAATACGGCATGAAATAAGAATTGAATCAAGCAAGATGAAAAACGGGCTGAGGTTGGAAGATCTCAGCCCGTTCTTGCGTTACGGATGCAGAAAATCCCCTTTGAGGAGGTAAACGTAAATTATGAAATCATCCAATATTGGCGGCCAGGCGTGATGGAAGGCATCATGATGATGAACAAGGACCGCTATTCCGTCGCAGTACGCCGGCCGGACGGGGAGATTGAAGTTAAAGTAGAGCAGCACAAGCCGCTGACGAAGCACAAGGAGCTCTTAAAAGTTCCGATTCTGCGCGGCGTCTTCAGCTTTGCCGATTCGATGATCGTCGGCATGAGTTCCCTTATGTACTCCGCTTCGTTCTATGAGGACGAGGAGGAGGAAAAGAAAAAGCCGGCGACGAAAGAGGAAGAGGAGCAGCAGAAAGCGAAAAAAGAAAAGACAGACAGGCTGATGATGTACGGAACCGTCACATTTTCCGTTGTCATCGCCGTCGTTCTCTTTCTGATGGTGCCGTACTTCCTGTCCGAACTGCTGCACAAAGCGGGAGCCGGAACGACACTGACCGCGGTGGCAGAGGCCTTTGTGCGTGTGGCACTGTTCCTCGGCTATCTGGCAGCCATTTCCCGTATGGAAGACATTCAGCGCGTGTTCATGTACCACGGCGCCGAGCATAAATGCATCAACTGCGTTGAGCACGGTCTGGAACTGAACGTGGAAAACGTCTTAAAGAGTTCCCGGGAGCACAAGCGCTGCGGAACGAGCTTTCTGATGTACGTCATCGTCATCAGCATCATCTTTTTCATGTTCATCCGGGTCGATTCCCCGGTGCTGAAAATTGTGATCCGCCTGCTTCTCATTCCGGTGATCGCGGGCGTTCGTATGAAATTATCCGCCTGGCGGGAAAAAGTGACAATAAACTGGTCAACCTGATCAGTAAACCGGGCCTGATGCTGCAGCGCCTGACGACGCGCGAGCCGGATGCCGAGATGGCAGAGGTTGCGATCGCCGCTGTGGAGGCTGTGTTTGACTGGAGAGCGTACCTGAACGAAAACTTTGGTTATACGTACCCGGCCAAAACCGAAAAGAAAGAACATGAGGAGCCGTGACCGATGAGTGTGCACGATAGAAAAAACTTGAAATCTGCACTGGAATCCGCTATTCTGTACTTACAAAAGCAGGGGGTGGAGGAAGCCCGGCAGGACGCATGGCTTTTACTGGAGCATGTCTGCGGGATCAGCCACAGCACCTACTTTGTACACAGTGAAGATGAAATGCCAAAAGAACAGCAGGAGCAGTACGAAGCGCTGGTCAGAAAGCGCGGCGAACACATTCCGCTGCAGCAGCTGACCGGAGAGGCGTGGTTCTACGGAATCCCTTTTTTTGTGAATGAGCATGTACTGATTCCGCGGCAGGACACCGAGATTCTTGTGGAGGAAGCGCTCCGCGGCCTTCCAAAAGATGCACGGATTCTCGATCTCTGCACCGGTTCGGGATGCATTCTCATATCGCTTCTTGTAACGAGAGAGGACTGCACGGGAATCGGCGCGGATCTCTCCGAGAAAGCCTTACAGGTTGCGGAAAAGAACGGCGCACAGGCGGGCGGACGGGCATCGTTCGTAAAGAGCAACTTATTTGAAAACATCGAGGGAACCTTCGATGTGATCGCAAGCAATCCGCCGTATATCCGCACGGATGTGATTGAAACGCTGATGCCGGAGGTGCGCGACCATGAGCCGCGGATGGCACTCGACGGCAGTGCGGACGGTCTTGTCTTTTACCGGAAGATTACAGAGCAGGCAGGAAGCTATTTAAAAGAGGGCGGAAAGCTCTGTTTTGAAATTGGATATGATCAGGGAGATGAAGTGCGGGAGCTGATGGAAACCCACGGCTTTGCCGATGTACAGGTTCTGAAAGATCTGGCAGGCCTGGACCGCGTGGTGACCGGTATCTGGCACAAAAAACCCTGACAGAAATGAATTTTAATTTTGACACCATAATGACATCATAAACAGACGAAAACAGCAAAAAGGAGCAGTCATTTTATGTTTGATAAACTTGATGATATCCTCATGCGTCTCGAGGAGGTACTGAATCAGTTAAGCGAGCCGGACGTCGCTGCCGATGCGGCGAAGTTCCAGAAGCTGATGAAGGAGCAGGCAGAACTCCAGCCGATCGCAGACGCATATAAGGACTATAAAACACAGAAACAGACCATTGAAGAGAGCCTGATGCTTCTCGAGGAGGAATCCGACGAAGAGATGCGCGAAATGCTGAAAGAAGAGCTCTCCGATGCGAAAAAACGCGTAGAGGAGCTGGAGCAGGAACTCAAAGTCCTGCTTCTGCCGAAAGACCCGAACGATGACAAGAACGTTATCGTAGAGTTCCGCGCAGGTGCCGGCGGAGACGAGGCGGCACTCTTTACCGCAGAAATCTGCCGTATGTACATCAAATACGCAGAGAGCCGCGGCTGGAAAACAGAGCTGACCAGCGCCGATGAAAACGGAATCGGCGGCTTTAAAGACGCAACACTTCTGATCAACGGAGCAGGCGCGTACTCCCGGATGAAGTACGAGAGCGGCACACACCGCGTACAGCGTGTGCCGGAAACCGAGTCCGGCGGAAGAATCCATACCTCAACCATGACCGTAGCGATCATGCCGGAGGTGGACGACGTCGAAGTACAGATCGACCCGAAAGATTACAAATTCGATGTATTCCGTGCTTCCGGAAACGGCGGCCAGTGTGTCAATACGACCGACTCAGCAGTCCGTCTGACCCACTTCCCGAGCGGCATCGTCATTTCCTGCCAGGATGAGAAATCACAGTTAAAGAATAAGGACAAGGCACTGAAGATTCTGCGTGCCCGTCTGTACGACTTAGAGCAGCAGAAACAGCACGATGAGATGGCCGAGCTTCGAAAGAGCCAGGTCGAACGGGAGACCGCTCCGAGAAGATCCGTACGTACAACTTCCCGCAGGGACGTGTGACGGATCACAGAATCAAACTGACCTTATACAAACTGGACGCCATCATGAACGGCGATCTGGATGAAATCATCGACAGTCTGATTGCAGCCGATCAGGCCGCAAAGCTGAGCAGCATGCAGGAAGAAGCATAATAATAAACGCTGCGAATCACGATTGGTCTACAGGATCGATTGCTGATAGAATAAACAAGAGAAAAAAGGGGAAAAGAGAAAGGGAAAACGCTATGAAGAAAACAGCACTTGTGATCATGGCAGCCGGAATCGGCAGCAGATTTGGAAAGGGAATCAAACAGCTTGAGCCAGTAGGACCAAACGGGGAGATCATCATGGATTATTCCATCCACGATGCACTGGAAGCCGGCTTCAACAAAGTAGTCTTCATCATCCGCAAGGATCTGGAGAAAGATTTCAAGGAAGTCATCGGCAACCGCATCAGCAAAATCACAGAGGTGGAATATGCATTCCAGGAGCTCGATGATCTGCCGGCAGGCTTTGCAAAACCGGAAGGCCGTACCAAACCGTGGGGAACCGGCCAGGCCGTTCTTGCCTGCAAAGGTCTTGTAAAAGAGCCGTTTGCTGTTATCAATGCTGATGACTATTACGGAAAAGATCCGTTCGTAAAACTGCACGACTACCTCGTACAGGAGCATGATGTGGATGAAGTTATGCCGATCTCCATGGCAGGATTCGTGCTTGGAAACACCTTAAGTGACAACGGCGGTGTTACAAGAGGTGTCTGCGTCGTTGATGAAAACGGAAACCTGACCGGTGTCAACGAGACGAAAAACATCGTAAAGACCGCAGAGGGCGCAGGCGTTGAAAAAGAAGACGGAACGGTTGATCCGATCGACAAAAACTCCCTTGTTTCCATGAACATGTGGGGACTGCAGCCGGAGTTCATTGATCTTCTGGAGAAAGGCTTTGTTGAATTCCTTTCTGCACAGAAAGAGGGAGATGTAAAAGGCGAGTACCTCCTTCCGATCTACATCGACGAGCTGCTGCACGCAGGAAAAGCAGAAGTAAAAGTTCTTCCGACCGACGCAGAGTGGTTCGGCGTAACGTATCAGGAAGACAAAGCTTCCGTAACAGAAGCATTCCGCAAACTGATTGCGGACGGCGTATACAGCGAGAAGCTGTACGACTAATTACGATATTTTGTTATTTGAGTGAATAACCAGAAAAAGCGTGTTTGAATGATTGCAAAAAATTTCAGACACGCTTTCTGCCCGAAAGGGGAAAGGAGCATACCATGGGTAAATATTTTGGAACAGATGGATTTCGCGGAGAAGCAAACATTGATCTGACGGTTGAGCATGCATATAAAGTGGGAAGATTCCTCGGATGGTATTTCGGAAAAGACCGCAAAGCACAGATCGTCATTGGAAAAGACACCAGACGCTCCAGCTACATGTTCGAATATTCGCTGGTAGCAGGACTGACCGCATCGGGAGCAGACGCTTATCTGCTGCACGTAACGACCACCCCGAGCGTTTCCTATGTTGTCCGTACCGAAAACTTTGACTGCGGAATTATGATCTCCGCCAGTCACAACCCGTTCTATGACAACGGAATCAAAGTCATCAACGGCCTGGGACAGAAACTGGAAGCCGACATCGAAGCGCAGATCGAAGCCTACATCGACGACGGAACACCGAAGATCCCGTTCGCAACGAGAGAAGACATCGGACGCACCGTGGATTTTGCAGCCGGAAGGAACCGCTACATTGGACACCTGATCTCGATTCCGACAAAATCCTTTAAAAACATGAGAGTCGGACTCGACTGCTCCAACGGAAGTGCCTCTTCCGTAGCCAAGAGCGTGTTTGATGCCATCGGCGCCAAGACATATGTGATCCACAACGAGCCGGACGGAACAAACATCAACTGCGGCTGTGGTTCCACCCACATCGAAGAGCTTCAGAAATATGTAAGAGAGAAACACCTCGATGTCGGATTTGCCTACGACGGAGACGCAGACCGCTGCATCGCTGTCGATGAGCTGGGAAATGTGGTAGACGGAGACCTGATCATGTATGTCTGCGGTAAATACTTAAAAGAAAAAGGCCAGTTAAACGGAGATACGATCGTGACCACGATCATGTCAAACCTCGGTCTTTACAAAGCGTGTGACCGCGCCGGTATCCGGTATGAGAAGACGGCAGTCGGCGACAAATACGTGTGCGAGAACATGATGGCAAACGGCTATTCTCTCGGCGGAGAGCAGTCCGGCCACATCATTTTCAGCAAGCACGCGACGACCGGTGACGGAATCCTGACCTCCCTGATGGTGATGGAAGTGCTGATAGATAAGAAACTCCCGCTCAGCACCCTGACAGCGAGGTAGTGATTTACCCGCAGCTCTTAAAGAATGTCCGCGTGGCAAACAAAGCAGCTGCAAAGGCCAACCCGGCAGTACAGAAAGCAGTAGAAGACGTAGCAGAGGCCCTGGGCGATGACGGACGCATCCTCGTAAGAGAGAGCGGCACCGAGCCGGTGATCCGTGTCATGGTGGAAGCACCGGACGACGCAACGTGTGCAAAATACGTAGACCAGGTTGTTTCTGTGATGCATAAAGAAGGACTTGTGACAGAATGAAAAAAAGACTGGTAATCTTTTTTCTGGCGGCGGCAATGGTGCTTGGCGGCTGTGAAAATAAAAATTCAAAGCTTTATAAAAAGGGCATCGAGGCGCTCGAACAGAAGGACTACGTAACGTCGATTGCGATGCTGGAGGGAGCCGTAAAGGCAGGCGACCGACTGGCGGAGAGCTACCGGTCGCTCGGCATCGCTTATCTGAAAAGCCAGGAGTATGACAAGGCAAAAGAGGCTTTCAAGAGCAGTCTTTCGAGCATGAAGCACAAAGACGCGGAGTTTTCGCGCGATGTCATGTATTACGAGGCGGAAACCTGCGTACAGGCCGGAGATCTGGATGGAGCCATTGAGATCTGCACCAATATTCAGGAAGAAAAGGCCGATGCCGATGCGCTGTTCCTTAGGGGACGCGCGTACTTCCTGCAGAAGAATTACGAGCAGGCGAAGGTGGATTTTGATGCGGCAGTGGAGACGAAGGAGAGCTATCAGCTCTGCCTTGACATTTACGAGCTGTATCAGGAGAGCAGCATGAAGGCGGACGGAGACCGTTACCTCGAAGCGGCAGTGAAGATTGAGCCGAAAACGACCGAGGATTATTATAACATCGGCTGCGCATACTACTATCTGGAGGAGCAGGACGAGGCGGTCAAAGCGTTCTCGAAGGCAATGAAGGACGGCAGCAGCGCGGCGATGGAAATGCTCGGCGAGGTTTACCTTTCCAATGGTCAGAACGACGAGGCGAAAGCACTGTTTTCTTCGTATCTTTCGACAGATGGCTTTGCGGCGGCAGCAAACAACGGGCTGGCGCTCTGCGCACTTGCGGAAAACGACACGGACAGTGCACTCTCGTATATCGAGGAAGGACTCAAAACGGCAGAGGATTCCGACCGGGAAAATCTGCTGTTCAACCAGATTGTATCCTATGAAAAACGGGCGGATTTTGATACCGCGAAGTCGCTGATGGCGGATTTTCTGGCAGCATACCCGGAAAACACCGCGGCGCAGCGGGAAAATACGTTTCTCCAGAACCGATAACAGACGGAGGAAGTTGGATTGTTTGATTTAAGAGAAGAACAGGAGCGCGTGATTCTGGTCGGCGTACAGGAAAACGGCGGCGCAAACGCAGAAGAATCGCTCGACGAGCTGGCGGAACTGGCCAGCACCGCCGGTGCGAAGGTGGAGGGCCGCCTGGTGCAGGTGCGGGAGGCCATTCATCCGGGAACGTACATCGGAAAAGGAAAATTAGAGGAATTGAAAATTCTGGTGCGCGCCTGCGATGCGACGGGCATCATCTGCGACGATGAGCTCTCCTCGATCCAGTTAAAAGGGCTGGAGGAAGCACTGGAATGCAAGATCATGGACCGTACGCTTTTGATCCTGGATATCTTTGCGGCGCGCGCGTGAGCAGCGAGGGTAAAATCCAGGTTGAGCTGGCCCAGTTAAAGTACCGTGCGTCCCGACTTTCCGGCTTGGCACATCGCTTTCCCGTCTCGGCGGCGGAATCGGTACGAGAGGACCGGGAGAGAAAAAGCTGGAAACCGACCGGCGCCTGATCCGCACGCGTATTACGCAGTTAAAACGTGAGCTTGAGGAAGTACGCCAGCACAGAGAGCTCCTTCGTGAAGGCAGAAAACGTTCCAAAATCCCGGTAGCGGCGCTCGTAGGCTATACGTCAGCGGGAAAGAGCAGTCTTTTAAATGCACTGACAGGATCGGAAATTCTGGCAGATGCAATGCTGTTTTCCACGCTGGATACGACGACGCGGTCACTGACCCTTCCGGATGGACAGGAAATCCTGCTGACCGATACGGTTGGATTTATCAATAAGCTGCCACATCATCTGATCGATGCATTCCGCAGTACGCTGGAGGAAGCACGGTATGCCGACTATATTCTCCACGTTGTGGATACGTCAAATCCGCAGATGGAGCTGCAGATGCAGGTTGTGTACGATACGCTGCGGGAACTGAAAGTTGAGGACAAAAAGATCGTCACCCTGCTGAACAAGCAGGATAAGCTTCTTGCCCCGATGGTTGTAAAAGATTTCCGGGCAGACGCGAGCCTTGCGGTCTCTGCCAAAACAGGACAGGGACTCGAAGACCTCAAAAATTTACTCTCCTCGTGGATGATGGAGGGAAAAATCTATATCGAGCGCCTCTATCCGTACGATAAGGCGGGAACGATTTCACTGATCCGCGGATACGGAATTCTGCTCGAAGAAGAATATCTGCCGGAAGGCATCCGCGTAAAAGCCTATGTACCGAAGGATATCTATCCGAGGGTATAGAGGTATGGCAAGCGGGCTTAAAAACGGCAGTACATCCCTTTAAGCGCCGTACAGCGCCGAAAAATGGAATGGACAGAACATAAGTAAAAGTACCATATCTAGTGATGTTAGAAAATTTCACACTAGATATGGTACTTTTTACTATTGACGGGAGGAACATGCTCTGCTATCATATGGTTCAGACACTGCAAAGAGTGGAACCTTAAAAAGGCCTTGCAGAAACGGTTGAATTAACAGGAGGGATTCCATGTTTCAGGTAGAAAAGAGAGACGGAACGATTGCAGAGTTCCAGATGAAAAAGATTACCGATGCGATTGGAAAAGCATTCGGCGCAAAAGATATGCAGTTCAGCGATGACATGCTTCAGATGCTGGCACTGCGCGTAACAGCGGACTTTCAGTCCAAGATCAAAGACGGAAAAATTTCAGTGGAGGCAATTCAGGACAGCGTGGAGAACGTGCTGATCCAGTGCGGCTACGCAGAAGTGGCAAAAGCTTACATTCTGTACCGCAAGCAGAGGGAAAAAATCCGCAACATGAAATCGACGATCGTAGACTACAAAGAGATCGTGGACAGCTACGTAAAAGTAGAGGACTGGCGTGTCAAAGAGAACTCGACCGTAACGTATTCTGTCGGCGGTCTGATCTTAAGCAATTCCGGCGCGATCACAGCCAACTACTGGTTATCAGAGATTTATGATGACGAGATCGCCGAGGCACACCGCAACGCGGATATTCACATCCACGACCTGTCGATGCTGACCGGCTACTGTGCAGGATGGTCGTTAAAACAGCTCATCAAAGAAGGACTTGGCGGCATCAACGGAAAGATTACTTCTTCTCCGGCAAGACATCTTTCGGTTCTGTGCAACCAGATGGTCAACTTCCTCGGCATTATGCAGAACGAGTGGGCAGGTGCGCAGGCATTTTCTTCATTTGATACGTATCTGGCGCCGTTCGTCAAAGTGGACAACTTAAGCTACGGCGAAGTGAAGAAGTGCATCGAGGCGTTTATCTACGGCGTCAACACACCGAGCCGCTGGGGAAGCCAGGCACCGTTCTCCAACATCACACTCGACTGGACCGTACCGGATGACCTCGCGGAGCTTCCGGCGATCGTCGGCGGCAAGGAGATGGACTTCAAGTACAAAGACTGTAAAAAAGAGATGGATATGGTCAACAAAGCGTTCATCGAGACGATGATCGAGGGAGATGCCAACGGAAGAGGCTTCCAGTACCCGATCCCGACCTACTCCATCACATCCGATTTTGACTGGTCCGATACGGAGAATAACCGTCTGCTGTTCGAAATGACTGCAAAATACGGTACCCCGTACTTCTCCAACTACATCAACAGCGATATGAAACCAAGCGACGTGCGCTCCATGTGCTGCCGTCTCCGCCTGGATCTGCGTGAGCTTCGAAAGAAAACCGGCGGATTCTTCGGTTCCGGCGAGAGCACCGGATCGGTCGGCGTTGTCACCATCAATATGCCGCGTATCGCATATCAGTCCAAAGATGAGAAAGAGTTCTACCGCCGTCTCGATCATATGATGGATATTGCCGCACGTTCGTTAAAGACGAAACGTGAGGTCATTACCCGCCTTCTGGACGAGGGACTGTATCCATATACGAAACGGTACCTTGGAACGTTTGAGAACCACTTCTCAACCATCGGTCTGATCGGTATGAACGAGGCCGGCTTAAATGCCGCATGGCTCGGAAAGGGTCTGGAGGATCCGAAGACACAGCAGTTTACGAAAGAAGTTCTGAACCATATGAGAGAGCGTCTTTCTGATTACCAGGAGGAGTACGGCGATCTGTACAACCTTGAGGCAACTCCGGCGGAGTCGACCGCATACCGTCTGGCAAAACACGACCGTGCAAAATGGCCGGATATCAAGACCGCAGGCCATGAGGGAGATACCCCGTACTACACCAACAGCTCCCATCTGCCGGTGGACTATACCGAGGATATTTTCTCTGCGCTTGATATTCAGGATGATCTGCAGACGCTGTACACCTCGGGAACTGTATTCCATGCGTTCCTTGGCGAAAAACTGCCGGACTGGAAAGCAGCAGCTTCCCTTGTGCGGAAGATTGCAGAGAACTACAAACTGCCGTATTACACGCTGTCCCCGACGTATTCTGTCTGTGCGAACGACGGCTATCTCGCCGGCGAGCATTTTACATGTCCGATCTGTGGAAAAGAGGCAGAGGTTTACAGCCGTATCACGGGATATTATCGTCCGGTCAAGAACTGGAACGACGGAAAACGCCAGGAGTACAAGAACAGAACTGTATATGATATCATCCACTCCAAATCGCCGGAGCAGAAAATGAAATCGTACGGCGCAGCAGAGAAACTGGCAGAGCAGGCCGCTGGAAAAGAAGAGCCGAAAGCCGCTGCAGCAGCAGATAAAATCGAGGAAGACGGCATGTACCTGTTCACGACAAGCACCTGCCCGAACTGCAAAATGGCAAAAGAAATGCTCGCCGAGGAGCAGTATGAGGTGATCGACGCAGAGCGTCACCCGGATCTTGCCGCACAGTACGGCATCATGCAGGCACCGACTCTTCTCGTTGTGGAGGACGGCCAGGCGCAGAAGATTGTGAATGCTTCCAATATCCAGAAATATGTGGATGAATATCTCTCCTAAATCTGTGCGCATATAGTTGCAGGAAAGAACAAACAGAGTTATAATAGGAAAAAGTGATACCTCGCCCGGGCATCCCGGGTGGGGGTATTATTATGGCGCTGAGCACAGCAGAAATCGGCCCGGTGGACCGGTTTCACTTACAGAAGGGAGAAAAATTATGGGATACAGCCAGGACACAATCTGTGTACAGGGAGGATGGCAGCCGAAAAACGGTGAGCCGCGTGTACTTCCGATTTACCAGAGCACAACATTCAAATATGCAACCAGCGAGGAAATGGGAAAACTGTTCGATCTGGAGGAAGAGGGATATTTCTATTCCCGTCTGCAGAACCCGACGAACGACGTCGTAGCACAGAAAATCTGCGATCTGGAGGGCGGCGTGGCAGCCATGCTCACATCTTCCGGCCAGGCGGCAACGATGCTTGCTGTTACCAACATCTGTGAGGCAGGCGACCACGTTGTCTGCGCGGCAAAGGTTTATGGAGGAACCTCCAACCTGCTCGCTGTTACCTTAAAACGATTCGGCATCGAGACTACCCTCGTGGACCAGGATGCGCCGGCAGATGAGCTGGAAAAAGCATTCCAGCCGAACACCAAAGCTGTCTTTGCCGAGACGATTTCCAACCCGGCAGGTGTTGTACTTGACATTGACAAGTTTGTTAAACTTGCACATGAGCACGGCGTTCCGATGATCTGCGACAACACCTTTGCAACCCCGATCAACTGCCGTCCGTTCGAGTTCGGTGTAGATATTGTCACCCATTCCACCACAAAATACATGGACGGCCATGCAATGGCGCTCGGCGGAGCGATTGTCGATTCCGGAAACTTCGACTGGGATGCGCATGCAGACAAATTCCCGGGCCTTACTACACCGGACGAATCGTACCACGGCGTGATTTATACGCAGAAATTCGGTAAAAAAGCGTATATCACAAAAGCAACCGCGCAGCTGATGCGTGATATGGGAGCGTGCCAGTCCCCGCAGAATGCATTCCTGACGAATGTCGGTCTGGAGACCCTGCACCTGCGCGTGGAGCGCCACTGCAGAAATGCCGAGAAAGTGGCAGAGTTCCTGAAAAATCATCCGAAGGTAGCGTGGGTTGAGTACGCAGGCCTTGCAGACAGCAAATACCATGCACTGGCAGAAAAATATATGCCGAACGGAACGTGCGGCGTTCTCTGCTTCGGACCGAAGGGCGGAAGAGACGGTGCGATGCGTTTTACGAACGGCCTGAAAATGGTAGCAATTGTAACACACGTTGCCGATGCAAGAAGCTGCGTTCTGCACCCGGCAAGCCATACCCACCGCCAGCTGAACGATCAGCAGCTCATCGAAGCCGGTGTTCTGCCGGATCTGATCCGTCTGTCGGTCGGCATTGAGGATGTGAACGATATCATTGCAGACCTTGATCAGGCGCTTGCGAACGTATAAAGATACAAAAAACAGGATGTGAAAAGGAGCGTATTGGTAAAATGGAAGAAATGGCAAAGAAACGCGTAAAAGATTCTGAGACAGAGCAGTCGTATCTTCTGATGCACCGCCATATCAACGGCTATGGCCGTCTGTTCGGCGGCCAGCTGGTCGCGTGGATCGATGAGCTTGCCGGTCTGGTGGGACGCCGCCACTGCGGCCACGAAATCACCACCGCGTGCATCGACAATCTGAACTTCAAGCATCCTGCTTTTCTGAACGACACCGTCGTACTGGTCGGAAGAGTGACGTATGTCGGACGCACCTCAATGGAGGTGCGCGTCGACACGTACGTGGAAGAGCTTGCGACCGGCATTCGGAAAATGATCAACCGTGCCTACGTGGTGATGGTGGCCATCGACGAGAACGGCCGCGCACTTCCCGTCCCGGGCCTGATTCTGGAATCCCCGGAGCAGGAGGCCGAGTGGGAGGGCGGAAAACGCCGCTATGAACTGCGAAAAGAGCGTCACAGAGAGGGGTTCTAAGTTGACGTTCACCCACACATTTGCAGAATCCACCGGGGCGTTTACCGGAGCTGTCTTCGTGCATTCTGAAAATTTCATTTAAAAAATCCCGCCGTGTCCCTTGACAGGCGGGATTTTCCATGTTAAGGTAAAGGCAGTTATACGACTGACGGAAGTGGAAATGACCACAGGGAGTATAGCGTGAGAAGAGGCCGACCGTCTGGGCAGAAGAATGCTTGGGGGAGTGGGTCTGTTTTTTTTATCCAAAAACAGAAAATCCCATTCCAGCCACCTTGAAAAGGAGAACAGAAGATGAAAAAAGTATCACTGGAACAGGAATTAAAAGGAAATGCATATCCAGGAAGAGGAATTGTGATCGGCAGATCCAAAGACGGCACAAAAGCGTTGCCGGATACTTATTATGGGCAGAAGCCAGAACAGCCGCAACCGTGTCTTTGTTGAGGAGGGTGAGGGAATCCGCACACAGGCGTTTGATCCGTCGAAGCTGGAAGATGCGAGCCTGATCATCTACGCACCAGTACGCGTTCTGGGAAATGATACGATCGTAACAAACGGAGACCAGACCGATACCGTATACGAAGGACTGGAGCAGGGAAAAACGTTTGAGGTATCCCTTAGAAGCAGAGAGTTTGAGCCGGATGCACCGAACTACACTCCTCGTATTTCCGGTGTGATGCACGTAGAGAACGGAACGTACGGCTACCAGATGTCGATCTTAAAGAGCAACAACGGCGATCCGTCCCAGTGCAACCGCTACACCTTCTCCTATGATAACTGTGTAGCAGGGGAAGGCCATTTCATCCACACCTACATGCACGACGGCAATCCGCTGCCAAGCTTTGAGGGTGAGCCAAAACTGGTCGAGATTCCGGATGACATCGATGCTTTCACCGAACTGCTCTGGAGCAGCTTAAACGAGGACAACAAGGTGTCCCTCTTCACACGCTATATCGACATTGCAACCGGCAAGTATGAGACAAGAATCGTGAATAAAAATAAATAAGAAATCGAGTGTTTTGCGAAAGGAGAAAATCATGAAAGAATTAGCGTTAAAATACGGATGCAACCCGAACCAGAAACCTTCCAGAATTTACATGGATGATGACAGAGATCTTCCGATCGAAGTATTAAGCGGCCGTCCGGGCTATATCAATTTTCTGGATGCCTTCAATGGCTGGCAGCTGGTACGTGAGCTGAAAGCAGCCACCGGTCTTCCGGCAGCAACTTCCTTCAAGCACGTTTCCCCGGCAGGTGCAGCCGTAGGTCTTCCGCTGGACGAGATCCTGCGTAAAATTTACTGGGTAGACGATATGGGAGAGCTTTCTCCGTTAGCATGCGCTTATGCAAGAGCCAGAGGCGCAGACCGTATGTCTTCTTTCGGCGACTTATCGCACTTTCTGATGTCTGCGACAAAGACACCGCATCCCTGATCAAACGCGAGGTTTCTGACGGTGTCATCGCTCCGGGATTTACCGATGAAGCACTGGAAATCCTGAAAGCAAAGAAAAAAGGTAACTACTGCGTCATCAAAATCGACGAGAATTACCGTCCGGCTCCGCTCGAGCACAAACAGGTCTTCGGCATTACCTTTGAGCAGGGCCGCCAGGAGCTGCCGATCGACGATGAGCTGCTCTCCAACGTGGTAACCGAGAACAAAGAGATTCCGGAAGCAGCAAAACGCGATCTGAAGATTGCACTGATTACCTTAAAATATACCCAGTCCAACTCCGTATGCTTCGTCAAAGACGGTCAGGCCATCGGTGTCGGCGCAGGCCAGCAGTCCCGTGTGCACTGCACCCGTCTTGCCGGACAGAAAGCCGACAATTGGTTCCTGCGTCAGTGCCGAAGGTGCTGGATCTGCAGTTCGTAGACGGCATCCGCCGCGCAGACCGTGACAATGCGATCGACGTTTACATCGGCGAGGAGTACATGGATGTTCTCGCAGACGGCGCATGGGAGAAGATCTTCAAAGTAAAACCGGAAGTCTTCACAAGAGAAGAGAAACGTGCATGGCTCGACCAGATGAAGGGCGTAACCTTAGGTTCCGATGCCTTCTTCCCGTTCAGTGACAACATCGAGCGCGCACACAAGAGCGGCGTCCAGTACATCGCAGAGCCGGGCGGATCGGTTCGTGACGACGCTGTCATCGAGTGCTGCAACAAGTACAACATGGCGATGGCATTTACAGGAATCCGTCTGTTCCATCACTAAAAAGAAATGCGTTTTATATTTATATAAGAAGAAAGAATCCGGTCTCTGGGCGGCCGGATTCTTTCTTTTTTTCGCACATGTATCATCAAAGAGAGAGTAGCACTTTCTGAAGAATAAAAAATAAGCAGGAAGAGGGCGGTACCGCCCTTTTTCTGTCGAAAACCCCTGTTCTTTTTCGGAAAAGTGTGATAAAATACCCCATGGGCGTATCTTTTGCCCGCTGCAAAAAGGAGGATGAGGAATATGCGGCAGATGGAATTTAAAATGGAGCGACAGGGACTTCTCGAGGAAGGCCAGGAAGTCAACGTGACAGAAAGCGCACTGCCTACCTCCTATTATTATACGATTACCCCGGCAGTGGCCATGAGCAGGAATTATCAGGCGTATGAGAGGCTGCAGTCCCGGAAGGGAATCGTAAAAGAAGTAAAAGAGACACCGAGAGGATTTTATACGGTAGTGGAGTTTGATGAAGATGAGCCGACCTGACGAGAACAAAAATGGGCACCGGTGGTGCATCCGATTCCGCCGGTTTACCGCGCCGATTCCCGGATTCTGATTCTCGGCAGTTTTCCGTCCGTAAAATCCAGGGAGACCGGATTTTTTTACGGCCATCCGCAGAACCGTTTCTGGAAAGTGACGGCAGCCGTGTGCGGGGAAGAGGTGCCGCAGACCGTGGAAGAGAAGAAGGCGTTTCTGCTCCGGAATCATATCGCTGTCTGGGATGTGATCGCGTCCTGCGTCATCACAGGCTCGAGCGATGCGAGCATCCGCGATGTTGTGCCGAATCCGCTGCAGGACATTCTGGAATGCGCCGATATCCGGCAGATTTACTGCAACGGGGCGACCGCGTGGAAGTATTACCGGAAGTACCAGGAGAAGCAGCTGGGACGGGAAGCGGTTCGCCTTCCGTCGACGAGTCCCGCGAACGCCGCATGGTCTATGGAGCGGCTGCTTGGCGAGTGGAGCCAGTGCGGAGAAGTCTTACGAAACGGAGAGTGACAGGATGAAAAAAGAGTACGAGACCGTCTGGGAGATTTTTAATGAGTGTGCCAATAATCAGATGCGGGACGTCTTTTTCGACGAGATCGAGACGGATGACCCGGAGGCGTATATCCGTCAGAAATTTCCGGACAAAAACTTAAAATATGAAAAAACGGTGGAAGCGGACGGATCTCTGGTCTTTGACATTGAGACCTCCGGCATCCGCCAGCGGTTTACGTTTACAGAAATCTGAATCGCGCAGAAAATACCAGAAAAGCGGAGAAAAAAACGATGAGTGAAGAAAAACACACGCATGTGCTGGAAGACGGCACCGTGATCGAGCATTCCCACGATCACGCCCACGGGCACCATCATACAAATACAAAAGCAGTCTTAAACCGCCTCTCCCGCGCGATCGGACACATGGAGTCGATCAAGCGATGGTAGAGGAAGGCCGGGACTGCACTGAGGTTCTGATCCAGCTGTCTGCCGTGAAGGCGGCCATTAACAATACAGGAAAAATTATCCTGGAGGATCACATTGAACATTGCATCGTCGATGCAGTCGAGCATGGGGACACAAAAAGCGATTCAGGAGCTGAATAAGGCGATCGACCGCTTTGTCAAATAAGCAAGAAAAACAAGAAAAGAGGAAAGAAACATGGCAAAAGAATGCAGCAATTCGAGCTGTTCCAAAGAAAGCTGCGAAGGATGTCCAAGCAAAGCAGGACAGGGCAAACCGGATTTTCATATTGATCTGAATGCCGATTCTTCGATCAAACATGTCATTGGCGTTGTCAGCGGCAAGGGCGGTGTTGGTAAATCATGGTAACCGCATCTCTGGCAAACCAGAAAGCAAAAGAGGGCTACAAGGTTGGTATCCTCGATGCCGATATCACAGGACCGTCCATCCCGAAAATGTATGGCCTGAAAGGACCTGCAAACGTAGATGACAAGGGCGTTTACCCGGCAGTTGCAGCAAACGGCGTAAAGGTAATGTCCATCAACCTCCTGCTTCCGGGCGAGGAAGAGCCGGTCATCTGGAGAGGACCTGTCATCGCAGGAACCGTAAAACAGTTCTGGACCGACGTCATCTGGGGCGACCTGGACTATCTCTTCGTCGATATGCCGCCAGGAACCGGTGATGTTCCGCTGACCGTTTTCCAGTCTCTTCCGGTAGACGGCGTAGTGATCGTATCTTCCCCGCAGGATCTGGTGCGCATGATCGTCATGAAAGCCTACAAGATGGCACAGATGATGAGCGTTCCGGTGCTCGGTATCGTAGAGAACTACAGCTACCTCGTATGTCCGGACTGCGGCAAAAAGCTGTCCATTTTCGGCGAAAGCCACATCGACGAGATCGCAGCCGAGATCGGCGTGCCGGTTCTCGGCAAAATGCCGATTCATCCGGAGTTTGCCGACTGGTGGACGAAGGAAGATTTGCAGAAGTGGATAACACCGATATTGCAAAGATCAACATCTAATCATTAAATATAGAAGCAAGTAATGGCATGAAAAACTCGTTTTTCCTTGATTTTACAAGGAAAAGCGGGTTTTTGACAAGATTTTTACGTTTCTTTTGGCAAAAACTATTTTATTTTAAACGGATTTTGTGTAACCGGTTACACACGACTGCGCAAATGAGACAAAAAGCGACAAATATGAAGGGTTAATGAGAAAAACTTGCATAAAAAACATGCATAATATGGCAAAAACAAGGAAATAAATTCAATATTGACATTTAAAGAGAAAAAGTGCATAATCTACCTCAACGATAGGAAAACAAACAGCTATTGATTAAGAAAGAGGTGAATCGTATGTCACACTGCGTAGTAAGACTCAATGGAACTGAGGAAGTAGAGGAGTTTGTAAAAGCAGCTTCCAAATGTGATTTTGATATTGACATTTTTTACAACCGCGTTATTATTGATGCAAAATCCATTCTTGCATCCTCAGCATGGATCTGAACCGTGATCTCACCGTACACTGCTATGGTGACAGTCCGGCATTCAATAAAACCCTGCAGAAATTTGCTGTAGCATAAATTTTATTAAGGGAAACGAAAAAAATTCAGCCTGCGCCGCCAGCGAGAGTAGAGACAGAATTTGCGCAGGGGACTTTCTGAAGAAAAACTAATCACACGAGACACATAACTTCAGAGAGAAAAAAGGAGACTGTTGCGGCAGTCTCCTTTTTTCTGTATAATGATAACTATTCAGAGCCATGCGAATTCCAGAAAAGGACACGAATCATGCTTGCATGAATGAGCGTTCTTTTCTGGAATTTCATATGGCGAGAAGCCACATCGAGATGCAGCGCAGCGGAATCGAGATGGGGCTCTGAATAGTCTGGTTAGAAAAGGAGCGGGCTAGTGGAAGAGAAGAAGAAAGAGATCCGGATTTCCGTGCGGAATCTGGTGGAGTTTATTCTGCGCAGCGGGGATCTGGACAACTCGTCGGGCGGTTTTGGCGAGCGGGATGCCATGCAGGCGGGAACGCGGGTGCATCAGCAGATTCAGAAAAACGGGGCGCCGATTACCGTGCGGAGGTTCCGCTGGTTCACGAAAAAGAATATGAGCATTTCATCCTGCGCGTCGAGGGAAGAGCAGACGGCATGTACGAGGACGGAACCACGACCGTGATCGAGGAGATCAAGGGAACGTACCGTGACCTCGAAACGATGGAAGAGCCGGTTCCGGTACATCTGGCACAGGCGAAGTGCTACGCTTACATCTACGGCCTTCAGAACCGCAAAGAGGAGATGGGCGTGCTGATGACGTACACCCTGCTCTCCTCCGAGGAGGAAGGCCTTCTGCGCCCGCTCACCAAAGAAGAGGTAAAGCCGGAGCACTCCAACTGGCGCATCCGCCATTTTCTGCAGACGTACAAGCTCCCGGAACTGGAGCAGTGGTTCGATGAGCTACTCGACGCCTGGTTTATCTGGGCGGAATTCCAGTACCAGTGGCAGAAAGCGCGAGATGCCTCAATGCAGCACCTCGAATTCCCCTTCCCGTACCGGAAAGGCCAGCGGGAACTGGTGAGCGGCGTCTACCGTACCATTCTGCGGAAAAAAGAACTCTTCGTCCAGGCGCCGACCGGCATCGGAAAAACAATGTCCACGGTCTTTCCGGCCATTCGCGCAATCGGAGAGGGCTGCGGCGACCGTCTTTTTTTATCTGACTGCGAAAACCATCACCCGTACCGTGGCAGAGGAGGCGGTCTCCATTCTAAAAGAGAAGGGACTGCAGTTCAAAGCAATCACGCTGACCGCAAAAGAAAAAATGTGCATCCTCGATGAGCCCGAATGCGATCCGATCCACTGCCGCGCGCGAAAGGTCATTTTGACCGGATCAACGCGGCGGTGTACGAGATGCTGACGGAATGTGATTCCTACACAAGAGAGGAAGTCCTGCGCCAGGCGGAAAAATGGAACGTCTGCCCGCACGAGTTCCAGTTTGATGTGGCTTCGTGGGTGGACGGCGTGATCTGCGATTACAACTATGCGTTTGATCCGACCTCGAAATTAAAACGCTTTTTCGCAGAAGGAACGAAGGGTGACTACATCTTTCTGATCGACGAGGCGCACAACCTGGTCGAGCGGGGCCGCGATATGTTCAGTGCCACGCTCGTCAAAGAGGAGATTTTAAAGGTCCGCCAGCTCCTCCGCCCGTATGCACCGGGCAAAAAGCTCGAGAAGGCGCTGAATCGCTGCAATCACCAGATGCTCGTCTACAAAAGAGAGTGCGATTCCTGCACGGAGCTGGAAAGCGTATCGACGTTTCTTATGATGGTCAATCAGCTGCTGGAAGAACTGGCGGGCTGGCTGGAAGCGCATAAGACAAGCGAAATCCGGAAGCAGGTTCTGGAATTTTACTTTAACTTGCGAAATTTTTCCGAGATTTACAATCTAGTGGATGAAAATTATCTGATCTACACGAGTTATCTCGATAACGGCGATTTTGCACTGCGCCTGTTCTGCGTCAACCCGGCGGAGAATCTGCAGCAGTGTATCAACCAGGGGCGGTCGGCCGTCTTCTTTTCCGCGACGCTGCTGCCGGTGCAGTATTATAAGAAGATGTTCAGCACGAATACGGACGATTACGCGATTTACGTGGAGTCCCCGTTTGATCCCGCGAAGCGGTGTCTGGCGATCGGAAGCGAGGTCAGCACGAAGTATCAGCGGAGAAACCGCGCAGAGTTTGAGAAGATCGCTGCCTATCTGAACGAGATGATCCAGAGCCGGAAGGGCAACTATATGGCGTTCTTCCCGTCATACCGCCTGATGCAGGATGTCTATGCGGTCTATGAGGAACTGTATGCAGATGAAAACGTGACCTGCCTGATCCAGGAGTCGGCGATGCGGGAGCAGGAGAGAGAAGCGTTTCTGGAAGCGTTTGCGAAAGACAACGAGAAAACGCTGGTGGGATTCTGTATCATGGGAGGCATTTTCTCGGAGGGAATTGATCTGGACGGGGAAAAGCTGATCGGCGCGGCCGTTGTGGGAGCCGGAATCCCGCAGGTGGGGCCGGAGAGAGAACTTTTAAAGCAATATTTTGACCGCAGCGGAGAGAACGGTTTCGACTACGCGTACCGCTATCCCGGCATGAATAAAGTATTGCAGGCGGCAGGGCGCGTGATCCGTACGACGGAGGACACGGGTGTGATTCTGTTGCTCGACGAGCGGTTCCGAAACCGGGAGTACCGCGAGCTGTTCCCAAGAGAATGGGAGGACTGCCGGATTGTGCAGCGCAGCAGCCTCCCGGAGGTAATCCATTCGTTTTGGGAGAGGGTGGATTGTGAGAGCGGATCAAAAGCCGGGCAGCAGGAAATGAAATCTCGGTGCAGCGCTGAACGTTACGTGTGATCCGCGCGGTTCCGGTATTCGCTCGGCGAGCAGCCCATCTGCTGCCGGAAAATTTTAGAAAAATAGGCAGGACTGGAAAATCCTGTCTGTTCCGCTACGGAAGTGATACTGGCCTGGCGCTCGAGAAGGAGCGGCAGGCTTTTTTCAATACGGTAATCGAGAAGATAGTCAAACAGGGATTCGTTCATGCATTTCTTGAAAAAACGGCAGCATTCACTGCGGCAGATGTGGATCTGTGCGGCGAGATCCTCGAGCGTCAGATGCTCCATATAATGGCGGTGGATGTAGTCGAGCAGAATGCGGAGCCGCTCAACATCACGCGCTGCCGCCGTGTTCTGGGATTCACCGGAAAACGATGCGTGGCGGTAAATCTCAATCCAGATCGACAGCAGAAGCTCCTGGATTTCCATCTCAAACGCGGACGGCTGTGAAAGCGAGAGGTCGTAGATGCGGTGCATACAGGCAAGTACCTGGTTCTGCCAGTCGATCTCCGGCGAAAAGACGATGGAGGCGAGCTGCATATCCGTCAGCACCGGTTCGACGTAGCGCGTCTGGATCACACTGTTTGAAAAACCATAGAGAAAGCGCGGGGCGAACGTGGTTGAAATATAGACGCAGTCCATCCCGTCGATCATGTGGCCGCTGTGAAGCGCATTCGTGTTGCAGAAAATGCCGTCCCCTTCTTTTAAGACATACGATTTGCCGTTGACCTGATATCCGATCTGCCCCGAGAGGACAAACGTCAGCTCAATTTCCGGGTGCCAGTGCCAGGAAAAGGAGCCGCGCTCGTAGCGGGAGAGCTGTTCGTAACTGATGTTGACAGGAAATTCATAGCTGCCGTGGGCCTTCAGTTCACGGTTTTCTTTATCCATGCGGATCTGCATGAAACGTACCTCCAATCCATAAAATCCGTTAAAAATCATACGATAAGTAAAGTATGCGGCAAAAAGGGAAAAAAAACAAGAAAAAATCGAAGATCATCTCAATATAATTATCGTTTGCCCAAATATTGTTGTTGCAGATGGGCGTATGGCTCACTATAATGATACTTAAGAAGATAAGAAAAAACACACAAACACACAACACACA
>ENA-OQER01000058-OQER01000058.1-human-gut-metagenome-genome-assembly--contig:-NODE-58-length-52878-cov-9.704461_pt1 | contig 52878 bp, 65 predicted proteins | sample MGYA00242797_ERZ504639 | MGnify/ENA primary metagenome ERZ504639 (study PRJEB26092, sample SAMD00036306) | human gut metagenome | host: Homo sapiens | study: EMG produced TPA metagenomics assembly of... | reverse complement strand
AGGAGAAAATTTATCTGGAAAGGAGAAAAAGTAACTTGTCCCGGGACCGATCGCAGCAAAAAAACTTGGAATTTCTAAAATTCATCAGGAACTTCAGATTGTTCCAGAAATGAGCGTGGCAGAAAACATTTTTCTTGGAAGATGGATGAAGAAAAAGGGCGGATCGGTTGATTTTAAAACGATGGCTGCAGAGGCTCGTAAATATCTGGAGATGTTGGACGTACATGTTGATCCGGCAACAAAATTAAAAGATTTAAGAATCGGAGAGCAGCAGCTTGTTGAGATCGCAAAGGCGATATCCTTGAATTCTGAAATTATTATCATGGACGAACCGACTTCTGCTATCAGTGAAAAAGAAGCTGAAAAGTTGTTTACGATCATTCGAAAGCTTCGTTCAGAGGGAAAAGGAATTATCTACATCACACATCGAATGGAAGAAATTTTCCAGATTGCAGACAGACTTACTGTAATGCGTGATGGAACGTATATAGGTACCGTAAAGGCCTCTGAGACCTCAAAAGATGAGATTATAAAGATGATGGTTGGACGTGATATGAGCGAGCAGTATCCAAAAGATCCTACTGAAAAAGGTGAGATTGCTCTTAAAGTAGAAAACCTTACATACACTCCACCAGCAGGAAGTTTTCGAAGATCACTCAAGAATATTTCTCTGCATGTAAGGCATGGCGAAGTTCTTGGAATCGCCGGACTTGCAGGTGCAGGAAGATCAGAACTTTTTGAATGTCTGGCAGGTGTACATTACAAAGATACTACAGCAAAGATTTCTATTGATGGTAAAGAAGTAACTATAAAAAATCCTGCAGATGCGATCAAAGCGGGCATTTCCTTTGCAACTGAAGACAGAAAGGGAACAGGTCTTGTTCTGCAGAGATCCATTGGAGAGAATATGTCTCTTCCTCTTCTGAAAAAATTTAGTCCGGCATTTTTTATGAAATCCGGAGAAGAGAAAAAAGAGTGGAACAAACAGATGGAAACCCTCAGAGTAAAAGCTCCTGGAACAAAAACTCTTGCCAGTGCTCTTTCTGGAGGAAACCAGCAGAAAGTTGTACTAGGCAGATGGTTGATGACTGAGCCAAAGATTCTTCTTTTGGATGAACCTACCCGAGGAATTGATGTAGGTGCAAAAGCAGAAATATACCAGTTGATCAACAATCTTGCGAAACAGGGGATGGCGATCATTGTAGTATCCTCAGAGCTTCCGGAAGTAATCGGTATTTCAGACAGAATCGTTACTTTCTGTGAGGGAGAACTGACGGGTGAATATCTCCAGGAAGAAGCAACTCAGGAAAAACTTCTTCAGAGTGCAACAAAATAAGGAGGGTGGATAGATGGATAACAAAAAGAAAATGAAAGCTATGATTAAGCAGATGCAGAGTGTAATCGCACTGGTTATTATCTTTGTGGTGGCATCTACAATCTGTATTAAGGATGGCAGAAATAACTTTCTGGATATAAGAAACCTGATGAATGTGCTAAGAGCCGTATCAGAAAATGGAATCATTGCAATTGGTATGACGATCATCCTGATCCTTGGTGATATTGATCTTTCTGTAGGTTCTGTTGTAGGTCTTATCTCAACAGGATGTGCATATCTGATGGTAAAGAGTGGTCTGGGATTTGTACCGGCCATCCTTGTAAGCCTTGGAATCGGAGCATTGTTTGGACTGTTTAATGGATTATGTATCACAAAGCTGAGACTTCAGGCTTTTATCGTTACTCTTGCATCTATGAATATCGCGAGAGGACTTGCAAGATTCTGGGCAAACGGAATCGGTATCCCGCTTGCATATGGAAAAGGTGAGGGAATGGCTCCGCCGGCATTTGAAGTACTTCAGATGCGTCTATGGGGAATCATACCGGTACCGGCAATCATCTTCATTGTTCTTCTGATCGTTTTCCAGATTATTTTGAGTAAGACAAGATTCGGAAGACAGGTATATGCAATTGGTGGAAATAAGAATGCGGCATATCTCTCAGGTATCAAAGTAGACAGAATTAAGATCTATGCATTTATGATCTGTGCAATGCTTTCATCTGTTGCAGCTATGATTCATGCAGCTCAGATCAGCCAGGGTGGACCGAACGAAGGTCAGGGCTATGAACTTAATGCAGTTGCAGCCTGTGCTATTGGCGGAACAAGTCTTGCAGGCGGCAAGGGAACTGTTTTTGGTACACTTATCGGAGCGCTTATCCTTGGTATGCTGGATAATGTCCTTGGTCTTAAAGGAGTCAATTCAAACCTTCAGCTGATGGTAAAAGGATTCCTTATCATTATTGCAGTATTTATGCAGGCAGATAAAGTAAACGACTAACAATTAATAAAGATAATAATTCTCAGGCTCTGTCCGGCAGCAGGCCCGGAGAATAAAATAATAAACAAAAGCGATGCCGGAGAAAGAAGGTAAGTATGAATAAAAAGCGATCAGTATCCTCTTAACAGCAGCTATGGGTGTTTCTGTTCTGGCAGCAGGCACAGTTACAGTCAGTGCAGCAGAGAAAAAGGACAAATATGTGATCGGAATGTCACAGTGTAATCTTGGTGAGCCATGGCGTGTAGCTATGAATGATCAGATTGCAATGGCAGCAGAAAAACATCCGGAATTTGAGGTTATTTTCGCAGACGCTGCTCAGGATAACTCCAAACAGATTGCAGATATTGAAAACTTTGTACAGATGGGTGTAGACCTTATCATTACATCTCCTAACGAAGCTACACCACTTACTAATGCAGTTAGTGCAGCTTATGATGCAGGAATCCCGGTTATTCTTCTTGACAGAAAGATTGACGGAGACAAGTATACTCAGTTTATCGGTGCAGACAACGTAGATATGGGACGTATTGCAGGAGAATATATTGCAGATACACTTCTTCCTGACGGTGGTAAGGTTTGTGAGATCAAAGGTCTTGAAGGAACTTCTGGTGGAATCGACAGAGATAATGGTTTCCGCGAAGGTATCAAGAAAAATGACAAGATTGAAATCGTAGCTGTAAACAATGCAGACTGGCTTCGTGAAAAAGCAATCACAGTTGCAGAAGAAATGCTTCAGACAAATGATGAAATCGATCTTTTCCTGGCTTTAAATGACCCGATGGCAGAAGGTGCATATATCGCAGCTAAGAATGCAGGAAGAGAAGGAGACATCCTTTTTGTTGGATTTGATGGACTTCCTACACCAGATGGTGGTATTCGAAGCGTTATGGATGGAAGACTCAGCATGACTCAGGTTTATCCTACAGGTGTACAGAAGCAATTGAAAGCGCTTATCAGCTGCTCGTTGAAGGCAAAGAACTTGACAAAACTCTGACTCTTACTTCTGAAATCGTTACTCCTGACAATGCAGAAGAACTCCTCGAAAAATTTGGTGGATCTGCAGAATAATCAGATTTGAAAAATTATAAAAATGAAATATAGTACGATGCGAAGAAACGGGAATGGCTTAGGCTGTTCCTGTTTTTTCTTTCTGTTTGACATGAAGAGATACTTACTATATCATGGAAGAATAGACAGATAAAAGGAGGATAATATGTTCAGTAAACTGAAAAGAATTCTACATCCGGAGAATATGCTGTTCAAAATGATCATACTGAACTGTGGCCTACTTTTGTTAGTTACATTGGTCCTTACAGCTGCTGGAAACTATATATATGAGGAATCTATTGCAGAAAGATCCTATGCAAACACAATGGAAATCCAGAATCAGGTGTTGAAATCGCTTGATCTGATTTTTAAATCCGTAGAGGATAATGTTGAGGCTTTGGGAAATTATCCGGAAGTACAAGAGTATTTAAAAGTAGATGTTGAAAATCAGCAGGCAAGCCGTGTGGAATTGGAAAGACAGGTGCGAGACCTTCTTCTGGATTATTCCAGAATATACAGTGAATATTTAAATATTGTTGTTGTCAGTGAGAAAGGCCAGTATCTTTCTAATGATTCATACCGAGTCAAAAAGCTTCCGCTTACGGAAGAAAAATGGTATCAGGATGCGGTTCTGGCAAATGGAGAACTGGTTTTAAGTCCTACCAGTCTGGGACGAAATTTAAAAGCCTGGAAAAACTACAGTACAGACAATTATGTCAGCACAGCTAAATTAATTTGTGACAGACAGACGTCTGCGGGGATTGGTGTGATCCTTATAGATTTGGATTTGAAGAGTATTCAGAATCTTGTCGAAGATATTACAATGGGACAGACTGGATTTGGTTATATACAGGATAGTCAGGGGCATGTGCTCTATGCACCCCAAAATGAAGTTGTATACCGGATGAATCCAAACTGGGTCACGGACGGAGAGAGTGGACGTGTCAGATGTCGCATAAAGGGAAAAGATTACAATGTCATATATAGTCATTCAAAATATACAGACCTGACTGCAGTTGGAGTATTTGACTGGGGGAAACTATCGAAGGCATTTCCAGAGCAAGGACAGTTTCGAAATGGATTGCAGTTATAATAATGATCTTTGCGGCAGGAGCAACGGTTATTTTTTCGGCATCCATTACAAGGCCTATTTCGACGCTTTCAAAACTTATGAAAAAAGCGCAGACCGGAGATATGACGGTTCGTTTTGAAAATCATTATAAAGGTGAAATAGGGCAGCTGGGAGATTCTTTTAATGCAATGGTAGAAAAAAATTAATGAACTTCTTGGCGTTGTATACAAAGAACAGAAAAATAAAAGAGAAGCAGAGCTTAAGATTCTTCATGAGCAGATTAAGCCGCACTTTCTTTATAATACACTTGATACGATACAGTGGATGGCAAAGCAGTACCATGCGCAGGATATTGTTGATCTGGTGCTTGCTTTGTCAGGATTTTTCCGTATCAGTCTGAGTCAGGGAAAAGAATTTATTACATTGGAACAGGAAGTTTAATGGTAAAGAATTATCTGGACATCCAGAAAGTACGGTATGAGGATCTGTTTGAATATAAAACAGAGATTGAAGAAGGACTGGGAAATTATATGGTATTAAAAATCTGTCTTCAGCCGCTTGTGGAAAATGCTCTTTATCATGGGATAAAGGAATCCGATCAGGACAGAGGAACTATATGGATCCGTGCTTTTTCAGAGTCAGAGGATTCGATCATACTTAAGGTAGAAGATGATGGTGCTGGCATGAGTCAGGAAAGAATAGATCAATTGAATTCCTGGCTGAAACTGAAGAACGTGGAGAAGAAGTAAAAGCTATGGAACGTTGAATGTAAATGACCGCATAAAGATTGCTTACGGTGACGAATACGGACTTCATTATGAAAAGAGAACGGGAGGAGGTACCGTGGCTGTTGTAAGGCTCAAACGGCTGCAGAAAGAAGTATGTGGAAAGTTTTGATTGCTGATGACGAACCGAAAATTCGTCAGGGATTAAAAAGTGTATTGGAGGAAATGAAACTTCCGATCACAGTCTGTGCAGAAGCACGGAATGGAATGGAAGCATTAGAAAAAATTGAGCAGTTTCAACCGGATTTTATTCTGATGGATATCTGCATGCCTAAGTTGAGTGGTATACAGTTTCTGGAGGAATTGAGAAAGCTGGATAAAAACTGTCCGGTAATCGTAATCTCCGGATTTAATGAGTTTTCCTATGCAAAACAGGCAATTAAGCTTGGGGTTTCCGAATATCTTTTGAAACCTATCGCAGAGGAAGAACTTCAAGCTGCGGTCGTGAAGGTGACTGAAGAGATAAAGCAGAAGCGAAAATCTGAAAAATTCATGGAACTTGTGAAACAACAGATGATTCAGAATCAGGATTATCTGAGAGATGTGTTTTTCAATGAATGGATGGAAGGAAAATTATCTAGATTCGAATGGAAAGAACAGGCAAGATTTCTTGATATGGATTTTCCGGATAATATGATTCTCATACTTGTGTCAGTTCAGTCCAGTTATGACAAGAAAATTGATAAAGGTACGGTGACTGAGGAAATATATAAGATCACTCTTGAAAAGATTATCAGAGAACTTATGGAGCCATATCATAACGGTAAGTGTGTTTTCCAGTAAGTATGAGGATGTAGCGATTGTTATGGAAAAGCTGCCGGAAAATTTCAGGAGTTCGGTGCAGATCTTCAGCTGCAGACAGAAGAAAAAGTGGGTGGAAAGTGTTTTATTACGGCAAGAGAATGTACTTTTGAAACATTGCCTGATATTAGCCGTGAGATGCGCCGGGAAGTGCAGAAAATGCAGGAATGCAGACCAATTGTACAGGACGCAAGAAAATATATTTATGCCAATTATCAGGACAGAAATCTGGATCTCAGACAGGTGGCACATGCAATTGGCTGTAATTCTTCTTATATTAGCAGGATTATGAAACAGGAATTGGGGATATCTTTTAAAGATTTTCTTACAAGGCTTCGTATCAGTCAGGCAGTGCGGCTTATGGAAGATCGGGAATTGTCGATTAATCAGATTGCAGAAAAGGTAGGGTACAGCAACCAGCACTATTTTTCTGCTGCATTTAAAAACTGTCAGGGTATGTCGCCCTCAGAATTCCGTAAAAATATGCTGCAGATTGACAGAAACGGATTATAACTATGAAGAAAATATGGAAAATATGGACAGTGATACTGGTTGCGGCAGCAACAGTCTTACTTACGATCAGTACACAGTATAGCAAAAAAGAAGAGATATCTACAGATAGTTATCAGTATCTGATCGGTGTTAGCCTTCCAAATGTAATAGAACCGTGGCTAAATAATTTTGTTGACGTATTTACAGAAAAAGTATCCCAGGATAAAAAAATAAATGTAATTTTTCGAGATGCAGCTGGAAATCCGGAAAAACAGATTCAGGATATTGAGACGTTGATGGAGTACGGGATAGATATTCTGATTGTCTCTCCTGATGGAAGTGACAGCCTTTCTTCTGTTCTTTCGGAGGCTTTTCAGAAGATACCGGTCATTCTGACAGGTGTTGGTGCAGGGACAGAGGATTATACGTGTCTTATCAAGTCAGATGATCAGAAGATTGGCAGGCTTGCAGGAGAATATATTCTGAATAATCTTTATGAAAAGAATAAAAAGATCGTGGTCTTTCAGGGGGTTGAAGAATCCCCGGTATCCAAACAGAGACTAAAGGGTTTTCAGGATTCTGTTCAGGGTACAATACCGGAAGAAGATGTCACTTATTACTGTGGCGACTGGCTCCGGGATCGGGCAGAGCTCAGGATGAAAGACTATCTGATCTCGCATGATTCTGCTGATATAGTTTTCGCTTTTAATGATGATATGGCATATGGTGCATATCAGGCCTGTCAGCAGTACAGGATTGAGGGCAAGGTACATCTGATAGGTGTGGATGGGTTTGAAGGAGAAAGTGCAGGGCTGAGTCTGGTAGACAAAGGTGTACTGGATGCAACGATACAGACACCGGACTTTGGTGGACTTTCTTATGAAATTGCAAGAAAACTTCTTGAGGGAAATAAGGTTGAGAAAAATATTATTATCCAGCCGGAATTGATTCTTCAGGGAGGAGCGGAAAGGAAAGAGTAATTGTAGCTATGAAAAAGAGTTTGAGAATGACAGAGGGACGTATCTCTAAAAAGATCATTTTTTTTGCCATTCCATTGTTTCTGGGGAACCTGTTTCAGCAGTTGTACAATACTGCGGATTCCCTGATCGTGGGAAATTTTTTAGGAAGCAATGCACTGGCGGCGGTCAGTTCATCTGGAAATCTGATCTTTTTGATGGTAGGTTTTATTAACGGTATTGCCATGGGTGCGGGTGTAGTTATTGCCAGATATTACGGTGCCAAAAAAGAGACTGCCTGCAAAAGGCAATCCATACAACCGTTGCATTTGGTCTTGCGGCCGGTGCGGTCCTGACTGTTTTGGGAATGTTTCTGGCGCCAAAGATCTTGGTGCTGATGGGGACTCCTGCGGATGTTCTCCCGGAATCCATTATATATTTTCGTACATACTTTGCAGGTTCTATGGGTGTTGTCATGTACAACATTTTTGTTGGAGTTCTGCAGTCGGTTGGTGATGGACGTCATCCATTGATCTATCTGATCATTTCATCCTGTGTCAATGTTGTTCTGGATATTTTCTTTATCGCAGGTCTTGGCATGGGAGTTGGTTCAGCAGCGCTCGCAACTGCTATTTCCCAGTTTGTCAGTGCGATTCTCTGTATGGTTCATCTGATGCGTGTGGAAGAAGAATATTGCCTGGAACTGCGGGAAATTCGTTTTGACAGCATTATGTTGAAGCAGATTATTCAGAATGGTGTGCCGTCTGGCTTTCAGAATTCAGTCATCGCGATCGCGAATGTTTTTGTACAGTCAAATATTAATGCATTTGGAAAAATGGCGATGGCAGGATGTGGATCTTATTCTAAGATTGAGGGATTCGCCTTTTTGCCGGTTACCTGTTTTACGATGGCACTGACAACATTTGTCAGTCAGAATCTTGGCGCAAAACAGTATGACCGGGCGAAAAAGGGAGCAAGATTTGGGGTTCTCTGTTCGATCATTATTGCAGAATTGATCGGCGTGATCATATATGCTGCCGCACCGGTGCTGATCGCAGCATTTAACAGAGATCCCGATGTTGTACATTATGGCGTGATGCAGTCAAGAACAATTGCATTATTTTATTGTCTGCTGGCGTTTTCTCATTGTATTGCAGCAGTACTCCGTGGTTCCGGCCACGCATCTGTTCCGATGATCGTTATGCTCTGTGACTGGTGCCTGTTCCGTGTAAGCTATATCACCGTTGCAGTTCGCATCATCCCGGATATCCATGTGATCTTTTGGGCATACCCATTGACTTGGGGTATCAGCTCCGTGATTTTTCTGTTTATGTTCCTGCGAGGAAAATGGGTATATGGGTTTGAGAAAACATCACAGATGTAATTAAAAATTCAATCTTTTTAAATAGGTCTCCTGGAACTGCCTGGAGGTGGCAAGCTCAACAAACTTGGCCTGCTTTGCAAGTTCTTCGCTTTTTGCGAGAGCGGTCTGGCTGTAAGCGGCCAGTTTTTTCAAATTCATGCATGCAAAGGTAAGCCCGGCTTTCATTTCCATCCGTGCTTTTCCTACATACTGCGTATATCGAAATCCATGCTGTTCTTTAGCTGTACCGAAGATCCGTTCTATGGTTTCTTTTCTTACTGGTAGATCTGTCTGTTTCCGATCGTGTGCCGAATGTCTTCTGCCACTTCCATGTATTCTTCCCATACATGACGTGTGATTAGTTTTACATGATCTTTGCTTTTTATGCATTTTGAAAGATATTGACATTCAGCACAATGCTCACCGCAGCTTTTATACTCTTTATATCCATTTCTGTTTGTTGTACTGTATGTCAATATATGTGCTCCCGGACATATATAACAATCATAGTATTCATCATATGCGAAGGCGTGTTTTCCGAAAAAGCTTCTTTGGTCTTGGGACGGGTATACGGAAAAAAGTGGTTGAATTCCATCTTCCAACAGCCGATGGGCGATTGCCGGAGTTTTATATCCTGCATCTGCAACTACCATCTGCGGATTCAGTTTAGATATTTTATCGTATAATGCTTTAAAAGTATGACTGTCATGCTCAGGAAGTTCTTCAGATATAGAATCCTTATCATTTCCGGTTCCACCGGATGCAGGTGGCCGGTTATCATCTTTCTTCTTTAATGGCTTTTTTTCCATGTGCCAGACGATCTTTTTTCAATCTCTTTATTTAATTCTTATTCATACCAGAGAGCCTGTTTCGTATCCCCGGTATCACGGATTTTGAAGCAATCTTTGAGCGGGTAAAGGATCAGTGCGATCTGTTCTGGCTCGAAAATCTCAATCTTCGAGGCGTTTCAAAAAGACAATTATGGATTATATCGCCGGAAAATATCCTGATCTTGTACCACTTACGACGAGATCTATAACAAGCATAACCGCAGCTACTTTGAAGCACTTGAAGTAAAAGCTGAGGAAATGGCTAAGAAGTATGATTGTGCCTTTGTGGATAATGAAATGCCTTATGGCAGAGTCCCGCAGGGGCATCCGGTGATTGTAGATTATTTCTATCATGAGGAAATCCGTGGGACAGAGAATACCGGAAAAAGAAATCGTTAACTTCAAGTTTGTAGGGCAGATAAGCTGTTTATTTGAGTAGAAAAAAGAATTACAATTAATAACGCGGTGCGGGATTTTGATATCCAGTACCGGCGTTATTGATTCTACAGGGGCTTGGGGGTGTAGCCACCAAATATACTATTCGTTTTCTGCTTCGGCAAGTTTGTTAAGGATCCACTCCCGATTGATAACAATGTCCTCATCATCGCGGAGATCCTTGAAATCATTGCAGTGTGAAGAAGCAAATTCATACATATTGTCAATGTCAACTGCACCAGTGATCTTACCCTTATTAATGATGGTTTATTCCATACGAGAATAAAAATAGAGTAGACGAATTATTTAGCAATCTTCATCAAATCTTTATTTTTTTCTGTTAGGTTATATTTCAGTAAGAAATGAAATATGGAAGGAAGGATAGTAAAGATGGAAATGATGTTGCAGACACAAAATTTGTGTAAATATTTTAGAAAGCAGAAAGCGGTAAATAATGTTTCACTTAATATAGAAAAGAAACAGATTTATGGACTGCTTGGACCGAATGGTGCGGGAAAATCTACCACATTGAAAATGTTGACTGGTATGATGAAACCAACTGCAGGAAAGATTTACTTTGATGGAAAACTTTTGGATAGGAAAGATTTATCAAAAATAGGAGCGTTAATTGAAAATCCGCCTATTTATGAAAATCTTTCCGCCAGAGAGAATTTGAAGGTAAGACAATTATTGCTTGGTACAGATGAAAACAGAATTGATGAGGTCTTGCAGATTGTATCACTTACAAACACCGGAAAGAAGAAAGCAGGACAGTTTTCTTTGGGGATGAAGCAAAGACTAGGCATTGCAATGGCATTGCTTGGAGAACCGGAACTTTTGATATTGGATGAACCTACGAATGGATTAGATCCAATAGGCATCGAGGAATTACGAGAGCTGATCCGGTCTTTTCCGGAACAGGGAATCACTGTAATTCTCTCCAGTCATATTCTCTCAGAGGTACAGTTACTTGCAGATAAAGTCGGGATTATTTCAGGTGGAATCTTAGGATACGAAGGAGCATTAAAGCAGGGAGATAATCTTGAAGATTTGTTTATGAATGTGGTAAGAAAAAACCAGAAAGCAGGTGAAATCCATGGTTAATATTATAAAAGCAGAACATCAAAAAGCCAAAAGAACCATGCGAAAAAAGTTTATCTGGGGATTTCCTCTTCTTACATTTGTCATGGCATTTATATTTACTCTTGGGATGACAAATGCTTATGCAGAAAGTGTTTGGAACTGGTGGTATACACTTTTGCTGCCGGGGATGATTGCTCTATTTTGTTATCTTTCTGTGGCGCAGGAGAAAAAGATAAAATACTATCATTTAATGACTATTCCCACAGACAGAAGAAAATTGTTGCTGGGGAAAATTATTTATATTGGGTACATGATTTTGTTTTCTAATGTGATTGTGTTTGCAGGAGCAACGCTTGGAGGCTTTCTTCTAACGACACATGTTCCAGTGAAAGGAGCGTTGATTGCAGTATTGTTTCTGACGGTTTCTGAGTTATGGGAGATTCCGGTAGCTTTATTTTTAAGTGAACGATTTGGAATGATTGTAAACCTGTTCGTCTGCCTATTTATTACCGTCAGCGGTGTGGTAATATCACAAACCAGAATCTGGTATGTACTTGTTTCTGCAATCCCTATGCGAATGATGTGCCCGTTGCTTCATGTTTTACCAAATGGACTTGCCGCAGAAGCAGGGAATCCTCTTTTGGATACGGGAGTCATTGTTCCGGGAATGTGTCTCTCAATCATCTGGTTTGTTTTTGTAACGGTTCTGTTTTTGAAATGGTTTGAGAGAAGAGAGGTGAAATAAGATGATTGGAAGATCTCTTAATGCAGACTTGCGAAAGATGAAAGGAACATCTGTGATTCTGGCACACTTACTGATTCCGATTATAACCAGCGTTATATTTTTAATATATTACTTTTTTCACCATGGAATGAAAATATGAAAGTGATTGCATTTTATCAGGCAATAGGAGCAGGACTTCCGGTACTTATTGGAATTTTTACAGCAAGTGTGATGGAACAGGAACAAAATGCAGGTGATTTTCAAAATCTGTTGTCTTTACCGGATAAACCTGCAGCATTTTTATCGAAACTGTTGATGCTACTGGTTTTGTGTCTGTGCTCTATCCTATTGACAGCAATCATATTCGGAATTGGATTTGGAAGAATCGCATCAAGCGATATCGAAATCATGAAAGGATGTATATTTGCAGCATTGCTGCTGTGGGGAAGCAGTGTTCCACTTTATCTGTGGCAGCTGATTCTGGCTTTTCAGTTTGGAAAAGGGGTATCCATTGGAGCAGGGATTATATCAGGACTAATTAGTGCATTGATGCTTACCGGACTTGGAGATTATGTGTGGAAATATGTATTTGTCTGCTGGACGGGTAGAGTACCATATACTTATCTGCAATCTGTATTGGGAGAAACTAGTGTAGGTGAATGGTTGTCATTCATACCAGGTTGCTTAATATTTACAGGGATTAGTATGGTATACTATTTTTGGTGGGTAAACCACTGGGAAGGAAACAGAATATCGGAATAGAATCGAGGGAAACTATGGCAAAAATACTGGCAGTTGATGATGAACCGGCAATTTTGGAAATGATAGAAAGCATTTTGAATAAGGATGGACATCTGGTTACCAAAGTAAGTAATCCACTAAAAATTAATATGGAAGAATTACATCGTTATGACCTGATTTTACTGGACATTATGATGCCTGGAATTGATGGCTTCGAATTATGCAAAAGAATCAGGGCACTTGTGGATTGTCCGATTTTGTTTCTTACGGCAAAAACGGAGGAAAACAGTCTGGTAAACGGACTTTCTTTAGGAGCAGATGATTATATTTCAAAGCCATTTGGAGTGATGGAACTTCGGGCAAGGATCAATGCACATCTTAGAAGAGAGCACAGGGAACATTCTGTCCGGATGGTTTTGGGGAGGGTCTGTATTCAAATATCTCAAAAGAAACTATTGGTTGATGATAAGGAACTTCCTCTTACGAAAGCGGAGTACGAAATCTGTGAATTTCTGGCTAAAAACAGAGGACAGGTTTTCTCGAAGGAACAGATATTGGAAGCGGTCTTTGGCTTTGACAATGAGAGTAATGACAGTACTATAATCACGCATATCAAAAATATAAGAGCAAAATTTGCGGATTATGATTATACACCGATAAAAACAGTCTGGGGGATTGGATATAAATGGGAAGAGTAAAGAGAAGCAATGCACTCAGCAGGATTTTTATGAGATATGTACTGGTCATGCTTGGATCATTAGTTGGTTTGGTGATTGTTGCTTATCTGCTGCTGTACCTTTTGATTAGTGTGGGCTGTATTTATCCGGCAAATTATGCAGAGCAAAAGATTAATGAAGCATATGATACGATTCTACGTGCAGATAAAGTGACTGCTGAGATGATTCCCGCACTTTGTGATTATGTAATCTTTTCAGAGAATGGAGAGAAAATAGGTGGAGATCTGTCAGAACAATACGAACAGATAGCATGGAATGTTGCAAAGTACGGAAACGCATCCGGGAAATATTTTTATAAAGTAATTGTAAGGGAAAATGAATATGTTGTATTGCAATATCGCCTGACACCTCAATATCATTCAGCTTTTTTGAGGGAGCATTTTATAGGACCACAGAATGTGATGATTATTATGTCAGTGATTGGAGCGGTAGCGATTATCATCATTCCGTCCATACGTTTTGGAAAAAGAATCAAAAAGCAGATGCAGCCTGTATTAGACGCAATCGGACAAATAAAGGATCAAAATCTGGAATATGAGACATCCTGTTCCGGTATCAAAGAGTTTGATGACTGTTTATCGGCAATCGATGATATGCGAGATGCATTGCGAGAATCTTTAGAAAAGCAGTGGAAAACAGAGCAGGAAAAGAAACAACAGATGTCTGCTTTGGCGCATGATATTAAAACACCTCTTACGATTGTACGGGGAAATGCAGAACTACTTTCAGAGACTGAACTGACCACAGAACAGAAGAATAATATCACTTATGTTTTGAACGGCACAACACAGATACAAAGTTATGTAAAACAGTTGATAGATGTCACAAAATCATGGAATTGCAGTGATGTTACCTATACAACGGTGAGGTTAGAAGATTTTTTCGCAGATATAAAGGAACAGGCACTCGGACTGGTAGAAATCTATCACCAGAAAATAGATTGGAAGGCGGGACAAAGTGATAAAAAGGTAACGATTGCTTATGATCCAATGTTCCGGGCCGTAATGAATATGATTCAGAATGCAGTGGAGCATACAAAAGAAAATGGAATCATTTATATTGACGCAAAGGAGCAGGATGGCCGGCTGACATTCATTGTGGAGGATAGCGGATCAGGATTTACAAAAGAAGCATTATTGCATGGCACAGAGCAGTTTTTTATGGATGACACAAGTAGAAATGGCGAAGCCCATTATGGGATGGGACTATTTTTTGCAAAAACTGTGGCTGAAAAATATGGTGGAGGTATTAAACTTCAAATTCTGAAAATACAGGTGGGGCGAGGGTAGAAATATTTTTCCTGAGTAGTCAAGAAACAAGCTAAATAGACCGCAATTAAGCTATGTAAAAGAAATTTTACATGCTTTTATCTAATATGTAACGAGAAAAATGAGCTTCGTAATCGAAATCTTCATATAAGTGGACTCTTGAACGAAGAGAAAGTGGACATTGGGGATACAAAAGTGGATATTGAGAATGGAAAAGTGGATATTCAGGACAAAAAAGTGGATATTGACAGTGTACTTTCCGAAAAAGGTAGTGATTTCTCGGTAAAAACGACGATTCATATCCATAGACTTTTTGAAAAGTTTGGTTTCGATGAGGTGTTTGGAAGAAGTGCAGTTATGGAACTTCTTGGGCTGAAAGGTTCAGGTGCTTCAAAACTTCTTTCCAATTTGGTGCAGGTAGATATTATTGAACCGGTATCCGGTCACGGAAAAGGGAAATATAAATTTAAGAAGTAGTTTATAAGACTTCCTTGAAATTATCGACATGGTGTGTAGACAATCTGATGTTTTGTCTTCGGCAGTAGGATAAAGAAGATAAGGAAACAGAACAGAAATAGATTATAAAAGGTCTGTTGGGCAGTATAGCCTAATGAAGCCTACAGAAAAAGGTTGCGTGAAGCCACATAAAAATGTATAATTAGGAGTAATGAATTTCATATTAAATGATATTGGAGGTACTCATGTCACAGTCGGTTACGATAAAGAGTAATAAATATGGAATCAATTTAATTTTAGATGCGGATATGCCATTTGCTGATTTGATAAAGGCAGTTGTGGAGAAGTTTAAGCATCCGCCAATTTTTTTAAAAACGCAAAGCTTGCTATTTCATTTGAGGGAAGGCATCTTTCAGATGAAGAGCAGCAGCAGATAATTGCAGCTATTGAGGAAAATACCACAATTGAGATTTTGTGCATTGTGGAGAGTGGTACCGAGCAGGAAGCCATTATGAAGGAGCAGGTTGAGGCATTTAATGAGGCAGTGCAGAAGCAGTGCGAGAATGTTGCGACAGTCAGTGTTCCGGAGCAGTTTTACCGTGGTACGCTTAGGTCAGGCCAGGTGATTACCAGCGAGTCTTCGGTCACAATCATAGGTGATGTCAATCCGGGAGCCAAGATTATAGCTCAGGGCAATATCGTTATTCTTGGTGCATTAAAGGGCAATGTTCACGCCGGATGCACAGGTGACAGGAGCTGTTTTGTATTTGCACTTGATATGCAGCCGATTCAGATTCAGATTGGTGATTTGATTGCGAAGAGTCCGGACGAGCCTCAGCCAAAGCACAGGGTAAGGCGCAAGGAAAAGCCGGCACAGGAGCAGGCACAGATAGCCATCGCAAAGGATGGATATATTTACATCGAACCAATTACTAAAAATATTTTAAATAGCATTTAGGAACGTAGGAGGAATAAAGTTCATGAGCGAAGTAATCGTTATCACATCAGGAAAGGGTGGTGTGGGCAAGACCACAACCACAGCAAATATTGGTACAGGTCTTGCACAGTTAAATAAAAAGGTTGTTATGATTGATACTGACATCGGACTGCGTAACCTGGATGTTGTTATGGGACTTGAGAATCGTATTGTATACAATCTCGTAGACGTCGTTGAGGCAAATGTCGTATACGTCAGGCCCTTATCAAGGATAAGAAATATCCTGATCTGTGTCTGCTTCCATCAGCTCAGACAAGGGACAAGGATGCTGTTACACCGGAGCAGATGGTTGAGCTTATCAATGAGCTTCGTGAGGAGTTTGACTATATTCTGCTTGATTGCCCGGCAGGTATCGAGCAGGGCTTCAAGAATGCCGTTGCAGGAGCTGACCGTGCACTTGTTGTCACTACACCTGAGGTATCAGCAATCCGTGACGCTGACCGTATTGTTGGCCTTCTCGAGGCAAATGAGATGAAGCGCATTGATCTGATTGTCAACCGTCTGCGTGTCGATATGGTTAAGCGCGGTGATATGATGAATGTGGATGATGTAACAGAGATCCTTGCAGTCAACTTAATAGGTGCAGTACCGGATGATGAGCAGATTGTTATTTCTACAAACCGTGGTGAGCCGTTAGTCGGTTCAGACAGCCTTGCAGGAAAGGCATATATGAATATCTGCCACCGTATCATGGGCGAGGAGGTTCCTTTACTTGATTTAAACCAGAAGCATGGTGTCTTTGAAAAGCTAAAGGATATGTTTAAGAAAAATTAAAGGGGGATACGTACCATGGGTATAATGGATTTATTTAAAAAGAAATCTTCTGGTAATGTTGCAAAGGATCGCCTGAAGCTGGTGCTGGTTTCTGACCGTGCAAACTGCTCATCGGAGATGATGGAGATGATGAAAAGGGATATCATTGAGGTTATTTCCCGCTATATGGATATTGATGCGGAAGCTCTTGATGTAAAAATCACAGAGACAGAGTCTGATTCTAACAACGGAATGGTTCCGGCACTCGTTGCCAATATTCCTATCCGTGACATGAAGCATCGTCCGGATCCAAGATAGAGTAAATAAAATAGTAGGATATGATAAGATGTGAGGGTCAAAAGGTGTTTTGGCCCTTTAATTATTATATTGAATAAAAAAGACTTGATTTGATATTAGAGTGTGATATACTTTAATACGTTACAAATAAATAAAATTTAGCAGAGTAGACACATGTGCGTTAAGTGCCGGATGAACAGGGAGTTGTCACCCGGACGAAAAGAAAATCTTGCGGTACATGAGTCGCATCCCGCTGCATCCGAAGATATTAATTATCTCCTGTTGTAGTTCGGTGAGGTCTGCAAAGGAGGTAATTTTTTAATGAAAAAATTCGTTACTTTGTTCACCGATTCTGCCCGAGAGCTTAAATCGGTCAGAACCATCACAACTATGGCAATGCTTGCTGCAGTTGCCGTTATCCTTGGATATTTCTCCATCGAATATGGACAGTTTATCCGTATCGGTTTTTCCGGTATTCCAAATGGTATCGTTGATTACTTGTTTGGACCGGTTGCCGGAGCTGTTTTCCACGGAGCGCTTGACATCATCAAGTATCTGATGAAGCCTACAGGACCATTTTGTCCACAGCTTACACTTGTTGTAATGCTTGCAGGTGTTTTATATGGCTGCTTCTTTTACAAGAAAAAGCTTACCATATGGAGAGTGCTTGCTGCAAAGTTTGTAGTAATGCTCATCTGCAATGTCATTCTCAATACCCTGTGTCTGCAGGTACTGTATGGACAGGCATTTATGGCAATCCTTCCAATGCGTGCACTTAAGAACCTTATTATGTGGCCGATAGATTCAATTGTCTTTTTCGCCATTGCAAAGGCACTGGAGCAGATTGGACTGTTCCGTACCTTCCGTAAACCGGAGCTTGTAAAGAATGCATAGCGTGTTCTTTATAATATATATAAATGATGAAAAGGAACATTGCAACAGAATAATGCACAGACAATATAATGCACAAAATATTACAATAAAATAATATTTTAAGTGTTAAATGACGGTTTTTATTTATAATTTTAAGTATATGTGTCTTTAAACTGATAATTATGAGGTATTTCACATTTTTAATAAAAATTGTTGACACAATATATTGAACGTGATATTGTTTACTTGTTCAAAATAATACACAAAAGAAAACGAACAAACAACTACATATTAATTGAATATTTAAGAGCAAAGACGCTAACCGGTGAAGCACTTTGCTCTTTTTTATTTATCAAAATCACAAGGATATTTAAATTAGGAGGCAATATATTATGAAATTAAAAGACACAGGATTAACAGCACAGGACATCAAAGACAAAGTAAAGAAGTATATGATTGAGACATATGAGCGTTTCGATTTCATCGCTGAGACTGCTGAGGGCATGTATCTATATGATGAGAATGGCACACCATACCTTGATTTTTACGCAGGAATCGCCGTAAACAATGCCGGCAGCAGAAACCCTAAGGTTGTTGCAGCAGTCAAGGATCAGGTGGATGACATCATGCATACATTCAACTATCCATACACCATTCCACAGGCACTGCTTGCTGAGAAGGTCTGCAAGACTATCGGAATGGACAAGATTTTCTACCAGAACTCAGGAACTGAGGCAAATGAAGCTATGATTAAGATGGCTCGTAAATATGGTATAGAGAAATATGGTCCAAACAGATACCACATTGTAACTGCTAAGGACGGCTTCCATGGCAGAACCTTCGGTGCTATGTCAGCAACAGGACAGCCTGGAAACGGATGCCAGGTGGGCTTTGGTCCTATGACATACGGATTCTCATATGCTCCTTACAATGACTTAAAGGCTTTCAAGGATGCTTGCACAGAGAACACAATCGCTATCATGATTGAGCCTGTACAGGGCGAGGGCGGTGTTCATCCTGCAACACCTGAATTCATGAAGGGACTTCGCGAGTTCTGTGATGAGAAGGGCATGCTCCTCCTTATCGATGAGGTTCAGACAGGATGGTGTAGAACCGGAGCTGTAATGAGCTACATGAACTACGGCATCAAGCCTGATATCGTTTCTATGGCAAAGGGTCTTGGCGGTGGAATGCCAATCGGTGCTATCTGTGCTACAGAGGAGGTTTCAAAAGCGTTCTCAGCCGGTTCACACGGTACAACCTTTGGTGGACATCCTGTATGCTGTGCAGCAGCACTTGCAGAAGTAAACGAGCTGCTTGACAGAGATCTTGCCGGAAATGCAAAGAAGGTTGGTGATTATTTCGCAGCTAAGCTTGAGAAGCTTCCACACGTAAAAGAGGTAAGACATCAGGGACTCTTAGTTGGTGTTGAGTTTGACGATACAATCTCAGGTGTAGATGTAAAGCATGGCTGCTTCGACCGTCATATGCTTATCACAGCAATCGGAAGCATATCATCCGTATGGTTCCACCGCTTATCGTAAGCGAGGAAGAGTGCGACAAGGCATTTGATATTATAAAGGAAACTGTTGAGTCACTTTCATAGAAGGTTTGAATTATATTTGAGGCAGGTAACAGAATATATTGCGGCAGATTTTACGAGCCGGATAAAAGGACAAGGGCGTCACGATTAGCTTCGTGCGCCCTTCTTTTAAACAAAGAATATAGGTAACTAAGCGGAACAAGTTATATAACAACATATGATTAAAGTGTCAAAAGGTATCGTCGATGCATACCTTAGCAACTTTCATATCAACATAGTATAAAGATGTATATATAAGAAAAGCGAGGGGAACGAAATGGCACATCTTGTTATTACAATAGGATGCGAATATGGCGCTAAAGGAAACCAGATTGGCAAAAAGGTTGCTAAAGACCTGGGAATCAAATTTATGACAGGGATACTGTAGATGAAATCATAAAAGAGGTCGGTATTCCGAAGGATATCATGGAAAAGGTTGAGGAAGGTATCACCATCGCCGGAAAAGGTGCAGAGGGTGATGTCAGAGGCTCTTTCTCCAAATATGCAGACCTCACAGAGCGTGCAATTCACGTACAGAAAACCATAATCAGAAAATTATCAGACCGTGAGTCATGCGTGATTATCGGTCGTTCAGCAGACTATATACTAAAGGAACATAAACCGATTTTACGTATTTTCATATATTCACCGGATGAAGTGAGGATTGAAACGTAATGAAGAGCCACAATTTGTCGGAGGATGATGCAAAGCTTTTTATCACTGAAAAGGATAAGCGTTATCATAAGCGTCATATGGCGCTGACAGGAAGCAACCGAGGCGACAGACACAACAGGGATATGCTTATAGACAGCAGCCTGTTAGGAGTGGATGGCACAGCGGAGCTTATTGAGTCTCTGGCAAGAAAAGTGATAGAGAATGAAAGTAAGACAGAGGCTGGAGGTGACAAGTAATGGAACAGAAAAAATCAGAATTTAACAAAGTCCTGAATGCCTGGGACGTACTTGTAATTGCATTTGGAGCCATGATTGGCTGGGGCTGGGTTGTCTCAACCGGAGGCTGGATTGAAAAGGGCGGAGTGCTCGGTGCCGCAATCGGCTTCGTAATCGGCGGTATCATGATATTTTTCGTGGGAATGACCTACGCGGAGCTGACAGCAGCCATGCCTCAGTGCGGTGGCGAGCATGTATTCAGCTACAAGGCAATGGGTTCGACAGGCTCATTCATATGTACGTGGATGATTATCCTTGGATATGTCAGTGTGGCATGCTTTGAGGCGTGCGCTTTCCCAACAATCATCACATATCTGTGGCCGGGCTTTTTGAAGGGCTATCTGTATACGGTAGCAGGCTTTGATATCTATGCTTCATGGCTTATTGTGGCGATAGTTGTGGCATTTTTAATTATGATGATAAACATTATCGGCGCAAAGACAGCAGCGATTTTGCAGACTGTGCTCACATGTATTATTGGTGGCGCCGGAATTTTGTTGATAATTGCATCGGTAATCAATGGAACAGTTGATAACTGGATGGACAGATGTTTGCAGGCAGCTCTGCAGGTCTGAACGTAAAGGCAATTATCGGAGTGGCAGCTCTGTCACCATTTTACTTTATCGGATTTGACGTAATACCTCAGGCGGCTGAGGAAATCAATGTTCCGGCAAAGAAAATCGGCTCAATACTTATCTTATCAGTAGTTCTGGCAGTTGTGTTCTATGCACTTGTCATTGTTGCGGTAGGTCTTGTCATGGGCCCACAGGCAATTGTTGATTCAGAGCAGGCAACAGGACTTGTCACAGCAGATGCAATGGCTGCCGCATTCAACACAAAGATAATGGCAAAGGTTATAATAGTCGGCGGAATGTGCGGTATCGTAACCTCATGGAACTCATTTTTGCTCGGTGGCTCGCGTGCCATGTACTCAATGGCAGAGTCATATATGATTCCGAAGTTTTTTGCAAAGCTTCATCCAAAGCACAAGACACCAATCAACTCACTGATTCTCATTGGAGTACTCACAATGCTTGCTCCTTTTGCAGGCAGAAAGATGCTCGTATGGATTAGTGATGCCGGCAACTTTGGATGCTGCGTGGCATACTGCATGGTTGCTCTTTCATTCATTATTCTTCGCAAGAAGGAGCCGGATATGCCAAGACCTTACAAGGTTCCCGCATATAGGTTCTTTGGAACGATGGCGGTCATCATGTCAGGCTTCATGGTTGCAATGTACTGCATACCGGGAAGCGGCGGATCACTTATCATACAGGAGTGGGGCATCGTGCTTGCATGGTGTGCGCTCGGCGTGGTATTCTTCGTTTTCTGTAAAAAGAAATACAAGGAGTCATTTGGTACACTTGTTGAGCTCATCTCAGATGAGGATGCTGCAACACTTATGCCGGAGGCAGATGAGGTTGAACTGGATAAGGTTATCGATGCTGCAATAGACAGGGTACTTGCCAAGAAAGCCAGCTAGGAAACAGAAAGGACAGATTATATATGGAAACATTTAATTTCTCGGTGCCACAGGACATCACAGTGGGAAAGGGCAGTCTATCAAAGCTGCCGGAAATAGCCAAAAAGCTTGGAGGTAAGCATGCACTCATCATTTCAGGACCTCATCTTGAGAAGATGGGACTTGTAAAAAAGGCAGCAGATTATCTGGCATCAGTTGACATAAAAGCAGACACTTTTACAGATATAGAGGCAAATCCATCTGTCACAACAGTGGAGAAAGCCACAGCAAAATACCTGAAGTCGGGCGCAGACTTTATTGTGGCATTCGGAGGCGGCTCACCGATGGATGTGGCAAAAGCAGTGGGTGTGGTTGCAAAATATGGCGGAAGCGTCACAGACTATGAGGGAGCACACAAGGTGCCGGGACCAATCGTACCGCTCATTGCGATACCAACCACCGCAGGAACCGGCTCAGAGGTGACAGCATTCTCTGTAATTACAGATCATAGCAGAAACTATAAGCTCACAGTATTCAGCTACGAGATATTGCCAAAATATGCAATTCTCGATGCAGAACTCATCACAACAGCACCGGCAAGCGTAGCGGCAGCCTGCGGAATTGATGCATTTATCCATGCCGAGGAGGCATATGTATCCACAGCAGCATCGCCATTTTCTGATGCACTGGCAGAAAAAGCGATGGCACTTATCGGTAAAAATATCCGCAGATTTGTAGCAAACAGAAACGATATCGAGGCTGCAGAAGCTATGATGACAGGCTCACTTTTTGCAGGAATAGCATTCTCATTTGCAAGGCTTGGAAATGTGCATGCAATGAGCCATCCGGTCAGCGCATTTTTCGATGTGCCTCACGGAGTGGCAAATGCAGTGCTGCTTCCTGTAATCGCAGAGTACAATGCACTTGCAGACCATGGCAAGTATCTGACTATCTACAATGATATAAGCCCGATTCCTGCGTATGCGGACGAATTTGAGCCTATGATGCTTGTAGATGCAATCAGGGAGCTTTGCACAGACATCGGAATCCCTGAGAATCTGACTATCGCAATCAACAATGCCAGCAAAAACGGAACAGTCACAAAGGAAGAGATAGAAAGCAGGATAGAGCCGATGGCTGTCGATGCCATGAAGAGCGGTAATATTGCTGTCAATCCAAGGGCTTCACGCCAGTGCGATATCGAGATGCTGTATCACAGGCACTGTAAACTTATAAAATACAAAAACGGAGATATGAGTATGGATTATCTGTCACACAATGTATCTGAAAATTTAAAAAGAATACGTCAGTCAAAGGGCATGAGCTTAGATCAGGTAGCAGAGCAGACCGGTGTGAGTAAAAGCATGCTTGCTCAGATAGAAAAGGGCACAGCGAATCCATCTATCGGAGTGCTTGGTAAAATCACAAGCGGTCTGCGAATTGAGTTTCAAAGACTTATAGATCCGCCAAGAGTGGACTATGCGCTCATATCTCCGGATGATCTGGTCCCGACAAAGGAGCTTTTGGGACAGTACAGGGTATGGACCTGCTTCCCATACGAGGACTCAAGGGAGGTCGAGGTATACCGTATTGACGTGGAACCGGGTGGCGTGTATACAAGCGGTGGGCACGGCGAGAAAACACGCGAATATCTTACAGTCACAGACGGTGTGCTAACGGTCGAGTGTCACGACCATGTGCAGGAAATCCATAGGGGACAGGTGTATAAGTTTGAGACCGATCAGCCTCATTTGTATCGCAATGATGGTGATAGGGTGGCAAGCTGCATGTGCTTCTTTTTGGATTATACTAATATTCGGTGAGATTTTTAGCCTCTCCTCACCACAGCACTTTTCCCTCTAAAAGCAATACCGATGCTTATAATTGAATTCACACCATTATCGCGCAGCTCTGTGTCGTATTTCTTTGCTTCTATCTGTTGCAGGGCGCTGTCGGCTAATGCAGATAAATCGGTATGTTCATCTTTAGTGTGTTTAAATTCAAAGATAAATCCGGGCATTCCCTTTGTTAAAGGCATAAGCTGAATATCAAATCGACCGAGGCCTGATTCGCGGTTTGAGCGTATCTTGTAGCGGTTTCCAAGTATGGCACAAAGACCAAGCATCATTCCGTGATAGAAGCCTTCATTAGCTCCATCAATAGAAGAAATGCTTTTTACCATAAAATCCTCCAGCAGAGCCTGGAGTTTTTGCGTGTCCTTGGAAAAGATAGCCTGACTGATAGATATGGCAAGGCTATTTTGGTTGGTGCGGTTTAGAACCTCCTTTTCGTAAACAAAAGTAATTTCTTTGTTCGGAATAGCAACATCACACATGAAATTTCCATCGCTTTGCGGATAAATATTGGCAACCTTCAGGTATCCGGCTACCAGAAGAAAGCTGTATATACTATATGGATTATTCTGAACCTCGGGATAGATAACACCGGTATCAATATAGGCTGCGATTTTTTCACCACAGAGCAGCTTATAAAGGTCTTTGGTAATTTCAGGCGTAGCTGTCTGGATAATTTCTCCGATTATCTCATTGCTGCCGGTGGATTGCCAGAATGCTTTCGGAAAGCAGTTGTCAGAGATATAATTGATTACAGACCATGGATTAAAGATTTCTGTATTGCCAAAACGATATCCATCGTACCATTCGCTGAGCTCGTTATATTTATCGTCTTTTCCATAGTATCGCAGCATGTCTTTTACCTCTTTTTCAGTAAAACCAAAATAAGAGCTGTAGCCATCATCTAGGATAGAATAGGTTTTCAGGTTGTTCATGCCGCTGAAGATACTTTCCTTTGCTACACGCAGTATTCCTGTAAGAAAGCCAAAGGCAAGGTGTGGATTGTCCTTGAGTCCTCCTGAGAAAAAATTGCGCATGAAATTTACAATTTCCGGATAGAAATTGCAGGTATGCCCCTGCTGGATGGGTGTGTCATATTCATCAATGATAATGATACATTCCCTTCATATGCTTATGAAGCAGTAATGATAAAAGCTGCAGACCCATCTGACAATCGACTTCATCCCCGCTGTCTCCGGCAAGAAGATGATATTGTTCTTTTTCGTAAGCGGTTAAAACAGAACTTGTCTCAAGCTCGTTATGTCGTATAAATTCCAGAGATATAAGCCTGCGGATTTTCTGAAAGGTTTCTTCCCAGGTCATGCTTTTAACATCTTTGAAGGTCAAAAAAATGACAGGATACTGTCCTTGGTGTTTAGTGTAGTAATCGCCGCATTGCCATATCTGTTTGTCTTTGAAATAAACAGATGTATCCTCGTTTGTTTTTTCAAAAAATACGCGCAGCATATCCATATTCAGAGTTTTTCCAAAACGCCTTGGGCGTGTGAAAAGAGATACCATCGGTTTTTTATCCAGAAAATCACGTATCATCAGAGTCTTATCTACATAATAATAGCCGGTGGTTGCAAGCTTAAAATCAGATACACCTATTGGCAGAGATTTATTTTTCGCGAATGATTCATGTGTATGGTTTCGTCAGGGATTAACCATTTACGTCCTTCCTTTATTGCACCGGACAATTCACCGTTTTTGCACATCTGCTGGATTCTTCGTACAGAAAATCCCATTGCTTTTGATGCATCTGAGCAAGATAAATATTCCATGTGGCACCTCCGCATAATAATTTAATAGCAATACTTTGATTATATTATATGTCATTATGCGAAATATAACAACTGTGATTTCACATTGATTTCGCATAACAATATGGAAATTTCGCATAGATTTCGTCTACAAACGAAATGCTATGTTATTTATCAGGTGTTATCCTGTGTTTTCATTGGTTATCCTATTGCATATATAGGTTTACCTATATATAATGATGTATGTTGAGAAACAAATTGTTTTAAAAAGAACATCCCAGGAGAACACAATGCAAACATTAAAGAAATTCATCAAATACTATAAGCCCTACAAAACAGTCTTTTTCATAGACCTGCTTTGCGCAACAATAATCAGTGCCATAGATCTGGCGTTTCCGCAGCTGCTTCGCACGCTGACCAAAACCCTTTTTGCAGGAGCACCGGGAAAAATCATTTCTGCGCTGATTCCTATTACAATAGGCCTTTTGGTGGCATATATCATACAGACTGCGTGCAGGTATTATGTGACGTATGCGGGGCACATGATGGGAGCGAGGATGGAGCGCGACATGAGAAAGGAGCTTTTCGACCAATATGAAAAGCTTTCTTTTTCGTATTATGATCAGAATAATTCAGGACAGATGATGAGCAAGCTCGTATCCGATTTGTTTGATATATCGGAGCTTGCGCATCACGGACCGGAGAATCTTTTTATATCGCTTATAAAGATAATCGGTTCGTTCATTTTTCTGTTTATGATAAACCGTATGCTTGCGGTTCCTATGCTTATTCTTGTGGTGCTTATGCTTGTATTTTCATATGGCCAGAATAAGAAAATGCAGGAAACCTTTATGGATAACAGGCGAAAAATCGGTGATATTAATTCGAGTCTTCAGGATACTCTGGCGGGCATAAGGGTGGTGCAGTCATTTGCCAATGAGCGTATCGAGCAGGAAAAATTTAACAGAAGTAATGAAAATTTCCTGATTTCAAAGGATGCAAATTACAGATGTATGGGAAGCTTTATGAGCGGAAATGCATTTTTCCAGGGGATGATGTATCTTGTCACACTGGTATTCGGTGGTTTTTTGATAGCGCATGGAAGGATGGAGGCATCCGACCTTGCCATGTATGCGCTGTATATAGGCATCTTTATCAGTCCTATCCAGATACTTGTAGAGCTGACTGAGATGATGCAGAAGGGACTTTCGGGATTTAGAAGATTCTTAGAGGTGGTGGAAACTGAGCCGGATATAGTTGATGCTGCTGATGCAAAACCGCTTAAAAATGTAAAGGGAAATGTCTGTTACGAGGATGTTTCGTTCCACTATAGCGATGATGATACACCGGTGCTTTCGCACGTATCCTTTGAGATACCGGCAGGAAAATCAATTGCGCTTGTTGGACCGTCAGGAAGCGGAAAGACTACAATATGCTCACTGCTTCCGCGGTTTTATGATGTAACGGATGGCAGGGTCACAATAGATGGAAATGATGTGAGAAAGCTCACGCTTGAGAGCCTGCGCTCGCAGATTGGACTGGTTTCGCAGGATGTTTATCTGTTTGGCGGAAGTATAAAGGACAATATAGCCTATGGAAAACCGGATGCGACGATGGATGAGATTGTAGATGCGGCCCAAAAAGCGAATATCCACGATTTTATCATGGAACTGCCGGATAAATATGATACGTTTGTCGGAGAGAGAGGCACCCGATTGTCCGGAGGTCAGAAGCAGAGGATTTCCATTGCGAGGGTGTTCCTTAAAAATCCGCCTGTGCTAATACTTGATGAGGCAACCAGTGCCCTTGACAATGAGAGCGAGCGCTTTATCCAGAAAAGTCTGGAGGAGCTGGCAAAGGACAGAACGACTATCACAATTGCCCACAGGCTTTCGACAATCAGAAATGCGGACGAAATTCTCGTGGTAGCTGACTGTGGCATTGCTGAGAGAGGCACACACGAGGAGCTTTTGGCATTGGATGGAATATATGCGCGCTATTACGATATGAGTAGGTAGGATTAAGGAAATTTCCACTGATTTATGTTATTATAGCTGCATAAACTAACTATATAGGAGCAGACACTATGCAGGCAATGTTCATAGACGTAGACGGCACTTTAAGCAGTCCGTGCTACAAGGTAAACGGAAAATTTCAGATAGGAATGTCAGATGTGCAGTGGGCAGACTACTGCATTAAGCATGGTGAGGATACATATGAGTGGTGCCGTCCTGTGATGCAGGTAAAGGAGTATGCCATGAAGGCAAAGGAAAAAGGCACGAAGCTGTATGTGCTTACCACATCAGGCACAAAAATCGAGACAGCTGCAAAGCGCAGATTTTTAGACAGATACTATGCAGGTATGTTTGATGACATCTATGCGGTGGAGCATGATGATGACAAGGTCAGGTTCATTCTAAAAAAAGCAGCAGAGCTTGGGATTGAACCGTCGGACTGTGAGCTTGTGGAGGATACATACCGCATACTTTTGCAGACAGTGACAGAGGGGATTAAATCCACTCACATCACAACGATTCTCACAGGCGGATGCGAACGGTAACCAAAAATTTTCCACGGTCTATAAAGAAATAAAAAAAACATCCGATAAATATGTCAGGAAGCAAAATTTACATATTTCAAGGATGAAGTATAATAGAAAGGAGATCCTGTTATGCGTATAGATGCATATAATCAGATAGCCCAGTTGTATGGCGTATCAAGAACAACAAAGACAGCAAAGACACAAAGCGCGTCGAGGATGTCTGATCAGGTATCAATTTCGCAGGCCGGTAGAGATTACCAGATTGCGAAAAAAGCAGTATCAGAGGCTTCGGACATCAGGAAGATAAAGTCGCTTTGCTTAAGAACATGGTAGACTCCGGACAGTATGAGGTCAGTGGAGATGATTTCGCCAGCAAGCTGTTAGAGAGGTACAACTCTCTATAATATGATAATCATATCATATATCAAAGGTAAAAGAGGATTTTATAGTGGCTAGTTTAGTGGAAGAGCTTATAAATGTGCTCACAGAGGAAGAAAAAGTATACAGAATACTCGCTGCAAATGGGGAGAAGAAACGTCAGATAATCATAGATGCCGATATCCCTGCGCTTGAAGCAATAACTGATTTGGATCAGCAGGCAGGCGATGAGCTTCTTATTATGAGCAATAAGCAGGTTTCACTTCTCACAGATATTGCCAATGTATTGGGCAAATCAGATGAGAAGATGACAGTCACAAGGCTGATTGGATATCTCGGCACACAGCCGGATATTCAGGCGAAGCTTACGGCAGCGCGCGACAGTCTGATTGAAGCAGCTGCACAGATGAAAGAAATCAACGATTTAAACTCACAATTACTTGCTCAGGCAATAGAGCTTACAGAGTTTGACATCACCCTGTTCAAGAGCATGAAACAGGCGCCGGAGACCGCCAATTATGACAGAAATGCATATAACACAGGCGATATCTTAGGCAGCAGCGGCTTTGATGCAAAGCAATAATCATTAACCGGGAGGACAGGGACATGGCAAATGGATTCGGAAGTTTTTACGTAGGCAGTTCCGGACTTAAAAACTCGCAGAATGCTCTTAATACAACAGCAAACAACATGGCCAATGTCAATACGACAGGCTATGTGCGCCAGCAGGTAAGATTTTCAGATAAACATTATATCACCAGAAATAACCCTACAGCGGGCACCAACATCCAGCAGAGCGGACTGGGTGTTTCCGTATCGGATGTGGCACATGTCAGGGATATTTTCTTAGATAAATCGTATAGGCAGGAGAATGGTCGAAAGGGCTTTTACTCGACACTTTACAGCACCACATCATATGTGGAGGATATCATGCAGGAGATGAACGGTGCTGAGTTTAAGGAGAGTATATCAGAGCTATGGCAGGCTTTTCAGGAGTATGGCAAGGATCCGACGAATTCAACGAATCAGAACCTTATCATCCAAAAGAGCGAGCTTTTTCTGACCAGATGCAATACGGTTTATTCTGATCTTCAGAAATACCAGTCAAATATCAACTTACAAATTAAAGACCAGGTTGACAGAATCAACGAAATCGGCGACAAGATTTATGCGCTCAACCTTGAGATTCAAAAGACAGAGTCAGGCGGTGTAGAGACTGCCATGACAGCGCGCGATGCCAGGGACAGTCTGATTGATGAGCTCGCAGGTTACGCTAAGATAGAGGCTGAGGAGGATTCCACCGGCTACGTGCGTATCAAGCTCGAGGGACAGCAGTTTGTACAGGATAACAAGTGTAACCATATAGGCCTGACCGAGGAAAAGGGTACAGGCTTTTATACACCGTACTGGCCTCATATTACTACACAGGAGAGCTATATGCCGGTGTTTAGCGACGTTGCGCTGCCGTCAGCGCTGGCTGAAAGAGTCGGCTGCACGCAGACCACCAACATAGCAACCAGCCTGAATAATGATATAGGAAGCCTGAAGGCACTCCTTGTATCAAGAGGCTCAGAGTATGGCACCTATGATTTCATGAGCGAGGAGAATTACAGTAGGGTGGAGGACAATGTGGTCATGGAGACACAGGCCGAGATATCATATCTGGCGCGAAACATCATGATGGCCATGAACGATATATTTTGTCCGAATACCACATACACAGCGGCAGACGGTACCACATACACGGTTTTGGATACGGCAAACTGCTCGGTAGGAGCTGATGGCAGCCTGCCACCGCATGAGCTCTTTGCAAGAGAAGGATATGACCGTTACACGCAGATGGAAATAGATGGCAAACAGTTTTATGTATACAATGATGAGACAAAGGCTAACAACTCATCATGGTACAAGCTTGGAAATGTTTCAGTAAATCCAAAGCTTGCAGCGCAGGTGACACTGATGCCGTCATACAAGCAGGACGGATCCGCAAATTATGGTCTTGCAGACCAGATTACAAAGGCGTGGTCAGCAGAGAATCTATACATCAACCCAAAGGATACGTCGAAGTGCAATTTTGAGGGATATTATGACAAGATAATCTCGCATCTCGGAACAAACGGCAGCATATATAAGGCGTCATCAGACACTATGACATCGACAGCAGCGGCCATAGACAACCAGAGAAACCAGATAATGGGTGTGTCGAGTGACGAGGAGCTGACAAACATGATCAAGTATCAGTCAGCATACAACGCATCAAGCCGTTTTATCACTGTAATCAGTCAGATGACTGAGCTCATAGTACAGCTCATATAGTTTTAGGATACGACAAGAGAGTATGAACAGGAGGAGTCGATATGGCTTCAACATTTTTTGGATTACATATAGGGTCAAGCGCTCTGAGCTCATTTCAGGTAGCGACCAATACAACTGCAAACAACATAGCCAATGTCAAGACGACCGGATACACCAGGCAGGAGGCTACCCTGCAGGCAAAGGATGCCATAAATGTCACAGCCCGCTACGGAAGCGTCGGCACAGGTGTTACAGTCACCTCAATCAAACAGCAGCGTGACCTGTACTACGACAATAAATACTGGGAAAACAATTCCTGCTATGGACGCTATGAGCAGAAGCTGTATTACATGGAACAGATTCAGAACTACTTTAAGGATAACGGCTCATCGGTTAAGGGCTTTTCGAGTGTTTTTTCACAGATGTTTTCAGACCTTGATACACTGCGCAGCAAGCCGTCCGACAAGACAGTGAGAAATCAGTTTATCAGCAGTGCACAGAGTCTTTGTACATATTTCAACCAGATGAGTGACAATCTCTCAAAGCTGCAGGATGACTGCAACGAAGAAATCAGAAACAACGTAGACAAAATCAATTCAATCAGTGAGAAAATTTCACTGTTAAATAAGGAGATTAACCAGATAGAGACAGGAACCGGTGTCGAGGCCGGCTCACTTAGGGATGAGAGGGCGAATCTCATCGACAGCCTGTCCAAGATTGTTAATGTATCTTATAATGAGACAGAGGTGCAAAACACCAATGGAGACAACTTGGGCGGCACAAATTTCTCGCTCTATATAAATGGAGAGAAGGTTGTGGAGGGCAAGGATTACCGAAAGCTCATCTGTGAGTCGTCAAAGACGAAAAACAATCAGACAGACAACGACGATCTGTATAAAATATATTGGGAAGATACTAAGATGGAGTTTTCCGCGACAGCCGGAACCGCAGGGGGAAGCCTGAAAGCTCTCTTTGAGGTGAGAGACGGTGATAATCTGGAGAATTTCAAGGGTAAGGTCACAAAGGCTGATTCGTATTCGCTCACAGTGGAGAATATATCAATAGACAATATAAAATCACTCAATCTGCCGGACAAGGACGGCAAAATCACTGTAAATAATATCAGCTACAGCTATGACAGCTGGGAGGCACAGGTGGATGCGCAGGGCAATATCAAGTCTGTAACATTTAATCTGAGCAAGGACAAGGCCATAGCAGACCCTGAAAAGACTGTGGCAGAGGGATATCTTTTAAATGCGGGCTCTGCAATAAATGCGAGGGGAATCCCTTACTATATGACACAGCTCAACGAGTTTGTCAGAAATTTTTCAGAGATGTTCAATCAGATAGAGAGCAAAGGACAGAATCTGAATGGGGATACACCACCTACATTTTTTGAAGCAATCACAAACACAGCCAAGGTATATGATTTCTCGGAATCAGAGGCTTACAGCAAGCTGCCTGATGGACAGACTGCCACAATAAACAGCAGCTCCAACACGTATTACAGGATGACAGCGGCCAATTTCTCCGTAAACAAGGATGTGATGAACGATGTATCGCTTTTTGCGACTTCCACAGACTATGTCAAGACAGATTCATGTGATATAGTTGATGAGTTAAAGAAGCTGCAGTCGGAGAAAACAGTATACAGAGGCGATAAAGCGGAATCATTCCTTGAGACAATCATCTCCAATGTGTCAGTGGATACGGAAAAGGCAGAGACCTACAACAAGCTCTATAGCAATCTGGAGCAGACTATTGCAAACCAAAGAACATCGGTATCAGGTGTGGATGAGGATGAGGAGGCATTAAACCTCGTGAAGTTCCAGTATTCATACAATATGGCATCTAAAATCATATCGGTTATGAACCAGATGCTTGATAAGCTCATAAACGATACGGGCGTGGCATAGAAGCGGGAGGCATAATATGAGAATCACAAACAATATGATAATGGGAAATACCAAGACAAATATCAATTCAACAAAGGTTTTGGTGGACAAATACAATACCCAGATGACTACTCAAAAGAAGATATCCAAGGCATCAGAGGATCCGGTTATCGCAATCAGATCGCTTCGCTTGTCGACCAGCCTGTCGCATCTTGACCAGTACAAGGACAACAATATCCCGGATGCTTCTTCGTGGATGGATGTCACACAGACAGCCCTTAGCAACATGAAATCACTCCTCACAGATATCCGTACACAGTGTGTAAACGGCTCTACAGATACGCTCACAGCTGATGTCAGAAACACTATATTACAGCAGCTTACAGCGCTGTCAGAGCAGGTGTATACAGAGGGCAATGCAGACTACGCAGGAAGAACGGTATTTACGGGCTACCGCACATCATCAAAGCTCACATTCCAGAAGGACACAAAGAGCACATATCAGATAACACAGGAGTTTTCTGCCGCTGATTTGTCAGAGAAGCGGTATTATACAAATGGCGTGACTGTTCCAAATAGTATAAATGCGGCAACACCTGACTGTACCACAGATGTCACAGAGCACAGCTTCCAGAGAATCCGTCTGGGCTACGGTAATACGACAGATGATGTGAAGCTTTCTATCGATGGAAAAGAGCTGACACAGGGCACAGATTATACTGTATACAAGAGTGTGTCTGATTTTGACCCATCAAAGCTCTCTGCTGATGATACGGCATATATACAGGAAACCGGTGAATTTGTTTTTGGTAAAAATGTGGCTGCTTCAATTAAGAATAATGAAAAGAAGCTGTCTGTCACATATGTAAAGACAGGCTTTGACAGCAGTGATGCTAGACCTGAGTATTATTACAACTGCAAGGATATTACAAATGCTGTGACACTCGATGCAGGTGGCAATGTACCTCATGATGCAGCAGGAGATATCATATACTCCGATCCATCAAAGGTAGTGGATTTTAAGTTTTCAAGTCAGGAAATCAAATACACAGTGGCAAACAGCACCGATATCACTGTCAATACACAGGCAAAGGACGTCATGGATACAGGCATCAAGCGCGATGTGGATGAGTTGATTGATGTAGTTCAGAATGCTGTCAATGCTCACGACAAGGTCTCACAGATAAAGAAGATGATGCAGCAACAGCAGTACTCTGACAAGGATTCACAGGCAAAGCTTAAGACATATTTAGAGGCTGCAGAGCAGGAGGCTGACTATGCCGACAACAATTTGCAAAAGACCTACAGCCAGTACATCACACGCTTTGATGATCATTTGAATAAGGTAAATCTGGCACTCACCAATTCGGGAAGCACAAAGAGCCGCCTCACTCTCATCAAGAACAGAGTTGAGGAGCAGCAGACGACCATAGAGGAGCTTAAATCGACCAATGAGGATAGGGATATTTCTGATATAATCATTGATTTTTACGCTATGTACAATGCATATCAGTCCAGTCTGACAGCGGCATCAAAGGCAAACTCACAGACATTGCTTGATTATCTGTAAGGATTTTAAAAACGGTACACAGCTACAGGGTTATATAACGCTCGCGGAGCGGGCGAAAAGGAGGAAGCCATGAGGGCAAAAACGAGAATATTTGGGGAAATTGACATCCCACAGGACAAAATCATCACAATGGAGAAGGGGATGATAGGCTTTTCGGAGCTGAAAAACTACACTCTGATATACAATTCGGAGAAGGAGAATGATAAGAAGTCTATCATGTGGCTTCAGTCGATGGATGATGGAGACATTGCATTTCCTGTCATGACACCGGATATCATCATGCCGGACTACAAGCGACGGTCAACGAGGAGCTTCTTGCACCTCTTGGAGATCTGAATGAGGAGAATATGTATGTGATCGTCACTGTAAATGTGCCTAGCGACATCACAAAGATTGCCTGCAATTTAAAGGCTCCTATTGTGGTCAATACCGACAGCAACAAAGCAGCACAGCTTATAGTTGAGGATGACTACAAGGTGCACTTCCCGATTTATGACATCATAAAAGGGAAAAAAGAAAGGGCGGGTGAATAGTATGCTGGCTCTTACAAGAAAAAAGGGTGAATCTCTGGTGATTAATAATGACATCGAGATTACTATTCTGGAAATCAGAGGCGACCAGATTAAGCTCGGTGTAAGTGCACCGAAGGAGGTACCGATTTACCGCAAGGAGGTTTATACGCAGATACAGCAGGAGAACAGGAAATCTGCGGATGCACAGAATGCACAGGCTCTCAAGGAGCTGTTTGGATAGCTTAAGACAGAGAGTTATATGTCGAAAGTTGCGACCGAAACCAATTGAATGAGAGTTCTATCAAGGCTATAATTGAACCAGTACAGCGATATAACTTTTTTCGCAGTGCTGGTTCTTTTCGATGTGCCAAAAGCGTATAGCGAATAAAATATAATTTCAGACAGGAGGACTTCAATTTGGAGAAGTACGTTACATGATTTCCGATGCGGCAGCTGCCGTGGATGTGGAGACTCATGTGTTGCGTTACTGGGAGGATGAGCTGGGACTTGATGTGCCTAGAAATGAACTTGGTCACAGATACTATACGAGAGACAATATAAAACAGTTTTTGAGGATAAAGGAGCTTAAGGAGAAGGGGTATCAGCTTCGCGCAATCCGTGATATGCTTCATTCGGATGCACCGGGTGAGCCATTAAATCCACCGAATCCGGCGGCTATGGAAAAATCCGTGCAGCCTGTAAATTACACGAATATCACAAATCAGACGGTGAAACAGGAGATGTCAGGGTATAATCCGGCATATCACGATGAATTGCCGGGATACAATCATACATATCGAAGCCGCACGGCAGATGAGCGTATGGATGAGTTTCGCGAGCTGATGAGCAATATCGTGGGGAGAGCCATAGCACTGAACAATGAGGAGCTGAGTCAGCAGATATCCACTGAGGTGCAGGAGCGGATATTAAAGGAAATGAACTATCTGATGCGCGAACAGGATATTGCGCAGGAGGAGAGATATAAAAAGCTGGATGCTGCCATACGCGGAAATCTGCGCAGAAAGGGACTTTTTCAAGGAAAAGGAACGCGGAAATGCCCGCAGATACAAAAATAAGCGCTGCAGACACCAAGGGAAAGAAGGGGCGCGACAAGACGCATACGCATGAGCTTAATCCGGTGAGACTGTAGAGCATGCATGACAACGCTTACACTATAAAAATAATTACTGCAAAAAACGCTTACAGTATAAAAATGATTACAATACAAAGACGATTACAACACAAAAAAAGACGACCCATAACAGGTCGTCTTTATTTCTTACAGTATGCTAAAAATTAGCCCTGGCTGATTGCTCCAGTTGGGCAAACACCAGCACATGTACCACAATCGAGACAAGAATCTGCATCGATTACGTACTGTGAATCACCAGCAGAGATAGCTCCTACTGGGCACTCACCAGCACATGTACCACAGCTAACGCATGAATCAGAAATTACGTATGCCATAATGAAATCCTCCTTATAAAATAATGATCATTATTCGCCGTTATTGGCTTATCTGCATTGTAGTACAAAACACAGAATAATGCAATGCCAAATAAAATTGTACTTACTTTTACACAATCTTATATAAAAATTACCAAATATTGAGTAAAACTTGAAATGCTATTGTTACTATTGTATAATAAATAGAAAACAATTCAGAACCTCCGAGAACAAAAGCTGATACGTCATGTTTACATGTAAGCAGCAGATTTTACTGCTTTCGAGGTGGCTCTGAAGTGTTACAATAAAAACACATGATTATTTAGAAAAACTGGTGTTTGCACATGGTATATTACTGTAGTATGTGTGGTGAGGATATAAAATGGAAACAAAAATTATAAAAATAGATCAGGACAATTTAGACCATAAGCTCATGCAGGAGGCAGGTGATTTGATTGCAGCCGGTGAGCTTGTAGCGTTTCCGACAGAGACAGTGTATGGGCTTGGCGGTGATGCTTTAGATCCGGAGGCATCAAAGAAGATATACAGTGCAAAGGGGCGTCCGTCGGACAATCCGCTTATCGTACACATATCAGATTTTTCGGATTTGGAGCGCATCGCAAAGACAGTGCCGGAGGATGCAAGGAAGCTTTCGGATGCTTTCTGGCCGGGACCTCTTACCATGATAGTGGAGAAGGGCGATGCAGTGCCTTATGCCACAACAGGCGGCATGGACACAGTGGCTGTGCGAATGCCGAATCATCCTATAGCGCTTGATCTTATAAGAAGAAGCGGCTGTCTTATCGCGCGCCAAGCGCCAATACATCCGGCAGACCGAGCCCAACAGAGGCTGCACATGTGGCTGAGGATCTAAGCGGCAAAATAGCCATGATTATAGACGGAGGACCGGTTGGCATAGGAATAGAGTCCACCATCATTGACCTGACAGAGGATACACCTATGGTGCTGCGCCCGGGCTATATCACACCACAGATGCTTTCAAAGGTATTAGGCAAGGAGGTCGTCATCGATCCGGGAATCATAGCGGCAGATGACACGAGAAAGCCCAAGGCCCCAGGCATGAAGTACAAGCACTATGCGCCAAAGGCTGACATGGCCATCGTGGACGGTACCAGAAAGCATGTGATTGCAAAGATAAATGAGCTTGTGGCTTCGCACAGGGATGATGGCAAAAAGATAGCAGTCATCGCAACTGAGGAGACAAAGCAGTTTTATGATGCAGATGTTGTCCTGTCGATGGGAAGCAGGGCGGATGAGGATTCGATAGCGCATGAGCTATACCGTATATTAAGGGATTGTGATGAGCTCGATGTGGATGTGATTTTCTCGGAGAGCTTCTCCACACCGCGTATAGGACAGGCCATCATGAACCGTATGCTAAAGGCGGCAGGCCATCAGGTGATAGACACACATGTGAAGTATGACAAAATCATTTTTGTCGCACAGACCGGCACATGCAGGGAGCAGATGGCAAAGGGCATCATGAACGACTTTGTACTCAAGGTGCCGATGGAGATTGAGGCGAGAGGACTTGTTGTCCAGTTTCCGGAGCCGGTCAATCAGAAGGCAGAGGCAGTGCTCATAAGCAATGGTATTTCCACGGAGGGCATGGTGTCAACGCAGCTTGAGGAATCGGATATCACGGAGAGTACTATGGTATTTACTATGGAGTCATCACAGCGCGAGCGCATTATAGAAAGCTTTGCCGATATCGACCCGGAGCAGGTCTTTGTGCTTTCGCAGTATGTGGGCGATGAGCTTGAGATACTTGACCCTTACGGTGGCACGCTTCAAAGCTACGGACTGTGCTATGAAAGCCTCAGGGCTACGCTTAAGAAGCTGGTAAAGCGCTTAAATGCAAATACATAAAAGACAAACAAATATAACACAATATAAGACAAAGGAGAACAAATATTATGGGTAAGGTAGTAGTTATGGATCATCCGCTGATTCAGCACAAGATTGGAATTATGAGAAGAACCGACACAGGTTCAAAGGATTTCAGAATACTCGTCAGCGAGGTTGCGATGCTTGAGTGCTACGAGGCAACAAGAGATCTGGAGCTTACAGATGTGGAGATTGAGACTCCTATCTGTAAGGCCACTGTAAAGGAATTAAAGGGCAAAAAGCTTGCAGTTGTTCCTATCTTAAGAGCCGGACTTGGTATGGTGGAGGGCATGCTTGAGCTCATCCCTGCCGCAAAGGTTGGACACATCGGCATGTATCGTGACCCGGAGACAGCAGAGCCTATCGAGTACTATTGCAAGCTTCCGGCAGACTGCGCAAACAGAGAGGTATTTGTGGTAGATCCGATGCTCGCAACAGGTGGTTCAGCAGTGGCAGCACTTGATATGCTCAAAAAACGCGGTGTGAAAAACATCCACTTTATGTGCATAATTGCAGCTCCTGAGGGAGTAAAGAGACTCACAGAGGCACATCCTGATGTGGATGTATATATAGGAGCGCTCGATGATCATCTCAATGAGCACAAATATATTGTGCCGGGACTCGGAGATGCAGGAGACAGAATTTTCGGAACCAAGTAATAATAATGATGATAATAGCTGCAGGTTGCTCTGAGGTGTAAACAGTGATATAAAACAGTAAAGTAACAGACAGTGTGATAGACCATATTGAATGGAGGTGTATATATGGGAGCTTCGGAAAAGAGAAAGGATTATATCTCATGGGATGAGTATTTTATGGGCATAGCGATGCTTTCAGGTATGCGCTCGAAGGATCCGAATACCCAGGTGGGTGCGTGCATAGTGGACCCGGAGCACAAGATACTCTCCATGGGCTATAATGGCTTTCCTCTTGGCTGCTCAGATGATGAGTTCACCTGGGCCAGAGAGGGAGAGGATAACAAGTATTTCTATTCTACACACAGCGAGCTCAATGCCATCTTAAACTACAGGGGCGGAAGCCTTGAGGGAGCGACCATATATGTCACCCTGTTTCCGTGCAATGAGTGCGCTAAGGCAATCATACAGTCCGGCATCAGGGAAGTGTCTACGACTGTGACAAATACGAGGGCACGGCCAGCGTGACAGCTTCAAAGAGGATGCTGAGGGCAGCGGGGGTTACAATTCGCAGGTATGAGCACACTGACCGTGAGGTGACGCTTGTGCTGTAGCACTTGTGGTGTAATGTACACTTATTGGTTGTATGGATATTGCTGTCAGATTACAGCCTTATACTGCAATTGTTATGTCAAATTGACGTGATTTGACATGAAACATATGTATTTTTTATGCATTTTACACATAAAAATGTAGACAAAAGCAATAAAAATGATATAATAATTTGTATATGAAAAGAGATAATAAGAAAGAGGTAATGAATGCACTTATCATGGTTTTCCAGTTTGGAATCAACATGATTGTGCCGATATTTCTCTGCACACTGGCCGGTGTGTGGATTGGGAAAAAGACCGGAGCGGACTGGGTAACTGTTCCATTGTTTTTCCTTGGAGCGTTGCGGGGGCAAACAATATATACCGCATGGTTCAAAAATTCCTGAAGCCGGAGGATGATGCAGAGCCGTAAGACACACACCGGGCAGGCAGAGTACTACGGAAACAGAGATATCAGACAGTATTAGCAGGGTAGAGAAGGATGTTAAAAAGAATAAATGACGCATTGCCGGGACTTGTATTTGGGATAGTTTTTTACGGGATTGTTGTGCAGCTTATTGGGGTATGGTTTGTCACAGACAATTTCATATTCTATCGGCTTATGGTATGGGATAGCGATAGCTGTTGGTATAGCTGTCAATATCGCCACAGTCATATATGACGCGACCGCCATATATGGACAAAAGGATGCCAATCGCAGGATCGTAGCAAAATCACTTTTAAGGTATATTGTTGTTGCGGTCCTGTTATTTATATTGGGACTATTTGATTTTGGAAATCTGATAATGGCCTTTGTCGGTATGCTGGGGCTCAAGATTTCAGCATATTTACAGCCTTTATTTATGAAGGTGACAGACAGATTTTCCGGGAGAAGTGATGCATCTTCCGCCGGCGAAATGGAGACAGAGTAGCAAAACAGCAGGTAAACTTAATAAGGAGGAGGTGATAATGTGAATCAGGCGATTTTACTGGAAAGTAACGCAGACAATATCGACTTTATGATCCATGGTATTTTTTCGATAAAGGTATTCGGTCAGGAGGTCTGGATTACCACATCGCATGCCTGTATCCTCATAGTGATGGCCATTATGGTCATATTCGCTATAGTGGCAAACAGGAAGCTTAAAAAAGCAAAGGAAGTACCGGACGGCTTTCAGAATATCATCGAGCTCATCGTAGAGATGCTCGACAAGATGGTTGAGGGAACCATGGGTAAGTGGGCTCCGAGGTTTGTAAACTACATCAGCACGATTTTTATATTTATACTGATGAGTAATATCTCAGGCTTGTTTGGCTTAAGACCACCGACAGCCGACTACGGAACCACACTGGCGCTTGCACTTATTACATTTTTCATGATCAGATTCAATAAGGCTAAGCATCAAAGCGCAAAGGATATCTGGACCGGTATGTGTTCACCACTGCCGCCGTGGCTGCCTATATGGGCGCCAATCAACATTATCAGTGAGATTGCAATTCCTATCTCATTATCATTGCGTTTGTTCGCCAATGTGTTGTCAGGAACTGTTATCATGGCGCTGGTATATGGTCTGCTAAGGTTTATAGCCATAGCGTGGCCGTCAGTACTGCATGTATACTTTGATTTGTTCTCAGGAGCAATTCAGACATATGTATTCTGTATGCTGACAATGACATACGTTACACAGGCATGTGAGACGGATGAGTAAAACTATAAGATGTATTTTTAGGAGGATTCAATTATGGATATCAATGGACAGGATTTAATCAGAGCATGCTCAGCAATCGGTGCAGGTTTGGCAGTTATCGCCGGAATCGGACCTGGTGTTGGACAGGGTATCGCAGCAGGACATGGTGCAGCAGCCGTAGGACGTAACCCGGGAGCAAGAGGACAGATTATGTCAACCATGCTTTTAGGACAGGCGGTTGCAGAGACAACAGGTCTTTATGGTCTCGTTGTTGCATTACTTTTACTTTTCGTTCATCCGCTCGGATAGTATATTACGGTTTGCCGCAGAGGATTACCGTGCGGCGATACAGCCAACGGAAAGGAGAGTAAAAGTTGTTAGCACAGGGATATACATTTTTGTTTAATCTGGATGCGCAGTTGCTCTTTGATACAGTACTTTTGGCAGTTGCAGTATTTTTCCTTTTCATGCTGATGTCGTATCTGCTTTTCAACCCTGCAAGGAAGCTGTTAAAGGACAGGCAGGACAGGATAGAAAGCGATATAAACACAGCTGTTGCCGACAAGGAAAGTGCCGCAGCACTAAAGGCAGAGTACGAGGGAAAGCTTAAGGACATCGATAAAGAGGCCGAGGCTATTCTCACAGAGGCGAGACAGAAGGCGCTTAAAAACCAGAACAAGATTGTGGATGATGCAAAGGAAGAGGCTTCACGCATCATAAAGAGAGCCAGAGAAGAGGCAGAGCTTGAGAAGAAGCATGCCATGGATGATATGAAGCAGGAGATGATACAGATAGCATCGCTTATGGCACAAAAGGCTGTCGCAGCTTCGATCACCACAGACATTCAGGATACACTCGTTGAAGAGACACTTAAGGAAATGGGAGAATCAACATGGCTAAGCTAGTATCTAAGGTATACGGTGATGCATTGTTTGAGGCTGCCCTTGAGGACAACAGGCTATCCGGCCTGTCTGACGAGGTAACAGCAGTAAAGGAAATCATTGCTGCAAATGATGACCTCTCAAAGCTGATGGATCATCCGCAGATTGATAAAGAAGAAAAGGTCAGAATCATCGAAGAAATATTTGGGGGAAGAGTTTCAGCGGAGCTGGTAGGGCTTATGAGAATGATTATAGAAAAGAATCATTACAAAGAGCTTACCTTAGTTTTCGACTACTTTCTTGACAGAGTCAAGGAGTACCAAAATATCGGAACAGCATACGTCACATCTGCATTTGAGCTTTCAAAGGAGCAGAAGCTTGCTGTGGAGAAACGACTTCTTGACACGACAAAATACGTGAAATTTGAGATGCATTTTGAGGTGGATACCGCGCTCATAGGCGGTATGAAAATCAGAATCGGGGACAGAGTGGTGGATTCATCTGTCAGCAGCAGATTAGAAAGACTCACCCGCGATTTGACAAAAATACAATTGAAAGTAGGTGAATGCGCTCCATGAATCTAAAGCCGGAAGAAATCAGCTCAGTAATAAAGGAGCAGATTAAAAGATACGCTTCCCAGCTCGAAGTCGCTGATGTAGGAACAGTCATTCAGGTGGCAGACGGAATCGCACGTATTCATGGTCTTGAGAATGCGATGCAGGGAGAGCTTTTGGAATTTCCAGGGGAAGTATATGGAATGGTATTAAACCTCGAGGAGGACAATGTCGGTGCTGTTTTACTTGGACAGCAGCGCAATATCAACGAGGGAGATACAGTTAAGACCACAGGACGAGTGGTAGAGGTGCCGGTAGGCGATGCGATGCTCGGCCGAGTAGTAAATGCGCTCGGACAGCCAATCGACGGAAAGGGACCTATCCAGTCGGACAAATATCGTCAGATAGAGAGAGTAGCATCGGGAGTTATCTCGAGAAAGTCAGTAGATACACCGCTTCAGACCGGTATAAAGGCTATTGACTCAATGGTTCCTATCGGACGAGGACAAAGAGAGCTTATTATCGGAGACAGACAGACCGGAAAGACGGCTATCGCGATAGATACCATCATCAACCAGAAGGGACAGGGTGTGAAATGTATCTATGTAGCCATCGGTCAGAAGGCTTCTACGGTTGCATCCATAGTAAATGAGCTCGAGGAGTTCGGAGCCATGAGCTACACGACAGTAGTGGCTGCGACAGCATCAGAGCTTGCACCGTTACAGTATATCGCACCATACTCAGGCTGCGCTATAGGCGAGGAATGGATGGAAAACGGACAGGATGTGCTCATAGTTTACGATGATCTGAGTAAGCATGCAGCAGCATACCGTACGCTGTCGCTCCTTTTAAAGAGAGCGCCTGGACGAGAGGCTTATCCGGGAGATGTTTTCTATCTCCATTCAAGGCTTCTGGAGAGAGCAGCGAGACTGTCAGACAAGCTGGGTGGAGGCTCACTCACAGCCCTTCCTATCATTGAGACACAGGCGGGTGATGTATCGGCATATATCCCGACCAATGTTATCTCAATCACAGACGGTCAGATATATCTCGAGACAGAGATGTTCAACGCTGGCTTCAGACCTGCCATAAATGCAGGACTTTCAGTTTCACGAGTTGGAGGCTCGGCACAGATAAAGGCAATGAAAAAGATTGCAGCACCTATTCGAGTAGAGCTGGCTCAGTACAGAGAGCTTGCAGCGTTCTCACAGTTTGGCTCAGAGCTTGATGCAAGCACAGCAGAGCAGCTCGCACAGGGAGCACGAATCAAGGAGATTTTAAAGCAGCCGCAGTACAAGCCGATGCCTGTAGAGAAGCAGGTTATCATAATATACGCTGCGACAAAGAAGTATCTTATTGATATCAAAATCGAGGATATTTTAAGATTTGAGGCAGAGCTGTTTGATTTCATTGATACCAGATATCCTGAGATTCCTGAAGCAATCAGGGAGAAAAAGGTGATGGACGATGATACGGAGCAGGCACTTATAAAGGCAATCGAGGAATGCAAAAAGCAGTTCCGTTAGACGGTTGGATATTAGTAGAAGGCAGGTGGTAAAATGGCTTCGATGCGAGACATAAAGCGCAGAAAAAGCAGTATTACAAGTACTCAGCAGATCACAAAGGCCATGAAGCTCGTTTCTACCGTCAAGCTGCAAAAGGCGAGAGCACATGCGGAGGCAACAGATCCGTATTTCAACTATATGTACAGGACAGTAAGCTCGATGCTTGCAAAGAGCGGCAATCTGGAGCACCCATACTTAAAGGCCGGTGATTCGCCAAGGAAGGCGGTAGTCGTTTTGACATCAAACCGCGGACTGGCAGGCGGATACAACAGCAATATAGTAAAGCTCATCACACACGGAGACTTCAAAAAAGAAGAACTCGACATATATGCTGTGGGAGCAAAGGGCGAGGAGCTGCTTACGTTAAAGGGCTATCATATAGTTGAGAGTGCACCGGAGATGATGGAGGACCCGACCTACGATGATGCTGCGGCACTTTGTAAAAGAGTGTTAAAGGCATTTACAGACGGTCAGGTGGGGGAGATTTATCTCGCATATACCCATTTCAAAAACACAGTTACACAGGAGGCGAAGCTCATAAAGCTTTTGCCGGTGGAGCTGGATGAGAGCGGGCAGATGAGAAAGAGGACTCCAATATTCTCATGAATTTTGAACCGAATCCGGAGGAGGCTTTGGAGCTTATTATACCAAAATATGTGACAAGCCTGTTTTACGGAGCACTGGTGGAGTCATTTGCCAGTGAAAACGGAGCCAGAATGCAGGCGATGGATTCTGCTACGAGCAATGCAGAGGATATGATCAGTGATCTGACATTGAAATATAACAGAGCGCGTCAGGGCTCAATCACGCAGGAGCTTACTGAGATAATTGCAGGAGCTAATGCGATAGAGTGATACATGCATATCCGGTCATGGGAAGGCAGGCATGTGTGTCTGTGAATGGCCAAAAAGGCGAGTGTATCATATGAATTAAAAAAGAAGGAGAAACTATAAATGGCAGATAAAAATGTAGGTAAAATCATACAGGTTATCAGTGCCGTTCTGGATATCAAGTTTTCAGAGGGTAATCTGCCTGAGATAAACGATGCAGTCGAGGTGCCGCTGAAAAACGGCGGAAAGCTGGTCGTTGAGGTTGCACAGCATCTGGGCGACGATACAGTCAGATGTATCGCCATGGGACCTACTGATGGTCTCGTCCGCGGCATGGAGCTATCGCAACAGGAGCACCTATTTCTGTGCCGGTGGGGGAGAATACACTTGGAAGAATGTTCAATGTGCTCGGAGAGCCTATCGATGAGGTTGAGCCTCCACAGACAGAGGAGAAATGGGCAATCCACAGACCTGCGCCTAGCTTTGAGGAGCAGGCTACATCGCAGGAGATGCTTGAGACAGGAATAAAGGTTGTAGATTTGCTCTGCCCATACCAGAAGGGTGGAAAAATCGGACTCTTCGGAGGTGCCGGAGTAGGAAAGACGGTGCTCATCCAGGAGCTTATCCACAACATCGCTACACAGCATGGTGGATACTCAGTATTTACCGGTGTAGGAGAGCGTACACGAGAGGGAAATGACCTGTACTACGAGATGAAGGAGTCAGGTGTTATCGACAAGACCACCATGGTGTTCGGACAGATGAACGAGCCACCTGGAGCACGTATGAGAGTTGCCCTGGCAGGACTTACGATGGCAGAGTATTTCCGTGACAGAGGCGGCAAGGATGTGCTTCTCTTTGTGGACAATATCTTCCGTTTCACCCAGGCAGGTTCAGAGGTATCAGCGCTTTTAGGACGTATGCTTCAGCCGTTGGTTACCAGCCGACACTGCAGACAGAGATGGGAGCTCTTCAGGAGCGTATCACATCAACAAAGAACGGTTCAATCACATCGGTTCAGGCCGTATATGTGCCTGCAGATGACCTTACAGACCCGGCACCGGCGACCACCTTCGCACATCTCGATGCCACGACAGTACTTGAGCGTTCTATCGCAGAGCTTGGTATTTATCCGGCTGTAGACCCGCTGGCATCCACATCGCGTATCCTTGATCCGCGTATCGTGGGACAGGAGCATTTTGAGGTGGCACACGCTGTCCAGGAGATACTCCAGAAGTACAAGGAGCTGCAGGATATCATCGCAATCCTCGGTATGGATGAGCTCTCAGAGGAGGATAAGCTCGTAGTAAGCCGTGCACGTAAGGTGCAGCGTTTCCTGTCACAGCCGTTTTTCGTGGCAGGACAGTTTACAGGACTCGAGGGCAAATATGTGCCTATCGCCGAGACCATCAGAGGCTTTAAGGAGATACTCGAAGGAAAGCATGATGATGTACCGGAGAGCTATTTCTTAAACGTTGGAAGCATAGATGAAGTCCGTGCCAAGATGCAGTAATGTGAGGTGATTTCATGGCAGATAACATTTTTGACATAGAAATAATCACACCGGACAGGGTGTTCTACAAGGGAGAGACAGATTTCCTCGAGTTCAATACCCAAAACGGAGAGATTGGTGTATACAAAAACCATATACCGCTCACGACAGTGCTTGCACCGGGAATCGTGACTATCCATAATGGCGATGAGGAGAAAATAGCCGCAATCCATTCAGGCTTTGCGGAAATACTTGGAGACAAAGGTCACATTTCTCGCAGAGCTTGCAGAGTGGCCTGATGAGATAGACATAGACCGCGCACAGGCCGCAAAGGAGCGGGCAGAGCAGCGCCTTTCTAATCACACAGCAGAGATTGATGTGAAGAGAGCAGAGTTTGCACTCAGGAAGGCACTTATCAGAATAGATGTGGCACATCATATGTAATTATAAAATCCCGGAATCTGCAGGTAAGCGGATTTCCGGGATTTTTAATTTTTTATAATAGTATCATTGTGGTATAATTGAGACATGTAAATCGAAGTTTGTCAAAGAAACTTGATGACAATTAAGTGATAGTATTGCAGAAATGACAATCTGAAATTGAGGAGATAAATAAGTATGAATACAAAACAGAAACAAATTTTAGCATGGGTTCTCCTTAGTTGTGGAGTTATTATCGCCGGTGTAATACTTGGCGGTATTACCGGAAAACTTGTTTTGGACCACATCATATAAGGAAAAATGTCATGTTCAGTACAAATAAAAATTGTAAAATAGGTATGTTGATTTTTCTGTTTGTTGTATCCTTTATTGTAGGTATGCTCATCAACATTCAACGTCTTGGGTCTTTACCGATGAAGCTTATCCAAGTTGAATGGAATGATACAGTAGGATGTGTGTATGAAAATCTTGATTATGAAAATTCGAGCGACCACAAATATGATTTGTATGTGCCGAAAAATCTTAATACGCCAGAGTCAAAATGCCTGATTCTTTATATACACGGAGGTAGTTTTAATTCCGGGAGCAAAGAAGATGGCGATGCGTGGTGCAAATATTATACGTCAAAAGGATACGTAACAGCAGCGGTTGATTATACATTGCAATCAAAGAAGGAAAAAAGTGAAGAAGAATTACTCAACGCCAGTCTTGAGTTAATGAATGAAGAAATTCTAAGTTGTGTTGCCGCAATCAAGGAGCAGGCATCGCAGCTTGGAATTGATTTAACACAAATGGCTACCTGTGGGGTGTCAGCAGGTGGAACACTTGCGATGAACTATGCATATAAAAATGCTGACATTTCTGCAATCCCAGTAAAGTTTGTCTTTCAACTCGCAGCTCCTGCTTCATTTGAGCCATCCGATTGGAGTTTACTGAAATCGATAGACCATATAACCACAGATGCGGATTTTGCAACCATGATGACAGGGGTTAGAATTACAGATGAAATGATGCATCAAAAGAGTATCTTCCGTATATTTACTCTGTTTCGCCTACATATTTGGTGGATGCAAACTCGGTGCCGACCTTGATGGGGTATGGACTAATCGACATTGTGTGCCGACTCAACTTAAATACCCTTTAATAGATGCATTGAAAGAAAATGGTGTGCCATACGATTATGTTGAATTTCCAAAATCGAACCATGGAATGTATAATGATATTGATAAATTGCAGGAGTTTATCAATCTATCACTTGAATACTGTGATAAGTATTTTGGTAAATAAGATAAAGACAAATCTCAGTCTGTCGAGCTGTGAAATTTGATGGAGGAAAAGGATGTATATAGAAGAATATGTTATACAATTAGATGGAACGGAATTAAGGCTTAGAAATGCACGAGAAGAGGATGCAGAAATGCTGATAGATTATTTAAAGCAAACCTGTGGTGAAACAAGATTTCTCGTTAAAGAACCAGAGGAAATTACGCTAACCATTGAACAAGAAAAAAACTTTATTCGGAATCAAAATGAATCAGAGGGCAACCTAATGCTATTGGCTTTTCTTAATGGTAAGTATATAGGTAATTGTTCTTTGATGGGGAATGCTCCCAGTAGATATCGTCATAGAGCTAGTGTTGGAATTGCTCTATTTCAAGCGTATACAGGAATGGGGATAGGAAGGAAAATGCTTGAACTTCTTTGCGAGATTGCAAAAGAAAAGGGAATAGAGCAACTCGAACTTGAAGTGGTTGCAGATAATGATAGGGCAATAGCGTTGTACAAGAAAATAGGATTTGAGAAAATGGGCACATTTCCGCATAATATGAAATATAAAGATGGTACATACGCAGATGCATATTGGATGGTTAAAATACTATAATGGCATCATGAAACAGTAATGTTGCGTATTTTATAACACAAAAACGACAGATGATATACACCTGTCCGTCCCGTTAATGGAATATTTGGATTGAGGGCATTGTCTGCAGTTGCAGACAATCCTTCCTTCCCACGGCTCATTCTATTTTATGTACTTTACAGATCCTTTATTCTGTCAAATTTCTCTTCCCAATCCGCCGGCAGAACACCAAGTTGATACACATCAATTTTAGCTCTTGCAATGATTTTCTTTAACTTTATTTTCATGCTTCGCTGTCTTTCGGATTCATTACTTTTTTTCAGAGCATACAATCTTGAAAAGAAATCCTCCCCATTTAGAAGTATATCGGCATCATCTTCCGCATCCGGAAGTACAATAGCCTCCTGCATTCCTACGAGTCTGGAGTGGTGGGCACAGATATTTCGTAATGTTCTTACACCATTAAGCCAAGTATCCATCTGCATTGTTATCCTCTTACCATATTTTCCCCGGCTGTAACTATACAGCAAAACTTCCTTACGCAGATCACTCCTTAAATACATATAAATATTCTCAATCGTACCAAACTCAAAATATGAAAATGCCGCCCAACTCGGAATATTCATCGCAGCTCTCTTACCGCCATTTCTATATTCCTTCAGTTCAGGATATTTTAATACATCTTTTCGCAACATTTCTTCCTTATCCTGTATATCACTAAGAAGCTATTGAAAAAATTTAACATTCTTTTTTCTGTAAAATTTATTTCTTTCACTTCTCGTTGGTGTATAATTCTGTTGATCCAAATAAAATACTGCATCACCAGTTTTCAGTGAAACCGCATTAGCAATCGCAGACTTTATTTGAATTTCTGCTTTCGCACAAGCTTCATACATAACCTTCCTCAGTTCAAAATCAAACTGATACAAAGCAAACAGCACATCCTGTGACGGCTTCATCGCAAATACATTGGTGTATGATAACAAATACTTTCCATATCTGCTGGCACGAAAATATCCAGAATATTGTAAAAAATCACGCATTCTTGCTCTCTTTGTGAATGTCACATATTTTTTCATCGTATCAATCTGTTCTTCCACAGTAAAGGGTTTATCGTTAGCCAATTTTACACCTCCTGATAGGTAAAAAAAAGAATGGATATACCATTCTTAATCCCGTAAATGGAATATTTGGATTAGGCATTACCCATGCCTTCCCACGGCTCGATATTATTATAGCATAACCACTTTATTTTACAAGCCTTTTTGAACAGAATTTTGCCAAAATTTTGCCAGAGGTTTTGCCGCATTTTTTACATTTAATAGTGATTAACGCAAAAGGGCATTAACCGTAAAAAGTTAGTGCCTTTTGTTTTGCTCATTATTAAAAATGGACGGTATGAGTCAGTCAGTAAAAATGAATAATGACCGATCAGGTCAAAGGATTGAGCCGATGTATTTTGGATTTTTGTAAAAGATGAAATTGCATCGGCTTTTTTATTTTCACAAAATCCGATTCTGAGGATTTTTGAAAAACAGGCAGAACGGAAAACATGCCGAAGGGACAGCGGCAGGAGTTTCGTTTTGTCTGCCGGGAGTACAGAGGGTGCTGAGTGCCAGTGGCACACGTTTAGCACCGACAGAAATAACTACCCGAAAAAGTTTCAAACCCCATGTTGACACTTGCGTTGTCAGCGTGCCGATAAACTCCCGGCAGGGACAGAAGCAAGCCGAAAGGCAATGCAATAGATGGGGGCAGAGACAATTGGAATTGAGATATGTTTGAGAATGTGATATGATTTGAGCAACAAATCGAATTTGAGGAGATAGAATAGTGAGAACATATGAGAATAAGGATGAACTTAAAAACGAGATAAATAAAAGCTTTGCAAAGTATATATCAGAATTTAATGATATTCCGGAACCTTTAAAAGATAAGAGAATTGATGAGGTTGATCGAACTCCAGCAGAAAATCTTGCTTATCAGGTTGGATGGACAACGCTCATCCTTAAATGGGAAGCAGACGAAAGAAAGGGGCTTCAGGTCAAAACTCCCTCCGATAATTTTAAGTGGAATCAGCTTGGTGAATTATATCAATGGTTCACAGATACATATGCACACCTGTCACTGCAAGAGTTGAAAGACATGTTGAATGAGAACATTGATTCTATTTATGCAATGATCGATTCACTAAGTGAGGAAGAATTGTTTAAACCACATATGAGAAAATGGGCCGACGAGGCAACTAAAACAGCCGTCTGGGAAGTATACAAATTCATACATGTTAACACAGTGGCTCCGTTTGGAACCTTTAGAACTAAGATTAGAAAATGGAAAAAGGTGGCACTATAACTTCCTGTTTGTAGAATTCAAAATTTAATATGAAATGTGAGATAGAGCGTATGGAAATAAACTATACGTTCTATTTTTTGCCTTTTTGAAAAAATGATTAAAAAACTATTGACATTTTGTTACTGGTGCAACCAATGCGCTTTCCATGACATTTATGTCCATGTGCATGGGCGCGGCAATCGGAACGGGAGTTGTGGTTTCGCAGTATTTTGGAGCGAAAGATGAAAAGGGTACGGCTGCATCCATTGCAAATGCGGCTATACCTGTATATTGATTGCCTTAATCATGACGGTCATTGCACTTGTAACAACGAAACCTGTTTTATTGTTATTAAACACACCAGAGTCTCTTATGCCGGATGCACTGACGTATATGTATATTTTCATGGGCGGTCTGATCGCGGTTGCCGCATATTTTACGCCGTTTTCTATTTTAAGAGCGCTTGGAGATTCCAAAACACCGCTGATTTTTCTTGTGTTCTGCAGCCTGCTCAACATCGTGCTCGATCTGCTGTTTGTAGTTGTGTTGAAAACCGGTGTGGCAGGAGCAGCATTTGCAACCGTTTTATCCGAGACAATTGCAGCAATCTTATGTATCATTTATGCGTTTGTCAAAGTAAATAAAAGTTGACAGCACGGTTAGCGTGTGCTAACTTGACATTGACAGGAACGATAAGTGTTGATTATTGATTGGCAAGTCGAGGGAAAAACTATGAAAAAGCTGTTTTTTGTTTCTTGTTGGTGCAGATGATGATTCCTTCTGGGAAGCGGGAAAGTATATCCGCCGCATGGACCAGCGTTTAAAGGAGCGCCTCATGTCTGTCAATTTGTACCACTTGTGTATGAACATGGAACGCATTTTGTACTGCCGGAATCTTTGCTTCGTATGGCTTTGCCGGTAGGACTTAAATTTGTGCTGCACTTTATATTCAGAGCGGCAAAAGAATACCCTGATGCGTGTGAAGCAACCAGAATAGATATTGACAGAAAGCTTTCTGCTGCACTAAAAGAATGGCGGGAAGAGTAGAATATAAATAAAGAATCGCGTGAATAGTCCGATATATGAAATGTAAGGAAACAATGGATGGATGCATTTCACGGAGGAAATATTATGAAAACAGGAGAGGCAAGGGGAATTTACAGTTCTGTTCTGAAATCATATAACGAGCAGAAATTCAAACTGTCGAAGCAGCGGGAAGAGTTAAAGGAGCGGATGGAAAGTACGCCGGATGGAAAAACACGGTATGCAGATGAAGCTGCTACACTGGAACTGAAATATAATGCGGTTGCGGAGAAACAGGACGAGTATCAGAATTATGTAAATCAGCTTATGGCGCAATGAAGGTAAGTTTAACAGTGTTGTGGCAAAGCAGCAGGGCGAGGCCGCAAAAGATTATGGGGAGGAAATGGGAAAGATCATGACCGTGGCAAGACGCCTGATGCATGGAGATCAGGTGCCGATGCAGGATGAGAAGAAACTGATGGAATATGATAAGGATCTCTATATTATGGCGAAAAACGCCGGAATGATGGCGCAGTTGGAAAAACGCAAAAAGTATGATTCGCTCTGGGAAGATGAGGAAAAGAAAGAGCATGAGGACCCGATGGAAGCAGCCGATGCAGAGGAAGCATTTACAGCCGGACCGGAAGTGGTGTCGGTGGAATCTGTCATGGAGCAGCGGCTGGGGAAACGGAGTCAGAGTCATAGGATGGTTTAAAAACTATAGATAAACAAAAAGGATTCATCCGTTTGGATGAATCCTTTTTCGATGCAGGAGATGGGACTTG
>ENA-OQER01000057-OQER01000057.1-human-gut-metagenome-genome-assembly--contig:-NODE-57-length-52879-cov-2.867550_pt1 | contig 52879 bp, 64 predicted proteins | sample MGYA00242797_ERZ504639 | MGnify/ENA primary metagenome ERZ504639 (study PRJEB26092, sample SAMD00036306) | human gut metagenome | host: Homo sapiens | study: EMG produced TPA metagenomics assembly of... | reverse complement strand
CACACATTCATTTTTCGTAAATTAAGCCACAACCAGACATAATATAAGTGAAAATCGGTGCTGCGCATACATCGTGAGATGCACTTGAAGTTCAATTGTGATAGTTCTTAGACTTTTCCTTAACTACTCAGCTATCCACAGACACGGATGTCTGTGGAAGTGAGATATGGGACACGGATGTCCCGTATCGAACGGTAGCGGCAGTAGTCACAACCTATAAGAAAAGTCTTAGAAATATCCAATTGAAGCTTCTGGCATCGATGATGTATGTGCAGCACCGATTTTCAATTATATTATGTCGTCAGTTCGCCAACCGAATGTGTGTTAAACATCAATATTGCTGGTTTTCTTCATACTCAGGATAGTCCGACATATGCTCATATCCGGCTGGCTGGACATAGTATGAATAGCTTCCACTGTTATCGTCATCATAATATCTTATTTCAATAACTGGTTTAGTTGAATCGAAATTCTTCTCAAAAGGATTCTCTAGCTCTTTAAGTATAGCCTTAGCAAGTTCTTTATTATTGAAATTATTATAAATTAAAGAACTATATTCTGTAGAATCAAGAGAATATACACTTACATACATTGAATAAGCTGCGTTTGAAGATGTATTTGAAAGTGCGCTTGAAGCTGCATTTGAAGCTGTATTTGTATGTGCTTTTGAAGATACATTTGATGCTTCATTACTATCATTTATTATCTTTGTGAGTGCATTTTTCATCCGGTTAAAGGTTTGTGGATTATTGTCTGCACATGTCTTATTAGCAGCGTTGTAGTATGCATTTACAGATTCAGGCATTAGACTTGACAGGCAGAAGCTTGCTGAATACGTTGTTCCATTTCGTGAAAATACTGCTGTGACATATGATACGTCACCACCGCTATGGTTAGAGGTCTGGCTTACTAGCTGGTACCAGTCTGAAAATGGCATGCTTTTTATTTCTTTTAACATTATATTATATATATCACGTGTTTTATCTTCAGATATATAATCTGAAAAGGTGATATTAGCATCCTCGTATGAAGGAAGATTCTTATATTCTGAACAGAAATCCTCGTTTTTAGTGAGTGCACTGGCAAGCTTATTAACATCACTTTCCTTTAAAAATACCTTGCGGTATCTGCCTAAAATTCCATCTTTAAAGTATACTTCATATGTTACATAGTTCACAGAAGAACGTTTATAATAAGGAAGTTCATTAAAATTATCAAGCTGTTCAGCGTTATCGTTGTATATATCAGCTATAAGCTTTATAGTGTTTTTGTCGTTTATTTTTATGTTTTTAATAACATTTTCAAAATAATCCGGATATTCAGACCTGTAATACCGGTTCTCGACAGATAATGTGATGTAATCTATGTTATCTGCGTTAGCACGGTAGGAAGTCATGTTGTTGATTCCGGCATTTAATAGAAATCCACATATAATAGCGAGCACATAAGCAACGATTATAGATGGGACTGCGTTTAATACACGATGAAGCTTTTTGCTTGATATGAGTTCGTATACTATGACGACTATGGCAGCTATTATAAATGCGATTATTGTATACATATAAGGTGAGGTGCCATATGAGTAATCTTCTTTTGACATCTGCACGTACACAAATGTTCCGAAAATACTTATAGTAAAGCCTATTACACATCGTATGGCAAACTGTAGCTTCCAGCTAAGGGCAGGCTTTCCAGCAGTTTCACTTTTTCTTATAGTAAATAATGCACATGCTATGACAGCATATATGATTGCAAGTATAAGAGTATATGTGTTTGATACACCAGAAAGCAACATGTTAGATAAGTAGTCTGATGAAAAATACGCAGGCTCAAATATTGACAGGAACTGTCCAGTCAGCATGTTATATGAGTTGTCAAGCAAAGGCATAAAATGAGTTGATGATGCAGCTGCATATATGTTGCTGACTGTTGAATTCACAAGAATAAGTATGAATCTTGCAGGAATATAATAATTCCCGACAGACATATATTACTGAATATATTTCCTGTGACAGAGCAGGCAAGTGCAATAGCAGCAGAGCATAAAAAGTGCACATAAGAATTCTGCTGCATATACGTGAAAGGTTGTAGAATAATCTACAATAAAATATTTACTGAATATGTGATAACATATAAAACCAGTTACATATGTTGAAAGCATTATTATAATCTGCCATGCTGTTATAGCAGCGAATCTTGAAAGAAAAAGATTCTGCCTTTTATATGATAATGAATGGTAGAAATCACTTGTACTTCTTTTGTTTAGAAAAAACCATGCATAAAGGCAGAGTATAGGTGTGATAAGTGCAATGACAATAAGCAGATAGGATGCCGATGATACAGGTGATACGATAGATGTGTAGTCAAAGCTGTTATTTGCTATAGCTACGCCTGAAGCCACAGCATTTTTATTTGCCTTAATCATGTTATTTATGTAGATACCATCCATGATTATAGGAAGGGCAGTTATGCAGATCATAATAGCTGTTGATATAATACCTATTATTTTAAGCTGCAGGAATGACTGCCAGAATAGTTTGACACTGAATATATTTCTGTTATTAAGTTTGTTATTCATTATAACCTCCATTTCTATGTGTAATATAAATCACATTAATATAAGCTTGGATATTGATTTTATTTATTTGTTGTTTATTTCTACTTCAAGAGCATCATTGAATTCATAACCAAGAGATTCCATCTCATATGTGAATACTTCTTCAAGAGTGAGTGGTAGTACATCCAATATAACAGGATTCATGCCACGAAGGTAATGTATAGTTTCTTCACGGTCACCATTAACAATCATGTTTGCAACCGAACCCTGCTGACGGTATCTTGTTATGTTAAGTCCTTCAAACTTTGACTTCCCGAATATGTCCTTAAATGCAATCTGTACTTTGAATTGTGATGTTTTAAGCTCAAGTACATCGCTGTCAAGTACAAGCCCGCCCTTGTGAAGAAGTGCAAGATGATCACATATGTCTTCAAGTTCACGAAGAGAGTGTGAGGTCACTATAACAGTTGCATTATATTCTGCTACATCGTTGCATATAAGCTTCTTAACAAGGTTACGCATAACTGGATCAAGTCCATCAAAGGTTTCATCAAAAAACATATATTTAGCTCTTGTTGAAAGTGCAAGAATAATAGCTGCCTGCCTTTTCATACCTTTGGAAAAATTGGCTATTGGTTTCTTTGGATTAAGCTCAAAAAGTTCAGTTAGCTTTAGATATCGATCCCAGTCAAAGCTGTTGTATATTGAACTGTATAGAGAAGCCATTTTGTTAATAGTTGCACCTGGCAGAAAAAATAATTCATCTGCAACAAATACAATGTTTTCTTTTACTTTTGGATTTTCATATATAGGTGCATTATCAATGTATGCACATCCTTTATCTGGTTTATATATGCCAGACAATACTCTTAAAAATGTTGATTTACCAGCACCGTTGGAGCCGACCATGCCATATATGCATCCATCGCTTATGCTGCAGGTTATGTTATCGAGAGCGGTAAAATCCTCGAATGTTTTGTGAATACCTTCTGCTTTTATCATTGAAAAACCTCCTCTTAATTATTATATTTTCATTTTGTTTTGGAATTATAGGTCCTTAAATACTTCATCGACAGCTTCCATAATCTCAGATTTAGTTATTCCGGCAAGAGCCAGTTCCTTGATAGCCTGCTTGAATTCCGGCATCTTTTCCCTTGAACTGGTTCCAAGAATATTAAGAGCTTGAGAAGATACGAAAGAGCCTTTTCCAGGTACTGTTATGATAAGCTTCATTCTGTCAAGCTCTGTATAGGCTTTCTGTATTGTGTTTGGGTTGATGGAAAGACTTACCGACAGACTTCTTACCGATGGCATCTTATCGCCGCTGTTTAAAAGACCAGTCAGGATCTGTTCTTCAACCTGATTAATAAGCTGTTCATATACAGGCACTCGCGATATGACATCTATAACGAACATAGTGCTATCAATCCTCCTTATGTAGTTTTATCAAATGCATTGATTGTACTAACTGTATTATCTTAAGTAGTACAGTTGGTACATTGAATATATTACATATTATTTATAATGTCAAGATGAAAATAAAATTATTAGTCATACTTATGAAAAATAAAATTATTAGTCAGACGAATATGTCGTATAACTTTGACTTAAAATAAATATATGGTAAAATATACAACGATAGTCACATCATTTTATCATTGAATAAAATAAGAAACCAGGGAGGTATATGATGAGCGAAGCATGTTCACATGATTGTTCAAGCTGTGGTTCAGATTGCGCAGAAAGAGCAGTGCCACAGAATACAAGAAATGATAATAATAAAAATATAAAGAAGGTTATAGCTGTTGTCAGTGGTAAAGGTGGAGTTGGTAAGTCACTTGTTACTTCCTTACTTGCAGTTAAGTCACGCAGGGAGGGACTTAAAACAGCCGTACTTGATGCTGATATAACAGGACCTTCTATACCTAAGTCGTTCGGACTTTCAGGTAAGGCTACCTGCAATGAAACAGGAACAGTAATCTATCCACCAGAAACTAAAACAGGAATCAAGACGATGTCTCTTAATTATCTTCTTGATAATGAAACAGATCCGGTTATATGGAGAGGACCAGTTATAGCAAGTGCTGTAAAGCAGTTCTGGGAAGATGTTGATTGGGAGGATATAGACTGTATGTTTATAGACTGTCCTCCAGGAACAGGGGATGTACCACTTACAGTATTCCAGACACTTCCTGTTGATGGAATTGTTGTTGTAACATCGCCTCAGGATCTTGTATCCATGATAGTTGAAAAAGCAGTTAATATGGCAAAGATGATGGATATCCCAGTACTTGGAATAGTAGAAAATATGTCATATTTCAAGTGCCCTGACTGCGGCAACATACACTATATTTATGGTAAGAGCAATATAGATGAAACTGCCAGGGAGCTTGGAATTAAGACAGTTGCAAAGATGCCTATAGACCCAGAGGTTGCTAAGCACATTGATGCGGGCAGGGCAGAGGAACTTGATACAGCTGCACTTGACAATGTGTTTGAAGCTATTAAAAACTGTTGATTATGTAATTCAGCCGGCATTAGATGCAAAGTGAAAAACAGCCTGAATTATAAGTGGAAAGTATAGATATTGGTAAAATTGCAGTCAGAAATGAGGCTTAATATGAAACATGTGATTATGTTTAAAGGTGGAGTAGAAACGCTTGAATTTTTTTCAGTAGAGATATCAAGATATTTGCCAGAGGATGAATATGATGTGTTCTGGTATGACCTTTTTATGTCTGAAAGCAGTTTTGTCCATTTACTTGAAATTTATAATACACATAAAGATGAAGAGTTTGTTGTACTTACATTTAATTTTGAAGGACTTGAGGGAGAAACAGGACTATATCAGAAGCTTAACTGGAATTTCTGGGATTATTCAGGAATAAAGGTTGTTAATATAGTCGTAGATCATCCACTGTATTACCACAGATATCTTGCAGGCAGGCCACAGAATTATGTACAGATAGATATTGATAAGTTCATATGGAATATATGAACAGGTTCTATCCGGATGTTAAAACTCTGTTTATGGCATCTGCGGGAACAGAGGTTAATAAAGACAGGAAAGCATATGAAAAAGGTGTATATATACCTGTAAAAGACAGACCGATGGATATTATATTTACAGGAAATTATACACCAAAGCATATATTAAGAAAGCAGATAGATAATCTTGAACAGGATTATATAGATTTCTATGAGAAAGTGTTATCAGATATTATAAATCATCCAGATATGACGATAGATGAGGCTGCTGAGAAACATTTAAGAGAAGAATTTAATGATTTGACAGATGAGCAGCTGTGCAATTGTATGCCAGGTATGATGTATGCTGACCTTAATGTACGGTTCCACTACAGAGAGCTTGCTATAAGGGCACTGGTGGATTCTGGACTTAAGGTCAACACATATGGAGAAGGATATAACTATATAGTATGTGAGCATCCTGAAAATATCATACAGCATGGAAGTGCAAATTCCCAGCAGTGTCTGGATAATATAGCCAGGCTAAGATTTCATTAAATGTTATGCCTTGGTTTAAGAAAGGGGCACATGACCGGGTATTTAACAGCTGTCTTAACGGTGCAGTGTGTCTTACAGACTCATCTTCATATCTTGATGAAATATTTACAGATGGCAAAGATATATTGTTTTATGATTTAAATATGTTAAAAGATTATGAAATGTCAGGATATGATTATAAGGTTATAGAACCAATGATAAAACGGGTCAGGGAATTGCTTATGGATGACACAGCTCTGCAGAGTATTGCAGACAATGCATATGAGTTATGCAGGATGGAGCATACATGGGAGAATGTTACATATAGTCTTATGAATCAGGGAATATTGTAAAGCAGATGATTAAATGTCACGAAATATGTCTTAACGAAAAAAAGTTCTGAAAAGATGAAAATGTTTATAAAATAGGGTTTGACGCGGCTATGATAATATGATATACTGATATATACATGCGGATGTGGCGGAACTGGCAGACGCGCTAGATTTAGGTTCTAGTATCGTACGATGTGCAGGTTCGATTCCTGTCATCCGCATTAATTTATATTTGCTATTATAAAAAGTGGGAAGACATGTCCTGGATTTAAGGATGTGTCTTCCTGTTTTTTGTGAAAGTTTTTTGTGAAAAATACTTTACATATATTGTAAAAAGTAGTATATATAAAAGTATCAAAAAGCTACTTTTACAAAGGCGGTGAAAATATGTCGGATAATAAGTATAATCCTGGAGAGTTAAGAAAGAATAAAGACGGTCTTACGGAGAAAGAGTTCCTGGCACAGTATAATCCGGGACATTATGAAAGACCAAGTGTTACAGTGGATATGCTGCTTTTTGGCATGAGCAGTGACCTTAAAGGACTTAAGCTGCTTCTCATAAAGAGAAACAATCATCCGTATATCGGCTGCTATGCACTTCCAGGAGGTTTTGTTGGTATAAAGGAGTCAGCATATACAGCGGCATGCAGGGAGTTAGAGGAAGAAACCGGGCTTAAGGATATATATATGGAGCAGTTATATACTATGAGCCAGCCTGACAGGGATCCAAGAATGAGGGTTATAGATATTGCGTATATGACACTTATACCTGTAGATACAATGAAGCCGCAGGCAGGGGATGATGCCAGTGAAGCATTATGGTTTGATATAACATTTGATAATAAGCTGCTTACTTTCAGTAACAGTGAGAAGAATATTAACATAGCCTATTCACTTAAGGAAAAGATATTTAATAACGGAAGATTAAAGGTTAAGAATTATATTCCTGAGCTTATCAGTGAGGAAGCACTTGCTTTCGACCATGCACAGATTGTTCTTGAAGGACTTATGAGATTAAGAAATAAGACAGAGTATTCTGACATAGTATTTAATCTTATGCCACAGGAATTCACGCTTCCAGACCTTCAGAGAGTATATGAGATCATACTTGGCAGAAAGCTTTATAAGACGAATTTTAAAAGAAATGTTGATAATAAAATAAAATCACTAAACAGAAAAGGCGTTTCCATAACTGGCAACAAGGCTTCGGAGTTGTATGAGTATGTTCCTGACTAAAATGAAAAGGATTAGGCGCACCACATACATTGTAAGAGAGGGATGTGCGCAGAAAAGAGGAAAATTATGAGATTACATCCAATAATAACAAGTTTATTAGAAACAGATATGTATAAGTTCAGTATGGGACAGGCGATATATCATCAGTTCTCAGATTATAAGACAACATGGACATTCAAGTGCCGTAATAAGGACGTGCATTTCACAGAGGAAATGTTGAAGAGATAAGAGAGCAGATAAAGCATTTTTGTACATTGAGATTTACAGAGGATGAGCTTGATTACCTTGAAAATGTAAAGTGGATGAAGGGCAGTTATGTAGACTTTTTAAGATTATGGCAGGCAAGATATGCAGATTTTAAGATAACCACGGATGCAGAATGTGGACTTAGTATCGAAACGTTTGGTACATGGCTTAACACATCAATGTACGAGATACCAACACTTGCTATCGTAAATGAAGTGTACTTCAGAATGGCTTACGATTATGATGAACTTCTTGACAGCTTTAAGGAGAGACTATCGGCTAAAGTGGCAGCACTTGAAGCAGATGCCGCTGTTGAAACAGAAGGAAAAGAAACTGTATACAGATTAGGAAGCTTTAGCGAGTTCGGACTTAGAAGACGATTATCAGCTGAGGCACAGGAGCTTGCCGTTAAGGCTTTGTCAGAGGCTGACTATAAAGGCAATTCATTATTTGTAGGAACAAGTAATGTTTATCTTGCAAAGAAATATAATCTCACGCCAGTAGGTACTATGGCACATGAGTGGATTATGTGTACGGGACAGGGCAATCACAAGCACAATCCGGCATATTCTAACTGGTATGCACTTGATGCATGGGTAAGGGAATATGGCATACTTAATGGTATAGCGCTTACAGATGCAATAACAACAGACTGCTTTTTAAAGGATTTCCAGCTCACATATGCAACACTTTTTGGTGGCGTAAGACATGACAGTGGCGATCCTTATGCATGGGGTGAGAAAATGCTTAAGCATTATGAGAGTCTTGGAATAGATGCAAGAAATAAAACTCTGTTATTTAGTGACAGTCTTGATTTTGACAGGGCTGACAAGCTGTATAGATATTTTAATGGCAGGGCAAAGGTAGCATTTGGAATAGGAACGTATATCAGTAATGATACGAAGGTTCCAGCACTTAATATCGTTATGAAAACGACAAAGTGTAACGGAATGGATGTTGCTAAGATATCAGATAACCCTGGCAAGGTATGTGTAAGAATCCTGAATACGTTGAATATCTGCAAAGATGTATAGACTGGAGAATGAACAACGACAGATAAATAAAAGAATAATCCGCAGGCATGAAAGCAGGGGCTTTTGATAAGAACATCAAAAGCTCCTGCTTTTTAAAAACACATAAGAATATAAAATAAATCAAATAAATATATTGACATGTTAGAACTAACATGTTAGTATGTTATCAATAAAGAAATGCTGTAACAGTAATAATATAATTGTTATGGCTGCCACAGTTAATGGGTAACATAAAGGTGGATGATTATTTTTTATTTAAGGAGGATTTTTTATTATGGATATGACATTAAGATGGTATGGACCAGGATATGACAGTGTAACACTTAAGCAGATAAGACAGATTCCGGGGGTTAAGAACGTTATTACAACACTTTTCGGCAAGCAGGCAGGGGAGTTATGGCTGCCAGAAGAGATTGCAGAGCTTAAGAGAGTTGTTGAAGCGGAAGGCTTAGGAATAGCAGGTATAGAGTCAGTTAATGTTTCAGATGACATTAAGATTGGTACAGCTAAGAGAGATGAGCATATTGATAATTACATCAAGACATTACAGGCACTTGGTGAAGCAGATATTCATATGGTATGTTATAATTTCATGCCGGTATTTGACTGGACACGTTCTGAGCTTGCAAGAGTAAGAGAGGATGGTTCAACAGTTCTTGCATATAATCAGGATACAGTAGATATGATTGATCCAGAACACATGAAGGAATCAGTGGCAAAGATGTCTAACGGTTTCGTTATGCCAGGCTGGGAGCCAGAAAGACTTGATCATCTTAAAGAACTTTTTGAGATGTATAAGGATGTGGATGCTGATAAGCTTTTTAATAATCTTGTATATTTCCTTGAAGCTATCGGACCTGTATGTGAGAAGTATGATATAAAGATGGGTATCCATCCGGATGATCCAGCATGGCCTATATTCGGACTTCCAAGAATCATGACAGGTAAGGATTCTGTTACAAAGCTTCTTGATGCAGTTGATAAGCCTTATAATGGCATCACACTTTGTACAGGCTCATTTGGTTCTAACCAGAATAACGACATCTGTGAGATTATTAAAGCCTGCAGAGGAAGAATACCTTTCGCACATGTAAGAAATCTTAAGTATAATTCTCCAAGAGATTTTGAAGAGGCTGCACATTTATCAACAGATGGTCTATGGATATGTATAAGATCATGAAGACCTTACATGATACAGGTTTTGATGGTGTGATCAGACCAGATCACGGAAGAATGATATGGGATGAGGTAGCTATGCCAGGCTATGGTCTTTATGACAGAGCATTAGGCGCAACATATCTTAATGGCTTATGGGAAGCTATTGTTAAGTCAGAAAGATAATATTGTCTGCAGCTATATATCAGTTGATTAATATATGCCCATAAGCGGGGCTGGAATGGAGATTAGTGTGAAAAATAAGATTTTTCACACGCAGGAATGGAGGATTATTATGAAACTTTCAATAGAAGGTATTAAAGATAAAAAAGAATGGGAAAAGGCAGGAATAAAGCTTCCATCATATGATGTTGAGAAAGTTGCCACAGCAACAAAGGAAGCACCAGTATGGGTTCACTTTGGAATAGGTAATATTTTCAGGATTTTTATAGGCGGGATAGCAGATTCACTGCTTGAGCAGGGATTATCAGATAAAGGAATCACTTGTGTTGAAACATTTGATTATGATGTGGTTGATAAGATATACACACCATTTGACAATCTTGTTATGGCTGTTACATTAAAGGAAGATGGAAGTACAGATAAGAAGGTGCTTGGTTCGCTTACAGAGGCTGTTAAGGCACAGTCAGCAGTTGAAGAAGACTGGTCAAGATTAAAGACAATATTTGCAAGCCCTAAGCTTCAGATGGTTTCATTTACAATAACAGAAAAGGGATATGCGCTTCATGATGCAAAGGGAGAGTTTTTCCCATTCATCAAGAGTGATATTGATAATGGACCTGATAAGGCATCATCTGCTATGGCAGTTGTAGCTGCTCTTTTATTAGAAAGATTTAATACATGCAAGGCGCCTTTAGCTGTTGTATCTATGGATAACTGCTCACACAATGGTGAAAAGTTAAGAAACTCAGTGACAGAAATGGTAAGTGAATGGGCAAAGAAAGGCTTTGTTGGGGAAGATTTTGTTAAATATGTCAACGATGAGAATACGATATCATTCCCATGGTCTATGATAGATAAGATTACTCCAAGACCAGCAGATTCAGTTGCAAAGGCATTGGAGGATGCTGGCGTAGAAGCTATGGCGCCAGTTATTACATCTAAGAGAACTTATATAGCTCCTTTTGTTAATGCAGAGGGACCACAGTATCTTGTTATAGAGGACAGATTCCCTAATGGAAGACCACAGCTTGAAAAAGCGGGGGTTTATATGACAGACAGGGATACTGTTAACAAGGTAGAAAGAATGAAGGTTACTACATGTCTTAATCCGTTACACACAGCACTTGCGGTATATGGCTGTGTATTAGGCTATGACCTTATAGCTGATGAGATGAAAGATAAAGAGCTTTCAGAGCTTGTAAGAAGGATAGGTCTGGTTGAGGGAATGCCAGTTGTTACTAATCCGGGAATTATAGATCCTGTAAAGTTTGCGGACGAGGTTATTAATGTCCGTATACCTAATCCATTTATGCCGGATACTCCTCAAAGAATCGCGACAGATACATCACAGAAGGTCGGAATAAGATATGGAGAAACAATCAAGGCATATGTAGCTAAAGATGGAAGTGCAAAGTCACTTACAGCTATTCCGCTTGCTATTGCCGGCTGGTGCAGATATCTTCTTGGAGTAGATGATGATGGTGCTGCTTTTGAGTTGTCACCAGATCCTATGGCTGTTGAATTAAAAGAACAGATTAAAGGTATTATATGGGGTGAGCCATCATCTTACACAGGCCAGTTGAAGAATTTGTTGTCAAATGTTAATATATTTGGTATAAATTTATACGAAGCAGGAATCGGTGATAAGGTTGAAGAGATATTTGTAGAAGAAATATCAGGAAAAGGTGCAGTAAGAGAAACACTTAAGAAGTATCTTTAATATATAAATACGTTGCCGTTCAGAGCTTGGAACTTATCTGTTATACAAGCTCTGGGCGGTATTTTGTTATATGATGTAAAAAACGGCTATATCTGCGGTTATAGATATCATCATAAGGATTATTTTCTGAAAAAGGAACAGTTATATCAATATACAGAAAGGTTGTACAGCTATGGAGAAATCATTAAACGAAGAAACATATGAAAAATTAAAATACGATATAATGAATTTTAAGCTGCTTCCGGGAGATTCCATAAGTGCCCAGAAGATTGCTTTAAGATATGATGTATCAAGAACACCTGCAAGAGAGGCAATAGTTAATCTTGAAAAAGAGGGACTTTTAAAAATAATACCACAGTCTGGAACATATGTAGCCTGTATTAACTGTAAGCGTTCGGAGCAGGAATGGTTTGTCAGAAAAAGTCTTGAGATTGGAATGGTGGATGCAATATTTGAAAATGCCAGCGATGACATGCTTGATAAGATGACACAGCTTAATAACCGTCTTATTAACTATAAAGAAGAAGTGGAAAATATTCCAAGAATAGAGATAGATAATGAATTTCATAAGTTGATATACGAATGTTCCGGTGAAAAGCTTGCCATGAATATAATTCAGACACAGATGAGCATTATAACAGGATAAGGTATCTTGCGGAATTAAATAAAAGCATAAGCGCAAAGACCAATGATGAACATGAAATGCTTATAGAAGCAATAAAAAATAAAGATAAGAGAATGTATCTTCGTGTTATAAAGGCACATATAAGCAGAATATTTAATGAGCTTGATAAGCTTAAGGGAATATATCCGGAATATTTTGAGAAAAACTGAAGTGGATGAAAGAAATTCTTTTTATATTTGCATATTTTTGTATCATTATGTTAAAAAAGATAAAAAAGACTGACGTAGTATATTATTATTACGTCAGCCTTTTTGATTTATAGCTTATTTGTGTTGTATCATTTCGCGGTATTGCGTAGGAGTCATGTTTTTAAGCTTTTTAAAAAGCTTGGTAAAGTAGTTCACATCGTTGATGCCACATTGTGCGGCAATATCCTGAATAGCTGACTGTGTTGTGTTGAGCAGATATATTGCATGCTCGATTCTTTTATTGTTTACGAAGTTCGTCAGAGTTACTCCGGTTTCTTTTTTAAAGAGCGTTGATAAATAACTGCTGTTTAACATAAACTCTTCTGATAAAGCGTTAAGGCTTAAATCAGCTGTGAGATTGAAGGATATATAGTTGATTATATTCTGTATAGGCTTGCTATATGTCCGTAATGAGTGTGACTGGACAAGAAGACAGTATTTTCTTGTTATTTCATTTTCTAATACTTCAAGCTGTGCGATTGATGTGCAGTCTTCAATTTTTAATTGCAAATTTGCGCGATATTTCATCCAGATGTACCGGATGTATATATGCAGTCTGTGCAGCTTTACGGCAGATTGTATTTAGTATAATCATAAAGTTCTTTCTGTCACGTATAGAGTCAGATAAGCGTGGTTTTATATCAGCAGAGTTAAGACGTTCCATATTTTCAATTGATCTGTAATCTCCATGTGCTATACATTCCATAAGAAATGCTTCATTTTTATAGCGGGTTTCCAGAGCTTCGACAGATTTTTTTGTAGGCTCAGGTGCCTCTTCTTTATACATATATTGGGTTGAATTTTTATTGAGTACATGTTTTTTTTCAATAGTATAATTATTACCCCAAAGCTTGCTGCAAAGACAGCTTATAATAGCTGTAATACAGCGTTCATCAGCAAATACTGGCAGAGCAGAGTAGTAAAGCTGCATAAACTCATTATACTGCGTAGGGACTGAATTGTAAGAACATAAGTCAAATATTCTCTGGTTAGTGAACCGTTCAAATGAAAATGGACCTGCTATGAATATTTTTGTGCTGTCTGGAAGCTTAATATGTATATATTCACATGAAAAGCTGTCATGTATAAATAATGCAGCATTATCCCTGTTATAGGAGCTGATGAACTGGCTGAAGTTTTCTTCATTATTCTTATAAGCATTCTGGGTGAAAATGTTATTTCTAAGTCCACCATCAATCTGACTATCCCATATGTAAGGAGTGTCAATAATGTAGGATGGAATTTTTATTTGTGATAAAAGCTCAATTGTATAATCTAAATATATTTTATATTCCATGTATATCCCCCAAAGCTATGTATTTGCATTGCATTATCAAAGTCGGGGGATTTTGACCCCGATATCATATTATAACATAAATTGTATAAAATATTATCTATTAATTATTATTTGTAAAATAATTTTTTAAATTATGATATGTGTATGAAACGTAAATTAATGTCTACAACAATTATAAATTAATAACTAACATGTCACAATGCAAATACTAACATGTCAATATAGGCATAACTGACATGTTAGTATAATTTAAATATAAAAGGGTATAATTTTTAGTATAAAAATTGTACAGGTAAAAATTTTACGATAAATACTAAATATAGTAATAACAGAAAATGTATAAAAAAGTTATTATAAGACCATAGAAAACAAGCACACAAAGGGGTGCAAACAAATATTTAAAGACGGTCTTTAAAAGAATTCAACGCAAAAATATAAGGTGTACATATTGCATATAAGAATGTGTATGTACAGAAATGGAGGATATACAATGAAAGAAACTAATGGAAAGGTAAAACCTTTCGGTATAAAGGATAAGCTGGGCTATATGTTTGGCGATTTTGGTAATGATTTTACGTTTTTGTTATCGGCAATGTTTTTACTTAAATTCTACACAGACGTTATGGGAGTTTCAGCAGCACTTGTAGGACTTATGATGATGGCAGCAAGATTCGTTGATGCCATAACAGATGTAACAATGGGACAGATTGTTGATAGAAGCAGACCTGGTAAGAAAGGTAAGTTCGCTCCTTGGATAAGACGTATGTGTGGTCCGGTTGCAGTTGCTTCATTTCTGATGTATGCAACATATTTTAAGGGAATGCCAATGGGATTTAAGATATTCTGGATGTTCTTCACATATCTCCTCTGGGGAAGCGTATGTTACACAGGAGTTAATATTCCTTATGGTTCAATGGCATCTGCAATTTCAGATAACCCAACAGACAGAACATCACTTTCTAACTGGAGAACAATTGGGGCAACACTTGCACAGACAGCTATAGGTGTTATATTACTACTTGTAGTATATTATACAGATGCAGCCGGTAATTCAGTATTATCTGGTGAAAAGATGATGATTGGAGCATTAATCTGTTCAATAGGCGCAGTTATATGTTATATGCTCTGCTATCATATGACAACAGAAAGAGTTAAGGTAGAACAGAATACACAGAAGTTCTCATTTAAGGAACTTATTAAGCAGCTTGTTCATAATAAGTCATTAATAGGAATTATAGTATGTGCATTAGTATTCTTACTTGCACAGTTATCATTAAGTAACATGAATGCTTATGTATATCCTAATTACTTTGGTAATATAAAGGCTATGTCTATAGCAAGTCTTGCAGGAACAGTTGTTATACTTGCACTTTCAACATTTATAGTAAAGCTTGCTTCAAAGATAGGTAAAAAAGAATTATCAATGATAGGATGCTTTATAAGTGCAGCTTCCTTCATACTATTATTCATAATTCATACACACAATGTATTGGTATGGGTAGGATTAATAATCGTAGCTACAATAGGAACTTCAATGTTTAATATGGTTATATGGGCTATGATTACAGATGTAATTGATGAGTCAGAGGTTCAGACAGGAGTCCGTCAGGATGGAACAATTTATTCAGTATATTCATTCGCAAGAAAGCTTGGACAGGCTTGTTCATCAGGTTTATCAGGAGTGCTTCTTTCAATAATAGGATATACTTCAGTAACAGCCTTTGATCCAAAGGTAGTAGATGGAATATATAATATTACCTGCCTTGTACCAGCAGGAGGAATGATATTACTTTTACTTGCTTTATGGTTCTTATATCCTCTTAATAAGAAGAGAGTTGAAGAGAATGCAGAGAAGCTTAGAATTAAGAGAAATGAAAAATAAAATTATTGTACAAAATATTTAAATTACAGGAGGAATCAATTATGTTATATCCAATTTTAACAGAATCAAGATTATTAAGTGACTTAAGTGGAGTATGGGATTTTAAGTTAGACAATGGCAATGGCTTTGATGAGAAATGGTATGAAGCACCATTAAAGGATGCAGACACTATGCCAGTTCCAGCTTCATACAACGATTTAAAGGAAGGAGCTGATTTCAGGGATCATTACGGATGGGTATTCTATCAGAGAAACATTTCAGTTCCATCATATGTAAAGAGCCAGAGAATCGTATTAAGATGTGCAGCAGTAACACATTATGCAAAGATTTATCTCAATGGTAACTTAATATGTGAGCATAAGGGCGGCTTCCTTCCATTTGAGGTTGAGTTAAATGATGTGTTAGAGGATGGTGATAATCTTCTTACAATCGCAGTTAATAATGTTATTGATTATACAACTCTTCCGGTTGGTGGTAAGGCTAATATGATGAGCGGTCTTATGGGCGGAATGGGTGCAGGAGCATCTGAAAAGCCTCAGAATAATCCTAACTTTGACTTCTTTAACTACTGCGGTATCACAAGACCAGTTAAGATATATACAACACCTAAGACTTATATCAATGATATTACAGTAACATCAGATATTGACTTTGGAAAGGAAACACCATCAGCAGTACTTAACTATGCTGTTGATATTGAGGGTGTGGATAAGGATAGCACAGCTTGTAAGGTTGAGGTGTTTGATGCTGAGGGTAACAAGGTTGCAGAGGCAGCAGGAACACAGGGAAAGATTGAACTTGAGAATGTAAAGCTTTGGCAGCCATTAAACTCTTATCTTTACCAGATAAAGGTTACAGCAGGAGAAGATGTATATACTCTTCCATATGGTGTAAGAAGCGTAAGAGTAGATGGAGTTAAGTTCCTTATTAATGAAAAACCATTCTACTTTAAGGGCTATGGAAAGCATGAGGATACATTCCCTAATGGACGAGGAATTAATCTTCCTATGAACACAAAGGATATATCTATTATGAAGTGGCAGCATGCTAACAGCTTCAGAACGAGTCATTATCCATATAGTGAAGAGATGATGAGATTATGTGACGAGGAAGGTATCGTTGTTATTGATGAAACAACAGCAGTAGGTGTTAATCTTCAGTTTGGCGGCGGTGCTAACTTTGGTGGAGAAAGAATCGGTACATTTGATAAAGAACATGGCGTTCAGACACAGGAGCATCATAAGGATGTTATAAGAGACCTTATTTCAAGAGATAAGAACCATGCATGTGTTGTTATGTGGAGCATTGCCAATGAGCCTGACTCAGCAGCAGAGGGAGCATATGATTACTTTAAACCATTGTTTGACCTTGCAAAGGAAATCGATCCACAGAAACGTCCTTGCACATTAGTAAGTGTTCAGGGAACAACTGCTGATACTGATTGTTCTTCTAAATTAAGCGATGTTATATGCCTTAACCGTTATTATGGCTGGTATTTTGGTGGACCAGACCTTGAAATCTCTGAAAAAGGACTTCGCAGGGAACTTTCAGACTGGGGCAAGCTTGGAAAACCAGTAATGTTTACAGAATATGGTGCAGATACTGTCAGCGGACTTCACGATACAACATCTGTTATGTATACAGAGGAATATCAGGTTGAGTATTATGAGATGAACAATAAGGTATTTGATGAATTCGAATTCGTAGTTGGTGAGCAGGCATGGAACTTTGCAGATTTTGCTACAAGCCAGAGCTTACTCAGAGTACAGGGTAACAAGAAGGGCTTATTCACAAGGGATAGAAAGCCTAAGATGGTAGCACACTACTTCCGTAACAGATGGAGTGAAATTCCAGAATTCGGTTACAAGAAATAAGCATGTATAGGCAGAATACATTTGTGCCTGTATAATATGATGTAAGTGTGATACTCACATCATAAAATAAACAAGCATACTAAGTGATTAGTATAAAAACTTTCCAATATTATAGTAACAACAAACAGGAGATATGCGGGATGACTGCATATCTTCTGTTTGTATATATAATGAATATATAAGATGTATATAATGAGCAATAGTAATAATTGTAATTAAGGCAATTATTATGTTAAAATGATGTAATCTTCCCAATATGGGGCTGTCGCTTTAACGATTGAAAATCGTGATATGCTCCCTTCTAGGTAGACAAGTGAAATAATAAAAACTTGTCACTTAGGAGGGAGCATTGTCATGACCAAAGGAAGAAAAACCACTTTTGAAGAACGGGTTGAAATAGTACAGTATTGTATCGCACATGATCGTAATTATGCCCAAACAGCAGAACAATACCGGGTGTCCTATCAACAGGCTCGCAATTATATAGTCAAATATGAAGCTGGTGGAGTGGAAGTTTTAAGAGATAACCGTGGCAAACGAAAACGTCCCGATGAAATGAGTGAATTAGAAAAGTTGCGTGCTGAAGTTAAAATTTTAAAAACAGAGAAATTCCTAAAAGTGAGCAAAAGAATAGGCTTATTGCTGACGAGATAGAAAAGATTCATACAGACTCACCGGATAAAGGCTATCGAAGAATCAGAGATGATTTGGAACGATATCATGGTATTGATGTAAACGATAAACGTGTACTACGCATTTGTCGTAAACTTAATATAAAATCAACTGTCAAGTATTCTAACAACGGATGCACAAGACAGGCTGCAAACCCTCAGTATATAGCTGAAAACATACTTAATCGGGAGTTCACTGCCAAAGCACCAAATGAAAAATGGCTCACTGATGTGACAGAATTCCATTATTATATTGGAATGGAAAAGCATAAAGTTTATCTAAGTGCAATACTTGATCTATATGATAGACGGATTGTTTCGTATGTTATTCGTGATAAGAACAACAATGCTTTGGTGTTTGATACGATAGACAATGCTTTACTTAGAAATCCTGGTGCGCAGCCACTGTTTCACAGTGACAGGGGGTTCCAATATACGAACAGGACATTTCATACAAAACTTGTAAATGCTGTAATAATACAAAGCATGTCGCGAGTTGCTAAATGTATCGACAATGGACCAATGGAAAAACATGAAATTTACTTGCAAGCTGCATAAAAACTGCCAGCAGATAAATTTCTACTGGCAGGAAAAATTTATATTTTTTCAATTGTCTACTTGACGGGGAGCAGTTCATTCTTAGTGCGACAGCCCCTTTGTGGTAATAGGGTAATTAATAATTTATATTTCACATGCTACATCATATGCTGATTTAATAGCATGCTCAATATTACTTGGACGTTCTCCAGCACAATCACCAATATAGTGAAGTGGAAGAGGACAATCAGAAAGCTCTGGAAGGTTCTTTCTTGCACCAACAGCCATTACAACAAAGTCTGAAGCAATTTCTTCTGTTGATGTATTGTCGTCTATTGTTTTTTCAACAACTACAGAATCATCTTTGATTTCTGATAATTTTGCAGATGTTACTATTTGAACATTATAATGCTCTAATTCCCTCATTAGATAGGTAAAATAGTGTTACTTTCTTCTTTTGCAATCTGATCCATCATTTCAATAATTGTAACCTTACATCCGCGTGAAGCCAGATATTCAGCGGTTTCAACACCTACAAGACCACCACCGATTACAGAAACATTACCGAATACGATTTCTTTCTTGGCAAGTACATCCCATGCACTTGCTACAGTTGGAAGATCTTTGCCAGGAACAGGGATTATTGCATTGTTTGCTCCTGTTGCCACAATTACTTCATCGAATGAATTATAATCCTGGGATGTGAATTCCTGACCAAGCCTGAATGTTACATCCAATTCAGGAAGTACATTTGTATAATAATTAATGCTTCTCATCATTTCTTCTTTTCTTGGAGGTACACTAGCAATAAGTAACTGACCACCAATCTGAAGTGATTTCTCAAATATAGTTACATGATGTCCTCTTAATGCGGAAACACGTGCAGCTTCAAGTCCAGCAATACCAGCACCAATAATTGCTATATTCTTTGTTGATGCTGCAGGAGTAATCTGACGAGATCCTTCGTAACCATTTTCAGCATTAAGTACACAACTTAAGAAAGCACGATTCTGAATATTATCTGTACATCCTTTATTACACATCATACATGTTCTGACATTACAGCAATGTCCATCTGCACATTTGTTTGCAAAGTCAGGGTCTGTGAGAAGAGAACGACCTAATCCAATAATATCAGCAGAACCATTTGCAATAACTGCTTCGGCAGCTTCTGGTGTAACGATACGGCCTACTACAGATACAGGAATAGATACAAGCTCTTTGATTTTTTTAGAATAAGAAACCATAAATCCGTATGGCTGTGTTCCCATGGCAGGGATTGTATCACCCATATTTCCAGTATGGTTAGCCTGTGCAACATGTAATGTGTCAACACCGCAAGCTTCTAATTCTTTAGCAAAAATGCAAGCTTCATCAAGTGGAAGACCACCTTTTCCTCTAAAACTATTTTCTCCAAGAGGAGTAACTATAGGAAGCTTGTAGTCGATAACCATGTCAGGTACGATTGTTTTTAATCTTTTTACAAGTGTTAATGCAAAACGTGTACGATTAGCCAGGTCACCGCCATATTCATCAGTTCTATGATTTAAAATAGGAGAGCAAAGAGAACCAACAAGACGGTCTCCATGTACTTCAATACAATCAACACCAGCTTCGTGTGCTAAGATAGCACAGTTTTCCATATGCTTTATTATTTCATCAAGTTCTTCTGCAGTAACTTCATTTACAAAGTGCTGCATATCATGGTGAAGTTTAGCTCTTGCTTCCTGCATTTTGCCCTGATGAAACAAATCGTTTAAAGCTTTAACATTGTAGTCAGGATGGAATAACTGAATTCCAAGTTTTGCGCCATTTTCATGACATGCGTCAGCAAGTCTTTTGAAGCTTTGAACCTGCTCAGGTGAATAAAGCTTTGGTGTAGGAGAGAATGTTGGAAGTGGTGCAACATCTCCAATTACTATATATCCGACACCGCCTTTTGCGAGACGCTCGTAAAAAACGAAAACTTTGTTTCTCCAATTGAACCATCTTTTTCCTCATATCCTGTTGTAAGTGGTGGGAACATAATACGGTTTTTAAACTCAATATTTCCAACTTTTATAGACTCTAATAATTTCATTGTTCATACTTCCTTTCAAATTGAATATACTATTTAAGTGGTGTTAAAAACTCTAACATTAATTTGTCTAATTCTGCTCTTGCAAAAGCACTGGCAAAATTGTGGTTAGCCCCTTCAATTGTTTTATAATTGCATTTTCCATTGTAAAGTGACTCATATCTATGGCATGTTGCATCATCTACCAAATCATCTGCAGTTCCTCTTATAAGGAGGACTGGTCCGTTGTATCCTTCTGCTGACGAGAATGCTCATAATTAAATAAATCATAATTAAAAGATGTTGGGAAAGTGAGTCCTTCAATATCGGCCTTGGTGATCCCCTTAGCTTCCATGGCTTCAGCACGATCCTTACATCCAAACCACATTCCAGCACCTGGACACATAAGCATGAGAGCATAAGGATTAACAATAGGAGCGGCAGTAGCAGCTGCGTATCCTCCCATACTCTGACCAGATAAGATAATCTTATCTGGATTGGCAAAATCTTGTGTTTTAGTCCAGTTTATAATATCCTCGATATCGTGTAGGATACCTGTAAAGGTCATGTCCTCGAATTCACCATCACTTTCACCATTTCCGTATAAATCAAAACGGACACTGGCAAATCCATGTTCAGCTAATAATCTGGCTGTGTGCGTATAAATACTTTTGTAACCGCTTTTATTCCCTGTAAAGCCATGTACATTTACAATAGCAGGAAATCTTGTGCCATCTTCTGGAATGTTAACTATTCCGCGTAAGATGTGTCCATCACGGTTTGTGATTTCTACTTGTTTTGTCATTTTAAAATACCTCAATTTCTAATTTTATTCTGCAGTAGTAGCATTTCGCTTGTCAGCTAAATCCTGTAACATTTCAGCTGTTTTCTCTTTTGTAAGAGGGTAGATAAATTTTAATACCAGAACAGCTAATAAATATCCTACAACATATAAACCTGTATATGTTTTCCAAAGATGTCCTGAGAATGCTTCATTCTGGACAGCTTCATTAACCTGGAATCCAGCAATTGCAAGTGCAAAACTACTCATACTTCCTGATACAGCATTAGCAAGTTTACGGAAGAATGTATATGCCGAATATACAATTCCTTCATTACGTTTTCCTGTCTGAAGTTCTTGATAATCAATTGCATCATTTACAAGTGCCCAAACTAATACTTGGAAACCACTTACTCCAAGATAGCAGATTCCGTTGATGATAATAAAGAGCAAAGGATTTTCAAGTGGGAAGAAGAATAAAATAGCATAAACAACAACTGAGAAAGTTGCACTGTACATAATCCATTCTTTCTTTCCAAATTTCTTAGCAACAAATTTTGTGCCTACGAATGCAATAAGTGACCAGAGTACACTTAACATACCTGAAACTGCATGATGGCAACATTTCCAAAATAATCGCGGAATAAATAAGTATTTAATCCGTTAACCATACCTGCTCCAACAATACCGATAAAGCTTGATAACATAACTCCGAGTAATGCTTTGTTTTTAGTAATATCTTTAATTACCTGGAAGTAGTTAAACTTTTCTTTTTTCTCAACAACTGGCTCTGTAATAATACGCTCTTTACACCAATGAGATGTAAACATAAGACAGATTAATCCAATAACTGCACAGATTGCTGACATAATAAGGAAATGGCTAGGTACTGGCTGGTTATCTTTATATAAGAATAATGGTCCAGCAATAACGATAACTGTCATAAAAATTGTACCGCCAAGACTTCTGAAACGAGAAAGGTCAGTACGTTGGTTAACATCATCAGTCATTACACTTGAAAGACTACCAAATGGAACGTTGACACATGTGTACATAATTTCGTAAACAATATATGTAATGAACATATAAGCAATACGTGCACCATAAGCGAAATTGCTTACGTTAACAAATCCTAATATACAGAGTACTGCAGTTGAAAAGCAAAGAATTTAATCCAAGGAATAAATTTTCCTTTTCCTTTGTTTTTGTGGCTATCAACAAGTGCACCAATTAAAGGGTCATTTATAGCATCCCAAAACTTTGTAACAAGCATAAGGATTCCTACGTGTACTGGATTAACTTTTAATACCAGTGTATAAAAAATAGCAAGATACATGGCACGGAACTGCTCAGTACAGCAACATCCCAAATCGCCAAGAGTGTAACCAATTTTGTCCTTCATGGAAAAAGGTCTTGTTTTCTTTCATGATAATTTACCTCCAAACATTTATATTGTTTTAGTAGCTACAATCTTATTATATTGGGGTTATGCTGATATCCATATACAAATATTGCTTGCAAACTACGAAAAATTGATATATTGTATATTTTGACGAAATTAACAAAAAATATAATAGGAAAGTGTACAAAATAGACATATGAAAAATCAAGGCTACAAAATGGAATATTTGAAAATATTGGATCAGTACCCAGCGAAGCTTTGGGCAAAAGAAGAGCTATACAATTGTATTTATAGCTGGTGGGATAGGGTATATGCACCAGGAGGACGATAATATTGTATGTACTATGGAGGATTTGATATTTATTAAGCCAGGTAATAAAGTAAAGCTTGAATATCGTAAAAATAAGTATCCTCTTGAAGTTTATGTTCTTTATATAGGTGGAGAACTTTTAAGGAAATTGTCAGATGAAGAAACAAGACTTGATGAAGCGTTTGATTTTGTTCCGTATCAAGTTAAGATTGTTCATTCTGAGATTGAATCGGCTATGCTTATAAAGAATATATCAAAAAAGCTCTATTCGATGAATAATGAGCCGCCTAAATTTGCCCACTCATTATACGAGAAAAGCCTATTAACTATGATTCTTGTACTTGCACTTCGCTCATCTGTTCAGGACGATGTACAGATCAAGACGAATAAGAAAAAACACGTTGTAATGGATGATATTTTTATTTATATCAGAGAACATTTGACAGAAGATATCTCGTTGGAGCGCTTGGAAAATGAATTTTATATAAGCCGTTATCATATAGTAAGAGAGTTTAAAAAATTGACAGGTGAGACACCTCATTCATACATTGTAAAGAGCAAACTTGATTTATGCCGCCATTATATAGAGCAGGGGAAAAGTATTCATGAGGTATATGAGCTTGGTGGATTTGGAGGGTATAATCATTTTTTTAGAGCATTTAAGAAAGAATATGGTGTTACTCCAATGCAATATTACAAAGATTTAAAGATTGACAGGAATGAAAAGTAATGATTGTGTTTGTAGAATAAAGCAAATAATGGGCTGTCGCTTTAACGATTTCTTAGTGTGAACTGCCCCATGAGGGTTTAGACTTTTGACCATGGTATCATAAGATAGTATTTTGATTAAAATATAGTGAGAGGTAACAGAGTATGCAGTATAAACTTTATAATGACGATTTTGATATAATAATTGATTCAAAAGGATGTGAGATAATATCTGTAGTAAGAAAGCAGGATTCAAAGCAGTATATATGGAACGGCAATCCGGATGCATGGAAAAGACATACACCAGTTCTTTTTCCACTTGTAGGAAGATATAAGAATGATACTTCTGTATATAAAGGAAAAGAGTATCATATGACACAGCATGGCTTTGCAAGAGATTCTGAATTCACATTGGTTCATAAGGAAGATAATGTGATAATAATGAGTCTTACATCAAGTGAAGCAACAAAGCAAAAGTATCCTTTTGATTTTGAACTGATGATAACTCATAGACTTAGTGGAAATAATATAAGCACAATATGGGAAGTAAAGAATACTGGTGATGATGTTATGTATTTTAGTATAGGTGGACATCCGGCATTTGTATGTGGTGATAATGCTATAGGAGCACAGTTAAGGTTTGGCACTGATAATGATAATGTGGCTTACAAGCTGTTATCAGAGGATGGACTTCTTATGCCAGAGGAACATTATCTCACGCTTGTAAACAACAATGTTACAATCACAAAGGAGTTTTTTGATAAAGATGCTCTTATTGTTGAAAACAGTGGGATTAAGAAAGTAAGCTTAAGTAAGGATTGTGAACCAGTTGTAGAAGTTATGTTTAATGCTCCTGTTTTCGGACTATGGTCAGCAGCAGGAAAAGGAGTACCTTTCGTGTGTATAGAACCATGGTACGGAAGAACAGATGCCATAGATTCAGACGGCAGTCTTGATGCCAGAGAATGGGGCAACGAGCTGGCAGGAGGTGAAACATTTACAGGGGGATATAGATGTAAGTTTCTATAATGTATATTTAATGATACCAGGGTCAAAAGGTCTAAACCCACATGAGCTTGCCAAATAGTTATAATAAGAAATCAATCCTTAATCTGCCGCCCGGTTCCATCCATATGGAAGTTTTCACGGATGATAAGCTGTGATACTGGAACAATCTCATATCCTTGTTCTTCAAGGCTTGTGAGTACTGTATCAAGGGCTTCGGCAGTGAATTTTGCACCATTATGCATAAGAATTATAGAACCGTTACCAAGAGCTTTATGTCTGGTGACGGTTTTTATTATGCTGTCAACGCCGTAGTCTTTCCAGTCAAGGGAGTCTACATCCCACTGCACAGGATAGTGGTTACAGCCGTATACGGTGTTGATAAGCAGTGAATTATAGTCACCATAAGGTGGTCTGAATAGAAAGCAGTCATATCCTGTAAGTTCTTTGATTTTATTATCAACTGCGGTTATTTCTTCTTTCTGTTCAGAGGCATTCAGTTTGCTCATTTCCTTATGATTCTCGCTATGATTGCCGAGGTCGTGACCTCTGTTATATATTTCTTTAACCATATCAGGATATGTAGAAACCCAGCCGCCGGTCATAAAAAATGTTGTCTTGACATTGTGCTTATCAAGAATATCAAGCAGCTTTATCGTATCATCAGCACCCCAGGCGGCATCGAATGATATAGATATCTTTTTTTCATCAGTCTGTATACAGTATATAGGAAGTGCTTTCTTGCCAGCGACACAGTTTCCTTTGATAGAACCCCCATTAATACCATCCGAACCAGAGTTATAACTAGAATTAGAACCAGAATCCGAACCAGAATTGGAATCAGAACCCGAACCAGAATCCGAGTAAACAGCTTTTTTAGAACTGGCAGCAGTGTCTTTAGGGTTAAAGCTTGCGTAGATAAAAAAAGCAAAGGCAAGCATGAGAAGTATGGAAGATAAGAGTACAGACAGCTTAAGGTGAGTTATATTTTTAATATTGCAGACAGCATTGCTGCAGTTTATGCGATTGATTATATTCATAAGGTTTCTCCGTTATATAAAATGACATATATAATTGGTATAATATATGCACATATAATGGATAATAATTACTTAATAATATTAGTTTTTTTAGAAAGTATGTATACAAGTAAATGTATTCTGTAGTATATTTATATTAGTATGTGTGTGTACAGCAGGAAAGGATGGTTACTATATGAAATATACTAAGCAGGATATATTTAGAATGGTAGAGGAAGAAGATGTTGAGTTTATCAGACTTCAGTTCACGGATATGTTTGGAGTGCTAAAGAATGTGGCTATTACTTCAAGCCAGCTTGGCAAAGCACTGGATAACAAATGTATGTTTGATGGTTCTTCAGTAGAGGGCTTCGTAAGGATAGAAGAGTCTGATATGTATCTGTATCCCGATTATGATACATTTGAAATATTTCCATGGAGACCACAACAGGGAAAAGTTGCAAGACTTATATGCGATGTATATACACCAATGGTAAGCCATTCGAAGGTGATCCAAGATGGATACTTAAGAAAGTGATTAATGAAGCTAAGGATATGGGATATATATTCGAGGTTGGACCGGAATGTGAGTTTTTCCTTTTCCATACAGATGATAATGGACTTCCAACAACACTTTCTCATGAAAGGCAGGTTATTTTGATTTAGGACCTACAGACCTTGGAGAGAATGTAAGACGTGATATGGTGCTTACTCTTGAAGATATGGGCTTTGAGATAGAGGCTTCCCATCATGAGGTTGCACCAGCACAGCATGAGATAGATTTCAGATATGATGAAGCTTTAAAGACAGCAGATAATATTATGACATTCAAGCTTACAGTAAAGACTATTGCTAAAAGACATGGGTTGCATGCAACATTTATGCCTAAGCCAAAGTATGGTATTAACGGCTCTGGAATGCATGTTAATATGTCTCTTGCTACAGAGGATGGAAAGAATATATTTGCAGATGATAGTGATAAGCTTGGATTATCAGAGGATGCATATCATTTCATAGCGGGTGTCATGAAGCACGCAAAGGGTATGACAGCTATTACTAATCCACTTGTTAACTCATATAAGAGACTTGTGCCAGGTTATGAAGCACCTGTATATATAGCATGGTCATCAACTAACAGAAGTCCACTTATAAGAATACCAGCATCAAGAGGAAATGGAACAAGAGTGGAGCTTAGAAACCCTGATCCTTCGGCTAATCCATACCTTGTACTTGCTACATGTCTTGCGGCAGGTCTTGATGGTATTAAGAATAAGTTAGAGGTTCCAGCCAGTGTTGACTGCAATATATTTGAGATGACAGAAGAGGAAAGAAAAGCGGCAGGAATAGAAATACTGCCAGATAATCTTTATGATGCAATAAAGTATCTTAATGAGGATAAGTTTATATGTGGTGTTCTTGGAGAGCATATTACAACAAAGTATACGCAAGCTAAGCTAAAGGAATGGGATGATTACAAGACTCAGGTTACACAGTGGGAGCTTGATGAATATCTTTATAAGTTTTAATATACGAGGTTAGAATATGTCTACATTGATTGTTGCATTTCCGAAGATAGAGGAGGCAAGGGCTGTAAGAAGTCTCCTGGTTCGTAAGGGATATGATGTGGCAGTTCCTTGTACAAGTGGGGCACAGGTTATCAATCAGGCAGATGCATTGTCTGACGGCATCATTATAAGTGGTTATAAGCTTTCAGATAATATGATTTATTCAGAATTATGCGAATATAAACCTAAAAGCTTTGAACTGCTGCTCGTTGCATCACAGAATCTGTGGGAGACTGTCAGGATAGCAATGTTGTATGTGTAGCTATGCCTATCAAGGTAAATGATCTGTTATCTACATAGAGATTATGCTGCAGTCTCAGATAAGAAAAAGAAGAAAGGCCCGTACAACACCAAGGCAGAGAAGCCCCAAAGAACAGAAAATAATTGATAACGCAAAGCATCTGCTTATGGAAAAAAATAATATGACAGAGCAGGATGCGTTCAGGTATATCCAGAAGTGTAGTATGGATAGCGGCAATACTATGGTTGAGTCAGCAACGATGGTGTTAAGTATATATGCAGATGTGTAGGGACAGAAGAGTAGTTAAGGTATATATCAGTAAGGCTTTGAATACCTCCTGAGACTGACACTACAGCAGAATATAGAAATATTATATTAGGTGTGAGAAGAATTATACTCAATAGGATAATATTTCACATAAGAAATGGAGATTGATATGAAGTTTACAAAGATGCAGGGTGCAGGCAATGATTATGTATATGTGGATTGCACTAAGTTACCTCTGGCAAACCCATCAGAGGTGGCTGTAAGGGTAAGTGACAGACATTTTGGAATAGGTTCTGATGGACTTATACTTATAAAGCCATCTGATAAGGCAGACTTTTTTATGGAGATGTATAATGCAGATGGTTCACAGGGACAGATGTGTGGAAATGGAATAAGATGTGTAGGAAAGTACGTATATGACAATGGCCTTACAGATAAGACAACAGTCAATGTAGAGACATTGGCAGGTATTAAGATACTTAAGTTAAATGTCGGAGATGATGGCAAGGTAGCTTCTGTAGTAGTTAATATGGGAAAACCGGAACTTGAGGCTTCAAAGGTGCCTGTAGATGTTAATGCTTTAGTAGAATATAAGGCAGCTTACAGGAATACATATAAGAATGATGCCAAACTGTGTCCGCTTGCTGTTAAAGCACTTGATAATGTGGAAAATGCAGTTATTAATGAAGCAATACTGGTGGATGGAAAATCATATGATATAACAGGTGTATCTATGGGCAACCCACATGATATTGTATATCTTGATAACGATATAGATATAACAAAATTCGATATAGAAAAGGTTGGACCATACTTTGAGAATCATAAGGCATTTCCAGAAAGAATCAATACAGAGTTCGTACAGGTATTAGACAGAAAGACTCTTAACATGAGAGTGTGGGAGAGAGGTTCTGGTGAGACATTCGCATGTGGAACAGGAACATGTGCAACAGTTGTTGCTACAGTTCTTAATGGTATGTGTGACAGTAATGATGTAACAGTTCACCTTCTAGGAGGAGATCTTAAGATAACATGGGATGAAGAAAGCGGGGATGTATATATGGAAGGTCCGGCAGCTACCGTGTTTACAGGAGAGATTGAATTATAGTTAAATAAAATGATACATTTCAGATACTGGCAGAATAATGGTCTGTAAAGGAGAAAGAGATATGATGACAGATATGAATATGAACGAATTCCTTAATGTGCTTTCATCAAAGGAACCAGTTCCAGGAGGAGGCGGTGCATGTGGTTATGTTGCAGCAGTTGGCATGTCACTTGGTAACATGGTTCTTGCACTTACAACAGGAAAGAAAAAATATGCCGAATATCAGGATGAAATTGAAAAACTTATAGTACGTGCAAATGACTTGACTAAAGAACTGGCAGAATGTATGGATAAGGATGCCAAAGCTTTCAAGCCTTTATCGGAGGCGTATGGCCTTCCTAAAGATACTGATGAACAGTTAAAGCATCGTGAAGAGGTTATGGAAAGAGCACTTATAGCAGCAAGTGAAGCACCACTTTCCATGATGGAGGTTATAGTTGAAGCTATTGGACTTATAGAAAGGATATCTGTTATTGGAAGCAGATTAGCTATAAGTGATGCGGGAGTAGGTGTACAGATGTGTAAGGCAGCACTCAATGGAGCTTCACTTAATGTATACATAAACACAAAACTTATGAAGGACACTGATGTGGCAGATGATATGAATACCAGGGCAGATGAACTTATCATCAGAGGTAATCAGATGGCAGATGAGGTGTATGACAGAGTTATGGATTGTGTGAGATAGCCAGACATATACTTTTCTTGCGTCATTAACGAACGAACAGCCATGCGAAGCAGGGCGAGATAGCGCGTAGCGCGGGTTCGTGAGTGTACGGATTGAGAAAGAGTAAATTAAGATATAATGAGCGCAAAAGAAAGGATGCGGCTGCGCAGCAGACATATACTTTTCTTGCGCCATTAACGAACGAACAGCCATGCGAAGCAGGGCGAGATAGCGCATAGCGCGGGTTCGTGAGTGTACGGATTGAGAAAGAGTAAATTAAGATATTATCACAACAAAATAAAATATATGGAGATAAATAGAAAATGGATATATTAAAAGGACTTCCAGTAGCTAATGCCATTAATGAAAAGCTTATGGAACAAGTTAAGAGTATAGAAGGTCCGCTTCCACATCTTGCTATTATAAGGGTTGGTGAAAGACCAGATGACTGCTCATATGAAAGAGGAGCTGTTAAAAAGATGGATAAGGTAGGAGTCAGATGTACAACATATACATTTGATGCTGATATAGATAATGAGACTTTTCAGGCTGAGTTCGATAAGATTAACGAGAATCCTGACATAGATGGTATTCTTATGTTAAGGCCACTTCCAAAGCAGCTTGATGAAAAGCAGATTGAAAACAAAATAGATCCAAGAAAAGATCTTGATGGTATATCACCTCTTAACTTAGCTAAGGTATATGCTGGTGATGAGAGTGGATATGCACCATGTACAGCAGAGGCAGTCATTGAGATGTTGGATTATGCTGGTATTGATATAAAGGGTAAAAGGGTAACAGTTGTAGGAAGAAGTCTTGTTATAGGAAAACCTGTTTCTATGCTTCTTATGAAGCGCAATGCAACAGTTACAGTATGTCATACAAAGACAGTTGACATGGAAGGTACATGTAAGAACGCTGAGATACTTGTTGCGGCAGCAGGTTCTGCACGTATGATTAAGAAGGATTATGTAGCTGAGGGTGCCATTGTAGTTGATGTTGGCATTAATGTAGATGAGGAAGGAAATCTGTGTGGAGATGTTGATTTTGACACTATCACAGATATTGCAGCAATTGCAACACCTGTTCCAGGTGGAGTTGGTTCAGTTACTACATCTGTGCTTGCAAAGCATCTTGTTAAGGCAGCTATGGCACGTTAGTTGTATGTATGAGTTGTGCAGAATATAGCGATGAATATTGTGCAGAATATCATACGGAATATATGTATGTCGAATATACAAAAGTTAATATTGGAGGTTTTGTTTTGAAAGAAAGAGAAACGTTTGGATCGCGACTAGGTTTCATCCTTGTGTCAGCCGGGTGCGCAGTAGGGCTTGGCAATGTATGGAAGTTTCCATACATATGTGGAATTAACGGAGGAGCAGCATTTGTACTGATATATCTTGTGTTCCTTGCTATTCTAGGTTTTCCTATTGTGTGTGCTGAGTTTACGGTAGGACGAGGAAGTGGAAAGGGTGCAGCCAGAGCATATGAGGTACTAGAGAAAAAAGGCAGCAAGTGGCATTATTTTAAGTGGGTATCAGTAGTTGGAAGTTATATTCTTATGGCTTCTATAACTATGGTAGCCGGATGGATGCTTTATTATGCATTCAAGGAAGCAAGCGGTGCGCTTACAAGTGTCAGCTCAGAGCAGATAACCGCGGAGTTTGGCAATATGTTAGGTAATCCTGGAGTCATGATTGTATGGATGATGATAGCGATATTGTTGTCCTTTGGTGTATGTGCACTTGGACTGGAAAAGGGTATTGAAAAGATAACAAAGGTAATGATGACATGTCTTATAGTGCTTATTATTGTTCTTGCGATACATTCGCTTGTTTTACCAGGTGCATCTGAGGGTGTTAAGTTTTATCTTGTTCCTAATCTTGATACTATTAAGGCAAGAGGTATAGGCCCTGTTATATTTGATGCCATGACACATGCATTTTTTACACTTAGTGTAGGTATTGGTGCTATGGAGATCTTCGGAAGCTACATGAAGAAGGATAGAACCATAGGTGGCGAAGCTGTCAGCATAGTAGTACTTGATACATTCGTTGCACTTATGGCTGGGTTTATTATTATACCAGCATGTTTTTCATTTGGCGTACAGCCTGATGCAGGTCCTTCACTGCTTTTTAAGACACTGCCGAATGTGTTTAACAGCATGGCTGGTGGAAGAGTATGGGGAACAGCATTCTTTATATTTATGTCGTTTGCGGCGCTTTCAACGGTTATAGCTGTATTCGAGAATATTATTTCGTTTTACATAGACCTTAAGGGGTATTCAAGAAAAAATGTCGTGTTGTGGAATATTGTGTTTATGTCATTGCTTTCACTTCCAGCAGTATTAGGTTTTAATGTGCTTTCAGGTTTTGAACCACTTGGTCCAGGAACTGGTATTATGGATCTTGAAGACTTCCTTGTATCGTATATCTTCTTCCACTTGGAAGTATGATATTCGTGTTATTCTGTACAAAGAAGAATGGCTGGGGCTGGGAAGGCTTCAGACAGGAAGCTAATACAGGTAAGGGCATAAGTTCCCTGAATGTTTCAGATTCTATATGAGTTATATACTTCCGGCGATTATTGTAATTGTATATCTTAAGGGATATTACGATACATTCGCAAAGCTTGGAACATCATATCTTGTAGGATGGATGATATTCGCATGCATATTGTTATGTGCGATATTTGGTATTGCTAATTATAAGAAAAAATAGATTGTAAAAAGATGTCGGATTAAGTTATTAAACCCCGGTCACAGATGCTTAGTGCATATGTGGCTGGGGTTTAACAATTTTTAATACGATAATATTTATAATCTGTATATTAAGAGTATTTTTCAAGCTCTTTTATATAAGATGAGCTGTTTGTTGATGAAGTATATACCTGATTGTTTAAAAAGTAATCCAGAGCAGCTCTTCTACATTCCTCGATATGAGTTCTCATGCAGCCTCAGCTTCAGCATATTTATCGTTAATCAGCAAGTTAAGGATTTCCATATGTTCATGCTTGGCATCATGTATATGAGCCTGATTCTGTTTACTTGAAATTATTATCCTTGTATTTTCCTCAAAAACGCGCTGCATCATGTCAATTATATATTTGTTTCCACAATGTTCAATAATAAAAAGATGCATAGCAGTATCAAGGCGGAAGCTGTTATGTATATCTGTAACAGGTTCTTCGAACTTTTGACAGAATAGGGTAAGCCCTTCCTTAGGAAGATGGGGAGCAGCAAGCTTAAGAGCTATTGGTTCGATTTCTAGTCGTGTCTGGAAAACCTGTATTACATCATTGAAAGTTATATTAGTAACGTATATACCTTTTTTAGGCAGAATTTGGACAAAGCCTTCCATTTCAAGCTTGCTTATGGCTTCTCTTATTGGTGTACGGCTGAGATTAAGATCAGCAGCAAGTTGTGCTTCGTTAATAAGAGATCCAGGTGGGTATACACAATCAACCATTCTTTCTTTTAGCGTGAGGTATGTTTGTTCTTTTAATCCCTTTTTGGACATATTTTCTGTATTTGCCATAATAATTCTCCGTTTCTACGTAGATTTTTCTCTATTCATGTTTTACGTTTAATATAAATGCATGTTAGAGAATGATAATGTGTTAAAATACACATTATTGTTTTATAATGTATCGAGTTTAATAACTGATGTATACATCTATTATATTACACTAATATAAGCTGATTAGCAACAGATAAATTGTTAAAACATTTAGAAAAAAGCTGGTGAGGTAGCTAAAGAATTGATGTGTATCTAAAAAATAATGTTTATTTTTATGGATTTTAATATAATTCGAAAAGGACACTTATATGAAATTACATGTAAAATCAAAACAATGTATTGGCGAAAATGCACAAAAATATAATGAAAAAATTATAGAAAATTAAGCATTGCGCAAACTTAAATAACTGTTGTATACTACAGTTACACAAGAGGTATGCAAATAATGCAAGTAATAATAAGCGCGCATATTATGAAAGCATGGATTTAGCATTTCTTAATCAATGACAGATTTGTATAAAAGTATTTAGTACAGATCCAATAGCGTGTAAATATAATCAATCATACGCTATAAGATTAAAAGGAAATTGTAGGAGGACAATCATATGGATATGATAATCATTCTCGTAGGACTTGCATTGTTACTAGTCCTTACATTAAAGAAAGTGCCGGTTGTATATGCAGCGGCAATCAGTGTTATATTTATAGCACTTTTCAGCAGACTTCCAGTTGTATCAACTATGACAGGTGATTATATGACTGGATTTGCAAACTTTGTTAAATCATCATGGCTTATGCTGTTGTTAGGTGCCATTCTTTCAAAGGTCATGGATATTACAGGAGCAGCAAGGTCAATAGCTTCATTTATTATTGGTAAGCTTGGTGTTAAGTTTGCCATACCAGCTATCGTAATCGCTGGTGGACTTTTAACTTATGGTGGTGTATCTGCTATGGTTTCATGTTTTGCCCTTTATCCAATCACACTTGCGGTATTCAGGGAAGCTGATATGCCAAGAAAACTTATACCTGCAACAATTGGTGCTGGTATTTTCACATGGGTAACAATGTTACCGGGTAATCCTCAGGTGCAGAATATTATTCCATCATCATTTCTTCCAACTAATGCTATGGCAGCTCCAGTAGTTGGCGTTGTATGTGGTGTTTTTACACTTGCACTTATTCTGGTTTATCTTATGTGGGAGTCAAACAGGGCCAGGAAAAATGGAGAAGGCTTTATTGTTGATGAAGAAACATCCAAAGTTCTTGCAAAGACAGATGAGATGGAAGCAAATGGAAAGCTGCCTAATGTAGTACTTGCTATTCTTCCTATCGTATGTGTAGCAGTTGTACTGAATGTATTAAAGCAGGATATATCAGTTGCACTTTTATCAGGAATTGTTCTTTGCTGTATATTATTCTTTAAGAATATTACAGGAGTACAGAAGCTGCTTACAGATGCAGTCAGCAGTGCAGCAGTTACAACTATCAATGCATCAGCTATAGTAGCCATAGGTTCAGTGGTTAAAGCAGCACCAGGATTTAACCAGATTGTTAATGGAATTCTTAACTTTAGTACATCAGGTGGTAATCCACTTATTATATTTGGTATTGCTACTACATTATTATGTGGACTTAATGCATCAGGTATGGGAGGACTTTCAACAACACTTTCAGTACTTGCAGAACCATTTATGGCTATGGGAGTTAATCCAGCTATAATGCACAGAATAGGTGTTATTGCATCTGTAGGTCTTGACAGTCTTCCTCATAGCGGCGGTATCGTTGCAGTCCTTGCTATATCAGGAGTTTCATACAAGGAAGGTTATAAATATTTATTCGTAGTAACAGTTGTTATTACATTACTTGCACTCGCACTTGCCTTAGTACTTGGCAACATTATGTATCCTATAGCAGCTTAAAGTGTTATAAAATATCAGTAAAAAACTATAAACATATCAGCAGAAAGGAATAAAGAATTATGAAAGAAGAGTATATTAAGAAAGAAACAACATCATTTAAGGAATTAGTAAAAAACGAGCAGATCTTTGCACCATGTGTATGGGACTGTAGAACTGCAAGAGCAGCGGAACTCACGGGCTTTAAGGCACTTATGTTAAGTGGTGGACAGCTTGCAGAAAGTGTTGCAGGTCTTCCGGATATTGGTCTTATAACAGCAGATGACCTTGTACAGTCAACAGAAAGAATATGTAACTATTCATCACTTCCACTTATAGTAGATGCAGATGATGGATTCGGAGATACTCCACTTACTACATACAGACTTATAAAAAGACTTATAAATGCAGGAGCAAAAGGCTGTACTATCGATGATACAACAGGCATCAGAGGCTGGAACAGATGGGGTTTTGCAATGATGAACGGATATAAGGATGGAGATATCAAGCATGAAGTTGTTTCAAGAGAAAAATGGCTTGCAAAAGTTGCAGCAAGTCTTGAGGCTGCAAAGGGAACAGATTTCTTAGTTATAGCACGTACAGAATGTAAGCTTGAATATGGTATAGATGAGGCTATTGAAAGATGTAAGGCTGCTGAGGCTATGGCAAAGGATATGGGTGTTGATGTTATGACACTTATTATTGGTCTTAAGACTATAGAGGAAGCTGAAAAGGTAAGTAAGGAAGTTAAGGCTGGAAGATGTGGCCGGATGTTATGAGTAAGAATGGCAAGGCAGATATTAACCTTGATGATGTTATTCCTTATGGATTTAACTTTGTAACATGCCACGTATTTGAGAAAGCATCTATGTTTGGTATGTATGTATATGGTAAGGAAACTTTAAAAGACCGCAATACTGTATTCCATGATGAACACGATATGGGTGGCATGCCAAAAGAAGATATGCCAAAGTGGATTGACATGGGGCTTAACTACTATATTGGAATAGAAGAAGAATTCAATGATATGGCTAAGAAATATAATAAATAATATTCCCCCAATAGATACAGTAAATTAATAAGGTGTATAAGTGTATTGATAAAAATATAGTAAGAAAATACTGTCAGAGCAGATGTCTATGATATGTAATGTTGATTATATAAACATGAGTCTGCACTGACAGGAAAGGAGATATGTATGGTTCGTAAAAGAGATGATAAAATATATGATAAAAAACCGAGTCCCTTCAATGGAACTGGAGAAATACTTGTAAGAAGTCTTCTTAATGGAGAGGATGAGATGTATAAAGCAGGCAGAGTATTTGGACATACAACAGTATATCCAGGTTCTGCTATAGGATACCATATCCATAATGGTGAATCAGAAACCTATTATATATTAAGCGGTACAGCAAAGTATAATGATAATGGTGTTATAAAGACAGTTACAGCTGGAGATGTTACATTTACAGGTTCAGGTGAAGGTCATGGAATAGAGGCGATAGGTAACGAGCCTGTTGAGATGATTGCTCTTATCTTATATGATAAAAGATAAGAAGGTTTGATTAATATGCTGATAACTTCAAGGCTTATCAGAAGATTTGCCCATAATACAGAACCCTCCATAATATAAACCCTGATATATGTTGATTTAAGGTTCTGTGAAGTTATTAAACCCTGCTATAGTTGATTAGCTGTAATCACTATAGCAGGGTTTTTTAGTATATGCTTTTAATATATTGCCTTTAGTATATTGTTATCAGTTTATTATAGTATCAGTAAACAGTACATAAGTGCTATATTGAAAATAAGCATAATGCGTGGAATAATTGGCAGTATACAATTAACCAGCAATAAATCTCATAAGAAGTTCAACTATGAATACAGCAGCACAGCTAAACATAGCAACCTGAAAAAGACTTTTTCCCATCCATGCAAGTACAACAGCTATCACAAAATGCAATAGCGGCGGATATAACACTGTTTGTAGATTCAAGTATGGCAGGAAACGTCATAACTGCCAGTGTTACATAAGGTACATAATACAGGAAAGACTTGATGGTTGTATTCTTGATTTCTTTTCTGATAAGTGTAAGCGGCAGTGTTCGGATAAGGTATGTTACAGCTGCATTATAAGTATGTATATATAAGTATTATGTAAAAGCATTTCTTTTAGCTCCTTTAGTTTTAACATTCGTTTTCTTTAACAGGAAACAATACAGCAGCCGCAAGTGAAATAACTACTGTAAGGATAATAATACGTGTTCCAGATGATATCGAACTGACAACAGGTGCATAAGAGAATATGCAGCTTATAATCATAGATATAGCAACAACGCAAGCTACAATTTTGTTCTTTCTTGCTGGTGGAATGATGATAGCAATAAACATTCCATATAGTCCGACACTTAGCGCACTTACGATGCTTGCTGGAAGTATGTTTCCAAAAAGTACACCAAAGTAGGTTCCAAGAACCAGGCTGGGGATGCAACAAGCACCATACCATACATATAGGCTGGATTAAGCTTTTCAGGGACAGATACACATAATCCAAATATTTCATCAGTAACAAAAAGTCCCATGATCAGTCTGTGAAAAAAAGGCATTTTGTTGTCAAGCTTCTGGCTTAACGCACACGACATAAGAAAGTATCGTGCATTGATTATAAGCTCCATGACAGCTATTTCTGTATATGTGGCGAGTGCGGCTATAAGCGTGAATCCGGCGAATTCTCCAGCAGATGCGTGGCAGGTTATACTTGCCAGGGCAGCCTGCAGTGCTGTTAATCCAGCATTTTTGGCAGCTATACCAAGAGTGAAGGATACAGCAAGATATCCAAGGGCTATAGGCATACCATTATGTATACCTTTTTTTCAGCCAGTAAGATGTAGAAGTATTCATAAAGTTCTCCATTTCTATCTATTAGTAGAAAATATATCATTTGCTAAGAATATATAGTTATTCTAATAAGATGTATTTTAAAATAGATTTTTAAGACAGTTTCTTAATATTACACCATATAAAATAAAGTGTCAAAAATACAAAAATCCTGACAAAAGTATAAAAATTCTTCACTTCATTAGTTTTGAACAGCACTATATATTGACAATTATTTATCAAACTTAAATAAAAATCAAAAATAATATTTGCATAAAGTATTTCAAAAACAACGCTGGATTGTTAAAAAGTGCATAAAAAATAACATATAAAATTTATAGAATTTTGATAATTGATTATATACCGGTATACTGGTATACTGCAAATGTCAAAAGGAAAGACAAAAAGTTAACAAATACTAAAAACTAAAAAACAATGAATAGCAAAGTTTAAGGAGGAAAAATATTATGAATACAACATTTGATTTAGGAAACGGATTAAAGGTGATCGATCTTACAAAGCCATTAGACCCAAAGACAGAGTCGAGAAGATGCCATCTTATCAGATATAATACAGGTGGACCAATCCCTGATTTCCATACAGCTATGGATCTTACAAGCCACCTTGGAACACATTGTGAGTGTCCTTATCATCATGATGATAACTGGCCATCAGTTGCAGAGCTTCCACTTACAACATTTATGGGAAGAGCAATATATGTAGATTTCAAGGAAACACTTCCTCATAGAAAGCACATCAGTGCAGCAGACCTTGATAAGGCAACAGAGGCTGGGTTAAGGAAGGAGATATTCTTATCATAGATTCTTCTTATAGATTGATCATCACACCTGATACTAATACAGATAGGATCAGAGATTATTAGTTAATGGTGAAACAGCACAGTGGTGTGTAGACCACAAGATTAAGTGTGTAGGCTTTGGTGATGGAGTTTCAATTGAGAATTGCAACGAAGATGTTAAGCCTTTCCACGATATCTGTATGGCAGAAAACATAGTATTCCTTGAAGTATTAAAGAATCTTGATAAGCTTTCACAGGATACATTCTTCATGTCATATTCACCACTTCCAATCTATGGATTAGATTCATGCCCTATCAGAGCATATGCAATCGAAGGACTTGCTGAATTTACAAGATAATATAGAAAAGCGTTACTGTTGATAATCAGCCGGTAAGTCTGTAAAAGCTGATGACTATGATTATTATAGAGGTTTTTAAACAGGTGATAATATTACCGGCTGGATTTTAAAGTATGCTATATATAAAGTATATTGTATAATAAAAAGAATTACGGTTCAGAAATGGAGGATAGTGTGAAAAATAAGATTTTTCACACGCAAGATTTGTACTTCGCACAAACTTGAGATGCGCAAAGAAGCAGCGCAAGAATGGAGGATCACTATGAAGATAGCAGTACTTGGAGCTGGTGCTATGGGTTCTATATATGGAGGCCATCTTTCAATAAACAATGATGTTTATATGATAGATAAGAAGGAAGAGCTTGTTGAAAAGATTAATGCAGATGGATTGAAGCTATATGAGAATGATAAAGATGTCATATATCATCCAAAGGCATTACTTAGCAGCGAAGGAATAGGTGAGGTTGATCTTGTTATTATATTTGTCAAAGCATTATATTCAAGAGCAGCTCTTATGGAAAATAGGGCTATAATCGGTGATAATACTTATGTTTTAACTCTTCAGAATGGTGCCGGACATGAAGATATTATTGAAGAGTTTGTTCCTAAGGAAAGAATTATTATAGGAACAACAGAAGATAATGGAGCTATTCTTGATAACGGATATGTAAGAAGAGGCGGTAAGGGTAAGACTAATATTGGCATGCTTGTAGAAGATAAGAAGGGTATGCTTGATAAAGTAAAGGAATGTTTTGATGGATGTGGTTTTGATACACACATTTACAGTAACATACAGCAGCTTATATGGGATAAGCTTTTTACGAATGTCTCACTTAGTGCATTAACAGGAGTGCTTCAGGTGCCTATCGGCTCATCGCAGAGGATGAATATGCCTGGAATATGACAGTTACACTTATAAAAGAAGCAATGCAGGTAGCAAAGGCTATGGGACTTGAGTTTGATGAAGATGAGATGATTGAGAGAGTAAGAAATACATCTATCAACTCGCCAGAAGGAAGGACTTCTATATATGCAGACTTAAAGGCTGGCAGACTTACAGAGGTTAATACAATAAGTGGTGCAGTTGTGAAGGCAGGAGACAGACTTGGAATTCCGGTTCCTTCGCATAAATGATAGTTAATATGGTTCATGCTATGGAGAATAAAAGTAAAAACAATGTCCAGTAAATAAGCATTTAAAGAGTCATTACTGGATTGAATACTGAATTAAATACGAAATGTCTGCATGTGAAAGGCAGACAGAAGGGAGCAGAGATGATATTTTCATCAATTCACACACAGGATGATTATTCTAATTATCCAAAGGCAGTACAGAGAGCTATAGAATATTTAAAGAGCAATGATTTTACTAAAATGCAAACAGGTGTATATGAAATAGAAGGTAAACTGTTATATGCACAGGTATTCGATGCTATGACAGAACCAGTAAGTGATAGAAAACCAGAGGTTCACGAAAAGTACTTAGATGTCCAGTTCCTTGTAACAGGAAGAGAAAAGTTAGGTTTTACACCAGATACAGGAAATTATGAGGTGGATGAAAGATTCGATGAAAGAGATCTTATATTCTACAAGAAAGTAGAAATGAAGGCTTTATCACCTCAACGCCAGGATGTTTCTGTGTATTCTTTCCAACAGATGTACACAGACCACAGGTTGCAGATGGAGAACCTATGGAAGTAAGAAAGGTTGTAGTCAAGGTAAGCTTAGAGCTTTTAAAGTAATCAGGCAGATGCATTAGAGCAAAGCTGTCAGTTGTTTATCAGGGTTTATGACTGACGGTTGAAATGTATCAGATATGGAGGAATTTATGGGCAAGAAAATAATAGCATTAGTATTATGCATAACAATGCTGGCCAGTCTTACACTTACAGGATGTTCAACTGACAGTGCAGACGGTCAGGAAGTAAAGATTATAAGAGTAGCATTTAACCAAAATGAGAATCATCCACAGTATAAAGCTATGAAGGAACTTGGTGAAAAGTTCGAAAAGGCGACTAATGGAAGATACAAGATGACTATATATGCCAATGGTGTACTTGGCGAGCAGGGTTCCATGGCAGAGTTTATAAGAACAGGAGCTCTTGATATGGCTATCGTACCCTGTTCAGTTCCAGAAGGATATGATTCTGATTTTGCTATCGTAGGTGCCCCTTATCTTTATAAGGATATGGATCACTTAAGAAGAGCAACAGAAGCTGGTGTGTTTACAGATCTTTTTAAGTCAACAAGAAGTATAATTTTGAGGTTCTTACAATATATACAGCTGGTGAGAGAAATATATATGCAGCCAAGCCTATCAACTCAGCAGAGGATCTTAAGGGCATGATCGTCAGAGTTAATGATAGTACAACATATCTTAACATGGTTAAGTATATGGGTGGTACAGGTACAGCAATGTCTCAGTCAGAGGTATATACAGCACTTCAGCAGGGCGTTATAGATGCAGGTGAAAACAGTGAACTTGTATATTCAGATTTCAAGCATTATGAAGTGGCTAAGTATTATTCATATACAAGACATATTGTACATCCAGATGTAGTAGTAGCAAGTACTAACTTCCTTGATAGTTTATCAGCAGAGGATAGAAAAATATTCGACCAGCTTGTCATGGAATCAACAGATTATGAGTTTGATACATTTAAGGATGCTGTCGAAAAGGGCAAGGAAGAAGCAGAAGCCCATGGAGCAATCTTTGTATATCCTGATACTAACGAATTCAGGGAAAAATGTCAGCCATTACTTGATAGTATCGCTAACCAGTCAGATATGACAAAGGATATATATAATAATGTAGAAGCTCTACGTAATCAGGATTAATGAGGAGGTGTACTTATATGAAAATAGTTAAGAATATACTAGATAAGATAACTTCGTATGCAAGCGTATTCATATTTATTATGATGGTGCTTATGGTAACTTACCAGGTAGTTGCAAGATATATCTTCTCTTCACCAAGCAGTGTGACAGAGATTCTTACAAGATATTCATTCGTATGGTTGATAATTATATCTGCAACTTATATGTTTGGACAGAGAGAACATATCAATATAGCAGTTTTAAAGGATAAGCTTCCAGGAAAAGCAAAGACAGTGGTAAACATTATAATTGAGTGTGTAACTATAGTGTTTGCAGGACTTATAATGGTATTCGGCGGCTTCAAGATTACACAGATGAATTTCGTACAGTACGATTCAATCTTACATATTCCAACAGGTATTATATATTCTATAATTCCAATATGTGGCGTAATCATTATATTCTACAGCATATATAATATCGGTCTTGAGCTTAAGAAGAAGGCAGAATAGGAGGTAAATATGAGTATAGCATTACAGGTAGCCTTAGTAATGGTTACAATACTGGTAGTACTGCTTGTTATCGGTGCTCCAATCGGTGTAGCCATAGGTATGTCATCAGCAGTTTCAATGATATGTATGATTCCAGCAGATGTTTCTTTTGCAACATCAGCACAGAGAATATTCGCGGGTTCTAACTCGTTTTCACTTATAGCTATTCCATTTTTCATTCTTGCAGGTAACATAATGAATAATGGTGGTATAGCACAGAGACTTGTAAACTGTGCAAAGGTGATTAGTGGACGTATGCCTGGTGCACTTGCACAGTCAAACGTAGTAGCTAATATGTTATTCGGAGCAATCTCAGGCTCAGGTGCAGCAGCAGCCGCTGCCATGGGTGGTACAATCGGACCACTTGAAGAAAAGGAAGGATATGATAAGAACTATAGTACAGCAGTTAACGTAGCATCTGCTCCAGTAGGTATGCTTATCCCACCAAGTAACACTATGATCGTTTATTCAAGCGTTGCAGGCAGTGTTTCTATAGCAGCACTTTTTATGGCAGGTTATATTCCAGGTATTCTCTGGGGTGGTGCAGTTATGGTGCTTGCAGGTATCATGGCTAAGAAGCGTGGATATCAGGCAGAATCAAGAGTTCCACTTAATGTTGCTCTTAAGACTTATGGCAGGCAATACCAAGTCTTTTTACTTATCGTAATCGTAATCGGAGGTATCCTTGGAGGTATCTTTACAGCAACAGAGGGTTCTGCTATTGCAGTAGTGTATGCAACGGTATTATCACTTATATACAGAGCATTTAAGATTAAGGATATTCCTAGAATTGTCCTTGAAGCAGCTAAGACAACAGGTATTATCACATTCATGATTGGTCTTTCATCTATTATGTCATGGGCTATGGCATTTACAGGAATTCCAGATATGATAGCTAAGGCAATACTTGGTCTTACAACTAACAAGTTCCTTATATTACTTCTTATAAATGTATTATTACTTGTAGTTGGTACATTTATGGATGTAACACCAGCGATACTGATATTTACACCTATCCTTTTACCAATCTGTAAGTCACTTGGCATGGATGCTATCCACTTTGGTATATTACTATGCTTCAACTTATCTATTGGTACAATAACACCTCCTGTAGGTACAATCCTCTTTACAGGCTGCCGTGTTGGTGGAACGACAATCGAGAGCGTTATAAAGACACTGCTTCCTTACTTCGGAGTAATCCTTATAGCATTGTTACTTGTAACATATATTCCTCAGATATCAATGTTCCTTCCACATATACTTGGTCTTGTATAGTGCTGGATAATGATTATCAGATAAAGTTGATTTGTTCACCTGGTACAAATGTGAATCACATCACATTTATATAAACTTTTTTTCCTAATATAAAACACCATGACAGTTGAAAGGCTTTCATGGTGTTTTTGTAGTTGGATTGATTTTCATGTAATTGATTATGATGTGTAGATAGTTATATAATATAGTACTTATGTACTAAAAAAAAGACAAATAAAAGATGAAAAAATCTGTAGTTGATATATAAAATAAAAAAAATTTGGTGGTGTAAAAATAGTGCAGGTTGTATTCTTAAATAAAAATATGAGGCATTTTTTTGTGTAAGATTAACATAGAGTATGGCGAAGGAAAAGATGGCGGTTTATTGAAAATGATATGAACTGCCATCTTTTTTTATGCCTTAATTTAAATATATAAAGTAGCCGGAATTATATAAATCTTACTATGAAAAGCTTATGCTGATTTATGTATATAATATAAATATTAACGTGAGTTTAACTGGAAATTTCACGTTGATTTAACTGGAAATTTTACGTTGATTTAAGTTGACATATAAATGACCAGATTATAAAATGAAAAAGTTGAATAAGCATGAAAATGCTTATATAAAATTAAAAAGTGAGGTGACGATAATGGACGGGCATGATAGTCCTCGAATAGGAAGCAATGACATAGATTATAAGCCGACAAAGCTATTGTCTGCGTTTCTAAAAGGGACGTGTGCAATAGTCTGTTAAAGTTACCTGTTTTCTAATCTTTGTCATTGTTCTTTTAACATTTTAATAGTGAAAGGAGAATAATGATGAATAAGATTCTATCTAATGTAGTTATTCATAAGGATTATAGCAAAGATATAGTAAGAATCCTTAAAAGTAACAGATCTGATGAGGTAATCCGTAAAAAATTATCGAAATATCATGAGAATGATATAGCTGATGCAGTAAAACTACTAGATAAAGATACCAGAATTCGTCTTTATAAGATTCTTGGTGTTGAGTGGACTGCAGAGGTGTTCTCATATCTGGAGGATACACCAGAGTATATAGAAGAACTGTCTGTGGATGAGGCTGCAGATGTCCTTGAAAAGATGGATGCAGATGATGCTGTAGATATCCTTGATAATGTGTCAGAGGAAGAAAGACAGGCTCTGATATCACATATGGAGAAAGATGCCAAGGAAGATGTATGTCTGATTTATTCATATAATGATGATGAGATTGGTAGTAAGATGACTACTAACTTTATATGTATAAACAACAGGCAGACTATAAAGGTGCAATGAAAGAACTTGTATCACAGGCAGAAGAAAACGATAATGTAAATACAATATATGTTGTTGATGACAACAATATATATTATGGAGCAATAGATTTAAAGGATCTTATTGTTGCAAGGGAGTATCAGAAGCTTGAAGATATAATCAGTACATCTTATCCATATGTATATGCTCATGAAAAGATGAGTGAATGTATCGAAGACTTAAAGGATTACAGTGAAGATTCAATTCCAGTATTAAACAAAGATAAAGAAATAATAGGTGTTATCACATCTTCTGATATAGTAGAAGCTGTTGATGAAGAGATGAGTGATGATTATGCAAAGCTTGCTGGTTTAACTGAGGAAAATGACCTTACAGAGGGGCTTTTTGCCAGTATGAAAAAACGACTTCCATGGCTTATATTATTACTTTTTTTTAGGCATGGGAGTATCATCAGTAGTAGGTATATTTGAAAATGTAGTATCACAGCTTGCAATTATAGTATGCTTCCAGTCACTTATACTTGATATGGCAGGTAATGTAGGAACACAGTCACTTGCTGTTACAATCAGGGTGCTTATGGATGAAAATATATCAGCTAAACAGAAGTTAGAGTTTGTCTTAAAGGAAATGCGTATAGGCTTTGCTAATGGTCTGTTGTTAGGCTCTATGGCATTCGTATTGCTTGGCATATATATTATGGTTGTAAAAGGCAAGCCATGGCACTACGCATTCGCTATATCAGGCTGTGTTGGCGTATCACTACTGCTGGCTATGCTCATATCCAGCCTTATAGGAGTGCTTACACCTATGTTTTCCATAAGATAAAGATAGATCCTGCAGTAGCTTCAGGACCACTTATAACAACTATCAATGACCTTGTTGCAGTTGTTACATATTATGGATTGGCTGCAGTTGTGCTTATAGGAATGCTGCATATAACGGGATAATAACCTCTTAAACTAATGCCGTCTATATCGTTAAATGCAATTAAGTTTTTAAATATTTGTAACAGATATGTGAATGATGGTATATAATTAAGAAGAAATTAGAATAGCAACTATAGAAGCTAAGGAAAGGAAGATTACTATGAGTGATGTGTTGGAAATGATTAAGACAAGAAGAAGCGTAAGAAAGTATAAAAGTGACATGGTTCCTGCAGATGTAATAGATAAGATAGTTGAAGCTGGAACTTATGCAGCTACAGGTAAGAACAGGCAGTCACCTGTTATACACGCTGTTACCGATAAGGAACTTAGAGATAAGCTTTCTAAGATGAATGCAGCATTTATGGGTAAACCAGAAGACTTTGATCCATTTTATGGTGCACCGGTTGTACTTGTTGTTCTGGCTGATAAGAGTGTGCTACATACGTATATGATGGTTCTTTAGTTATGGGTAATCTTATGCTTGAAGCACATGCACTTGGCATAGATAGCTGCTGGATACATAGAGCTAAGGAAGAGTTTGAAAGTGCAGAGGGTAAAGAGATACTTAAATCACTTGGCATAGAAGGCGATTATGAAGGAATCGGACATTGCATACTTGGATATGCAGATGGAGATAAGCCACAGTGCAAGCCAAGAAAGGATAACTGGGTGTATAGAGTGTAATGCTGTATAAATCAGTTATATACATATGCCTTGGATACAACAAGGCATATAGAAGGCTGTGAACTAAAGTGAAGATAAATGATAAAGAAGGAGCAAATAAGAATGGTTAAACATGTTATATTGTGGAAATTAAAGGAAGAGCTTACAGATACAGAAAAGGAAGAAGTAAAGAAAGGTATTAAGGAAGGCCTTGAAGGACTTGCAGGTAAGATTCCTGGTATGGTAGAAGTTAAGGTTAATATTAACGGCTTACCAACATCAACAGTTGATGTTATGCTTGATACAACATTTACAGATGCAGATGCACTTAAGGCATACAGTACTAATCCACTCCACGTTGCTGTAGCAGATGGAAAGGTTCGTCCATATACAGCGGTAAGATCCTGCCTTGATTATGAGGTATAGGATTAAATCCCGCAAAAGAAAATTAATAAAAGAAAATTGCAAAAGAAAATTGTGTTATAGATTGACATGATTCATAAGGATATGCTATTATTCATCTATATGAATATATTAAAGACTGGGAAAGAGACTTCTTTTCATGGAACCTGACAGGAAAGTGATGCCACCGACTGAAAGCATACACAGGGAATTGTCAAGAGGAACACTCTGGAGTTGAATATCTGAATTATATCAATGCCCTTGGAATATGTTATGAAATGCGTATGCATGCAGCTGTTATAGACAGGCAGGTGATATATGTAGGTTATTACGTTGTACGCGTTAAGTACTTAAAGAGGAATGATAAGAAGCCTGAGTGGTTAAGTTATTGATGACAAGTTTCTAGATGACAGCTATTCAGAAGCGGATTTCGTTCAATGCGGGTGGTACCGCGGATAATTATGTATTATTCGTCCCGGAATGCTGGTAAGGCATTCCGGGATTTTTTGCGTGCAGATAGCGATTGCCCACTAAGTCACATCGTTACAGCCTTAGCAGAAAAGCTGGAGCAACATATTTATCAGCTGCAATAAGACACACATTAACAATATAAAACAATAAGAGAGGAGTTATTAATAAGATGGCAAACATTTACAGAGATGTCACATTACAGAATGTAAGTGAGAACGACATTGGAAAGCAGATGAAGGTATCAGGATGGGTTGAGAACATCCGTGACCATGGTGGAGTTTCATTTATCGATTTAAGAGATATGTATGGAGTATTACAGGTAGTTATACGTGAACCAGAGCTTTTAAAGGGTATTAAGAAGGAAGAATGTATCAGTATCGATGGTATTATGGAGCAGAGAGATGAGGAAACTTACAATCCTAAAATTCCATCAGGAACTATTGAACTTGAAGCTAAGAAGATTACAGTATTAGGACAGGTTTACCAGCAGGTTCCATTTGAAATCCAGACATCTAAGGAAGTAAGAGAAGATGTAAGACTTAAGTACAGATATTTAGACTTAAGAAATCCTAAGGTTAAGGATAATATGGTATTCCGTTCAAAGGTTATATCATTCCTTCGTCAGAAGATGACAGATATGGGCTTCCTTGAAATCCAGACACCTATTCTTTGTGCTTCATCACCAGAAGGCGCTAGAGATTATATAGTTCCATCAAGAAAGTATAAGGGTAAGTTTTATGCACTTCCACAGGCACCACAGCAGTACAAGCAGCTTCTTATGGTATCTGGTTTTGATAAGTATTTCCAGATAGCACCTTGCTTCAGAGATGAAGATGCAAGAGCTGACCGTTCACCAGGAGAGTTCTATCAGTAGACTTTGAGATGAGCTTTGCTACTCAGGAAGAAGTATTTGCAGTTGGTGAAGAAGTGCTTACAGAAACATTTGCAAAGTTTGCACCAGAAGGTTCAGTTGTAACACAGGCTCCTTACCCAATCATAAGCTATAAGCAGGCTATGCTTGAGTTTGGTTCAGATAAGCCAGACCTTAGAAACCCACTTAGAATTATAGATTTGTCCGATTTCTTCAATAAATGTACATTTAAGCCATTCCAGAACAAGACTGTAAGAGCTATCAATGTTCATGCTAAGCTTTCAAAGGGACAGCATGAGAAGCTTCTTAAGTTCGCTACAGGAATCGGTATGGGCGGACTTGGTTACCTTGAGGTTCTTGAAGACCTTTCATATAAGGGACCTATTGATAAGTTTATACCAGATGAGCTTAAGGGCGAGATCAGAGAGCTTGCGGGACTTCAGGCAGGTGATACAATATTCTTTATCGCTGATAAGGAAGATAAGGCAGCATTCTTTGCGGGACAGATTCGTAACGAACTTGGTGCACGCCTTGATTTAATAGAGAAAAATGCATACAGATTCTGTTATGTAAATGACTTCCCTATGTTTGAAAGAGATCCTGAAACTAAGAAGATTGGTTTTACACACAATCCATTCTCTATGCCACAGGGTGGTCTTGAAGCACTTAATACTATGGATCCGCTTGATATTCTTGCTTACCAGTATGATATCGTATGTAATGGTGTTGAATTATCATCGGGTGCTGTGCGTAACCATGATATGCAGATTATGGTTAAGGCATTTGAAATTGCCGGATATGATGAAGAAGTACTTAAGGCTAAGTTTGGAGCACTTTACAACGCATTCCAGTTCGGTGCACCACCACATGCAGGTATGGCACCAGGTGTTGACCGTATGATTATGCTCCTTAGAAATGAAGAGAATATCCGTGAGGTTATCCCATTCCCAATGAGTGGTACAGCACAGGATCTTATGTGTGGAGCACCTAATGAGGTAACAGAACAGCAGTTAAGAGAGGTTCATATTAAGGTCAGAGATTAATTGAAAAAATCCTTAAACCAAAGATTTTTTCCATACAGGATTTGCGCGTGAGGGCGCAAACCTGTCTGACATGATAGAAAGGATGGTATGTTATGGCTAATGTGATTAGTGATGAAACTATCGAATATGTAGGTATTCTTGCTAAGCTTGAGCTTTCTGAGTCGGAAAAAGAGGATGCAAAGAAGGATATGGCAAGCATGCTTGATTATATAGATAAGCTTGGCGAGCTTGATACAACAGGTGTTGAGCCTATGTCACACGTATTCCCTGTGAATAATGTCATGAGGGAGGATGTTGTTACTAATGGTGACGGAAGCAAGGATACACTTGCCAATGCACCAGAGGCTAATGAATATGGATTTATAGTTCCTAAGACGGTAGAGTAATAATACTGTATTTTATTGTGTTTTACGTCAGGCAGATGATGGCTACAATAACGAAATATATTATGTACGATAACAAAATGCGTTATATATAATAACGAAATATATTATGTACAATAACAAAATATATGCAGGAAAGGAAAAATGCTATGAGTTTATTAGATTGTACAGCCGTTGAACTTGCTGCAAAGATTAAGGCAGGCGAAGTGACAGCGGTAGAAGCTATGCAGGCTGTTGTTGCTCAGATTGAAAAGTCTGAAGACAAGCTTAACTGCTATGTGACATTTGACAAGGAAAAAGCATTACAGGCAGCAGCTAAGGCTGACGAGGATATCAAGGCTGGAAAGCTTACGGGACCTTTAGCTGGTGTACCTTTTGCTATTAAGGATAATATGTGCACAGAAGGCATGCTTACAACATGTTCTTCTAAAATACTTGGTAACTTTGTTCCAACATTTTCTTCTGAAGCAGTTATAAGACTTCAGGAGGCAGGTGCAGTTATTATCGGTAAGACTAATATGGATGAGTTCGCTATGGGCTCAACAACAGAAACAAGTGCATTCGGAGCAACTAAGAATCCAAGAAATACAGAGCACGTTCCTGGTGGTTCGTCAGGTGGTTCAGCTGCAGCAGTTGCAGCAAATGAGTGTTTTGCGGCGCTTGGTTCAGATACAGGTGGTTCTATAAGACAGCCTGCATCTTACTGTGGTGTTGTAGGTATGAAGCCTACTTATGGTACTGTTTCAAGATATGGACTTATAGCTTATGGTTCATCACTTGATCAGATAGGACCATTATGTAAGGATGTAACAGACTGTGCTACTATTATGGAGGTAATAGCAGCAAAGGATGATAAGGATTCTACATCAGTAAAGAGAGAAGATACAGCATTTACAAAGGCTTTAGTAGATGATGTTAAGGGACTTAAGATAGGTATTCCAAGAGACTACTTTGGCGATGGACTTGATCCTGAGGTTAAGGAAGCTGTTATGTCGGCAGCTAAGGTGCTCGAAGAAAAGGGTGCCATAGTTGAAGAATTCGACTTAAGCCTTGTAGAGTATGCTATACCTACCTACTATACAATAGCTGCCGCTGAGGCAAGCTCTAACCTTGAGAGATTCGATGGCGTTAAGTATGGTTACAGGACAAGTGAGTATGAAGGTCTTCACAATATGTATAAGAAGACACGTTCAGAGGCTTTGGACCTGAGGTTAAGAGAAGAATAATGCTTGGTTCATTCGTACTCAGCTCAGGTTATTATGATGCCTACTATTTAAAAGCATTAAGAGTAAAGGCTCTTATTAAGAAAGCCTTTGATGAAGCATTTGCAAAGTATGATGTAATACTCGGACCTGTTGCACCAACAACTGCGCCTAAGATAGGCTCATCTTTAGCAGACCCTATCAAGATGTATCTTGGTGATATATATACAATATCTGTAAACCTTGCAGGTCTTCCAGGAATAAGTGTACCTTGTGGAAAGGATTCTAATGGACTTCCAATAGGTGTACAGCTTATAGGTGACTGCTTTAAGGAAAATAATATAATCCGTGCTGCATATTCATATGAGCAGGCACGAGGAAGATTTGAATAAGGAGGGAGTCAGGCAATGAAAGATTATGAAGTAGTTATTGGTCTTGAAGTTCACGTTGAGCTTGCTACAAAGACTAAGATATTCTGTGGCTGCTCAACAGCATTTGGTGGAGCACCTAATACACACACATGCCCTGTTTGTACAGGTATGCCAGGCTCTCTTCCAGTTCTTAACAAGAAGGTGGTAGAGTATGCTATGGCAGTTGGTCTTGCAACTAACTGCTCTATAACAAGAGACTGCAAGTTTGATAGAAAGAATTATTTCTATCCTGATAATCCACAGAATTATCAGATATCACAGTTATATCTGCCTATATGCCGTGATGGCCATGTAGACGTAAAGCTTGAAGATGGAACAGAGAAGTCTATAAGAATTCACGAGATTCATATGGAAGAGGATGCAGGTAAGCTTATACACGATGAGTGGGAGGATGTATCATATGTTGACTATAACCGTTCAGGTGTGCCTCTTATAGAAATCGTATCTGAGCCAGATATGAGAAATGCAGAAGAGGTTATTGCTTATCTTACTAAGTTAAGAAATACTATCCAGTATCTTGGAGCATCTGATTGTAAGCTTCAGGAAGGTTCTATGAGAGCTGATGTCAATCTTTCTGTAAGAGAAAAAGGCAGTACAGAGTTTGGTACAAGAACAGAAACTAAGAATCTTAACTCATTTTCAGCTATCCAGAGAGCTATTGAGGCTGAAACAGCAAGACAGATAGATATAATTGAAGCTGGTGGACAGGTTGTTCAGGAAACAAGAAGATGGAATGATGATAAGGAATATTCATATGCTATGCGTTCTAAAGAGGATGCACAGGATTATAGATATTCCCTGATCCAGACCTTGTACCAATCACATAAGCGAAGAATGGCTAGATACTATCAGGGAAGCACAGCCAGAGTTTAAGGATGAGAAAATGCTTCGTTATAAGGAAGA